>Ga0066662_10000999_pt1 | contig 12727 bp, 16 predicted proteins | sample GraSoiAngelo_111_FD_133939 | JGI IMG/M metagenome (GOLD analysis project Ga0066662, IMG submission 133939) | Grasslands soil microbial communities from the Angelo Coastal Reserve, California, USA - 14_0903_12_40cm | ecosystem: Environmental > Terrestrial > Soil > Grasslands | place: USA... | reverse complement strand
TCGGTGTACGGGTTCATCGCGTCGTTGACGATCTTGTCGTCCCAGCCCTCGATCTCGCCGAGAGCCTCCTCGCGCTTGGTCCAGGGGACGGCGATGAGGACCACGTCGCTCGCGTCGACCGCGTCCTGCGCGGTCGTCGCCTCGGCGTTGGGCCCGATCTCTGCCGCCAGCGCTTTGAGCGAGTCGGGCCCTCGCGAGTTGGCGATTCGTACGTGATGACCGGCCCGTGCAAAGGCGCGGGCGGCGTTTCCTCCGATGTTCCCGGAGCCCAAGATCCCGATCTGCATCCCTATCCTCTCGACCGGCGGAAACCGTCCCCGCCGGGCTTGGCGTAGGTTACGCCACGCGGCCCGGTGATTCCGTGATGGCCGCGACCGGAAGCGAGGGCAGGCCGGCCTCGTAACGACCGCCTTCGACCGGGGACCTTCGGACCGCCTTACCCGCGAACGGCAGCTTTGCTTCGCAACATCCGCGCAAACTCGCGGCCATCCCGACCCGCGACCATCGCGGCATGGACGGAATGGATTGGACCGCGAGCGCGATGCGCGCCGCGCGCGCGCAGCTCGACATCGCGACGCACAACCTCGCGAACGCGTCGACCGACGGCTATCGCAAGAGCGCCGCCGCGGTCGCATTGACCGAACGGGGTCTCACGGTCGCCGCGCGCGCGACGCACGAGCAGGGTGCCGTGCGCACCACGGGCCGCGCGTTCGACCTCGCGCTGCTCGGTGAGGGCGCGTTTCACGTCGGCGAGCTGACGACGCGCAGCGGCGCGTTCACGCGCGACCGCGACGGCTGGATCGTCGACGACCGCGGGCGGCGGCTGCACGGCGAGCACGGCGCGTTGCGCGTGCCGGAGCACGCGAGGATCGACGCCGACGGCATGATACGCGACGGCGGCCGCGTGGTCGATCGCATCCCGCTGCCGCCCGGGACGCATCTGCTCGCCGGTGCGCTGGAGACGAGCACGGTGAACCCGATCGGCGAGACGCTCGCGATCCTCACCGCGCAGCGCGCGTTCGAGACGGCGCAGAAGACGCTGCTGGCGATCGACGCGACGCGCGACAAAGCGGCGAACGACGTGGTGCGCGTGCGATGAACCGCGCGATGTACGCGGCGGCCAGCGGGATGGCCGCGCAGCAGACGCAGCTCGAGATCGTCGCCGACAATCTCGCGAACGCCGATGTTGCGGGCTTCAAGAGCGCCGCGGCGACGTTCGCCGACGTTCGCGCCGGGTCGATCGGGCTCGGCACGACGGGTGTCGGCAAACACGCGGTGTTCGCGCAGGGCAAGCTGGTGCGCAGCGGCGGCGCGTTCGACGTCGCGATCGACGGGCCGGGCTTCTTCGTCGTCGAGCGCCGCGGTGCGCGCGCGTACACCCGCAACGGCGAGTTCGCGCGCGACGCGGATGGGAAGCTGCGCAACAGCGCGGGCTGGGCGCTGTCCGGCGTGCGCATCCCGGCCGACGCGCTCGCGGCGCGCGTCGAGCGAGACGGCCGCGTCGTCATCGACACGCCGGCTGTAAAAAATCGCGCGATCGCGCACCTGAAGCTCGCGTCGTTCGCGTCGCCCGAAGCATTGCGGCCACTGGGCGCGACGCTGTTCGCGGCGACGGACGCATCGGGGCGCGCGCATTTGTTCGCACCCGGCGGGCGCGACGGCCCGGCTATTGCCTTCGGGATGCTGGAGCGTTCGAACGTCTCGGTGATCGAGGCGATGATGCAAATCCTCGGTGCGCAGCGCGCGTACGAGGCCAACGCAAAGGGAGTGCAGGCGGCCGATGAGATGCTGCGCATCGCAAACAACCTCCACCGCGGCTGACCCCGCGGTGGAGTCGGCGCGCGACACCGCGCGCGACGTGATGAACGCGCTGCTGTTCCGCGAGATCCTCAAGCCGCTCGTGCAAGGTCTCGGGCCGGTCGCCGAGATCGCGCTCGGGAGCGTCGCGGACGACGTGTTCGTGCGCAGGCCGCGGCGATGAGCGACGATCGCGAAGAACGGATTCGCGCGCTGCTGCCGATGGTGCGCTCCATCGCCCGGCGCATCCACCGCATGGTGCCCAGCAGCGAGCTCGACGATTTGATCGGCGACGGCTGCGTCGGCCTCATTCGCGCGGTCGACCGGTTCGATCCGGCGCGCGGCGTGCCGCTGGAGCACTACGCGCGCCGCTTGATCCTGGGCGCCGTGCTGAACGGCGTGCGAAAAGCGGACCCCGTCCCCGAGCGCATGCGGCGAACACTGCGCGACGCGGACAAGCGGCGTTATGCGCTCGCCCAAGAGATCGGATCGCTGCCGACGCCCAGCGCGATGGAACGCATCATCCCGCCGCTCGTGCCTGCGCGTACGGAAGCATACCGGCGCAACGCGCTTTCGCTCGACACGACGCTCCCGCGCAGCGAACGCCTGCAACTCGATCATTCGGCCGACCCCCAAGAGATCGCGATCGTGCGCTTGGAGCGCCAGTGCATGCGCCGCGCGATCGCCGCGCTGCCGAGGCGCGAGCGCAGTATCGTCGTCGCGCACTACTTCGCCGACCAGCCGCTGCGCGCGCTCGTGGGCCAGCTCGACATCTCGCCGCAGCGCGTTTCACAGCTGCATCTGATCGCATTGCGCAAGCTTCGGGCGGAGCTTGCCGCTCGGGCGGACATGACGGCAACGGCATGAAAGACGCCGCCGCCCCCGGCCCTTCGCTCGACCCCGCGGCACTTGCGCTGGCGCCGCTCGCCGTCGCCGCAACGCAGGTGCTCGACGTCGACCCGGACCTTCACGCGGCGCTGCCTCGCGATCACCCGGTATGGCAGCGCGACATTCTGTCCGTGTCGGCCCGCGCCCGCGCGGTCGTCGCGGCGCTGCGGCCCGTAATGGTCCGCGCGCTCACGTTTTGGGATCATGTCGCGCGCAGCGTGTCTCTCGGGTCGCGCCGGATCGAGGTGGACCCGAGCGGCTGCTACCGCGTCAGGTAGAGGCACGGACATCGCTCCGCACTGGGTCCTTTGGATATTCTTGCCGCATGTCGCCGTACAACCTTCTCGCGCGCGGTCCGAACAACACGGACTTCGGTCATGTCGCAGGCCACCTCATGTTCTATGCGCCGTACATGACGTTGCGCGCCCTCGGGTACCGGTCTCCGACGAAAGGCATGCTCCCGGTTCTCGCCGACCCCGGCACCCCATACACGATGATGATCGTCGTCCCGAGGCGACAGCTCTCACGGTAGAGCGCGCATGGGCTTGCCCCACGAGAACACGCGCTTCAGCGCGGGCAGCCACGGATGCGCCGCCACGGTGCTCAAGAAGAACTCTTCGTGCTCCCGTTCGACGGCAGCCATCGCGAGAAGCGCGCGCTCGAAGTCGGCGAGACCGAGCGCGTGGGCGTATTCGGCGCCGTCCACGTATTCTTGGATGTTCGCGTGCTCGAGCCGTCCGGCGAAATACATCGGCAGGATCCAGCTTCCCACGTGGCAGGCGGCGCCCGCGCCGCATCCGACCATCGTCATCAGGATCTCGCGCAGCCGCTGCGGCTTCGCGTTCAGCCTGGCCAGCAAGACGCCGACCTCCTTGCGGTGCGTCCACTCCTCGCGTTCGATCCGCATGATCGCGGCGCGCTCGGCGGCGTTCGACAGTGCCTTCCAATGCGCTCGATACGCGAGCGCGGCGGCCAGCTCGCCCGAATACGCGCTGCGCAGCATGCCGATCAAACGGCGGAGGGTGTCGTCATCGTCCATCAGGCCGGACCCCGTCACGTTGAATGTCCCGTTCATCATGGCGCACGCCGGCGGCGGAAGACCAGGACTTCGGTGGCTCGGGGGGCGAGTCCGAGGTGGGCGCCACGGGCGCCGCGTCCGCGTGAACGTCGTTTGGGCGCGGGCCATGAGCAGCGGCCTGCCCGAGCGAACGAAGGCCGGATAACCCGGCTCGAAAGGAGCTTTTTCATGGTGAAGCGCTCGATGCTCGTCGTGCCTCTGCTCGCGATGCTGCTGGGCGGAGCGGCCGTTGCCGAGCAATCCGGTTCCGGAGTCACCGTCATGCTGGAGCCTCAGCATGGATCGAAGATCGGCGGCGAGGCGACGATCGTGCACGGAGTCTCGCCGAAGACCGCGATCGTCACGATCACGCTGGATGGCGTGTTCATCCCCGAGACACAGTACCCGGCCGGAATCTACCGCGGAGCGTGCGCGGCGATAACGCCGCGACTGAAGCCTCTGTACGAGTTGACCGCCGTGCAAGGCGGCCGGTCGACGACGACGTTGAAAGCACGGACGCCGATTCCCGGAACATACGTCATTGCCGTCTGGGATCCCAAGATGGCCAAGACGATGTCCTGCGGCGGCGGCCCGCTAGGCGGAAGCCCTCAAGGACAGCCGATCACGTAGTAGTTCGTCCCCGTCTTCTTGAGCGTCGTCTGGTAGAAGACGTTGTCCAGGCCCATGTTCTGGTTCGAGCCGTTCGCGAGTGCGTACCCGAGGCTATCGTGCGCGCGGCCGGCGACGACGTGCGCATAGTTCGACGCGGTGTAGCATACGGGCGTCGGCGTCGGCGTCGGCACCGGGGTTGGTGTCGGCCCGGGGGTCGGCGTGCCGTTCGGGGTCGGGCTCGGCGTGGGCGTCGGGCCGCCGCCTGATTGGATCCGGTCGACCATCTTTTTGATCGCCGCCATCTGCGGGCCCGTCTTCAGTGCGTACGTCGTCGTTTCGTAGCCCCACCAGTCCCAGCACCCGTTCGGGTTGTTGGGCGTGCTGCTCGACACTTGGTACGGATACAGCACCAGGATGTTGTTCGTGTCGGCGTACTTGTTGATGCCGGCCTCCGTGACGAACTTCGTGCCGATGTTCGCTTGCGTCTGCACGCAGCCGTCGAGCGCGACGATCAGGCGGCACTGCTGCCCGTTCGCGCAGTTCGCGGGGACGTAGAGGTAGCCGTTGGTGTCGAGGTCGTTCGCGCCGCCGCCGTACGGCGTTTGGTCGAAATTCACCAGCGTGCCGCTCAGCGTGCCCGTGTTCTTCGCGTTGACCAAGCCGTAGAAGTACGTCAGCCACGTCTTCTCCGAATCGTAGCTGCTGCAGTTGATCATGTACGGGCTCGCGGTCGTGCCGCACGCGACCTCGCCGTCGGGCGATTCCCAGCCGTGTCCGGACGCGTACGTGTTGTCGTATTTCGTCGCGACGCCGTAGTGCTGGTACTCGGTGTTGAGGTCGTTCATCGTCTTCTGTTCGACGGTGAAGTCCATCGTGCCCGACCAAAGGTACGCCTTCTGGCCGTTCAGATTTGCTTTCGGATCGATCGTCCCGGCGGAGGACTGGCTGTCGAGATAGCTCTCCGATGCCGCGAGCGAGCTCGACGTCGCGTACTGGCACGTCGTCTGCGCCGTCGAGAGGCTGTCTTGCGCGCAGTAGTACGGCCCGCCCGCGTAGATCGCCGCGAAGTGGAACGTGCTCGAGAACGCGACGTGCAGCTGCACCGCCATGAACCCGCCGGACGAGATCCCCGCGACCGCGGTCTTCGTCTTGTCGACGTTGTACGCGCCGAGGCTCGCGAGGCTGCGAACGGCCCGCTGCTGCGCGTCGGCCGCGGTGCCGGCGGGAACGGCGCTCCGCGAGGCGGAGCCGGCGCATCCGGCGGCGACCGCGCCGATCAGCACGGTGAACGCGACCAGGCGCGAAAACGACGGATAGAGGCGCATGAAAACTTCTCCCCGGTGAAGCGAGCGCGAGGAAAAGGCATTTTCGCGAAGGCACGCTTATCCTGCGGGCCGAGCCGGGCCGAAAACACGCCACGGTTCTGCCACCTGCGCAGGCACGGACGCCGGCGCCGCGGGAGTGAGGCCGTCACCGGAGGACCGTGCGTGCCGCATCTTTCGTATCGTGCCGTGTCGCTCGTCGCCCTCGCGCTCGCCGCCTCGAGCTGCGGCGGGGGCGGGTCTTCGTCCGGGGCCGCTCCGACGGTGGTCGCGACGCCGGCGCCGGCGCCGGCGCCGACGACGGCCACCACGGTGCACAGCGTCGCGCCGCTGCAAACCGATCCCGCGATCTCGACGGCGTTCGAACCGCACATCGCCGTGGCGCCCGCGCATGCTTTCGTACCGAGGCTCGTCGTCTTCTTACCGGGCACGAACGGGACGCCGGCGGCGTACAGCAAGATATTGGACGTCGCGGGGAGCGCGGGCGCGCACGCGATCGGCCTGATGTATCCGGATACGCTCGCGATCCTCCAGGACTGCGGGGACGATCCGGCGTGCTATTTTCCGATCCGCTTGCAGAAGTTCGACGGCGTGCCGCGTTCGCCGATCGATCCGGTCGCGCCGCGCGACGCGATCCTCAACCGGCTCGTCAAGCTGCTCGCGTATCTGGACGGGAACTTTCCGAGCGAAGGCTGGGGTGCGTTCCTGAGCGGCGGCGCGCCGGTCTGGTCGTCGATCGTGCTCGCCGGTCATTCGCAAGGTGCGGGCGAGGCGGCTGCGATCGGCAAGGTGGTGACGCTCGCGCGGGTCGCGCAGTTCTCAGGCACCGTCGACGCCGTCATGACGGCACGGGGGACGATCGCACCTGCGACGTGGGTGAGCGCGCCGGGTGCGACGCCGGCGTCGGCGCACTACGGCTTCGATCACACGCTCGACGATTTCTACGCGAAGATCATCGTCGATTGGAGCGCGCTCGGTCAGGACGCGTTCGGCCCTCGCATGCTCGTCGAAAGCTCATCGCCGCCGTACGGGGGCTCGCACGAGCTGATCACGTCGCTCGGCGTCGGCTTCCCTCACGGCTCGACCGCCGGCGACGGTGCGACGCCCCTGGACGCGAACGGCGCGCCCTTGTTCGCGCCGGTGTGGCGCTACGTACTCGGCTTGTAGCCGAGCACGGACGCAGCGCACGAATTTTCCGGGCGACCGCCGGTCCTCCTAAAGAGGAGGGCGAAAAATCGTGTCGTAGGCTCCTCACCTTCTCTGGCGAGGTCGGGACGTGAGCTCTTTTCTGCCGGCTCTTCTATGCGTTGGACGCGGCGCGTTTCACGAAGCCGCCCGGCCCGTGCGCGCGCGATCGTGGTAGTCCGCGACGGTCCGCGACGGCCGCCCCTAGGCGCCATTTTCGCGGTGATCGCGCTCGGCTTCGCGGTGCTGGCCGGCGTGCTGTATTTCCGCAAGGGCGACGTCGCGGCTCAGCCGACGCCCGTCCCCGCGGCCGCGACGTCGCCGCCTCACCCCGCCGCCGCGGAGAAACAGCGCATCGTCAGCGAGTTCTACGACGACGTCGCGGCGCAGCGCTACCTGCAGGCGTACCAACTGCTCTCCCCGGATCTGCAGCACGAGCAGCCGTACGACGACTTCATCCATCGCTACGACGGCGTGCAGCGTTTCGAGGTGCAGAGCACCGACGAGCCCGGAACAGTGCGCGCGCACGTCACCGTCGTCGTGCATCGCGCCGGCGTGAGGACGACGGGGCTGGCCGGTGAGGTCGCGTTCGCGTACGACGCATCGAACGCGCGCTGGATCATCGGCGAGCGCCATCTCGCGCGGCAATGGGGACCCGCGGTCGGCGCCGTCGCGACGCCGCAACCCGTCGTGGTGTCGACCGGCACGCCACTGCCCGGGGAGGTCGCAAGCCCCAGCGGCGATTCGCCGCGCGCCGCCGATTGCTATCAAGATGCGATCGCCCAGATCGATCGCGACACGCGCATCGTGACGATGGCGCAGCACGGCGAGCGCTATCGCCTCCAAGAAGGCGCCGGCTGGTCCAGCTGGTCCGGCGGCGATCCGGTGTCCGTCTGCCTCGCGCCCGACGCAGGCTACGTCATTCGCAACGGAAAGCAGTCGGTCAACGCGAGCGAGGCCGCGCCGTGAAGCGCGTCGTGCTGGCGCTCGCACTGCTGCTGGGCATCCCGGCGTTCGCCGCGGGCGCGCCGGGCGAGTACGCGCTGACCGTGTACGCGAACGACGAGCTCCCGTGGGGGCACGTGTTCTTCAAGCTCACGGACGGCACGGCGGAGATCGTGCGCGGCTTCTACCCGCACAAACGCGGCCCCGGCGCGCTCGCGGGTTACAACGGCGGCGACGTTCGCGACGACATGCCGACGCGCTGGACCGCGCGCAAACAGTACCCGCTCGACGCCGCCGCCTATCGCGCTGCGATGCGCGCGGTCGGCGCGCAGTATGCGGCCAAACCCGACTGGTCGGTGCGGTATCACTGCGGGGACTACACCACCGCGATCGCGCATGCCGCCGGCGTTCGGTTCTCGCCGCCGTGCCGCACGACCGGCTCGACGCGGCCGGGTCTCATGCACGATTATCTCATGGCGCAAGGCGGCGAGGCGAACCCGGCGTTCGGCTCGGAGGCGTCGGCGGCGTACGCGACGGCGAAGACGACGTCACACCACTTGCGCGAAACGGGACGACTGCGCGAGCAGTTCGCTGCGCGGCGCGCGCTGCTCACGACCGAGCTCGACGGCATCGTGAAGGCGTATCACCGCGAGTACGATCCGCCGGCCGCGATCTACGCGACGCGTTGCAACGGCGAGGTGCCCGAAGCGGAGCTGGCGGCGCGCAAGGCGGAGTGCGAGGGCCGCTACGATGCGATGCACGCGATCGCGGAGCGCTACCGGCGGCTGCAGCGCCCCGTCGAGACGAACCGCGCGGGGATCGACGCGGAGCTCGCGCAGATCGACAGCCAGACCGCGTCCGACCGCGAGGCGCTCACCGGAGCGATCGCGCGGCTCGCGGCGCTGCGCGTCGCGTCGCCGGACTGCGTGCGCAAAGAACAGCTCGACGCAGCGGACTGCGTCATCGCCGAGCGAGGAAAAGTCAAATGAAACCAACCATCTCGATCGCGTGTGCGATGCTTGGGACCTTCGCGCTGTTCGGCGCCACGCCGCCGCCGTCCGACACGCCGCAGATCATCGAGGCGCTCAAGGGCTCGCTCCAAGCGAAGAAGACGCTCGAGGCCAAGCGGGACGTGGTGCAGCAGGACGCCGGCGTGCAGCAAGCGTCGGTCACCCGCATCACGCAGGAGCACAACGCCGCGATCACGCCCATCAACGCGCGGCTGACGAGCTACTGCACGGGGACGTACGAGAAAGAAGAGTACCAGCGGCGGCTCGCGGAGTGCACGCCGTTGGCGGCGCAGGCACAGAAGCTCGTCGACGACGACAAGGCGCGCGTCCTGCCGTACGCGCGCGCGTATCAGACCGACCAAACGCAGATCGCCGACTTCACGGCGCAGATCGAGGCGCTGGCCCGCCGCAGCGCCGCGCTGCAGGCTACGCTCAACGCGCGCTTCCCACGCTGCGGCGGCGCGGCGCGCGAGACGGTCGTCGATTGCTACCAGCACGTCTGGGACGGCGCGTCGCTGCACACCAAGCGCATCGAAGATCCCGTCGTCGTCGGCGGCCGTAGTCTAGGCGTTGTCATCACCGACGACGTCACGCGCGGGCTGCAGACAAAGTTCAATTCGCTGGAGGCCGAGCGCGCGCGCATCGAAGAACGCCTCAACGGCAGCGCCGACGCGACGACGCGCCATCAGCTCAAGACGCGCCTCGGCGAGATCGGCAACGAACAGTCGTATCTGCGCTTCAAGGCGAAAGAGCACGAGCGCGCGACGACCAAACCGTAGCGAGCTACTTCGCGAAGTAGCGGTCGATGAAGTCTCCGTACGGGGTTCCGGCGATCTCGAACCCTGCCTCGGCGGCTTTGGTTTGCGCGCCGGCGGCGCCGGTTCCGTCTTTTTCCGAGAGCACGATGGCCGCTGCGACCGCAGCGCGCGTCGCGCCCGCTCAATGGATCAGGACGGGGCCTTCCGCGGCGTCCACCGCTTCGCGGATGCGCGCGATGTCGTCGTTCGTCACCGTGTCGATCGTCCACGGGACGTGCGCGTACGTGATGTCCGTGCCGGCGAGCGCGGCGTCGGTGACGTTGCCTTCCTCGTTGCTCCCTCGGATGTTCACGATGGTCGTGAACCGGCCTGACGTCAGCTCTTCCGCGGTTGGCTGGCCGCCGACGGTGATGCCGCCGAGCGTGGTTTCGTTCTTCATCGGTTCTCCCCGAGGGTTTTTCGGCTACAGGTTGGCGACGATGCCTTCGACCAGGCGCGCGACGTCGCCGGCGCTGCGCGCTGAGGCTTCCAGGACTTCTTCGTGCGACGTCGGCTCGCCCGTGCCGTGGACGTTGGTGATCAGCGAGAAGCCCACGACGTCGCGGCCCAGCGCGCGGGCGGCGATCGTCTCGAGCACCGTGCTCATGCCCACCGCGTCCGCGCCGATCGTGCGCAAGTAGCGCGCCTCGGCGGGCGTCTCGTACGCCGGGCCGGCAAGGCCCGCGTACACCCCGTCGTGCAGCGTGATCGCGTACTCGGCCGCCATGTGGCGCGCGAGCTCGCGCAGGTGCGGGCCGTAGGCATCCATCATGTCGACGAACCGCGCGCTTTGCCCCGGGAGCAGATCCGCGCCGATCAGCGGGCTGGTGCCGGTGAGGTTCAGCTGGTCGACGATCAGCATCAGATCGCCGGGGCGGTAGCCGGGATTCACACCGCCGGCCGCGTTGGTCAGCACGAACGTCTTCGCGCCGGCGTGAGCGGCGACGACGACCGGGTAGATCACGTCGTCGGTCGCGCGCCCTTCGTAGAGATGAAAGCGTCCGCTGAATGCGACGACGCGGCGGCCGTGCAGCGTGCCGGCGTGCGCCTCGCCCGCGTGCCCGGCGACGCCGGGCAGCGGCATGCCGTCGATCTTCTTGTACGCGACTGTGTGCCCGTCGATGCGGTCGCGCAGCACCGCGCCGAAACCCGATCCAAGCACGATCGCGCAGTCGAGATCGCCGCCGGCTTTGTCGCGCAGCAGGTCCGCCGCGGCTTCGATGCGCTTGCGCTTCATGGTGCCGCCTCGTTCGTGACGAGCAAATTCGTGCCCGTCATCTCCGGCGGGACCGGGAGGCCGAGGAGCGGCAGCAGCGTCGGTGCGACGTCGCCGAGTTTTCCGCCCGCCGACAGCGTGCCGAGCGGTTTTTCCGAGATCAGGATCAGCGGGACCGGGTTCGTGGTGTGGGCGGTGAGCGGGTTGCCGTCGGCGTCGATTTTTTCTTCGGCGTTGCCGTGGTCCGACGTGATCGCGAGGACGGCGCCTGCTTTGAGCGCGGCTTGTTCCAGGCGGCCGAGCGCGACGTCGAGCGTTTCCAGCGCGGAGATCGTCGCATTCCACATGCCGGTGTGGCCCACCATGTCGGCGTTGGCGTAGTTCATCACGATCAGGTCGTGCCGCCGGTGGAGCAGATCTTCGACCGCCGCCGTCGTGATGTCGTTGGCCGACATCTCGGGTGCGAGGTCGTACGTCGCGACGCTGCGGTTGGACGGGATCAGAATGCGGTCTTCGCCGGGGAACACGTCCTCGCGGCCGCCGTTGAAGAAGTACGTCACGTGCGCGTACTTCTCGGTCTCGGCGAGCCGCAGCTGCGTCAGGCCGGCGGTCGCGACGATCTCGCCCAGAACGTGGTACTGCGGGCGCGGGCCGAACAAGATCGGGTTCGGAAAATTCTCCTCGTAGCGGGTCATCGTCGCGAACATGAGGCCGGCATACGCCCGCACCGGGAACTGCGCGAACGCCGGATCGCTGAACGCGAGCGTGAGCTGGCGCGCGCGGTCGGGGCGGAAGTTGAAGAAGATGCACGCGTCGCCGTCGCGGACCGGGCGCGGCTCGCCGACGAGCGACGGCACCACGAACTCGTCGTTCTCGCCGCGTTCGTACGCCGCGGCGAGCGCTTCTTGCGCGCTCGCGTAGCGGTGCTCGGCTGACGCGTTCGCGAGCGCGTCGTACGCTTTGCGCGTGCGGTCCCAGCGCTTGTCGCGGTCCATCGCGTAGTAGCGGCCGCAGATCGTCGCGATCGCGCCGGTGCTGTGGTGCTTCGCGAGATGCTGCTCCAAGCGCGCGAGGTACGTGCCCGCCGAGCGCGGCGGCGTGTCGCGGCCGTCCAGGAACGCATCGATCGCGAGCGGCACCGCCGCTTCGGTGATCACGTCGACCAGCGCTTCGACGTGGTCGAGCGAGCTGTGCACCTTGCCGTCCGACACGAGGCCGAGCAGGTGCAGCGTACCGCCGGTTTTGCGCACGTGGTCGATGCACGCGCGCAGCGTCGCGTTCCGGCCGAACGTGCCGCTCGCGATCTCTTCGTCGATCACGACGACGCCTTGCGGCACGACACGGCCGCTGCCGATGTTGATGTGCCCGACCTCGCTGTTGCCCATCACGCCCGCGGGCAGCCCCACCGCCTCGCCGCTCGCCTGGAGCAGCGTGTGCGGATACGTCGCGAGGATGCGCGTCCAGTTCGGCAGGTCCGCGGCGAGCACCGCGTTGCCGTGGGCGGACGCGCTGGTGCCCCAGCCATCGAGGATCGCGAGCACGAACGGACGCCGCTTTGCCGTCATGCGCGAGCGCCTTCGAGCAGCGCCGCGAACGAACCGGGCTGGAGGCTGGCGCCGCCGATCAGCCCGCCGTCGATGTTCGGCTGCGCGAGGAATGCGGCGACGTTTTTCGGGTTCATGCTGCCGCCGTAGAGGATCCGCGCGTCGTGGAGTCCCGGCATCTTCGCGCGTATCTCGCCCATGATGTGGTCGGCTTCCGCGGGTGAATCCGCGTTCCCGGTGCCGATCGCCCAAATCGGCTCGTACGCCACCACGCAACGCGCGACGTCCGCCGCGGGAACGCCGTCGAACGCCGCCTCGATCTGCGCGCACACTTTCGCGCGCGCCTGTCCGGCC
>Ga0066662_10000998_pt1 | contig 12739 bp, 11 predicted proteins | sample GraSoiAngelo_111_FD_133939 | JGI IMG/M metagenome (GOLD analysis project Ga0066662, IMG submission 133939) | Grasslands soil microbial communities from the Angelo Coastal Reserve, California, USA - 14_0903_12_40cm | ecosystem: Environmental > Terrestrial > Soil > Grasslands | place: USA... | reverse complement strand
GGGCAAAACATCAAGGAGGCCGCCGCGCGGCTCAACGTGCACCGCCACACCGTGTTCTACCGCTTGCGCCAGATCGGCGAGATCGGACGGCTCGATCTCGACTCGCCGCACGACCAGCTCACCGTCCGCGCGGCATTGGCCGTCGATGCTCTCGACGGATAGATGTTGACCACCGTGAAAGATACGGCGGCCGCGCGGCGCGCGGTGCTGGCCGCGGCGAAAGAGCGCGGCGTCCGCTGGGTGCGCCTTGCATTCGTGGACGTGCTCGGGATCGAGAAGAGCGTCTCCGTGCCGGTCGGCGAGCTCGAGCGCGCGCTCGCCGGTCACGTGACGTTCGACGGCGGCTCGATCGACGGGTTCGTGCGCGGCGAAGAAGTGGACATGGTGCTGCGGCCCGATCCGGCGACGTTCACCGTGCTGCCGTGGTCGAGCGACGGTCAAGTCGAGGCGCGCGTGCTGTGCGACATCGAGACGCCCGACGGCACGCCGTTCGAAGGCGATCCGCGCTCGACGCTCAAGCGCGTGCTCGAAGACGCGGGCGACGTGCTGCAAACCCTGCGCGCGGGGCTCGAAGTCGAGTTCTATCTGTTCGCGCTCGCGCCGGACGGGACGCCGTCGACGCGCACCACCGACGCGGGCTCGTACTTCGATTTCTCCGCGAGCGACCGCGGTGAGGAGGTTCGGCTCGCGACGAGCGTCGCGCTCGAAGCGATGGGGATCCCGATCTCGTCCGCGCACCACGAGCACGGCGCGGGGCAGCACGAGCTCGATCTCGCCGCCGCCAGCGTGCTCGCGATGGCTGACCGGCTCGTCACGGTGCGCGGCGTGGTGAAGCGCATCGCCGAACGGCACGGGCTGCACGCGACGTTCATGCCCAAGCCGCTGGAAGATCAGGCGGGCAGCGGCCTGCACGTGTACTTCGCGCTGGGCGCCGTGGACGACGTGGTGCGCCTGCACGCCGTCGCGGGATTGCTCGAGCACGCGCCCGGCTTCACCGCGATCTGCAATCCCACGGTGAATTCGTACAAGCGGCTCGTCGCCGCATGGGACGCACCGGTGTACACCGTGTGGTCGGAGCGCAGCGCGAACGCGCTCGTGCGCGTGCCGCCTCCCGTCGGCAGCGAGCCGCCGCTGCTCGAAGTGCGCAGCCCCGACGCGTCGTGCAATCCCTATCTCGCGATGGCGGTGCTCGTCGAAGCGCTCGCGGACGGGATTCGCACGCGCGGGCTGCCGGGCGATCCGTTCACCGGCTCGACGTACGAGCTGGGCGAGCGCTTCCGCACCGAGCACGGAATACGCCAGCTGCCGCGCTCGCTGCGCCAGGCGCTCGCGACGCTCGATGACGACGTCGTGATCCGCGGCGCGCTCGGCGACCACATCTATCACGCGTTCCGCGACGCGAAGCTCGCGGAATACGAACGCTACCGCCGCGCGGTGCACCCCTGGGAGCGCGAAGCCTACCTGCGCACGTTTTAGCGCGGCAAATTTTCATAATGTAAAGCTTTAGTCGCACAGCACAGTGACAAGCGTATGGCATTTCGGCGGTGATATAATCGGGCCTTAACTAACTCCGCCCACCGAAGAAATGACCCCACGCATGTCGTACGAAGGCTTTGACCTCTCCCCGACCATCCGAGCAGCAGCTTCCGCCGAGCTACAAGCGGACCTTACGAGCGGAAGTAGCTTCAAAAGCAATCGCGTCCGTGCCGACGCGATGCCGAATTACTTCAATCTGCTCGCGGCAGCGCTTGACAGTTACGATGATCTCTGGCTCATCGATCAATTTCGAGCGAATAATTGCATCGTTCGTCCAAAATACCTGACGAAGACGGGTAAATATCTGACAACGCCCAAGAATGCCGAGGAAGTACTTGGCCTCGGTGAATTTAAGCGATATTGTGTGAGAGGCGTTTGTTTGGACGCGCTGGCGCGCGGTGTACCTGATCTCGAGTATTATCGCGCCCGCGAGAGCATGATCCACCGTGCCGAATCAGACATGCTCGTCGGAACAACTGTCACAGCTGAGGTTCTTCTCGCCCTGTCGAGAGAGATGACTGATGGCGAGCCCTATAGTGGTCCGCCATGTGAATTCGGCTCAGGCCTTAGCGTCCGCATTTCAAAGGTGCTGGAGGCGTGAGTTCGGTAAGAGCGAGCAAGCCTCAACGAACGCAACAGGCGACCTCTTACACCGAATTGGGAAACTCGTCGAACGTCAGCGGCAGATGATCTCGAGGCGGTTTCCGTCGGGGTCTTCGAAGAACGATGCGTAGTACGTCGCCGTGTACTCCGGGCATTCGTGCGGCGGTTCGAACGCCTGCGCACCGGCGTCGCGCGCGACCGCCGCGATGCGGTCGGCGTCGGCGCGCGTCGCGGCGGCGAACGCCAAGCGCGTCGCGTTGGGCCGGTGATGCGGCTCTTCCGACACGACGATCACCTCGCGCACCTGCCGCTCCTCGAGCCGGTAGTACAGCTGCGCGCCGTCGGGCTGCGTCTTGGCGCGAAAACCGTACTCGCGCAGCAGCGCGTCGTAGAACGGCCGGCAGCGCGGGACGTCGGCGACGCGCAGGTCGACATGATCGAAGACCGTCATGCCGCGCGCTTCGGGCGCGCGCGCGGCGTTCCTACGAGCGCGGCGGCGGCGACGCGTTCGGCGCGGCGGTGTTCGGCGCCGGGCGCGGTTTGGTGCGCACGGAGTACTGCACCGTGAACGTGCGCGGTGTCAGCGGGTTCGCCGGCTGCACCGCGTAGCCGCCGCCGGCCAGCGGCAGCCGGTACGCGTACTGCGTCGTCACGAAGATGCCGGCGTCGGCGTTGGTCAGGTTCGACACGAACGCCGTGAGCGTGCCGCGCGCGAGCGCGCGCGACACGCCGACGTTGATCTGCGTGTACGCGTCGAGCCGGCGGCCGTTGTTCGCGCCTTGGTACTGCGCGTTCGCGATCCACTCCAGCTGCGCGCGCGGCTGCACGGCGTCGACGGTGAGGCTCGCCGTGTGCACCGGCCGGTTCGGCAGCTGCCAGCCCACGACGATGAAGCTGTACGGTCCGGCGAAACGCGGGTCGCCGGTGAGGATCGTCGCGCCCGTCGTCGCCAGCGTCGGAAACACGACCACGTTGCGGCCCAGGCCCACGCGGCCAGTCAGCGACCAGCCTTCGTAACGCCGCGTCGTGCCGCCGATGCTCTGCGCGACGTAGATGGAGTTCGGGTCGAACGGCACGCCGGCGCACGACTCCGGGCGGTTCCACGCCTGCCGGATCGCGTCGAAGTATCCCGCGGGAAGATAGCCGGCCGGTTCGCTCAGGATCGGGACGCCCGCGTAGAACGCCTGGCCGATCTGCAGCTGCCGGTACAGCGACGCCGTGAACGAGCCCGTGCGCCAGTTGTGCGTCCACGTGCCGTTGTACGACGCCGACGACTGCTTCGTGTTCTTGTCGCCGGGGCCGCCGACGCGCGTCGCGCCGTTGCAGTTGTATGCGGCGAGCGCGGGTTCCGAGAACGCGTCCGCACCGGTGCCGGTGGGTTGCGCGCTGCCGAACTGCGCGTTGACGTCGAGCGTGTCGTTGTTGTTCGGCTTCCACGCGCCGCCGGCGGTTTCGAGCAGCGACGCGTTCGTGCCGCTGGCCGTCGCGGTCGACAGGCCGCCGCGCAGCGAGAGCTTCGTGCTGATCTTGTACGTGTCGGTCAGGTTGACGCTCGTCGAATGGTCCGTGTAAATCGCCGGCGCCGAGTACAGCAGGTGCACCGGCGTGTAGACGTTGTGGCCGGCGTTCGCGTCGAAGCCGAGCGCGACCGTGTGGCGGCGCACCGTCACGTTGAACGACGCCGAACCGAAGCGGCCGTCGTAGTCGTAGATGTCCTCCGAGGGCATCGCCACGCCGAGCAGCATCGCGCTGGAGCGGTCTTGCGTGTAGCGGCCGCCGTAACCGCCGGAGTTCACCGTGAGCGCGACGTTGCCCAGCTGCGCCTGCAGACCGAACGTCGCGAGGCGGAAGCGATCGGTGTCGAAGGTGCCCGGGCCGTAACCGCACGCGAGCTCCTGCGTGAAGACCGGGCACGTCAGCGAGCTGCCGCGGTTGCTGACGATGCCGCCGGCGTTGACGGTGAGCTTGTCGTTGAGCGCATAGCGCAGCTTCGTGAACTCTCCGGTGAGCCGCTGCCCGGCGTCGTGCGGAAACGTGAGGCCGCTCTGATCGCCGAAGACCAGGCCGTCGAACGGCGAGCCCGTCGAGCGGTGCGCGTACTGCGTCGCGAGGCTGAGCTTGCCGATCCCGCCCGTGACGGCGGCGACGTACGACGAGCGGTCGTACGTGCCGTACGACGTGGAGAAGCGCGTGATCCACTGCTTCGTCGGCTCGAGCGTGCGATAGTTCACCTGGCCGGCGATCGACGACGCGTTGCCGCTGAAGTCGACGCTCGCGCCGCTGAACAGATCGCTGCCCAGCGCGCGCAGCGCCGCGCCCTGCGACGCGCCCGTGAGGCGCACGCCGCCGACGCTCACGCCGGTCTGCGTCTCGTCCATGCCGCGCAGCGAGATCGTGACCGAGCCGTCCACGTTGTTGCCGAGCTGGTTGACGCTGACGCCCGCGAGCTGCCCCAGCGCGTCGTTGAGCGAGTCGCTGATCCGCCGCACGGCGGAGCTCTCGTTCACGTCCTGGCTCGACGCCGCCGCGCTGCTGCGCGCCTGGACGTGGCCGATCTCGCTGAGCCCGCTCGCCACGAGCAGCACGCGCACCGTCACGCGCCGGCCGTCCGGCACCTCCACGTCGGTGAGGGTCGCGGCCTGGTAGCCGCGCAGCTGCACCTTGACCCGGTACAGCCCCGCCGGCGCTTCCTCGAACCGGAGCAGTCCGGCCTTCGGCGTGAGCGCGCTGGTCTGGACGGGGCCGACGAGAAACACCTCGGCGTTCTCCAGCGGCGCCTTCGTCGCCGCGTCCGCGACCGTGATGACGAGCTCGCCCGGCGCGATCTGCGCGGCGGCGGGCAGCGGCCGAACCGGCGACACCAGGGCGGCCGAAACGGCGGCGATCAGGAAGCGGCGAAGCATCGGGCCCTCCCACCGAACGAATTAAGACTAATTTCTTAGTAGTACCCGACGCGCTCCTCCCTTGCATGAGGGGACGATGAGAGTTCGGGTCCACAGCGGCTCCACAACGCCGGGACCAAGTTCCGGAAAACTTTGTAGAACGGCGCGCGCCGCACCGGTAGGATCGGTCCAGTGCCGCAGTACACCGTGGTTCTCACCAAGGGCAGCTATCTCGTGGACGAGGCCGATGCGAGCCGCATCCGCGACGCGGTGGCGTCGCGCTCCGCGTTCGTGGAGGTCGGCGTCGACCTGCGCTGCGACGGCGTCGTCGCGCACCGCGCCGAGATCGCGACCGCGCACGTCGTCACGCTCGTGCGCGTCCCCGACCGCGTCGCGGACGTCGACGACGACAAGGTGCGGCCGCTGTTCTCAGCCTTCTGACGCCGCGGCTGACGTCGCGCCGATGCGCGCGAGCGCGTCCTCCAGCAGCGACCAGCGCACGGGGTCGAGCGCCTGCGCCGCGGCTTCGTCGCCGTCGAAGAACCAGGCGGCGTAGCGCCGGCGAATCACCGCCCGCGTCAGGTCACGGTGGTTGTGCGGCGCGCGGCACCGCGCGCACACCAGCGCGACGAAGCCGTCGCTCACGAATGCCCGCACGGCGACGGCGCGCGGCGAGCCGTCGTCGTGGAACGGCGGGAGCGATGCCGGCGGAATCCCGTGCGAGGCGGCGAGCTCCGACTGCTCCCACGCGAGCGCGACCTCGCGCCGCAGCTGGATGGTGAGCAAGCCGTACCAGTGATCGGGGCGCGCGTGCAGCTCGGGGTTCTTGCGAAAGTAGTCCCGCAGCTCGGCGGCGAGCTCTTTGCGGTATTCGAGGATCCACGCGCGCAGCGCGACGTGGTCGCCGAACGCGCGGAACACGGGTGTCTTGCACGCGGCGCAGCGCGCGTGCTCGTCACGGCGCTCCTGCTCGAGGCTGAGACGGCGCACCGGCGAGACGGGCCGCCGCGCGGGTCGGGCGTGTGGTTCGTGCTCCATTGCGGACACGCATCGTTGCACGCCGCGCGCGCGGGTACTTCTCGAACGCGCGTTCGAGGTGGGTTCCGCGGCGCGCGCGCGAAGCGCACGTGATGGCACACCGAGGTTCGGGCGCATATCGTTTCGTCACGCGGTGGCATGTGGCGAACGCGCGCTGCGAGGACGTGTCCGACGTGCTCGAGGACACCGACCGCATCGCGCGCTGGTGGCCGTCGGTGTACCGCGAGTGCACGATCCTCGAGCGCGGTGGCGAGCACGGTCTGGGACGCCGCGTCGCGGTGACGACGAAAGGCTTCTTGCCGTATCTGATCCGCTGGGAGTTCACCGTCGTCGAGCAGCACTATCCGAACGGCTCGCGCATCGTCGCAACCGGCGATCTCGACGGCGAAGGCCGCTGGACGCTGCGACAGGACGGCTCCGACACCGACGTCACGTACGAGTGGACGGTCAACGCGAACCATGCGTTCATCCGGCGCTTCTCGTGGCTGCTGCGCCCGCTGTTCGCCGCGAATCACAACTGGACGATGGCGCAGGGCTTGCGCGGCCTGCGCGCGGAGCTCGCAACGCGCGGCACGACGGCGGGGCGGATGTAGCGGACCTGATCAAAACTGGGTCGAATTCCGCTCCATGCGGGTAGTCGGGCCATGGCGCCTTCCGTCGCCGAACGTCTGCGCGGCGTGCAATCTCGATGAGATCGTGCTCGTCGATTCGGGCTTGGAAACGGTATGCTGCCGAAATTGTACCGCGCGTTCCGACCGATACCGATGGCTTGATACGGACACTCCGTGTCGTCACTGCTTTCAATCCAAACGCGTCGTCGCATGGGAGAATGGGGATCAGATCCTAGCGCGCTGTGCGGGATGCACGCTCGATCGAGGCCATCTCGACCACGTCGCATACGGAGCCGCATTCGGCCGGCAGGTCAGCGACACGAGAAGACGTCGCGCCCGTTACCGTCCCACGGAGTCAGCGCGCACCGTCGTTGCTCGCGTAACCGCCGGCGAGTGCGTCCACCATCTCCTTCGGTCGATTCGCGTCATCCCCAAGTTCACTCCCGTGCCAGACCGGTTTTATTCGGGCTTACCGGCGCGCCAACTGTCCCTCGAGTCCTTCGGCGGTTCGTCCGGTGACGAGTTCGCAATCGTCTGGACCGACGAGATGCCGCGGCACGAGCATGACGACCATATTATCGGCCTGGCAATCCACGACCGCCTCGCTCACACGCTGACCGATGCGCAAAGCCGCCGCATGCGTGTCGCCTGGCTCGTACCGTCATGTGCCGAATGCAATCAGCGGCGAAGCCGGCATCTGGAGGATATCGGTTATCTCGTGACGGTCTTCGGGATTTACCTTCGTGCGGCAGGTCACGACTATCACGAGGAGGCCGATGAAGTCCGTATGTTCGTGGATGCCGCAAAGCTCGCGCATCTGCACCTGCGCCTCGAAGCCGATTTTCGCCGGCGCGCGAGTGGGACCTAAGCGGAGCGGACGACCGGCGGGAAGGCGACGACATTCGAGCGCGCCTTGCTGTGCCCGACGACGCCCACGACGTCATCGAGCGTCAGTTCGACGCGCTCGAATCCAGCTTCGTGAAGCGAACAACGACAGACGACGTTCAGGGCGACGCTCGCGGCGCCGACACGCTTCGCCGCGTTGAGCTTGTCGACTTGGTTCCGGTCGACCAGATAGGAGCCGTAGTCCGTCAGAATGGTGAACACGCGATTTGCCTCCCGATGCGACGACCTACGGCGACGCGCCGACGTCTGCCCGCCGGACTCTCCACAATCTCGTCCCCGGAGTTGTCCCCCGTTTCGGACCGATGCTGGGGATCGATTCGCGCTGAGCAGACGGCGTTCGGTGACCATGAGTGAAAGGACGATAGAAGCCGATTGTGCCAAGTGTATGACACTTATGCGGCGAGCGTAGCGGCTTCTCGGCGAAGCAGGTCCCAGGCGAGGCGCACGTCGTCGCGGGTCGTGCGTTCGTTGCCGATCGCGATGCGCAGGACGACGCGGCCGTGCAGGCGCGTCGACGACAAGAACACCTCGCCCGTGGCGTTGACCGCATCCATGATCGCGAGGTTGAGCGCGTCGATCGCCTCCTCGTTTCGTTCCGGCTCAGGGGCGTAGCGGAAGCATACCACCGACAGCGGGTGGGGTGCCGCGATCGTCCACTGCGGCTCGGCTTCGATCCATGTCGCGAGCTCTTGCGCGAGCGCGATGTGCGTCCGTACGCGTTCCTGCATGCCGCTCACGCCGTACGTGCGCAGCGCGAACCACAGCTTGAGCGCGCGGAAGCGGCGGCCCAGCTGAAGGCCGTAGTCCATGTAGTTGTGGACGTCGGCCTCGGGCGTCACCAGATAGTCCGCGACGAGGCTGAACGTGCGGCGCAGCAGTTCCGGGTCGCGCACGTACAGCACCGACAGGTCCACCGGGACGAACAGCCACTTGTGCGGGTTCACCACGATCGAGTCCGCGTCGTGCGCGGGATCGAGCAGCCAGCGAAACTCCGGGAGGATTGCAGCCGGGCCGCCGTACGCCGCGTCGACGTGCAGCCACACGGCGCGCTCGCGCGTGATCGCGCGGATCGCGGCGACCGGATCCGTCGACGTGGTCGACGTCGTGCCGACGGTCGCGACCGCGCACATCGGGCGCATGCCGCGCGCGACGTCGTCGTCGATCGCGCGCGCGAGCGCGTCGGGCCGCATCGCGAACGCGTCGTCGACCGGGATATTCACCACGTTGTCGCGGCCGACGCCCAGCGCGATCGCGCCTTTCTCGATGTGCGAGTGCGTGTGCTCGGTGACGTACACGCGCAGCGCCGGCAGGTCGGTGCGGCCGCCCATGCCGCGCGCGCGCACGTCGAGGTCGAGCCGTTCGCGCGCGGCGGCGAGCGCGGTGAAGCCGCCGATCGACGCGGTGTCGTACACGATCCCCGCAAACGCAGCGGGGAGGCCCAGCATCGTGCGCAGCCAGCCCAGCGTGACGTCTTCGAGCTCCGTCGCCGCCGGCGACGTGCGCCACAGCATCGCGTTCACGTCGAGCGCGGCGGCGAGCGCTTCGGCGAGCACGGTCACGCGCGCCGCGCTGATCGCGAAGTACGCGAAGAAGCGCGGATGGTTCCAGTGCGTGATGCCGGGCACGACGTAGCGCTCGAAGTCGGCGAAGATCCGGTCGAACGGCTCGCCGTCCGCGGGCGCCTCGCGCGGCAGCGCGGCCACGAGCTCGCCGGGCCGCGAGCGCGACAGCACCGGATAGCGGCGGCCCTCGCGGTAGTAGTCGTCGATCCACGCCGCGACGCGGTCGAAAGCGGCACGAAACTCGGCGGCCTGCTCCGAGCCGGTTGCGGGGTCGGCGTCGCTGGGGACCATGCGGTCCTCTCCCTGGGCGGGGTCCCCGTTCCCTCGTCCCGAAATCGCGAGCATGAAGTACCGCATGCTCCCGAACACCGAGATCACCGTCAGCGAGGTCGGGTTCGGCCTGTGGACGACCGCGACGGGGTGGTGGGGCGACACCAGCGACGACGACGCCGTGAAGCTGATGCATGAGGCGCTCGACCTGGGCATCACGACGTTCGACGCCGCCGACACGTACGGCAACGGGCGCAGCGAAGAGCAGCTCGCCAAAGCGTTCGCGGACCGCCGCGGCGACGTCGTGTACGCGACGAAGTTCGGCTACGACTGGTACAACCACGCCGGCGAGCGCAAAGGCCAGAACGAGATCGAGCAGGATTTCTCGCCGAAATTCGTGCGCTACGCGCTCGAGCAGTCGCTCGCGCGGCTGCAGACCGATTATATCGACGTCTACCAGATGCACAACGCGCGCATGGAGCAGGTGCGCGACGGGGCGCTGATCGAGCTGCTGGAGGCGTTTCGCGCCGAAGGCAAGATTCGCACGTGGGGCGTCGCGCTGGGACCCGCGATCGGCTGGCTGTGGGAAGGCGTCGAGTCCGCGCGCGTCAACGCGCCCGTCGTGCAGATGATCTGGAACATGCTCGAGCAGTTTCCGGGCGACCAGATGGTCGACGCCGCGAACGAGTTTGGCACCGACACGACGTACTTCATCCGCGTGCCGCACAGCTCGGGGATGCTGGAAGGACGCTACACCAAGGACACGGTGTTCTCGCCGACCGACCACCGCAGCCACCGCCCGCGCCAGTGGCTGATCAACGGCGTTCAGAAAGTCGAGACGCTGCGCTTTCTGGAAGAGCCGGGCCGCACGCTGGGGCAAGCGGCGATCCAGTGGCTGCTGAACGAACCGCGCGTGATGACGGTGCTGCCGAACATCTACGACGCGGAGCAGCTGCGCGAGTTCGCGGCGGCGCCGGATACGCCGCGCTTGTCGGCCGACGAGCTCGCGCGCATCGCGGAGCTGAAGAAAGACAACTTCGGCGTCGGTCCCGAGCAGGGCCGCTTCAAAGGCACGATGTCGCCGCCGGTCGACCCGGTGCTGACCCAGCGATGAGCGGCCGCGAGACGATCCACACCACCGCGGCGCCGGCGGCGATCGGGCCGTACGCGCAGGCGGTCGCGGCGGGGCCGTACCTATTCGCGTCGGGCCAGATCGCGCTCGATCCCGCGACCGGTCAGCTCGTGGACGGCGACGCCGCGGCGCAGACGCGCCAGGTGATGGCGAACGTCGCCGCGGTCCTCGCCGCGGCCGGGCTCGCCTTCGCGGACGTCGTGAAGACGACGATCTTCCTCACGGACATGGCCGACTTCACCGCCGTCAACGCCGCGTACGGCGAGTGCTTCGACGGCGGTCCGGTCCCGGCGCGCTCGACGGTCGCCGTCGCCGCGCTCCCGCGCGGCAGCGCGGTGGAGATCGAGGTAATCGCGCTTAGAACTGCACCGCGCTGAACATGAACTGCGAGTTCGCGCCCGCGCTCAGCGTCGCCCAGTTCGACGTCACCTTGAACACTTTGTTCGTCGTGTTGTAGTTCGCGGGGAAGACGGCGCTGTTGGTGAGGTTGTAGTAGTACGTCACCGTCGTCGGCGCCGTCCCGGTCGACGAGTAGCCCGGCGTGTTCATGTAGCCGCCGTCTTTCGCCCACGAGTTCGCGTTCGAGCCGTCGTCGGTCAGCAGCAAACTCGACGCGGACAGCGTCGCCGAGGCCGGCGTGGTGCCGTTCGCGGCCAGCGCGATGTTGCGCACGTCGATCGTGTACTTCAAGACGCCGCCGGGACACCACGTTCCGGCGGGGACACCGCCGGAGCAGCCGGTGCTCGTGATCACGTACGATTTGGTCTGCACGATGAAGCCCGTGTAGAGCTCGTCGTGCACTTCGTTGTTGTTCGCAATGTTGGCGCTGTCGATGACCGCGAGGAGGGCGTCGAAGCGGTTGAACGCCTGGAGGCCCGTGGGCGCGGAATACACGGTCCAGACGAACGCGTTGCCGCCCGCCGCGATCGCCATCGTGGCCGTGGTGGTGTAGGCGTTTCCGCTCACCGTGCCGGCGATTTGCGTGCCGAGCGCGCCGGCGCTGTCGTTGTAGACCGCGACCGTCCACGCCCCCGGCGACGGCGCCTGCGCGTAGAACAAGAAGTTGCCCGCGGAACCGGCGGAATTGTGCACCTGGTGGCGCACGGCGATGCCGCTCACCGCCGCGGTATACGTGTTGCCGTTGGGCGAGCCGGCGACGGTCGAGCTGTTGATCGCGTTGAATGCCGGCGGCGCGAACGACTTCTGCACGAAGTCGTTGTTGTTCGTGGTGGCGACGTTGCCGTCGTAGCTGCCCGTCGCGGTCGGAACGCCGACGGGCCCGATGAACACGGTCCCGCTCGACGAGCCGCACTCCGCGCCCGACGACGCGCCCGGAACGTTGATGTAATTCAGCCCCAGCACTTGCCCGGCCGAACCCGCGGCGGCGCCGTAATGCGCGTCCGGAAGCGGGCTGCCGTCGGTCACGCCGGCGGCGCCGCCGTTGAGCGTCGGCAGAATCCCGCCGCTGTCGACCTCGACGCCGCCGCCGCCGCCGCCGCCGGGGCCGTGCGCCGCGCCGCCTGCGTTGAGGACGTCCGCATCGGTTCCGTTCGCGCCGTTGGCGGTGACGGTGACGCTGCTGAAGTTCGACGGCGCGGTCATCATCACGGAGCCGCCCGCGCCGCCGCCGCCGCCGCCGTCGTTGTCGGGGTCGACGCCCATCATGCCGCTCGCCGTGACCGTCAGGCCGCCGCTGACGCCCGCCACCCGCATCATGACGATGCCGCCGCCGCTGCCGCCCGCGGACATGAGCCCGCTGCTGTTGTTGCGCGACCCGGCGCCGCCGCCGCCGCCCATGACGAGCTGCATTTGCGACGGCGTGAACGTGCCGCCGTGCCCGCCGTACGGCTGATTTCCTTGCCACGTCTTGCCGCCGATGCCGCCCGCGCCGCCGTTGCCGCCGCCGCCGCCGCCGGAGTTCTCCTGGTTCAGCGAGACGTCGGAGTCGGCGCCGCCGCCGCCGGCGTTGCCCGGGGCGCCGCGGCCTTTGTCACCGCCGGTGTACCCGTCGGCGGTACCCGCGCCGGTCTGCGTCGCGGTCACGGAGCTGTACACGTACGTCGGCGTGCCGGCGGTGCCTTCGCCTTTCTGACCGTGCGCGTTCTTCGTGTTCGGGCTCGCCCAGTCGCCGTTCGCGGCCGTCGCGTCGCCGGTGAGCTGGCGCGCGCCGCCGCCGCGGAACCCGCGGCCGTCGACGCT
>Ga0066662_10000997_pt1 | contig 12742 bp, 1 predicted proteins | sample GraSoiAngelo_111_FD_133939 | JGI IMG/M metagenome (GOLD analysis project Ga0066662, IMG submission 133939) | Grasslands soil microbial communities from the Angelo Coastal Reserve, California, USA - 14_0903_12_40cm | ecosystem: Environmental > Terrestrial > Soil > Grasslands | place: USA... | reverse complement strand
GGCGGAGTCGAGCCGCTACGCGGCGCCGCGCACGGCGACGGAGGAGCTGCTGGCCGGCATCTGGGCCGAGGTGCTGCGGCTCGACCGCGTCGGCATCCACGACAACTTCTTCGAGATCGGCGGGCACTCCCTGCTGGCGGTGCGTGCCGTCTCGCGGCTCCGCGAAGTGCTCGGCGTCGACCTCTTCTTGCGCACTTTTTTTGAGGCGCCGACGGTGGCGGAGCTGGCGGCCCAGATCAGAGCCGCGCGCCCCACGGACGGCCCCGAGGTCCGGCAGCCGATCTCTCGCATCTCCCGCGAGGGCGAGCTGCCGCTGTCCTTCGGCCAGCAACGACTCTGGTTCCTCGACCTCCTCGAACCGGCGAGCCCCCTCTACAACCTGCCGGTGGCATTGCGCCTGCGCGGCCCCCTCGACGCAGCCGTCCTGGAGAGGGTGCTGACCGAGCTGGTCAGGCGGCACGAAGCCTTGCGGACGGTCTTTCCGTCCGTTGCGGGGCGGCCGGTGCAGACCATCCTGCCGCCGGCCCCGGTGCCCTTGGCCACGATCGATCTGAACGGCCTCGGGACGCGCCTGGATGGCGAGCTGCTCAGGCTCGCCGCCGCAGACGCTCGGCAGGCATTCGATCTCGCCGCCGGGCCTCTCTTTCGTGCCTCGCTGGTGAAGCTGAGCCGAGAGGACCACGCCCTCTTGCTGGCCCTCCACCACATCGTGGGCGATGGCTTGTCCATGGGTATTCTCCTGAAGGAGTTGGGAGAGCTCTACGCCGCCTTCGCGGCCGGGGAGCCCTCCCCCCTGCCCGACCTGCCGATCCAGTACGCCGATTTCGCCGCATGGCAACAGCGGAGCCTGGGCGAGATCCTGGCCCGAGAGCTCGAGCTCTGGAAGGCAAGACTTGCGCATCTATCCCCTCTGGAGCTGCCGACCGACCGTCCACGGCCTGCCGGACAGCGTTTCCGCGGTGCCACCCAGAGACTGGTTATCGCTGCGGACACCGCGGCCGCGGTACGCGAGATCGGCCGTCGCGAAGGCGCTACCCCGTTCATGGTGCTGCTCGGAGCTTTCGGCGCTCTGCTCGGGGCACTCGGGCGCCAGGAGAATGTCGCCATGGGGTCGCCGGTCTCCGGCCGTGAGCGGCCGGAGACGGAGGGGCTGATCGGTTTCTTCGTCAATACCCTCGTGTTGCAGGTGGACCTTTCGGCCGCCCCCAAGGTCCATGACCTGCTGGCGCAGGTGCGTGAGACGTGCCTCGCGGCCTACGATAGCCAGGACCTGCCGTTCGAGCGTCTGGTCGAAGAGCTGCGGCCGGATCGCGATCTGAGCCGCTCGCCTCTGTTCCAGGCGATGCTGGCCCTGGAGCCGGAGCTGCAGGTCCCGGCGCTGAAGGGGCTCGCGGCCGAATACCTCGGCCTGGATACCGGCACTTCCAAGCTCGACCTCCTGCTCTCGCTGTCGCAGCCCGACGGCAGGTTCGAGGGGAGCTGGGAATTCGACACCGACCTGTTCGATCGCGCCACGGTTCAGCGGTGGTCAGCATCGTTTCAGGCCCTGTTGGCCGCGATAGCGGCGAACCCCTCGCTGCCCATCGCCGAGCTGCCCCTGCTGTCGGCGGCCCAGCGGCAGCAGATACTCCAGGAATGGCAGGGAGCGCAGGAGCGGGTGCTCCCGGGCTGTCTGCACGCTCCCTTCTTCATGCAGGCAGAGCTGACACCGGAGGCCGTCGCCGTGGTGGCGGGCGAGGCGCGGATCACCTATCGGGAGCTGGCGCGGCGCGCCCGGTCGATGGCGGCAAGGCTGCGCCGGCTGGGGGTCGGTCCAGAGGTTCCGGTGGGGTTGTGCGCGGAGCGCACGCCGGAGCTGCTGGTCGGCGTCCTGGGAGTGCTTGCCGCGGGCGGCGCCTACCTGCCCCTGGATCCGGCGTATCCCGCGGCGCGCCTCGCCTTCGCGCTGGAGGACTCCCGAACACCCATCGTCCTGGCGTCGGCAGCGACCCTGGCCCGCTTGCCATCGAGCCACGCGCGGATCGTCAGGCTGGATGCCGAGGAAGAGCCGCTGGCGGCCGACGAGGGCAGCGGCTTCGTGGCCGGGGCGGGACCTGGCAATCTTTCCCATGTCATCTACACCTCCGGCTCGACCGGACGACCCAAAGGGGTGGCCATCGAGCATCGCAGCGCCCGTGCTCTGCTGACCTGGGCGGAAGAAGTGTTCGCGGCCGCAGAGGTTCGCCGGGTCCTGTTTTCAACCTCCATCTGCTTCGACCTTTCGGTTTTCGAGCTGTTCATGCCATGGAGCCGGGGCGGCGCGGTGGTGCTGGCCGAAACCGCCCTGCAGCTTCCCGAGCTGCCGGCCCGCGGCGAGGTGACTCTCGTCAATACGGTCCCCGCGATCATGTCGGAGCTCGTGCGCAACGGCGGGGTACCTGAGTCGGTGCGGGTGATCAATCTGGCGGGCGAGCCGCTGCGGGCGGATCTGGTGCGGAGCATCGAGCGGCTGGGGACGGTGGCGAAGGTGTTCAACCTCTACGGCCCGACCGAAGATACGACCTACTCAACCTGGGTTCGCGTGGATGGACGGCCAGGAGCGCCATCGCTCGGTCGCCCGATCGCCGGCACCCGCGCCTACGTGGTGGACGGTCGTCTCCAGCCGCTGCCGCCGGGAGTAGTGGGGGAGCTCTGCCTGGGGGGCCGCGGTCTCGCCCGGGGCTATCTGGGTCTCCCGGCGCTGACCGCGGAACGGTTCGTCCCGGACCCCTTCACAGTGACCCCCGGTGAGCGGCTATACCGCACCGGAGACCTGTGCCGCCTGCGGGCGGACGGCGAGCTCGAGCTCCTGGGCCGCCTTGACCAGCAGGTCAAACTGCGGGGTTTCCGCATCGAGCTGGGAGAGATCGAGACGGCGTTGGCGTCCTTCCCGGGAGTGCGAGAGGGGGCGGTGTCGCTCAGGGACGGTGGCGAGGCAGGGGCTCGCCTCGTGGCCTACGTAGCGATCGAGGAGAGCGCCGCCGTCACCGCCGCGGCTCTGCGGCGTCTGCTGGAGGAAAGGTTGCCGGCTCACATGGTGCCTTCGGCATTCGTGTTCCTGGCGGCGCTGCCCCGGACGCCTAACGGCAAGCTGGACCGCAAGGCCCTGCCTGCTCCGGAGGAGCCCCGCTCAGCGGCAGCTTGGGCAGCACCCCAGACGGCAGTGGAGGATCTGTTGCACGGCATCTGGGCGGAGGTGCTGGGGTGCGAGGGGATCGGAAGAGACGAAGACTTCTTCGCCCGCGGCGGGCACTCCCTGCTGGCTACCCGAGTGCTGTCGCGAATCCGCGAGGTTTTCCAGGTCGAGCTGCCGCTGCGTGTCGTTTTCCAGCAGCCGACCATCGCCAGCCTGGCGCGGGGCATCGAGCAAGCTCTGGAGTCACCGGTGGCGGGGCCTCTACCGCCCATCCTGCCGGTTCCCCGCGACAGCGATCTACCACTTTCCTTCGCGCAGCAACGGCTCTGGGCAGTCGACCAGATCGAACGCGGCGCCCTCTACAACATCCCGATCGTCTTTCATCTGCGGGGGCCGTTGCACGTTCCGGCTCTCAGGCAGGCGGTCGAGGAGATCGTCCGCCGCCACGAAGTGCTGCGCACGACGTTTCCCGCGGCACAGGGCCGGCCGCGCCAGCGGATCTCTCTTGCCGGGCCATGGCGGCTGCCGGTGGTCGACCTCACCGGGCTCGAACCGGCGCAACGGGAGGCGGAAAGCGCGCACCTGGCGGCGGCGGAGGCGGTGCGGCTTTTCGACCTCGCACGGGGCCCCCTGCTGCGCACGACCCTGCTGCGTTTGGAGCGGGAGAGCCATGTCGCTCTGATCACCATGCACCATATCGTCGCGGACGCCTGGTCCGTCGGCATCCTGGTTCGCGAGCTGACGGCGCTCTATCCCGCCAGCAGCGACAGGCGCTCTTCTATCCTTCCCGATCTCCCTGTTCAGTATGCAGATTTCGCCGCCTGGCAAAGGTCGAGGCTCCAGGGCGACGTGCTGGAGTCTCTGCTGGCCTACTGGCGTGAGCAGCTCGCGGGGATCCCGCCGCGGCTCGACCTGCCGACCGACCGGCCGCGAGGCGAGCGGTGGAGCGGCCGGGGCTCGGCGTACACCGTGCATCTGCCGGCGCGGCTCGCGGAAGCCTTGCGATCGTTGAGCCGGCGCCAGAACGCGACTCTTTTCATGGTGCTTTTTGCGAGTTTCCAGCTCCTCCTCTCTCGCCATGCCAGCCAACAGGACGTCGTCGCGGCCACCGACGTCGCCGGCCGCGCGCGTCTGGAGATCGAGCCCCTGATCGGCTTCTTCGTCAACCTGCTGGTGTTGCGGACCCGGATGGAGGACAACCCCCTTTTCACCGAGCTGCTGCGGCGGGTCCGGGAGACGAGCCTCGGCGCCTACGCCCACCAAGACCTGCCGTTCGACAGACTGGTCAAGGAGCTGCAGCCAGACCGCCACGCCGGCGGCACGCCCCTGGTTCAGGTCGAGCTCCTGATGCAGAACACTCCGCATGAGGCTCTGGCGCTTCCCGGCATCGAGCTGTCGCTGGTCGACGGCGAGACCCATTGGGCCAAGTTCGAGCTCGCGGTATTCGTCTCCGAAGTGCCGCAGGGGCTGAACATTACCTGGAATTACGCCACCGATCTCTTCGAGGCCAAGACCGTCGCTCGTTGGGCTTCGCAGTATGCCAGGCTCCTCGAAGCCATCGTCCGACAGCCTGAGTCGAGGATCGCGGACCTCGAGATCCTTGGCGCAGAGGAGAGGGAGGAGAGGATTCTCCAGAAGGGTGGACGGGAAGCCAGGCTCCGGCAGCTCATGAAGGCGAGCCGGACCGAGCCTGCCACCGGGTCGCACGTCGCTTTCTCCACCTTGGAGCCCGGCAAGATCCTGCCGCTGGTCGTGCGCCCCTTGGCGAGCGGTGCCGACCTCACGGCGTGGGTGGCCGGGAACCGGAACCTGATCGAGAGCAGGCTGCTGGAGCACGGTGCCATCCTCTTCCGAAACTTCCTTCTCGGGTCCTCGGCGGATTTCGAGCGCCTGGCCGGCCTGCTCTGCCCCGAGCTCTCGGGGCATCAGGGCAACCTCTTCTATTACGCGCAGGTGGCGGTGGAGAGAGGCGAAATGCAATGGGTCGACTGCCGAGAGATCTGCAAGCGGCTGGACTCCCGGACCGTGGACCACCTGCAGGGCCAGCAGATTCTCTGCATCCGCAGCTTCTCAGCGGGGTCCGCGGGGAGTTGGCAGGAGTGGTTCGGCACCGATGACGAATCAGTGGTGGAGGAGCTCTGCCTCCGGAGCGGCACCGAAGCCGAATGGCAGCCGGGGGGCGGCCTGCGCACGAAGCAGCTCTGCTTCGCCATCGCTCGCCACCCCAAGACGAACGAGGACGTCCTGTGCCATCAGTCGCTGCTCCATTACGCGTCCTGCCGCGAGCCGGCAGCGCTGGAATCGGCGACCGCGCGATGCTCCCGCGAGGATCTGCCGTACACCATCTGCTATGCGGATGGAAGCCCGATCGAGAGCTCGGTTCTGGAAGAGATCGGCAGGGTTTGTCAGGAGAGCGCCGTCAGCTTCCCCTGGCAAGACGGCGACGTCGTCTTGCTCGACGACATGCTGGCCGTCCAAGCTCACAGTTCGTCCCTGGGCCCTCGCAGGATCGTCGTGGCCAGGGCTGAGCTGATCGGCCGGTACCAGATGACGGACGCTGTCGCGGCGGTTCAAGACTGACCTGGCGGAGAAAGGAAAAGAATGCCTCAGGCAACGGTACGGTCGTCCCAGCGCTTATCCCTCCAGCAACGGCGCGTCTGGCTTCAACAGCGCAGTGGCGAGGCCTTCCATGGCCAGATCGCCCTGAGGATTGCGGGAGACCTCGATAGCGGGCGGCTGCGGGAGGCGCTGCGCGGCATCGCCCGCCGGCACGAGATCCTGCGCACCGTGTTCCGGCGCCTGCCAGGAATGAAGGTGCCGACCCAGACCGTCTTGCCGGAGCTGGAGCCGGCCTGGCGAGAAGTGGAGCTGGGGAGTGAGGAGGAGATCGAAAGATTCCTCGGCGAGGTGCGGCGCAGCCCCTTCGACTTCGCGGCGGGACCGTTGCTACGGGCCACTCTGGCGCGCACGGGGGAAGGCCGGCACCTCCTGGCCCTGGACCTGCCGGCGCTCTGCGCCGACGCGAAAACTCTGGCAAACCTCATGCGTGAGCTCGCCGCGACCTATGCCGGCGAGCCGTTGGAGGATGAGACGCTGCAGTACGCCCAGTTCACCGAGTGGCAGAGCTCGCTGCTCGACGAAAAGAACGAGGATACCGAGCGGGGGCTCGCGTTCTGGCAGCGCAACCCGGGGCGGGCCGAGGGCCTGCCCAACCTGCCTCTGACGCGCGGGCGCATGGGTAAAGAGAATGTGGAGACGGTTCCGGTGCTGCTCGGTGGGAGAGAGACGAAGAGCCTCCTGGAGGCGGCTGCAGAATGCGGCGACTCTTTAGAAGGAATCCTCCTGGCCGCCTGGGCGAGTTGCGTCTGGCGGATCAGCGGCGAGCCGGACGTGATCGTGGGGACGGAGCTTCACGGCCGCCAGTACGAGGCGATGGATGGCGCCTTCGGTCTCTATGCCAGGGTCGTTCCCCTGCGCTGCCAATTCCGCGCGAGCCTCCATTTCGAGGAGGTATTGCAACAGCTCGCGGCACAGCGGCAGGAAATCGAGCAGTGGCTCGATTTCTACGAGGCCGCTCCGGACCGGAAGCAGGAGGACTACAATTTTCCGGTCGGCTTCCGTTTCGAGGAGATACCGGCGCCGATCGCCGCGGGCGGCCTCGCGTTCTCGGTCCACAGCCATCTCTGCCGCACGGAGCTCTGCGGCATCCAGCTCAGGGTCCGCCACGGCGAGGACCTGCAGCTCGACCTGGAGTTCAATGCGGGTCTGTACCACCGGCGGGACGTGGAAGCTCTCGCCGAACGGCTCGCGCGGTTGAGCGGCCACGCAGCGAGCGACACGTCGACCCGGATCGGACGGCTGGCGCTCGTGGGTCCGGCGGAGCGCCACTGGATGATCCGCGAGCTCAACGACACGGCTGGGTCCCCCGGGGACGGCTCGCCGTCCGCGGCACTGGCGCAGCAGGCGGCGCGCCGTCCCGAGGACGTGGCGCTGCTGATCGGCGAGGAGCGCTGGACGCTGAGGGAGCTCGATGAACGGGTCGATCAGATCGCCCGGCGTCTGCGGGCGGCAGGGGTCGGTCCGGAGAGCCTGGTCGGCGTCTGCCTGGAGCGCTCGGCGGTATTGCTGACGGCGCTGCTGGCGGTGCTCAGGGCGGGGGGGGCGTACGTGCCGCTCGATCCCTCCTCGCCTCCAGCCCGCTTGCGAGGCATTTTGGAGGACAGTGGAGCCTCGGTGCTGTTGACTCGGGAGAGGTATCGCGATTGGCGGCTCGAGCCGGAGGGTCTCGAGGTGATCTGCCTGGAGGGGGCTCACGGCGAGGTGGCGGGGCCGCTGGACCAGGACGAATTCCCGGTGCCGAGCCCCGACAGTCTCGCCTACGTCATCTACACCTCGGGGTCGACCGGCAAACCCAAGGGAGTGATGGTCTCTCGTGCCGGGCTGGAGCACTACCTGGGTTGGGCCGTGCGGGCCTACGCCTCAGCGGCCGAGACGGGGAGCGTTCTCCACTCACCCGTGGCTTTCGATCTCGCGGTGACCAGCCTTTTCGTGCCGTTGCTCTGCGGCAAGCCGCTCGTCCTGCTGCCGGAGGAGGACGGGATCGAGTCGCTGGGCGCGGCGCTGGGAGCGGGCATCGATTTCCTGAAGCTCACTCCGTCGCAGCTCCAAGTCCTCGGCGGCTTCTTGTCGGAGGAAGCCGTGGCAGGGGTGTCGACCCTGGTGCTGGGAGGGGAGGAGCTGCGGGGGGAGAGCGTGGCGGCGTGGCGTGGTCGCTCTCCTCGTCTGCGGTTGATCAACGAGTACGGTCCTACCGAGACCGTGGTGGGCTGCTGCGCTTATGAGGTGCCGGCGGGAGAGCCGGCTCCCGGGCCGGTGCCGATCGGTCGGCCGATCGCCAACGCGAGGGTCTACCTGCTCGACGGCGAGCTGCAGCCGGTCGCTGCCGGCGTCCCCGGCGAGCTGTACGTCGGGGGTGCGGGGGTGGCGCGAGGCTATCTGAGAGCGCCCGCTCTCACCGCCTCGGCGTTCGTGCCCGATCCCTACGGTGAGCTGCCGGGAGGCCGCCTGTACCGGACGGGCGATCTCGCCCGCCACCTGCCGGACGGCACGCTGGAGTACCTGGGCCGCATCGATCACCAGGTCAAGGTGAGGGGATTCCGCATCGAGCCGGGCGAGATCGAGGCTCAACTCGCGCAGCACCCCGGAGTCCGCGAGTCGGTGGTCGTGGCGCGCGAAACCGAGCCGGGGCGTAAGGAGGTCGTGGCCTACGTCCTCTCCCGGCAGGCACCGGTGCCGGACGCGGAGCTGCGCTCTCTGCTGAAGGCGAAGCTTCCTTCCTACATGATCCCGGCAGTCTTCGTCTGGTTGGAAGCCTTGCCGCGGACCCCGAGCGGCAAGCTCGACCGGAAGGCCCTCCCCGCCCCCGATCGACTCGCGGCGGCTCGCCAGCGGCCTGAGTACGTGGCTCCGAACAGCCAGGCGGAAGCGACCCTGGTGGAGATCTGGATGGAGGTCCTGGGCGTCGAGCGAATCGGGATCCACGACAACTTCCTGCAACTCGGCGGCGATTCGATCATGGGCATCCAGGTGGTCGCGCGCGCCAACCAGGCCGGTCTGCGTCTGACGCCCCGCCAAGTCCTCGAGCATCCGACGGTTGCCGAGCTCGCACGGGTGGCGGGCTTCGACGAACCGGTACGGGCCGAGCAGGGCCTCGTGATCGGCGCCGCGCCGCTGACGCCAAACCAGCAGAGGTTCCTGACCGGCGACCCGATCGATCCCGATCACTTCAATCAGTCGCTGCTCTTTGAGGTCGGGCTGCCGCTCGATCCAGGTCTGCTCCACCGCTCTCTGGTCCACCTGCTGGAGCACCACGATGCGCTCCGGCTGCGTTTTCGACGCCAGCCTGCGGGGTGGGTCCAGGAGATCGCGGCGCCTGACGACCAGGTGCCCTTCACGCGGGTCGACCTGTCGGTGATCCCGCCCGGCGAGCGGTCGGCTTGCCTCATGGCAGCGGCGGCTCGGCTGCAGGGGAGCCTGTGCCTCGAGCGCGGCCCCCTCGTCCGGGTCGCACAGTTCGATCTGGGGCCGTCCGAGCCCCAGCGCCTGCTCTTCATCATCCACCACATGGTGGTCGACGGCGTTTCCTGGCGGGTTCTGCTGGAGGATCTCGAGCGGTGCTACGAGCAGCTTCGGGCCAATCAGCAGGTGGAGCTACCGCCGAAGACGAGCTCGTTCAAGGAGTGGGCTGAGCGGCTGGCCGACTTCGCGCACTGGGAGGTGGTGGAGCGGGAGGCGGGCTACTGGCTTGCCGAGCCGCGCGCCAATCCCGGGACGCTCGCCCCCGACTTCCCCGGTGGGATCCACACCGTCCGTTCGGAGCGCATGGTCCGGGCTTCCCTCGATCCCGATGCGACGCGGGTACTGCTCACGGAGGTGCCGAGGGTCTACAACGCCGAGGTCGATCAGGTGCTGCTCGCGGCACTGGCGCATACGCTGGCTCGTGCCACCGGTTCCCGCCGGGTGCTGATCGATCTCGAGGGACACGGTCGCGAGGGTCTCTTCGAGGATCTCGATCTGTCGCGCACCATCGGGTGGTTCACCTTGAACTGCCCGGTGCTCCTGGACCTCGGTGCCGCCGTGGGGCCAGGCGAGGTTCTGGCGACGGTCCGCGAGCAGCTCCGGAAGGTACCCCATCGAGGCGTCGGATATGGTCTTCTGCGTTACATGCAGAACGAGGATTCTGAGATCGCCCGGCTCCTCCGCGCGATGCCGGCGGCGGAGGTCGCCTTCAACTACCTGGGGCAGCTCGATCGCCCGCTCTCGGATGCTTGGTCCTTCCGGGTGGCCCGCGAGTACACCGGCAACACCCGGAGCCCGCGTGCCCTGGGCGATCATTTGCTCGCGATCGACGGCAGCCTCGGCAATGGTCGCCTCGAGGTGAGCTGGACCTTCAGTCACGACCTCTTCCGGCGCGCGACGGTCGAGACCCTGGCGAACGACTTCGTTCGCTATCTACAGTCGGTGATCGAGCAGTGCCGAGCGCTCGACACGGACCCTCTCCAGCCAGCGGATTTCCCGCAGGCGGCGATCAGCCCCGAGGACCTGGCCCGGGTCTTGGCCAGCTTCCAGAGCGGAGACGTGAGCGAGTGAAGCCGGAAACCCCCGAGGATCTGTACAAGTTGTCTCCCACCCAGGCTGGGATCCTGTTCCATAGCCTGCTGACCGGTGGGGACGACGACGTCTACTCGCAGCTTACGACGAGCGTGCTGCGGGGGAAGATCGATCCGGTCGCTTTCGAGCAGGCCTGGCAGCGAGCGGTGGACCGCCACGCCATCCTGCGCACCTCCTTCCTGTGGGAAGGGCTTGAGAAACCGCTCCAGGTCGTTCACCGGCAGGTGCGCCTATCCCTGGACTATCGCGACTGTCGCGCCCTGTCGGAGGCCGGGCAGCGGCGGGAGTTGGAGGTCCTCCTCGCCGCGCACCGGAAGCAGGGATTCGACCTCGCCGTGCCGCCGTTGATGCGCGTCGCCCTGCTGCGCCTTGCCGACGAAACCCATCAACTGGTCTGGGGCTACCATCACCTGATCCTGGATGGCTGGTCGATCCCTCTACTCACTCAGGAGGTTCTCGATATCTATCGGGCGTTTCGCCGCGGCGCCGAGCCGGTCCTGGCTCCCCCCTGCTCCTTCCGTCGCTACATTGAATGGCTGCAGCGGCAGGATCTGGGGCGCGCGGAAGCTTTCTGGCGACGGACCTTGGCGGGTATCGACTCGCCTGCGATGCTCGCAGGCGACGTGGAGTCCCTGGGCGAGGAGCCGCCCGGATCTGGCCAGCGCAAGAGCTTCCTGTCGCCTGCGGCAGCGGCGGCTCTCCAGGAGTTTGGACGGCGCAACGGCTTGACCCTCAACACTCTCGTCCAGGCAGCGTGGGCGCTGCTTCTCGGCCGCTACACGAGCCAGCGGGACGTGCTCTTCGGAACGGTCTTCTCGGGGCGTCCGGCCGATCTCGCGGGCGCCGAGCGGATGATCGGAGTGTTGATCAACACCCTGCCCATCCGAGCCCGCTTGACACCTGAGGATGAGCCCCTGCTCTCCTGGCTCACCGGCTTCCAGCAACATCTTTTCGACGTCAGCCAGTACGACTACAGCCCTCTGATCGACGTGCAGGGGTGGAGCGAGGTGCCGCGGGGCCGGCCTCTCTTCGAAAATCTGGTGGTGCTCGAGAACTATCCCCTCGGCGAGTCCCCCGCTGCGGAGGAAGGTGGCGATGCCCTGGAGGTAGGCAGCGCTGAGTTCGGAACCTCGACGAACTACCCCTTGACGCTTCTGGTCGGTGTGGCGGGTACGATGACGTCGCTCGACCTGATCTACGACCGGAGCCGTTTCAGCGAGGCGTTGATGGCTCGGCTCCTCGGCCACTACGCCCGCCTGCTCGAGACCCTGCCGCTCGATCCGCGTTGCCGTCTGGTCGATCTGGAGTTGTTCACGCCCGCGGAGCGGCACCAGATCCTGATCGAATGGAACGACACCTGGCGCTCTCAGAGCGCCGCCCGGTCGCTCGCCGAGCTCTTCGTCCGTCAGGCCGCGCGCACTCCGGACGCCGTGGCGGTGGTGGAGAGGACGACGCGGATGAGCTACGGCGAGTTGCGGTCTCGCGCGGAGCGCCTTGCGAGGCATCTGCAATCCCTGGGTGTGCGCCCGGAGGTTCGCGTTGGGCTCTGTGCCGAGCGCTCCGTGGAATTGCTGGTCGGAATGCTGGGGATCCTCCTTGCCGGTGGCGCCTATTTGCCGCTCGACCCCGCGTACCCGAAAGAACGTCTGGCATTCATGATCACGGATACGGAGGTGCCGGTGCTCGTGACCCAGGAGCGGCTCCGCACGTCGCTGCCATCCCATGGTGCCAAGGTGGTCTGCCTCGACCAGGAGGAGTGGGGCACGGAGGCCGGCGGCGGGGTGGCCGGCGGCGACACGGCAGGACCTGGCCACCTCTCGTCCGTGATCTACACCTCGGGCTCCACGGGTAAGCCCAAGGGGGTAGGCCTCGAGCACCGCTCGGCTCTCGCCTTGCTCGACTGGGCAGCGGAGCGCTTCGGCGACACCGAGGTCGCGGGAGTCCTGGCGACCACCTCCGTCTGCTTCGATCTCTCGGTCTACGAGATCTTCGTCCCGCTGACGCGGGGCGGCACGGTCATCTTGGTGCGCGACGCTCTCGCCGTGGCCCAGGCACCTCCCGGGGAAGCGACCCTGCTCAACACGGTCCCCTCTGTCCTTTCCGAGCTCTTACGGACGGACTCCTTTCCCGCCTCCATCCGTACCGTCAACCTCGCCGGCGAGCCGCTGAAGCGCGACCTCGTCACTCGCATCTACGCTCTGGGCACGGTCGAACGGGTGTGGAACCTCTACGGTCCTTCGGAAGACACCACCTACTCGACGGCGGCCGCGGTGCCGGCGGAGGGGGACCGGGTTTTCATCGGGCGCCCGATCGCCAACACGCGGGCCTATCTCCTCGATCCAGAGGGCCGGCCGACGCCCCTCGGGGTCGCGGGCGAGCTCCACTTGGGCGGCGCTGGCCTGGCGCGTGGATATCTGG
>Ga0066662_10000996_pt1 | contig 12742 bp, 15 predicted proteins | sample GraSoiAngelo_111_FD_133939 | JGI IMG/M metagenome (GOLD analysis project Ga0066662, IMG submission 133939) | Grasslands soil microbial communities from the Angelo Coastal Reserve, California, USA - 14_0903_12_40cm | ecosystem: Environmental > Terrestrial > Soil > Grasslands | place: USA... | reverse complement strand
GTCGCTTTCACGCAGTAGTCGGTCGCAAGCCCGCACACGAACACGCGGCGCACGCCGTGCTCGCGGAGGTCGCGGTCGAGCGTGGTCGCGGCGAACCCGCTGTAGCCGTCGGTGTCGCGATCGGTGCCCTTGTCGATCACCACGTCGACGTCGTCGAGCGATAACCGCGCGTCGAACGCCGCGCCGTGCGTGCCTGCGACGCAGTGCACGGGCCACGGCCCGCCGTATTGCGCGTACGACGAGTGGTTTTCCGGATGCCAGTCGCGCGTCGCGTAGACGCGGGCGAACCGCGGCGCGAGCGCGCCGATGGGCGCGAAGATGCGTTCGCCCTCGGCGACGCCGAGCGCCCCGCCGGGGAGAAAGTCGTGCTGCACGTCGACCACGACGAGCGCGTCGTCGGGCCGGATCTCGTACGGCATCACGCGGCCACGATGTTGAGCAGCTTGTCCGGCACGAAGATGCGCTTGCGCACCTGCTTGCCGTCGATCTGCGCGGTGACGGTCGGCTCCCGCATCGCGAGCGCGAACGCGTCGTCTTCGGCGATCCCGGGCGCGGCTTGCAGACGCGCGCGCACTTTGCCGTTCACTTGCACCACGAGCGTGATCTCCGCGACGGCGAGCGCCGCCGGATCGGGCTCGATCCAGCGCTCGACGTGCACGCTGCATTCGTAGCCCAGCCGCGCCCAGAGCTCGTCCGCGAGATGTGGCGCGAACGGCGCAAGCACGATCGGCAGCGCGTGCACCACGTAGAGCACGGCCGGATCGTCCGCCGCGCCGGGCTCACGCAGCGCGGCGGTGAGCAGGTTGATGAGCTCGTCGAGCTTCGCCGTGGTCACGTTGTAGTGGAAGCGGTGCGTCTCGGTCTCGTTCTTGCCCGACTCCAGCGCGACGTGCAGCGCGCGCACGAGCTCGCGCTGCGCGTCGCCGCGCAGCTCCGGCAGCCGGTCCAGCGGAACGGCCCGCGCGCGCGCGGTGTGCGGCTCGGCCGCGCGCCAGATGCGCTGCACGAACCGCACGCGCCCGATGATGCCGTCGTCCGTCCAGTCCAGCGTGTCCTCGGGCGGCGCGGCCTTGAGCAAGAACAGCCGCATCGCGTCGACGCCGTACTTGTCCACGGTCTCGTCGATCCCGACGACGTTGCCGCGCGATTTCGACATCTTCTCGCCGTTGTAGAGCAGCGTGCCTTGATTGAACAGCCGCGTGAACGGCTCGTCGTCGCCGTGCACGTAGCCCTCGTCGATCATGAACATGTAGAAGAAGCGCGCGTACAGCAAATGCAGCACGGCGTGCTCCGCGCCGCCGATGTACTGGTCGACGGGCAGCCACGCCGACGCGCGCGCGTCGTCGAACGGCTTGGCGTCGTTGTGCGGGTCGAGATAGCGCGCGTAGTACCACGACGAGTCGACGAACGTGTCCATCGTGTCGGGGTCGCGTTGCGCCGCGCCGCCGCACGTCGGGCACGACACGTTCATGAATGCCGGGTCGTTGGCGAGCGGCGAACCTTGTCCGGTGAATTTCACGTCCTTCGGCAGCAGCACCGGCAGCTGGTCGTCGGGCACCGGCACGATGCCGTCGGTGGGACACACGATCATCGGGATCGGCGTGCCCCAGTAGCGCTGGCGCGACACCAGCCAGTCGCGGATGCGATAGTTGGTCGTGGTCTTGCCGCGGCCCATCGCTTCGAGCCGCGCGGCGATCGCCCGCCGCGCCGCGGGCGATTTCATCCCGATGTACTCGCCCGACGCGATCAGCTTGCCGTCGTCGACGTACGCCTCGTGCAGCGGCGCTCTCAGCGTGCCGTCCGGCGTGGTGATCACCTGCGCGATCGGCAGCGCGTGCTTCTTCGCGAAGTCGAAGTCACGCTCGTCGTGCGCGGGCACACCCATGACCGCGCCGGTACCGTACTCGGCAAGCACGTAGTTCGTCACCCAGATCGGGATGCGCTCGCGCGACAGCGGGTTGATCGCGTACGCGCCCGTCGGCACGCCCGTCTTCTCCATGAGCTGCGTGCGCTCCAGCTCGCTCTTGCTCACGAGCGTCGCGGCGAACTCCTCGACGCGCCGGCGCGACTTGGAGAACTTCTCGAGGATCTTCGCGACCACCGGATGCTCAGGCGCGACGGCGACGAACGTCGCGCCGAACACCGTGTCGATGCGCGTCGTGAACACCTCGATCTGCGCTTCGACGTTCTCGACGTCGAACGAGAAGGTGACGCCTTCGCTCTTACCGATCCAGTTGCGCTGCATCGTGCGGATGCGGTCGGGCCAGCCGTCGAGCCGGTCGAGGCCCGCGAGCAGCCGTTCGACGTAGTCGGTGATCTTGTAGAACCACTGCGCGAGGTTGCGGCGCTCGACGGCCGCACCGCAGCGCCAGCACTTGCCGTCCTCGACCTGTTCGTTGGCGAGCACGGTCTGGTCGACGGGGCACCAGTTCACGGGCGCTTCGCGCTTGTACGCGAGCCCCTTCTCGAACAGGCGGATGAAGAACCACTGGTTCCAGCGGTAATACGACGGATCGCACGACGAGAGCTCGCGCGTCCAGTCGTACCCGGTGCCCATCAGCCGCAGCTGACGGCGCATGTTCTCGATGTTCTCGCGCGTCCACGATTCGGGATCGATGCCGCGCTGGATGGCCGCGTTCTCGGCCGGCAGCCCGAACGCGTCCCAGCCCATCGGGTGCACGACGTTCTTGCCGCGCATGCGGTGGATGCGCGCGATGGCGTCGCCCAGCGTATAGTTCTTCGCGTGCCCGACGTGCAAATCGCCCGACGGATACGGCAGCATCTCGAGCACGTAGTACTTCTCGCGCGGGTCGTCGTCGCGCGCGACGTAGATCCCGTCGCGCTCCCAGCGCTCTTGCAGGCCGCGCTCGACGGCGCGGAAGTCGTACGTTCTCTCCTCGGACATGGAACCGGGAATCTACGGCTCGACCCGGCCGAGGCCTTGGCGAGCGAGGAAGCGGCGGGAGGCGACCATCGGGTAGGCGATCAGCCCGGGGTCACCGCGAAGTCGACGGTCTTCGCCGCGGCGCCGTTAAGGGAGGCCGTGCAACGGTATTTTCCGACGGGCCACGGGTTCGGCAGAGAGAACTTTCCATCCGCGGTGTTGTCGATCGCGCCTGTCGTAACGTCCGTTTCAACGATCTTTTTGTTCGTCATCCCGCCCGCGTCGAGAGCGATATACTCGATGTGGATCTTCGCACCGCTTTCGGTCTTGTTCAGCGTCGATACGCAATGCATCGGACCGTCCTTCGGGTGGAATTCTGTTACGGTGTCGCCGATGCCGCCGCTGCCGTTGTCCTTGGCGAGAGAAACGCGGTCGATGGCGAGCGGGCCTTTGTCGCCCGAGCACGCCGTTGAAGCGAGCGAGATTACGGCGGCGAGCGCAACGATGAGCGAGGCACGAAACATGCGTGTAACTCCTGTCGTGATGACGGTCGGGCACGAAACGGTGCGGATTGCCATGTCCCTATGCCGATGGAACGTCGTTCGAGCGCTCGGTTCGTTCCACCCTCGCAGCGGCGCGTGCCCCGCGGACACCTTGGCGAAGCCACCGTCGTGCGTGATGAACAGACGTGAAGCCTTCGATCGCAAACGCGAAGTCCGTCATCCCGATTTTCGCGGCGGCCGCCATCGGCGCCGCTATCCTGCTCCGCCCCGTCCCGCCGCCGACCGTCGCCGCGGGCGGCTGGGCCGCCAAGGCAGAGGGCGCTCCGGGCGCGCCGCCGGAGCGCACCACTGCGCCGCAGACGATGGTCTACATCGCCGGCGCGGTCGTCCGGCCCGGCGTCTATTCCGTCCGGCCTGATGCACGCGCCAAGGACGCGCTGGCCCTCGCGGGCGGTACGCGCCCCGAGGCCGATCTCGTCGCGGTGAACCTTGCCGCGCACCTCCGCGATGGGGAGGAGATCGTCGTCCCCGTCCGAGGCGCGCGGCTCGCCGCACCGGCGCACTCTGGCGGTGCGGCGAGCCACGGCTCCGGCCGCCGAGCGCACGGGCCGCGACGAAGCAGGCGGCACGGACACGCTCGAGCGGACGAACCTCCGCCCGCGGGTCAGGTCGACGTCAACGCGGCCGACGCCGACACGCTGGCGACCGTCCCCGGCATCGGGCCGGGCCTCGCCGAACGCATCGTCGCGTTCCGCGAAAGCAACGGCGCGTTCGCGTCGGTCGACGAGCTGCTCGACGTCTCCGGCATCACCGACCGCCGGCTGGACGCGATGCTGCCCTACGTCATCGCGCGGTGACCGTCAGCCGCCGTGCGCCGGCGGGGCATTGCAGAGCACAATCACTACGGTGAGGGCAAGCGATGAGAAGCCGATGAAAACGCCGGCACCGTGGGTGCGGATCGCTATCCGCGAAACTGCTTCACGACGCGGCGCGCGACGTCGGCGATCGCGGCATCGCGATCGCCGTCCGTGCTGCGCACCTCCGCGAAGTACACCGCGAGCACGATGGGCGCGCGATCGCGCGCGGTTGCGGGCGGCCAGAGAATCGCCACGTCGTTGCCGCTCGAGTTCGTCGTGCCCGTCTTGTCGCCGACGGTCCAGCCCGCTGGAACGCCGGCGCGAATGCGTGTGAGCCCCGTCGTCGCGCCGCGCAGCCAGCCGTAGAGCCGCGTCTTCGACGCGTCCGTCAGCACGCGGCTGCGCACGAGCCGCGCCAAGAGGTTCGCCATCGCTTCGGGCGTCGTCGTGTCGCGGACGTCGCCCGGCGTCGTTTCGTTCAGCGCCGGCTCGTTGCGGTCGAGCCGCGTCATCGGATCACCAAGCCGCCGCATGAACGCGGTCACGCCGGGCGGGCCGCCGAGCGTCGCGAGCAGCAGGTTCGCGGCGGCGTTGTCGCTGCGCTCGATCGCGGCCGCGCACAGCTGCGCGACCGTGAGCGTTCCGCCGCGCGGCTGTTGCGCGACGAGGGGACTGTAGTTCAAGATGTCGCTTGCCGTGAACCGAATCCGGCGGTCGAGCCGTTCCGCGCCTTCATCGACGCGTTTCAGCACGGCCATCACGAGCGGCAGCTTGAACGTGCTCGCCAGCGGAAACCGCTCGCGCGGGCGCTGCACGATGCGGCGCATGTCGCGCAAGTCGATCGCGACGACACCGAGCCGGCCGCGACCGTGCCGCTCCTGCGCGAGAAACGGCGGCGGATGCGGCGACGGCCGCGGAGCAGGGCCGTCGACGAGCGCGGCGGGCGGCGTCGCGCCGGCCGCGGCGAGGGACAGCAGAAACGTCGGGCGGTCCATTCGCCGCCGGGTTCGCCGCGACGCATTCCCCGTTCCCTGGGTAGAAAGGAGCAATGATTCGTACGGTGGTGCTCGGTCTCGCGCTGGTCGCTGCAACGGCTGGTGCGACGAAAGCACCGCCGAAAGCGAACCCGCCCGCAAAGTCCGCCAACGTGCCGGCCACGAAGAGCGCGGACGCGCCGGCCGACGAATATTTCGGACCGTTCAAGTACAGCGCGATCTCCGTGCGCATGAAGATCAACGCGCTCGGCCGCTCGTACCACGAGCGCTGGGCCGACGACGCGTCCGTCGTGCACGATGCGCTGATGGTCGAGTCGTCGTACCGCGCCTGGGCCGCGAAATATCCCAAAGATCGCTGGCTTGCGCCAACAGCATTTCATCTCGCGCAGCTGTACCAGGACGTGCAGACGCAAGACGCGCGCAGCCACGCCCGCGCGATGTACGACGTCGTCGCGAAGAACTATCCCACGTCCAAAGAGGCGCATTACGCGCGCTTGCGGCTGAGCCAAGGCTTCCCGGCACTGCACGACGAGTCGCCCGTGTCGCCGACGCCCTCACCGTACGGCCCCGCGTCGCCGGTGCCGGGCACGTCGCCCGCGCCGGGCGCATCGTCGCTGCCGTCGACCGCACCGCCGCCCGTGCCGAGCGGCGCGCCTGCATCCGCGCCCGGCAGCGCAGCGCCAAGCAGCGCACCGCGGCCCGCAACATCCTCGCCCGCGCCGGCAGCGACATCGCCGAAGCCAACACCAAGGCCCTAAAAAAAGAGCGCGCGGGATTCCCGAGCGCTCCTGTCTGCGGCCAAGTGGGCGTCGCAGGATGCGACGCGTCTTCGCCTACTTTAGGCGAAGACTACCAACCCCCGCCGGAGTCGCCTCCCCCGCCGCCGGAGTCGCCGCCGCCCCAGCCGCCGCCGCCGGAATCGCCGCCGCCCGAGTCGCCCCAGCCGCCGCCGGCGCCGCCGGACGTGTCGATCTGGCCGGCATCGCTCTGCCAGCCGCTCGCATCGGCCGCGTTGCCGGCGTCGCCGCCGGTGTTCGCGTAGGAGCCGCCGTCGCCGCCGCCGATGTTGCCGCCGCCGCGATTGCCGAACAGCTCGTTGCCGAGGAACGCGCCGCCCAGGCCGCCGAGCATGCCGCTCCAGAAGCCGCCGCCGCCTCCGCCGAAGCCGCCGCCGTAACCGGGTCCGCCGTATCCCGGCCCGCCATAGCCCGGACCGTAGCCGCCGCCCATGCGCGGGCCCGCGATCGCGCGGAAGATGCCGCGGATCACGAAGAATATCACCGCGAGGATGATGATCCACCAAATCCAGCCCATGCCGGAACCTCCTGAATTCGAGCGTTGCGTGCGAACGGACGAGCCCGCACCGACGGGCTGACGGCTGCGGTTGAGCGACGACTCATGGCCGCGATAGGTGTTGACGATCAGGCTGACCGCGTTCTCGACGCCGCCGTCGTAGTCGCCCGCTTTGAACGACGTCTGCATCGTCTGCACGATCGTGCTGAACGATCCTTGCGGAAAGAACTGGCGCGACGCGCGGTCGCCGTTGACTTGGATCTTTTTCTCACTCTTTGCGATGAGGATCTCGACGCCGTTGACCTGGTTCTGCGCGAAGCTGCGCTCGATCGCCGCCAGCGGCGTCGTTCCGTTGAGCGAGTCGGTCGTGACGACCAAAACTTCTTTGCCGGTGGTCGCGTTGAGATCGCTCACCTGCGCGTTGATCTGCGAAATCGCGTTCGCGGACAGCATGTGGGCGTCGTCGATCACGTAGCTGCCGCGCGATGCGGCGAACGCGGGCGCGAACGACGTCGCGACGGTGACGGTCAGGGCGGCAAGTGCAGCGAGCGCTGCCTGTGGTTTCATCGGTGGCTGGTCCTCCGGGTCCGAGTACCTAGGGCGCGCGGGGGAGTTTCGAGCGGCTCAGCGGACGGCGACGAGCGCGACGCCGACCGAGGTGAGGACGAAGATCGCGAGGACCACCCACACGAACGCGCGCGTCAGCGTCTTTCCCATTCGCCCCGGCCGGCGATATGGCTGCCGCTTCATTGCGCTTCCGCCCGCGCCTCCGCGACGCGCCCCCACAACCGCTCGAGGTTGTAGAACTGGCGCTGTTCCGGCGTGAACACGTGCGCGACGACGTGGCCGAGATCGATCAGGATCCAGCCGCCGTCCGCGTGCCCCTCGGTGCGCGGCCGCAGCCCCGCCTCCTTGGCCTTGTCGACGATCGCATCGGCGATCGAGCGGGTCTGAATCGTCGAGCGTCCGGTGACGATCACGAACGCGTCGGCGACGATCGTTCGTCCGGTGAGGTCGAGGACGCTGATGTCCTCGCCTTTCTTGTCTTCGGCGGCATCGACGACCAGTGCGGCGAGATCGAGCTCAGGCAGGGTGTTTCTCCTCGGCGTTGGCGCCGGCGCCGAGCGATGTGGCGGCGGCGAGGGTCTGCGGAGCGACGGCGAGGCCGCGCTCGCGCAGGTGGGCATTGGAGGACGCGACGGTCGCGCGCATCGCGGCGTCGAGATCGCGATAGGCGAGCGCGGCGAGCTCGCCGCGGTCGGCGAAGTCACGGCCGGGCTCGAGCCCGTCGGCGAGGTAGACGACCTTGTCCAACGGGCTCATGACCGCATCGGCCAGCGTGTGTTTGCGAATCGCGGAGAGAACCGCCGGATCGTCGCAGCCGAAGCGCTCGCGGGCCAGCTCCGCACCCAGCCGCGCGTGCAGCACCACCGGGTGAGCGCGCTCGAACGCGTCGATCGCGAGCCCGCGCTCGGCGCACTCGCGAAGGAGGCGCTCGGCGGGATAGAGCCGCGCGAGATCGTGCAGCAGCGCCGCGACGCGAGCGCGCTGCGGGTCGACACCGTGCGCACGGGCCAGCTGCGCGGCCATGCGCGCGACGCGCAGCACGTGCGCGTAGCGATGGCGCTGGTCCAGCGCGGCGCGCACGGCGCGGGCGGCGCGCACGAACTCCACCCCCGTGCGCAGGCACGGCGCGTGCTCGGCGTTCAGTGGCGCACCTCGCGCCAGACGCTCGCGCCGATGGGCCGTCCGCCGAGCTTCGCGGGCGCGTACGCGTCGCGCGCGACGCGCGCGACGAGCTGATCGTCGAACGTTTTGTCGTCGCTCGCGATCACGACCGCCACCTTGCGCACGACACCGCCGCGGTCGAGGTCGAGCCGCACCACCGTCGCGCGCGTGCCGGCGCCGTCGGCGACGTCGGTGTGCTTGAGCACGGGCGCGGTGAACGGAAAGCGCGTTTGCGTCGGCGTCGGGTCCGTGAGATATCCCAGCCGCAACAGCGTCGCGCGGTCGCCGGCGACGACGTGCGTCAGCGTCGACGCCTTCGCGTCGAACACGAGCACCACGCCGGAGTCGCCGCTGCGCCGGAACACGCGAAAGTTCGGGCCTTCGGTCTCCGCGTCGACCGCGAGCTCGTCGCGCGCGGCCAGCGACGTCGTCGTGCCGAACGTGACCGTGTGCGGCTTGCCCTGCACGTCGATCGTGTACGTGGTCCCGGCGGGGAACGCGAGGTCCACGGCGTGGATCGTCGCGTCGTCGTCGACGATCGCGACGACGCTGCCCGCGGCGTCGGCGAACGTCACGTGCTGGCCGTCGTCGCGCGTCGCGACGGACGCGGGCGCACCGTACGTGCGCACCAGCGCGGCAACGGGGCGGTGCAGCAGCTCGGCGATGGGCGGCGGGATCATCTGCGCGATATCTCCGCGTCGAGCGCCGCGCGCAGCGCCCGCAGGCGCGCGCCGTACAGCTCGCCCTTGAGGTTGCCGGCCCACATCACCAGCGCGTTCTCGCCGTTGTCGCTGTAGTAGCCGCGGCGCGTCGAGACCGTCGTGAACCCGTACTTGCGGTACAGCTTCTGCGCGACGTCGTTCGACTCGCGCACCTCCAGCGTGATCCACGACGCGCCGCGCGCGATGGCTTCGTCCAGCAGCTTGATGAGCATCTCCTCGCCGAGCTTGAGCCCACGGCGATCGGGATGCACGGCGATGGTCGTGATGTGCGAGTCCTCGAGGATCACCCAGATCCCGCCGTACGCGACGAGCTGCCCGTCGTAGCGCCCGATGAAGTAGTGCGCGAGCTTGTTGTCGCTGATCTCGTTCGAGAACGCGTTCGAAGGCCACGACGTGGAGAACGAGAGGTCCTCGATGCGCAGCACCGCCGCGAGATCGCCTTGCGTCATCGGCTCGATCATCAGCGCCTTGGGTGCGCCGGCGCCGGGCGGGAAGAGCTCGGCTTTCACGACGGCTTCGGTCGCGTGACCGCGGGCGCTTCGCCGTAGTCCGGGGCCAGGGCGTGCGGGGTCGGGCTCGGTTCCCGGTTGCGGGCGAGCTGGGCGATCGCGACGGCGGGGACGTCGGCCCGGGGCCCGAGCGCTCGCACGGTCCAGCCGCGTTCGGCGATCTCCGAGATCACGTCCTCCGTATTCCCGGTCACGTGCACCACGCCCGGCGAGCCGGACAGCAGCCGGCCGAGGACGTCGCTCACCGCCCCGCAGGCGGTGGCAAGCCCCGCGGCGTCGCGCATGCGCGCGCAGACCACGCCGCGCCGTCCCTGCACGACGGCGAGCAGGGGGAGCGGGGCGCCTTCGGGCTCGAGGGCGTCGTACGAGGAGACGCCGACGAGCGGCACGCCGCTGCCGTAGGCGAGCGACTTCGCGTAGGCGACGGCGATGCGCACGCCCGTGAACGAGCCGGGGCCCAGGCCGACAGCGATCCGGTCGAGGTCGCACAGCCGTAGCCCGGCTTCGGCGAGCAGGTCCTCGATGCGCCCGAGGCCCCGTTCCAGCGCGTCCTGGCGGCCGCCGGGCGCCACGTGCACGCGCGCGCCGTCGTCGAGCGCCGCGGAGAACCCGTCCAGCGCCGCATCGAGCGCGAGGATCTTCACGCTGCGGGCGTGGCGGGCCGGCGCACGCGGACCGTGCGCGGACCGTCGCCGGAGCCTTCGATCGCGACCTCGATCAGGTCGGGCGGCAGCCGGCCGGCGGCGCGCTCGGGCCATTCGACCAGGGCGATCCGGTCCGGCGCGAACGCGTCGTCCAGTGCGAGGTCGGGCAGCTCGGCCGCAGGGTCTTCGATCCGGTAGAGGTCCACGTGCTCGACCGGGGGCGCGCCGTCGTAGCGCTGGCGGAAGATGAACGTGGGGCTGCTCACCGCGTCGTCCGAGCCGTGCAGCGCGCGCACGACCGCCCGCACGAAGGTGGTCTTGCCCGCCCCGAGCGGTCCGCGCAGCGCCACGACGTCCCCCGGGCGCAGCGAACGGGCGAACGCGCTCGCATAGGCGTCAAAAGCTGCCTGGCCGTCGAGGACGTCATCCGTTGTAGTCAGAATGATGCTTGGTGCTTCTGCGCGCCAATGACGTCCTCGTCGGGATCATCGCCGGGGCCGTGTGTTCCGTGATCGCCGCCCTGTTCGAGGCCTCGATCCTCACGCTCCGCTTCTTCTCGCTCGGGCGGATCGGCGGCGGGGTCGGGAGCAAGCTCCTGTTCATCGCGATCATGGGCGCGATCGTGGGCGGGATCGTCGGCTTCCTGGTCGGCGCCCTGTTCAAGCAGCGCGACCCCCATCGCGGCGAGCTCGTCCACCGCGACCCGCCGGCGCGGTGACGGCGAGCCCGACCGCCGCGGTTCATCTCGCGGACATCGACGCGCGCTACGACGCGCACCTCGCCGCGCTGCGCCAGCACGCGGCGCGCCTCCAGGCGGCCGTCGCACCGAGCGGCGCCGAGCGCGCCGAACCGGCGGCGCCCGAACCCGAGCAAAATCATAACCCGTAGAAAGAACCCGTGAACCCAAACGACTCCCGGTTGTCCGCGGTCGCCGTCGAAGACGAGATGCGGGAGAGCTACCTCTCCTATGCCATGTCCGTCATCGCGTCCCGGGCGCTCCCCGACGTGCGCGACGGCCTCAAGCCCGTGCAGCGCCGCATTTTGTACGCGATGCGCGAGATGGGCCTCGACCCGTCCAAGCAGCACCGCAAGTGTGCCGGCGTCATCGGCGAGGTGCTCAAGAGCTATCACCCGCACGGCGACTCGTCGGTGTATGACGCGCTCGTGCGCATGGCGCAAGATTTCACGCTGCGCTACCCGCTGGTGGACGGTCACGGCAACTTCGGGTCGCCCGCCCCTGATCCGCCCGCGGCATACCGGTACACCGAAGCGCGCCTCGCGCGCGCCGCGCTCGACATGCTGGTGGACATCGACAAAGAGACCGTCGAATTCGTCCCCAACTTCGACAATCAAACCGAAGAGCCGGTCGTGCTCCCCGCGCGGTTGCCGCAGCTGCTCGTCAACGGCAGCTCCGGCATCGCCGTCGGCATGGCGACCAACATCCCGCCGCACAACGCCGGCGAGATCTGCGACGCGATCGCGTACCTGATCGGGAACGAGACCAGCGGGGCGAACCTGTCCGTTGAGGACGTCGACAACGCGCTGTGCGACATCGTGCAGGGTCCCGACTTCCCCACCGGCGGCATCCTGATGGGCCGCGAAGCGATCCGCCAGGCGTACAAGACCGGCCGCGGCTCGGTGCAGCTGCGCGGCAAGGCCGAGATCGTCGAGGAAAAAGGCCGCTACAAGATCGTCATCAGCGAGATTCCGTATCAAGTGTCGACGACGCGCGTCGTCGAGGCGATCGTCGAGGCGTACCAGGAGAAGCGCATCGTCGGCATCCAGCGCTTGGACGACGAGTCCAACCGCAAGGGCATGCGCATCGTCGTCGAGCTCGCGCGCAACGCGACGCCGCAAGTGGTGCTGAACCAGCTCTACAAGCAAACGCCGCTGCAGTCCAGCTTCGCGTTCAACATGCTGGCGCTGGTGCCGGTTCGGCGCGGCGACAAGATGGAGCACACGACCGGCGCCACGTCGCCGCTCGAGCCCCAAGTGCTCAGCCTGCGCGACATCCTGCTGCACTTCATCGACCACCGCAAGGAAGTCGTGGAGCGCCGCACGCGCTACGAGCTGCGCAAGGCCGAAGAGCGCGCGCACCTGCTGCTCGGCTTCTTGATCGCGCTCGACAACATCGACCGCGTCATCACGATCATCCGCGAGAGCGACACCGTGGAAATCGCGCGCGAGAAGCTGATCACCGAACCGTTCGTGCTGTCCGACGCGTTCCGCCGCATGGCCGGCCCCGCGATCGGCGACGACTTTCTGCTCGACACGCGGCAGGCCGCCGCGATCGTCGACATGCGCCTGCGCACGCTCGTCGGGCTCGAACGCCAGAAGATTCAGGACGAGTACGGCGAGCTGCGCGCGACCGTCGCCGACCTCACCGACCTGCTCGCCAAGCCGGCGCGCATCCTGGGCGTCGTCCGCGAAGAGACCGTCGATCTGAAGAAGCGGCTCGGCGACCCGCGCCGCACGCCGGTCGAGGCGCTCGAAGGCGAGCTGTCGATCGAAGACATCATCGCCGACACCGAGGTCGTCGTCACGGCCACGGTCGGCGGCTACATCAAGCGCGTCTCCGTCGACACGTTCCGCGCGCAGAACCGCGGC
>Ga0066662_10000995_pt1 | contig 12744 bp, 11 predicted proteins | sample GraSoiAngelo_111_FD_133939 | JGI IMG/M metagenome (GOLD analysis project Ga0066662, IMG submission 133939) | Grasslands soil microbial communities from the Angelo Coastal Reserve, California, USA - 14_0903_12_40cm | ecosystem: Environmental > Terrestrial > Soil > Grasslands | place: USA... | reverse complement strand
GATTTCGTCGCTGTCGATCTACGGCATCATCATGGCCGGCTGGTCGTCGAATTCGAAATATCCGTTCCTCGCGGCGTTGCGTTCCGCGGCGCAGATGGTGAGTTACGAAGTCTCGATCGGTTTCGTCATCATCACGGTGCTGCTGTGCGCCGGCACGCTCAATCTGTCCGCGGTGGTGGAGGCGCAGAACACCCGGTTCGGCCTGCTCGGCTGGTACTGGCTGCCGCTGCTGCCGATGTTCGTGGTGTTCTACGTGTCGGCGCTGGCGGAAACCAACCGCCCGCCGTTCGATCTGGTGGAAGCCGAGTCCGAACTGGTGGCGGGCTTCATGGTCGAATACGGCTCCACGCCGTACCTGTTGTTCATGCTCGGCGAATATGTCGCCATCACCACGATGTGCGCGCTGGGAACCATCCTGTTTCTGGGCGGCTGGCTGCCGCCGATTCCCTATCCGCCCTTCACCTGGATCCCCGGCATCGTCTGGTTCGTGCTGAAGGCGTTCTTCATGTTCTTCCTGTTTGCGATGGCCAAGGCGATCGTGCCGCGCTACCGCTACGACCAGCTGATGCGGCTGGGCTGGAAGGTGTTCCTGCCGCTGTCGCTGGCGATGGTCGTGATCGTCGCCGCCGTGCTGCAGTTTGCGGGGCTCGCGCCGAAATGAGGTCGTTATGAGCATCAATATCAACGCAACCGCGCGCTCGCTGCTGCTGACTGAGTTCGTCTCGGCGTTCTTTCTCGCCATGCGCTATTTCTTCAAGCCGAAGCCGACGATCAACTATCCGTTCGAGAAGAATCCGATCTCGCCGCGCTTCCGCGGCGAGCACGCGCTGCGCCGCTATCCGAACGGCGAGGAGCGCTGCATCGCCTGCAAGCTGTGCGAGGCGGTGTGTCCCGCCCAGGCCATCACCATCGAGGCGGGGCCGCGCCGCAACGACGGCACCCGCCGCACCGTGCGCTACGACATCGACATGGTGAAGTGCATCTATTGCGGCTTGTGCCAGGAGGCCTGTCCGGTCGACGCCATCGTCGAGGGGCCGAATTTCGAATTCGCGACCGAGACGCGCGAGGAACTCTACTACGACAAGGCGAAGCTGCTCGCCAATGGCGACCGCTGGGAGCGCGAGATCGCCAAATCGATCGAACTTGACGCGCCGTACCGGTGATTGAGATGATCCTGCCCGCGCTGTTCTTCTATCTGTTCGCCGGCGTCTGCGTCGCCTCCGCGGTGATGGTGATCGTGTCGCGCAATCCGGTGCACGCGGTGCTGTTCCTGATCCTCGCTTTCGTCAACGCGTCGGGGCTGTTCATGCTGCTCGGCGCCGAATTCCTCGCCATGATCCTGGTCGTGGTCTATGTCGGCGCGGTCGCGGTGCTGTTTCTGTTCGTGATCATGATGCTGGACGTCGATTTCAACCAGCTGCGCGAAGGGTTCATCGAATACCTGCCGGTCGGCATCCTGATCGGCGCGGTATTTTTGGCCGAACTGCTGCTGGTGGCCGGCGGATGGATCATCAATCCATCGATCTCCAAGGCCATCACCTCGCCGACCCCCACCGACATCAGCAACACCGCCGCGCTCGGGCTCGTGCTCTACACCAGATACATCCATTACTTCCAGCTTGCCGGCATGGTGCTGCTGGTCGCGATGATCGGCGCCATCGTGCTGACATTGCAGCACAAGGCCAAGGTCAAGCGGCAGGACATCAACGTGCAGAACGCGCGCACGCGCGACATGGCGATGAGCGTGCGCAAGGTCGCCGTGGGGCAGGGACTGCAGGATGCGGATGCCGCGGAGTGGGTGCAATGACCATCGGGCTCGGACACTACCTGGCGGTCGCCGCGATCCTGTTCACGCTGGGGATCCTAGGCATCTTCCTCAACCGCAAGAACATCATCGTCATCCTGATGTCGATCGAATTGATCCTGCTTGCGGTCAATATCAACCTGGTGGCGTTCTCGTCCTTTCTCGGCGACATCGTCGGCCAGGTGTTCGCGCTTTTGGTGCTGACGGTTGCCGCGGCTGAAGCGGCGATCGGGCTTGCGGTGCTGGTGGTGTATTTCCGCAACCGCGGCTCGATCGCGGTTGAAGACGTCAATCTGATGAAGGGCTAGCTGAGTGTATCAGGCGATCGTATTCCTGCCGCTGATCGGCGCGCTGCTCGCGGGCCTGATCGCCATTCTCGGCGCCCATGCGCGGCATCCGAGCGGCGACAGCGTTGAGCATCACGCAGACGCCCACGGCCATGGCGCACCGTCGCTTCATGAGGATGCCGCCGTCATCCATGCCTCGCACCACGAACCTGACGTGCATGACGATCACGGCCATGCCGATCATCACGTTACCGAGCCCCCCGCGGCGGGCTCCCGCGCGGCCGAACTGATCACCACCGGGCTGCTGTTGGTCTCCGCGGCGCTGTCCTGGGTAGCGCTGGTCGACGTCGGCTTCATGCATCACGACGCGCGCGTCGCGCTGTTCCCCTGGATCGTTTCCGGCGACCTGCAGGTGGCATGGGCGCTGCGGATCGACACGCTGACCGCGGTGATGCTGGTGGTGGTCAACACCGTGTCCTCGCTGGTTCACCTCTATTCCATCGGCTACATGGACGAGGATCCGCACCGGCCGCGGTTCTTCGCCTATCTCTCGCTGTTCACCTTCGCGATGCTGATGCTGGTGACCGCGGACAACCTGGTGCAGCTGTTCTTCGGCTGGGAAGGCGTCGGCCTTGCGAGCTACCTCCTGATCGGGTTCTGGTACCAGAAACCGTCGGCCAACGCGGCGGCGATCAAGGCTTTTGTGGTCAACCGCGTCGGCGATTTCGGCTTCGCGCTCGGCATCTTCGCGATCTTCATGCTGATCGGCTCGACCGATTTCGAGACCATCTTTGCCGGCGCGCCGGGCCTTAGCGGCAAGACCATCGATTTCTTCGGCTGGCACGCCGACGCGCTCACCTTGACCTGCCTGTTGCTGTTCATGGGCGCGATGGGCAAGTCGGCGCAGTTCATGCTGCATACCTGGCTGCCGGACGCGATGGAAGGCCCGACGCCGGTGTCGGCGCTGATCCATGCCGCGACCATGGTGACCGCCGGCGTGTTCATGGTGGCGCGGTTGTCGCCGCTGTTCGAGCTCGCGCCGAACGCCCAGGCCTTCGTGATGCTGGTCGGCGCCACCACCGCGTTCTTCGCCGCGACCGTTGGCCTCGTGCAGAACGACATCAAGCGCATCGTCGCCTATTCGACCTGCTCGCAGCTCGGCTACATGTTCGTCGCGATGGGGGCGGGGGCCTATTCGGTCGGCATGTTTCACCTCTTCACCCACGCCTTCTTCAAGGCGCTGCTGTTCTTAGGGTCCGGTTCGGTGATCTACGCCATGCATCACGAGCAGGACATCCGCAACATGGGCGGGCTCAAGAACAAGATCCCCTACACTTATGTGGTGATGGTGATCGGCACCTTGGCCTTGACCGGTTTCCCGCTCACCGCCGGCTATTTCTCCAAGGACGCGATCATCGAGTCCGCCTACGTCTCGCATAACCCGTTCGCGTTCTACGGCTTCCTGATGACGGTGGTCGCGGCGGGCCTGACCTCGTTCTATTCCTGGCGCCTGATCTTCAAGACGTTTCATGGCGAGCCGCACGACCAGGAGCACTATGAGGCGGCGCATGAGAGCCCGATCTGGATGCTGGTCCCGATCGGCATCCTGGCGGCGGGGTCGATCCTCGCCGGCTACCCGTTCAAGGAATTGTTTGCCGGCCATGGCGTGGAGGAATTCTTCCGCGAGTCGGTCAAGATGCATCCGGGGATCATCGACGAGATGCATCACGTCCCCGCAACGATCGCCTTCCTGCCCACAGCGATGATGGCACTTGGATACGTGGTGTCGTTGCTGTTCTATATCAGCCGCCCCTATCTGCCGGTCGAACTCGCCAGGCAGCACCAGATGCTGTACCGCTTCCTGCTCAATAAATGGTATTTCGACGAATTGTACGACCTGATCTTCGTGCGTCCGGCGAAATGGCTCGGGCGTTTCCTTTGGAAGAAGGGCGACGGTTTCGTCATCGACGGGTTCGGACCTGACGGCGTGTCCGCCGGCGTGCTCGACGTCACCCGCAACGTGGTGAAGCTGCAGACCGGCTACCTCTACCACTACGCGTTTGCGATGCTGATCGGAGTGGCCGGGCTGATCACCTGGTTCATGTTCGGGACGGGAGGCCAGTGATGACGACTTGGCCGATCCTCTCCGTCGTCACCTTCCTGCCCGCCGTAGGCGCCCTGCTGGTGTACTTCCTGGCGCGCGGCAATGACGAGGCCGCCAACCGCAACGCGCGCTGGATCGCGTTGTGGAGCACGGTCGTGACCTTCGCGGTGTCGCTGATCCTGGTGATGCGCTTCGAGCCCGCCCAGCCCGATTTCCAGTTCGTCGAAAAGGCGCCGTGGCTCGCCAATGCCATCACCTATCACATGGGGGTCGACGGCATCTCGCTGCCGTTCGTGATCCTGACTACGGCGTTGATGCCGTTCTGCATCGTCGCCAGCTGGAAGGCGATCACGGTACGGGTCGGTGAATACATGATGGCGTTTCTGATCCTGGAAACGCTGATGGTCGGCACCTTCTCCGCGCTCGACCTCGTGCTGTTCTATCTGTTCTTCGAGGGCGGCTTGATCCCGATGTTCCTGATCATCGGGGTGTGGGGCGGACCGCGCCGGGTCTATGCCTCCTTCAAGTTCTTCCTCTATACGCTGCTTGGCTCGGTGCTGATGCTGCTGGCGATCATGGCGCTATACTGGAACGCCGGCACCACCGATATCCCGACGCTGATGCACACCGCCGTGCCGCGCAGCTTGCAGACCTGGGCCTGGCTGGCGTTCTTTGCTTCGTTCGCGGTGAAGATGCCGATGTGGCCGGTGCACACCTGGCTGCCCGACGCGCATGTCGAGGCGCCGACCGCGGGCTCGGTGATATTGGCGGCGATCCTGCTGAAGATGGGCGGCTACGGCTTCCTGCGCTTCTCGCTGCCGATGTTTCCGGACGCCAGCCACGATTTCGCGCCGCTGATCTTCACGCTCTCGACCATCGCCATCGTCTACACCTCGCTGGTGGCGCTGATGCAGGAGGATATCAAGAAGCTGATCGCTTATTCGTCCGTGGCGCATATGGGCTTCGTCACCATGGGCATTTTCGCCGGCACCACCCAGGGCGTCGCCGGCGGCGTGTTCCAGATGGTGTCGCACGGCATCGTGTCCGGCGCGCTGTTCCTCTGCGTCGGCATCGTCTACGACCGCATGCACACCCGCGAGATCGCCGCCTATGGCGGCCTGGTCAACCGCATGCCGCTCTACGCGCTGGTCTTCATGGTGTTCACCATGGCCAATGTCGGCCTGCCCGGCACCTCCGGCTTCGTCGGCGAGTTCATGACCCTGATCGGCACCTTCAAGGTTTCGATACCGACCGCGACAGTTGCAACACTTGGCGTGATCCTGTCGGCGGGCTATGCGCTGTGGCTGTACCGCAAGGTGATCTTCGGCGGGCTGGTCAAGCCGTCGCTGATGAGCATCAAGGATCTCACCTGGCGGGAAAGCCTGACGCTGATGCCGCTGGTGGCGCTCACGATCCTGTTCGGCGTGTATCCGAAGCCGGTGCTCGACATGTCGGCGGCATCCGTGCAGCAACTGGTCAACAATTACGCTTCCGCGGTCACCGCCGTGAAGGCGGCCGCGCTATTGCCATGAGCGCGGGCCAAGTCGGGACGATGCATGATGGGTTTTGAGACCGCCGGATATCAGTTGCTGCCCGTGCTGCCGGAGCTCGTGCTCGCGGTCGGCGGCATGGTGCTGTTGATGATCGGCGCGTACCGGGGCGCGCAGACCACCGCCCTGATCACCGCGCTCGGTATCGGCCTGCTGGTCGTCACCGGCGCGATCGAGCTCCTGCTGCCGTCCGGAAAGCTGGTCACCTTCGGCGGCAGCTTCATCGTCGACGATTTTGCCCGCTTCCTCAAAATTCTGGCCCTGATCGGCTCGGCGGCGACGCTGATCCTCTCCGCCGAGTTTCTTGCCGACCAGTCGCGCCGGCTGTTCGAATATTCAATCCTGGTGCTGCTCTCCACGCTCGGGATGATGGTGCTGATCTCGGCCGGCGACCTCATCATGCTGTATCTCGGGCTCGAGCTGATGAGTCTCGCGCTCTATGTCGTGGCCGCCAGCAATCGTGAGAACGCGAAATCCACGGAAGCGGGCCTGAAATATTTCGTGCTCGGCGCGCTGTCCTCAGGGATGCTGCTCTACGGCGCGTCGCTGATCTACGGTTTCACCGGCACGGTGAGCTTCGCCGGCATAGCTGCCGCGGCGAGGGAAGGCAGCATCGGTATCGTGTTCGGCCTGGTGTTCCTGCTGGCCGGTCTGTGCTTCAAGGTGTCCGCGGTGCCGTTCCACATGTGGACGCCCGACGTCTATGAAGGCGCCCCGACGCCGGTGACGGCGTTCTTTGCCTCCGCGCCGAAGGTCGCGGCGCTCGCCGTGTTCACCCGTGTCACGCTCACCGCCTTTCCGGGCATCTTGACGCAATGGCAGCAGATCGTGGTGTTCGTTTCCATCGCCTCCATGGTGCTGGGCTCGTTCGCCGCCATCGGCCAGAGCAACATCAAGCGGCTGATGGCCTATTCCTCGATCGGCCATATGGGTTTTGCGCTGGTCGGCCTTGCCGCCGGAACGGTGGAGGGCGCGCAGGGCGTGCTGGTCTATATCGCGATCTATGTCGCGATGACGCTCGGCTCCTTCGCGATCATCCTGGCGATGAAGCGGGACGGCCGGCCGATCGAGAACATCGCCGACTTTGCCGGCCTGTCGCGCACCAATCCGCTGCTGGCGTTCCTGTTCGCGATGCTGCTGTTCTCGCTCGCGGGCATTCCGCCCTTGGCCGGATTCTTCGCAAAATTCTACGTGTTCGTCGCCGCCATCAAGGCCGGGCTGTTCACGCTCGCCGTAGTCGGCGTGCTCGCCAGCGTGGTCGGCTCCTATTATTATCTCGCCATCATCAAGGTGATGTATTTCGAGGAGCCGCTGCCGAAGCTCGACCCGATGCGCGTGGAGCTCAGCACCGTGCTGGCAGTCGCCGGCATCTTCAACATCCTGTTCTTCGTCTACCCCGGTCCCTTGGTCAGCGCCGCCGCGGCTGCCGCCAAGTCGCTGTTCTAGATGTCATTTTCCCTCGGCCCCCGCGCGGCCTCGGCGGGCTACCGTCTCGAAGCGTTTGAGCGGATCGGATCCACCAATGCGGAAGCGCTGGTGCGCGCGCGGAGCGGCGAAGCCGGGCCGCTGTGGTTCGTCACTTCCGAACAGGCCGCGGGACGGGGACGGCGCAATCGCCCATGGATCGCGCCGCGCGGCAATCTTGCCGCCAGCATCCTCGAAGTGATGCAGGTGCCGCCGGCGGTCGCGGCGACGCTCGGCTTTGCCGCGGGACTGGCACTGGTCGCCGCGCTCCGGTCGGCTGGATCGGATGAGACGGCATTTGCCTTGAAATGGCCGAATGACGTGATGGCGAACGGCGAGAAGCTCGCCGGCATCCTGCTGGAAGCAGAAGCGGTCGGCGATCGCCTGGCGGTGGTGGTCGGCATCGGCACCAATGTGGTTGCGGCTCCGGAAGGAACGCCCGTGCCTGCGACCTCGCTGAACGCGCTCCGCATCCACCTTTCGGCCGAGCCATTGTTCGCCGCGCTGTCGGACGCCTGGGCGGGATACCGCCGCATCTGGGATGACGGCTGCGGCTTTGCCGAAATCCGCCGCAGCTGGCTGGAGCTCGCGGCGGGACTGGGCGGACCGGTCTCCATCGTCTCGGGCGGCTCGACGGTGACGGGCAGCTTCGATACCATCGACGAGATCGGCTGCATGATCGTGCGGACGTCCGATGGCAGGCGCGTGCCGATCTCGGCCGGCGACGTCTATTTTGGCGCTGCGGCGTCCGCGGGAGCAGCGTGATGCGGCCGGATGAATTGTCGTTTGCGCCGCTCGGCGGCGTCGGTGAGATCGGCATGAACCTGTCGATCTACGGCCTCGGCAATCGGCACCAGCGCGCCTGGCTTGCGGTCGATCTCGGCGTGTCGTTCGGCGACGAGGAGCACCTGCCGGGCATCGACCTGATCATGCCGGACATCTCGTTCCTCATCAAGGAGCGCAAGAACCTGGTCGGCCTCGTGCTGACGCACGCCCATGAGGATCATTTCGGCGCCATCCTCGATCTGTGGCCCAAGCTCAAGTGTCCGATCTATGCGACCAAATTTTCCGCGGCGCTGTTCGAGGCCAAGTGCGCATCGGAGCGCAACCCGCCGAAAATCCCGGTCACCGTGGTGCCGTCCGGCGGCCGCATCGAACTCGGTCCGTTCAGCGTCGAATTCGTGCCGGTCGCGCATTCGATTCCGGAATCGCACGCGCTCGCGATCCACACCGCCGTTGGCACCGCGCTGCATACCGGCGACTGGAAGATCGATCCCACGCCGATCATCGGCCAGCCGGCCGACGAGCGGCGCTTGCGCGAGCTCGGCGATGCCGGCGTGCTGGCGCTGATCGGCGATTCCACCAACGCCGTGCGGGAAGGCCGCTCGCCTTCCGAAGCCGAGGTGGCGAAGACGATCGTTGAACTGGTGAAAGCCGCCAAGGGCCGCGTTGCGGTCACCACCTTCGCCTCCAACGTGGCACGCATCCGCGCAGTGGCCGACGCCGCAAAGGCGGCGGGGCGGGAGGTCGTGGTGGTCGGCCGCGCCATGGAGCGCGTGGTGCAGGTGGCGAGGGAAACCGGCTACCTCGACGGCGTGCAGAATTTTCGCGGCGCCGATCTCTACGGCCACTTTCCAGCCGACAAGGTACTGGCGCTGTGCACCGGCAGCCAGGGCGAACCGCGCGCCGCGCTGGCGCGCATCGCCAATGACGATCATCCGCAGGTCACGCTGAACAAGGGCGATTGCGTGATCTTCTCCTCGCGCACCATTCCCGGCAACGAGAAGGCGGTCGGCGCCATCATCAATGGACTGATCGGGCAGGGCATCGAGGTCATCACCGACCGCACCCATCTCGTCCACGTCTCCGGTCACCCACGGCGCGACGAATTGCGCGACATGATCTCCTGGGTGCGGCCGCAGCTGTTGATCCCGGTGCATGGCGAGGCGCTGCATCTGTTCGAACACGCCAAGCTCGCGCGCGCCGCCGGCGTGCCGAAAGTGCTGACCTGCAGGAATGGCGATCTGGTCGTGCTCGGCCCCGGAGAGCCCGGCATTATCGAGCAGTTGCCGTCGGGGCGGCTCTACAAGGACGGCTCGATCCTCGAAGATTCCAAGTCGCGCGCGGTGGTGGAGCGGCGCCGGATGGCCTTTGCCGGCTGCGCCTTCGTCGCGATCGCGATGGATGAAAAGGGCGAGCTGGTCGACGACCCCGAGGTCGACCTGGTCGGCATGCCGGAAAAGAACAAGGCGGGCGAGGTGATCGACGATATCGTGTTCGATATCGTGGTATCGACGGTCGAGCAGCTGCCGCGTGCCCGGCGGCGCGATCCGGATGCGGTCGCCGAATCGGTGCGCCGCGCGGTGCGCGCCGCGATCAACGAGCACTGGGGCAAGAAGCCGCTCTGTCTCGTGCACGTCTTAAGCGTCTGAGGAGGCATCATGCTGGGCCGGCTCAATCATGTCGCGATCGCGGTGCGCGATGCCGAGCAAGCCGCGCGAATCTACGGCGCCGCCTTCGGTGCCGAGATTTCGCCCGCCGTACCGCTGCCGGAGCATGGCGTCATCACCGTATTCGCCACGCTGCCCAATACCAAGATCGAGTTCATCCAGCCGCTCGGCGAGGCCTCGCCGATCGCGAAATTCGTCGAACGAAATCCGGACGGCGGCATCCACCACATCTGCTACGACGTGCCGGATATAATCGCTGCGCGCGAGAAGCTGATCGAGGCGGGCGCGCGCGTGCTCGGCGACGGCGAACCGAAAATCGGCGCGCACGGCAAGCCCGTGCTGTTCCTGCATCCGAAGGATTTTTCCGGCGCGCTGGTCGAAATCGAGCAGGCCTGAGCCGATGGCCGTCTCCATCTCCACCGCGGTCGCGATCTACTTCGTCATCTGGTGGATCACGCTGTTTGTAACCTTGCCGTTCGGCATACGCAGCCAGCACGAGGACGGCGAGACCATCGCCGGCACCGACCCAGGCGCGCCGGTGCTGGCGCGGATGGGGCGGAAGCTGATCTGGACCACGGTGATATCAGCCGCGATTTTCGCGCTCGCCATGCTGGCGCACAATGCAGGCTATCTCAACGTCGAGCGGCTGTCGCGGCTGATGGGGATGCGGCCGTTGTAAAGGCGGCCGGCGGCTAGCGTCGCGAACGCAATGATTCACCTCTCCCCGGAGGGGACAGGTCGGATTGCATCGAAGATGCAATCCGGGTGAGGGGCTTTCGCACTCACGATAGACCGTAACCCCTCACCCGCCTCGCATCTGACGATGCGAGTCGACCTCTCCCTTCGGGAGAGGTGGAGGGTCGCGTGCTCCACCGCGCAGGGGGGTGCGAGGCGAGCGTCGCAAAAAAAAGAGCGAGGCCAAAGCCCCGCTCGAAAAATTGTGTCGACCCTGTTTACCCCGAACGTTGAGATTTGTAGTTGCTTTGACGGGGTGACGCTGCTTGTGCGCGCCGGGCTCCTCCCGAGACTTGGACCACCAGACTTCAACCTTGCGGCTGGCCTGAGCCGCACTCGTAGCCGATCTTTTTCGGCTTGTCACCATTTTCGGCAACGATTGTTCAAAATTCAAGCAATCTGCGAAATCATTGAAATGTTGCAATTTTTACTTGCATTTCTTCGTCGGAATCCGCCGGATTTGACGCGCCGTGCCGATGGGCCTGGACCTGCTTCCGTCTGTGTCTGAAATGGCGCAGTTACGCAGAGTTGGGAACCTGAACTCGACTCCTGACTCTCTGCATGATTGATTGGCAGGTCGGAGAGACAGGATCATGCGGCGGCGGCTGGAAAGATTTCTGCCCATCGTTTTGATAGCCGTGCTGGTGCAGATTTTTGCGCCGATTGGCGCAACCTGGGCCGCCAGCATCGCGGCGTCCGATCCGCTTGGCGCGGCCACCATCTGCCACGGCGATGCGGCTTCGGTTCCGAACCACTCCGATCCATCGGGACAACCGCGGGCCCATGACGGCTGCTGCTCGGTCTGCAGCGTGGTTCAGGGCGGCGCGCCGGTCGACGTGGCCCGTATTGCTGCTGCAACGCCCACCCGCGCGGCCATCCGCGTCATTTGGCGTGACGCGATAGAGAACCTGTCCGGTTCCCGCACCGGCTCCCACGCCCAGGCGCGCGCGCCACCGATGTTTTCCTGACCTCCGAGTTGTCGTGACCGGCGCGTGTGCGCCGGTCGAGCTCCTTGAGCAGGCCGGTTCCGGCCAGCGTCGGGAATTTTCAAGATGTTTCGTCGTGTTTTGGGTGGCGTAAGCGTTGTCGCGCTCGAGCTAGCATCGCTTGGGCCGGCAAGCGTCGCCTATGCGCAGCTGGCCGACAAGCCGTTGCCGGCGGTCACGGTAGAGGCGCCCGCGCCGGCAAAGCGCGCGGTCCGCGCGCCGGCTCCGCGGCCGGCGCCGAGCAGGCGGCAGGCCCGCCGTCCGGCCGCGCCTCCGGCGCCGAAACAACAAGCGGTCGTTGCGGTCGATACCGAGGGTAGCGGCGCCAATGCCGCACTGGGCACCCCGCCGGCGGCGGCAAGGTTCCAGCTTCCGCAGCAGTCCTACAGCATCACCGCGCGTCAGATCGATGAGACGATCAATCTCAAGGACCCGGAGGACGCGGTCAAATACATGCCGAGCCTGTTCGTGCGCAAACGCAATGACGGCGACAACCAGGCGGTGCTTGCGACGCGGAGCTGGGGCCTCAATTCAAGCGCGCGGACGCTGATCTATTTCGACGACTTGTTGATCTCGGCGCTGATCGGCAACAACAATTCCGGCGCCTCGCCGCGCTGGAACCTGGTGTCGCCGGAATCGATCGGCCGGATCGATTTTCTGAACGGTCCATACGCCGCCGCCTATCCGGGCAACTCGCTCGGCGGCGTGCTGCTGATCACCTCCAAAATGCCGGACAAGCCGTTCGCGGTCGCCAAGGAGACGGTCTCGGTGATGCCGTGGAAACAATACGGCACCACGAATACCTACGTCACGAGCCAGACCAGCGGCGCGGCGGGCAATCGCGAGGGTCCCTTGTCGTGGCTGGTCGGCGCCAATTATCTCGACAGCTACCAGCAGCCGCTGACCTACACGACCTTCGGCACCGTGTTTGGCGTCGGTCCGGCCGGTACCACCGGAACGGTCGGCGCATTCAGCAGGACCGGCGGCGTTGCCAATGTCATCGGCACCGGGGCGCTGGCGCATTCGCAGCAGGCCTCAGGCAATCTGAGACTGGCCTACGATATCTCGCCGCTGGTGCAGGCGACGTATTCGTTCGGCATCTGGAATAATCACCAGACCTCCGATCCGCAGACCTATCTAAGGTCTACGTTCACCGGTCAGCCGACCTTCGGCGGCCAAGGCGCCTTTGCGGCCAATAAATACACCTGGGATCAGACTCACATGAGCAATGCGGTGTCGCTACGAAGCGACACCAAGGGGGTGTTCGACTTCGACCTTTCGGCCTCGAGCTACAACTACTTGCAGGACACCCAACTCAATCCGTTCACCGTCGCGCCGTTCAGCGCTACGCCGCCGGGGCCCGG
>Ga0066662_10000993_pt1 | contig 12751 bp, 9 predicted proteins | sample GraSoiAngelo_111_FD_133939 | JGI IMG/M metagenome (GOLD analysis project Ga0066662, IMG submission 133939) | Grasslands soil microbial communities from the Angelo Coastal Reserve, California, USA - 14_0903_12_40cm | ecosystem: Environmental > Terrestrial > Soil > Grasslands | place: USA... | reverse complement strand
GGAGACTTAAATGGCGGCGATTGTTGCCGGCCGCCGGTCTTTAAGATCGGCGTGCCCGCGACGGGGCCATAGCTCAGCTGGGAGAGCGCGTCGTTCGCAATGACGAGGTCGGCGGTTCGATCCCGCCTGGCTCCACCACGCTTCGCCTTCGGCTACGCGTGGCCCAGCCGCGCTAGCCGGAGGCAAAGCGTGGTGCCCGGCGAAGCCCGCAGGGTGAAGACGGGCTGACGCAAAATTCTTCCTCCTTTTATTGCTGCGATCTAGCGCCGCCACGCCTCACCGCTGGCGCAGCTGAAACTTGCCGACTGCGGCGAGGATGAAGCCGCGCGGAAAAAGCCGCAGCAGGAAGGGCACGATCTTGACCCCCAGGCCGGGCATCACGGCGCGCTTGTCGGCCATCAGGCCGCGGTAGGCGGCGCGCGCCACGTCGGCGGCGGAGACGTTGAGGATGGCCGAATCGAAGCCGGGCGCAAAACCGGCGCGCGCTTGGAATTCCGAAGGCACCGGTCCCGGGCACAGGGCCGTGACGCGCACGCCGCGCGGCCCCAGTTCACCGCGCAGCGCTTCGGTAAAGGACAGCACATAGGCCTTGGATGCATAATAAACCGCCATGCCCGGCCCTGGCAGGAAGCCCGCGATCGACGCGACATTGAGCAGGCCGCCGCGATTCCTGATCAGCTGATCGGAGAAGCGCAGCGACAGGTCGGTGAGCGCGCGGATATTGACCGCGATAATGCCAAGCTGTTCGGCGCGGTCGCGCTTGGCGGCGTGGCCGAACACCCCGAACCCGGCATTGTTGACGAGATATTCGACCTCCGCGTCCGCGGCCGTCAGCGCCGCCGCGATCCGCTCGCCGCTCTCGGGCGCCTCAAGGTCGCAAGGAACGACCAGCGGGCGCTTGCCGCCTTTGGCCGCGATTTCTCCGGCGAGCGCCTCGAGCCGGTCGGCGCGGCGCGCCACCAGGGCCACCCAATGGCCGTGCGAGGCAAAGACGCGGGCAAGCTCGGCACCTATGCCCGCCGACGCACCGGTAATCAGCGTTACACGCTCGGTCACGATTCAAAGCTCTTGAAATAATTGCAACATCCCGGCAAGGCGCAGCAGACCACAGGGCGCAGACCGGACGCAAGCCGCGGCATAAGCATACCGACATCGTCAAAATGCGCGGGGAAGCGCTTTATTCCTTGCGGCAACGCGCTTTTCGGCGGGCATCGGCCGCGCCCGCACATTAAAGTTTGGTCATCCGCGCCGGTCAGATCGCCTCAGCCGGGCTGCCGGCGGGCGCGGGCAGGGTGGCCGCGGCGACGCGCTGCTTCAGCTCGATGCGGTCGCGAGAAGATACGCCGAGCAGATCGGCGGCGCGCCAGACCACATTGTCCTCGAATTCGGTCACCTGGCCGTCGGCATAGACGAGTTCCCACATCATCTCGACGATGCGCAGCCGGCCCTCTTCATCGACCGAACGCATGATCACGCTGGTGAAATGATAGAGATCGACCGCCTCGCCCTCGACCAGCGTCGCCGATGCAATCAGCTGGTCGGCGGTGCCGGGATCGAGCCTGAAGCGGCTTTCCAGGAGGCTGTGCAGCTTGCGTTTCTCGACCTCGGTCGGCGCGCCGTCGAGCGAGATCACATGCACCAGCAGCGCGGTGGCCGCGAGCCGGTAATCGGCCTCGTCGAAGGCGCGGGTTTCGATTGCGGTAGGGGAGACCAGATCGGCAATGAATTGGCGAAGGGTGTCGAGCATCGATTGTTCCGGGTGAAATGTGCGGGCGAAGGGTATATGGGGCCGGACTTCCAAAGCTGCAATTGGCGCAGGGACTGTCGATGTTACCTTTCGGAAAGCCCCCGCGCTTTGTCCTAGCCGCACTCAACCGTCATCCTGAGGTGCTCGCCCTTCTTCAGGGCGAGCCTCGAAGGATGCGCCACGAGCGCCGGTGTGCGCGGCGATCCTTCGAGGCTCGCCGCCTTGCGGCGAGCACCTCAGGATGACGGCGGTGTGTGAGGCGACATCACGGGATCTCGTACACCACGACCTTGTCGGCAATGCCGCGTAGCGCGGCTTGCTTCTGGATCGGCGCGATCGAGGCCTTGCGGAGGATATCGGCCACCGCCGGCGATTCGATCACCGGATGGGTGACGTGCATGGCGTGCGACACCGACAGGCCCTGCACGCGGGCGGCGATGTTGACGGTCTGGCCGAAATAATCCTGACGCTCATTGAGCATCACCGCCAGGCAGGGGCCTTCATGGATGCCGACCTTGATGATGAGATCCTCCTTGCCGCGCTCCTTGTTGAGCTTATCCATCGCGGCCCGCATCCGCAAACCCGCGGCCAGCGCATGCTCCGGCTTGATGAAGGTCGCCATTACCGCATCGCCAATGGTCTTCACCACCGCGCCCTTCTCCGCCGAGATGATTTCCAACAGCGCGTGGAAATGCGCGCGCACCAGGTCGAACGCGGCGAGGTCGCCGACGCGTTCGTACAGCGCGGTCGAACCTTTCAGGTCCGTGAACAGGAAGGTCAACGAGGTGATCTTGAGCCGCTGGTCGATGTTGAGGTTGTCGGCCTTATAAACGTCGCGAAAAGTCTGGTTGGTCAGCATGCGCTTGGCGGTGAGGATTGGCTTGCGCTTGCCGAGCATCTCGTGCAGCGCCTCGCCTGCGACCCACACCGCCGGCAGCACGCGGAGGTCGGATTGATTGTCCAGCGTCAGCCGCAGCGGTCCCGGCCGCAATTCGGTGGTGCCGGTCGGCGCGTGCAGCCGGTTGAACACGATCGAGAGCGGCTGGCGCTCCCGCGTCGGCTGGCCGCTGACTGCGAGGAATTGGGCGGAATGTGTTACCGGCTCGAAAACGATGACGAACTGGTGCGGCAGCTGCAGCGACAGCACCGCCTTCTCGCCCGGCGGCAGCTCGATGGCTTCCAGCGTCGCTTCCTCTCTCAGCCGCAGGAAGTCGGCTTGGTCGAGGTCGATTCCCGAGCTCCAGAAAACCTGCCGGAGATATTCCCATAGCGGCAAGGTGTTGGGTTCGTGCGCGGCGATACGGCGCACGCGCGGGCTCACCGTGAAGGCGACCTCGACCATCTCGTCGACCGAGGCCTCGTAGCCGGCGGCGCACAGCGCGCAATTATAATCCTCGTGGCGCAGCGATTTCAGCGTGGTATGGGCGTCTAGCACGCCGCTGCAGCCGGGACACAGCACGTTCCAGCTGAGATCGAACAGCCCGAGCCGCGACGCATGCAAAAACCCGGCGATCACCCGCTCCTCGTCCAGCGAGGTACGCTTGGCGAAATCCAAAAGGTTGATGCGGTTGAGCGCGCGGTCCTCGCCCTGTTCGACCAGCCGCTCGATGGCGTCCGCCACCTCGGGCTCGGTGGTCTGTCGCAGCACCGCGAATAGCGCAGCGGTTTCGGCCATGGCTTGTGCCCTTCAGCGAGGAGCGATACGGAAGCGCGGCGAACGGTCCGGCTGCGTCGTCACCACGCCGACCGGCAGCACGGGCTCGCGGTCGAGCAGTTCGACGCGGAAAGCGCCGATCAGCCTGGCCAGCGCCAGCGTCGCCTCGACCAGCGCGAAATGCGCGCCGATGCAGACGCGCGCGCCGACCCCGAACGGCATATAGGCGAAGCGATCGGGTGGCGGCGCCGGCGGCATGAAGCGCGCGGGAATGAAGGCGTTCGGATCGCGCCATAATTTTTCATGGCGATGCAAGAGCCACGGCGACACCAGCACGATGTCGTTCTTCTTGACTGGGAGCCCGGCGATCATGTCCGGCCCCGCGGCCGCGCGCGCGATCAGGAAGGCCGGGGGATAGAGCCGCATCGTCTCGTCGACCACCGCGCGGGTGAAGGGGAGGTGCCCGAGTTCGGCCGCGCCGTTGGCTCGCACCTCGGCCGCCACCTGCTCCTGGGTCACCGGATCGAGCGCCAGCAGGTACAGCGCCCAGAACAGCGCGGTGGCGGTGGTTTCATGGCCGGCCAAGATCATGGTCGCCACCTGGTCGCCGAGTTGCTCGTCGGAAAAGGCGGCGCCGGTTTCCGGGTCGCGCGCCGCGCCCATCAAATCGAACAGATCGCGCGGCGGCGCGGCGGCCTGCTTGCCGGCAGCGCGGCGCTCGGCCATCAGCATCGCGACGAAGCGGGTCCAGCGCCTGCGGAAAAGTTTCCGCGAGATATCCTGCGGGCTCGGCCAGTTGAGCGGCAGCAGCAGGTCGAGCGCATGCGGCCGCGCCAGCCGTTGGCCGTATTCCATCACGAAATCGCGCAGGCGCCCGCCATGGCGGTCCATCCCGAACGAGAACATGGTACGCCCGGCGATCTCCAGCGTCATGCGCTGCATCGCCTCGCGCAAATCCACCGGATGCGCCGAGGCAGCGCGTAGCTTGGCGATGGTCTCGTCGGTGGCCGCGACCATATGCGGCACCAGCATGTCGACCGCGCGCGGCGTGAACGCGGGCGCCAGCGTGCGGCGCTGATGCTTCCAGTTGCGGCCTTCCGCGATCAGCAGTCCCTCGCCGAGCATCGGCTTCAGCACCCGGATCGCGGCCGGGGTGCGGACATAGTTCTCGTAATTGTCGACCAGGACGTGGCGGATCGACTCCGGGGTGTTCAGGATAAAGCTGCTGCGGCCAAAAAAGCCGACCTGGATGACGTCCTCTTCGTAGGAGCGCTGGCCCCAGGTCGCGATCGCGTTCTTGCGCATCGCGGCGACGCGTCCGAACAGGCCCATGTCCGGAGGCGCGCGAGGGGGCGTCGGCGGCACCAGCGGCTGCCGGGGAACGTCGAGAACTTCGGCAATGCTCACCTTTAGGCCTCGCAATTCGACGACACGGCCGGAACGGCGTCGCGGTTATATAGTCATCCGCCACCCCGGCGCCATCAAGGCTCCACTTCTTGCCGCCGGCCACGCGGCACTGGACAGGCGGGGAGTTTCACGGGCATTTGTCGGTAAACCCGCCGGAATCGACGCCGGGGGCAGCGCCAACAGAGCGGAACGGAGTGGATGACAGAGCCGGCGAAGCGACCGCGATTTTCGTCCGACAGCGTAGCGGCGCCGCTGCGGCACGCGGTATTCCGGCGCATCTGGCTCGCCAGCCTCCTTTCGAACCTGGGGCTTTTGATCCAGGGCGTCGGCGCGGCATGGGCGATGACGCAGATGACGTCGTCAGCCGACAAGGTGGCGCTGGTGCAGACCGCCTTGATGCTGCCGATCATGCTGATCTCGATGCCGGCCGGCGCGGTTGCCGACATGTACGACCGCCGCATCGTCGCGCTGCTGTCGCTGTCGATCTCGCTGACCGGCGCGACCGCGCTGGCGGTGCTGGCCTGGCTCGGCCTGGTGACGCCGAACATCCTGCTGGCGTTCTGCTTCATCGTCGGCTCCGGCATGGCGCTGTTCGGCCCGGCCTGGCAGTCCTCGGTCAGCGAGCAGGTGCCGGCGGAGACGCTGCCGGCGGCGGTGGCGCTGAACGGCATCAGCTACAACATCGCGCGAAGTTTTGGCCCGGCGATCGGCGGCATCGTGGTCGCGACCGCGGGCGCGGTCGCGGCTTTCGCCGCCAACGCGCTGCTCTATATCCCGCTTTTGATCGTGCTGTTCCTGTGGCGCCGCTCAAGCGAGCCTTCCCGGCTGCCGCGTGAAAAACTCAGCCGCGCCATCATCTCAGGCGTCCGCTATATCGCCAACTCGCCCTCGATCCGCATCGTGCTGACGCGCACGCTGGTGACCGGCATCGCCGGCGCCTCGGTCTCGGCGCTGATGCCACTGGTGGCGCGCGACCTGCTGCATGGCGGGGCGCAGACCTACGGCATCATGCTCGGCGCGTTCGGCATGGGCGCGGTGATCGGCGCGCTCAACATCAGCGAAATCCGCAAGCGTCTGAGCGGCGAAGCTTCGGTGCGGGTCTGCGCCATCACCATGGGGCTCGCAATCGCGGTGATCGCGATCAGCAGCGAGCCGGTGATCACCGCGGCAGCCCTGGTGCTTGCGGGATCGGTGTGGATGCTGGCCGTGGCGCTGTTCAATATCGGCGTGCAGCTGTCCGCGCCGCGCTGGGTCGCGGGCCGGTCGCTGGCCGCGTTCCAGGCGGCGATCGCCGGCGGCATCGCGCTGGGCAGCTGGGGCTGGGGCCATCTCACCGATCAGGTCGGGGTGGAAACGGCGCTATTGGTCTCGGCCGCCGCGATGGCTTGTTCGCCGCTGCTCGGGATATGGCTGACCATGCCGCCGATCGGCGCGCGCAACGAGGCCGCGGAAACGCTGGAGGATCCGGAAGTCCGGCTGCAGCTGACCGGGCGCAGCGGACCATTGGTGGTGGAGATCGAGTACCGCGTCGCGCCGGACAATGCGCGGCTGTTTCACGGCCTGATGCAGGAGGTGCAGCTGTCGCGGCAGCGCAACGGCGCCTATGGCTGGTCGATCGCGCGCGATATCGCCGATCCGGAACTATGGACCGAGCGCTATCATTGTCCGACCTGGCTGGACTACCTGCGCCAGCGCAACCGCTCGACCCAGTCCGAGCGCGCGCTGCATTTGCGCGCCATCGCCTTCCATATCGGGGTCGAGCCGGTGCGCGTCCGCCGCATGCTGGAACGCCCGTTCGGCTCGGTGCGCTGGAAAGAAGACAGCCCCGATGTTGCCGCAGGCGAAGTGCTGCCCGCCGCGACGCCGGCAGGAAGCAGCACCTAGCGCGCCATTCTCGGGCAGCCGTCATTCCGGGGCGTCGCGACAGCGACGAACCCGGAATCCAGAGGCAAGCACACAGATATGGACCGCGTTCGCGACTGCGTCGCACCCCCGGAATGACGCTGGGCGGCTACTGCCCGTGGTCGGTCAAGACCTTGGCGCAGACCTTGCTGAGCCGCTCGCGGTGCTGCTTGAGGCAGGCCAGGACGACCTGATCCCCTTGGTCCATCTGGGCCCGGCAAAAGCGCGAAACGTCGCGCGCGCATCCCGGATCAGGCCGCCCGCTCTGCGCGGACGCCGCGGAGATCGTCAGGAGAATCGGAATGATGAAAAAAGCTCTGGCCATCGTCACGTCTCTGTACCGTTCGAGGGATAGGCGGTGCTCGTTTCTCTTCTTATAAACGCGGCGGCCGAAATTTTCACGTCCGATATTATGGACGTTGCATTTACATGCGCCGGCTCGTTGGACTGAGTATGCCACACTCGCGAAGCTTTACGAGAGGCACAGCGAGTGCTACGGCCTCGATGTAAGACCGGAGCCGGCCCCAGTTCCAAAGGATGGTCTGACAGCATTCTCAATTTCTTGAACGGTGTGGATCAGACTGCCCGTCGCTCTGCCTTGCAGATCGAAAAAACCCGCCGTTGCAAACCCTGAACACGCACTTGTTACAGACCTGAAAACGAGCCACCGTGAATGCAGAACTTAGGTCACAGTTGGACCGCTCGCTCAGACGCTCGATCGCTTTCCTTGAATGGTCCCAGCTGCCGCACGGCGAATTCGCCGGCCTGGTTGCCACCGATCCGGATCTGAGCGACGGGGTTCTCGAGAGCTCGCCCTTTTTCACGACGTTCGTGTTGTACGCACTGCATCAGGTCAGGGGCGCATCCACCGGCGGCATGATCGATAAAGCGGTGCGATTCCTGGAAGAGCAAAAACAGCTCGGCGGGCTGTGGCGATACTACTCCTCGCGCCAGCCCAAGCACTATTGGCTGCCGCCGGATCTCGACGACACGGCATGCGTGAGCTTCGCGCTGCGGCAAGCGGGTTGGCGAACACCGAACAACGAATGGGCATTCAGGCTGGCGCGAGACGCGGCCGGGCGCTTCCAGACGTATTTCCTGCCGACCGGCAACATTCGGTTGGCTTTCGTTCTGGCGTTAGGTCAGTTCCAGGCGCGGTGCTACCGGCGGATTGCCGGCTCGTTGGCTCCTGCCACCGAGGAAGCGCAGAGCGGCGAGGTCCATATCGTTCCAATCGATGACGTGGACCCTATCGTAAACGCAAATGCGGTTCTGCTTCTCGGCGAAGGCGAGATCACCAAGCCAGCGATCGAATACTTGATCCGTAGTTTCCCTGAAGCGCGAGACGGCGAATTCAGCCAATATTATTGGGACAAGCTGATTTTGTCCTACATGATCGCGCGGGCGTTCCGCCATTCGGCGCCTTCATTGGGGGCGCTCAAGGACCCGATCCTGTCGCATGTCCAAACGCGCGTGCAATCAGGGGAGCTGTTCCATCACCCATTGTCGGCGGCAATGGCGGCCTCGGTCCTGATGACATTCGACAACTACGGCTCGCTGCTCGACGTGCTCGTCGACACGCTTGTTCGTCTGCAAGGCGAAGACGGTTCATGGAAGCAGCAGCCGTTCTATACGGGTGTTCCTGGATATTGGTGGGGCTCGCGCGAGCTCACGACCGCATTCTGCGTTGAAGCCCTGGCTCGCTATCTCGAAAGCGAACGGGTCTGCGCGGAACGCGAGCCGCTTGGCGCACCCGAAGCGATGCGGAATCCGGAAGACCTGCTGGCCGGGCACGAGGGCGTCGACGCGGACTGGTATCTGACGCGATACCCCGAGGCCGCAGCTTACGTATCTGCCGCCGCGCACTACGACCGGGTCGGCTGGCGCCAAGGCAAAGACCCGAACCCGAACTTCTCCACCACCCTGTACCTTAGAGCCAACCCCGACATCGCCACCGCACAGATCAATCCGCTCATCCACTACCTGACCGATGGGCGCCGGGAAGGCCGCGCGCTCGTCGAGTCGGAGGCGGTATGGAATCCCGCAGGAGTTCTCACCGGTTCGGAGGGTGTCGACGCGCAATGGTACCTGGCGCGCTATCCGGAGGCTAAGGCTTCGGTGACGGCCGCCGCGCATTATGCCCACCATGGATGGCGCGAGGGTAAGGATCCCAATCCGAACTTCTCCACGACCGGTTATCTGGCAGCGTACCCGGACGTCGCCGCGGCGAAGATCGATCCGCTGGCCCATTACCTGATGCACGGCCGCGAGGAGGGAAGGACGCCGTTCCGCCCGTCCACCGACGTCATGAGAACGAAGGCCTGGTGGCCCGGCAAGATCACCGCTGCATTGGCGGTATCGTTTGCGACGGCTGTGGTGCTCGACATTCCGGTGTTTTCGGCTCTCCCTTTGCTGGCAACGCTGGTGGTCGCGCTCGCTGCGTGCGCCGCGTACGTCTCGGTGATCAACGATATCAGCGACACCACGCAGGACGGCTTAGCCGGCAAGGCGAACGCGCTGAACGGACGATCTTCGCTGCTGGTTTACGGCATTCCCGCCGGCTGCATCGCGATCGGCCTCTGCTGCTGTTCGCTGTGGTGGCCGGACTATCTATCCATTGGTCTTTATCTGGCCTCGTGGATATGTTTTTCACTTTACTCGCTGCCACCCATACGGCTGAAGGTACGGGGCCTGCCGGGCGCCATCGCCGACGCGCTTGGAGCCCACGTCTTTCCCGCGCTGCTGGCCACGACCCTGACGTTTTACTCCGTGGCCGCGAACGTCGAGCTTTCATGGGCGGGCTTGGTGGCGGCGTGGGCGTTCTGCTACGGCCTGCGGTCCATCATTTCCCACCAGATCGACGACGAGGCGAATGACGCCCGCGCGGACGTAAAAACCTACGTACGCAGGGTGGGAATATTTCGTGCGATCTTCATTTCCGAATACGTGTTGGCCCCGGCAGAGCTGCTTACGCTCGCCTTCATCATCATGCGCTTCGACAGTGCGGTCGTGCTCTGCAGCGCGCTGATCTATGGCACGATGAGCTACGCGAAGCATCAGTTCCGTCCGTCACCGGGCCCTTACGGCTCGTTCGCAATGGTCAGCGCGTATAACTCGCTGGTTCTTCCTGCTGCCTTGATCCTGGCGTCCGCCGCCGCACACCCGATAGACGTAATATCCGCCATCCTGTTCGTTTTGGTGTTTTACCAGGACCTGCGTAACGGACTGGTTCAAGCCTGCCGGCAAATGAAGGATGCACTCTTCCCCGATCATCCCGCCGTTCGGCTCGGCCCAACGCGTTGAAAATTCCGCGCGGCGCGTGACAGCGGGCGAAGTCCAAGTTTCAGTCAGTCGCGAGCAGACTGGCTGGCGGGTCAACGACAGCGCTGTCTAAACGGCCGGCAGCCTCAGGGTTGGGCCGCGACCCAAAGCGCCAGTTCATGATCGGCAATTCGAAGTATCGATAGCTGAACCAACACACCGCGACCGATATTGTAAATGATAGCGCGGTCAACAGCCCGCCGGGCCACGTCGTTACGTTATGGCCGCTATAGCCCAATGCCAAAAAGGTCAGCAACAGCACGTTCACGTGGACAAGATACAGCGCATAAGAAATGCGCGCAAAGAACGAGAGCATCCGGCCGCGCAAGAATCGTAGCGCCGGCGAACCTTGCGATCCAAGCACCAGGGACATCGTCGAGCCGAACAGGATCACCAGGTAGGTGTGGCCCCACCAGGCCATGTGGTAGTCGGTGTGCGTTCCGATCAGAACCGCAAAGGCCGGAAACAACGGCGCGGTTATCCAAAAGGCGGCGCGCGTCGCCCTTGGCGTCGGCACCTGATAGAACTCCATCCACGCAATCAAGGCGCCGACAGCGAGAATATCAGCGCGCAGCGGCATCAGAACGTAAGAAGCGAAATTGTTGTCAAAACCGACCAGCGAGACGATGCGCGCGACTGGACAGATCAACAGCAGTCCAACCAGCAACTTGCCGAGCAGGCGTGGCGGCGCCAGATACACGACGAGAGGAAACAGCAGGTAGAACTGTTCCTCGATCGCCAGCGACCATGTTCCGGCAAGCCAAATGGCCCCGTAATCCTGCAGCCATCCCATCCAGAAATTCTGAAGTCCGACGGCATAGCTCCACCAGGGCAGCGCACCTGCGAACAGCGCCGGCGCGCTACCCTTGAGGTTGCGACCTATCAGATAGATCAGGACTGCGAGGGCATAGAGCGGCAGGATTCTAAGCGCGCGTCGGCGGTAAAACGAGCCGAAGTAGTCTGGCGATGTTCGTGAGTTGAGCAGTATCCGGGTGATCAGGTAGCCGGACAAGACGAAGAACAGGTCGACGCCGGTGCGCCCGAATATGAAGACGTGCCACGCTGCCGAATTCGGACCATCGCCCGTCCCGAGATAATGCCAGGCCACGACGCCGAGGATGGCGCAGGCCCTCAGCCCGTCGAGCTCCTTGATTTTTGTGACCACGTGCACGTCGCCTCGTTGCGGAGCCTTATCCAAGCGCGCCGTCGGGCGGCGGCGCAAGAGCCTCGCCGCCCCTGGATTGGGACTTGCGCGCAGAGGCCCAGGCAGCTCGTCGAAAACATTTATCGCAAACTACAGTAGCTGATTGCGGCGCGCTGGGCCCCGCAAAAGAGCATCGATTACAGCAGGTATTTTTTGGGCTCCGCTTGCGATGGAATAGTTGGATTGAAATGTTTCATATCCCTTCGTTGCCAACGTGTCCCACAGTTTTGCATCGCGATAAAGGCGAAGAATTTGTTCAGCCATCGATTGCGAAGAATCGGCGATCAAAACGTCCCTGTTATGCACAAGGCCCATCCCCTCGGCGGCGATGGAAGTCGCAACAACCGGAACGCCGAAGCTCAGACTGGTAACGATTTTTCCTTTAATGCCCCCTCCGTATCGGAGTGGCGCAATGCTCATACGGGAGCTAGCAAATAGCGCGTTCAGGTCGGGGACGTAACCTCTCACGTCGATCCGCGATGACGCCAGCGCCTGGATTTCCTTTGGCGGATGCGAGCCGGCGACGATCATCCGTTCCGGAAAGCCCCTTGCGTGCACCAATGGCCAAACTTCCCGAACAAACCGCTTCGCGGCATCGACATTTGGTGAATGAAGATATCCGCCGATGAACAGAATATCCTGCCGTGGCTTCCGGCCGAGTTCGAGTAATCTTCGCACCAGACGGGATCGCCTGCTCCATGGTCCTGTCCAGCCATCATCCGGTGCCGGCCGCAGAATAGGGACCTGATGAACAACAGCGTCTGGCACCAGATCACTCAGCAGCTTAGCCTCATACGGACTGACTACGATGGTAGCGTCTGCCCGTTCAACCAAGGTCAGCTCGATCGAACGCATGTTTTCTGCCGCTCGGGCGATATTCTGATCGTTCGTAATTTCCGCCTGCCGTTGCATCCGCAGAAAATGAAGGTCAACGGGGTGAAATAATATTCGGGCTGCGGGGGCTTTACTTCGTGCCAATTCGCATAGTTGAGAGGCGAACGGGGCCCGGTAAAGAAGCAGTATGTCACTGCGAGGACCGATCACATCAATTACGTCTTGAATTGAGGTCTAATGCGGCCTTGTGAGCGTCTCGACTCCAAGCCCATTCAATGCCCTGCTGTATTGGCCAGCGTGTTCGAGCTCGAACGGAGCAAATGCAACTGAATGGCCGGCTGCAGCCAAAACGCGCAGGACAGAAACGATGCTAGCTGAACCGCTGTCGTGATCCGGTTCAGGGGTCTTGTGATCGACGACAAGGATGCGGCCCACAGGTTCTACAACTGATGGATATTGAATAGGTTCACAGAAGCAGGCAGGAACCCCGCCTTTGGATTCTCCTTTGCCAACACGATCAAATCCCAAGCCAAGAGATCTGGCAACTCGAAACGAACGCGCTCCAATATCCGAGGAGAAAGGTCCGTCAACAACCGATCAGGCGGCCCAACGTTGCTACCCCAACGAATATCTCTCCCTCACCACGCCCTTACGGTGGCTTCCCCGAACTGACTTCTCCGTT
>Ga0066662_10000992_pt1 | contig 12753 bp, 11 predicted proteins | sample GraSoiAngelo_111_FD_133939 | JGI IMG/M metagenome (GOLD analysis project Ga0066662, IMG submission 133939) | Grasslands soil microbial communities from the Angelo Coastal Reserve, California, USA - 14_0903_12_40cm | ecosystem: Environmental > Terrestrial > Soil > Grasslands | place: USA... | reverse complement strand
GGTGGTTCCGCTGCTGCACCGAGTGGACCAACTCGTGTGCGAGCAATCTCTTGCCCTGCGCAGTGCCGGGGCAGTATTGTCCTGCGCCGAAGACGATTTTCTGGCCCACGGTATATGCCAGAGCATTGACTGCTTCAGCAGACGCTGCGGCTTGGCTACCAGTATGTACACGCACGTTGCCGAAGTTGTGTCCGAAGCGCGGCTCAAAGAAAGAACGGGTGGCGTGATCGAGAGGCTGGCCGGGCGAGCCCAGCACATCATGAACAATGGGCGGAGCCACGGCGGGACCATGGGCAGAGACGGCGCGACGCTGCAGTTTCTTTTTTTTGCACTCTTCACACTCTCCGCCCGAACCGGACGTTTTCCCACAAGAGCACGCACGGCGCAGAACGGACCCAGTCACAGCCGCCACTCTCTTGTTGTCTCTTGCCGGAATTTGTTCAATCACGTTCATCTTTTGGCTCGGTTTACTCTTCTTTCTTTTGCGATTTGGGCGCAGGCGCCGGTTTATTTCCGCCTGGGGTTGGAGATGGAACGGGTGCAGGTGAAGTGCTCGATGACGGAGCGGCAGCTTTGGCCTTCGGACATTTCGTGGACGCGGGTATCCACTTGGCTGGAGCAACGGATGGGTCACCAATTTTGTTGGTTGCCGAAGGCGTGACGCCGCTCAGGATTTTGGTGCAATCCTTGGAAATGAGCACAGGGTCAAAATCATGAAATCCTTTACTGTCTCGCTCATCATCTTTCTTGGTCAGGTCTGCAAATTCCAGGGTGCAGTCGCCGGGATCGAAACCGAGCTTCACTTTCAGCGATTTAAAGCACTCATCCTCTGATTTTCCGGGGATCTTGGTGCCAGCGAATTTATTCAATTCAGTGGAGCAGGGTAGAAGCGTCTGATTGAACGATATCGTCAAGTCATCGCAGTGTTCCTGCTCACCCTTTTGGGCCAGCGTGGAGTCTGCTGCCGTTAGCTTGAAGAATACAGGGACATCATTCGTGCATGAGGGCACCGGGAGTTTGTCAGAGGTGATCGATCCCGGCGTGGGATTTGCGAACTTCGAGGTTATCGATAGACTGACGGCGACTGGGTCGAAAGTGCAGTGGCCGGCTTTCGCGTCTACCTTGAACTTCGGGAAGCACAAAAGCTGGCTGGCACTGTCGATCTTGGTTAATCCCAGGGTGCCACCGCCTCCGGCTGCAGCACTGATCGCAGTAATGCTGTCTCCTGCCGGCGGACAGAAGAATTGCTTCTTCTTTACTTCTTCAGAGGCGCTTTCAAGTCGTGGCATACCTCTCTGTGAGGCAAACGATGGAGAAGAACCTTGCTCCATTTCAGAGCGAACGTGGACGCGGCTGAAATCGTGTCCGTAATTCTGCGGATTGCCGGCCATGTTTATTCCGGCAGTGGCAGGCTTATTTTTGCTCTGGCACTCCGGGCACTCTTTTTCGGCGCTCCTTTGGCCACAGGCGCACTTGCGCTGTAAAAGCACAGGGTTGACAGCTTGTGTTGCAAATGCCCGGCAACCTGAATCGCAACGGTTTGGAAAATCTCTATCCATTCAGTTATTCCTACGTAGCTGCCCCTATAGCCGCGCCCGCGATTCCGCCGATGGCTGCTCCGATCAGCGCCCCCGCAACCAGGCCAGCACCCGGAATCAGCGCCGCAATTCCTAACCCCAGCAAGGCCCCGCCGCCACCGCCAATGAGCAGGCCCAGCGCGCCGCGCCCCAGTCTCTCGAGAAAACTGCGCCCCGAACTGGACGGCTCTTTCGCATGCCAGGTGCACTGATTGAACTTGCCCAGGGCAAACGCAAAGGGCGCGTAGTCGGCGAGACTCACATTCGAGCCTTTACCCATGATGTCTTTGTCGTCGTAGCAGGCCTCTGCGTTAGGGTTCTTGCCGCAACGCGCAGTTTTCATGTGAGAGAGGCCCAGCATGTGGCCAAATTCATGCACGGCGGGAACCTGCGTCGATCCATCCACGGTTCGCGGCTTTAACTGTTCGCTGTGCAGACGGGCCGAGTCACCCATGGGCGATACCCCCATTTGCGGCGGGGGGAAATCACCTGTGAAATAGCCCACATGCACTGTGGTCTGTTCTCCTGATTGCACCGGCAGGATTTGCACGGCAGCCTGGACTGTTGGGCACGTTTCCCCGGCGCAGGTTTGATCCGGCGCCAGCACGTACTTGAAACTCCACGCTTCAGTCGCTGCGCGAATAAAGTTGCGCTGGAATTCCTCCGCTTTTCCTTTTGGCCACGGGGAGTAGCCTGAACCCCAGGCATTCGCCGGAGGGTTATCGAGAAAATCGAATTTCAATTTCTTCTGTACGGTGAGCAGGCATTTGCTTCGATCCAGCGCTGCATCAAAAGTTCCCATTATGTCGTCGGACGAATATTGGATATCTTTGAGCGGAGCTGGATTGGAAGGAGCAGCGGGTGCGGATGCAGCGGCAGGCTGTGCTCCTCCCTGTTTTGGTGGTGCTGATGAAATCGCATTATCAGGACTCCGTTGCAGACGCGGAGCACTGGTTCTGGCCCGGCCTTGCGGGTGAAGAATTGCCGAAGATGCATTGCGGGCCACATTCTCCGCCGCGGCTTCCCAGCCATCATTTACAGGACCAATCTGGATTTGCGATGCCGGAGGGATGCCGGAACCTGCGTGGCCTTCCTGCTGCATGACATGGGCAAGCTCATGCGCAATCAGTTCCCGGCCGCTGGCGGTTTGCGGCGCATACTGTCCGGCGGCAAATACCACCTGTGATCCCACGGTGTAGGCCAGGGCATTCACGGCGTTCGCCGACTGCGCCGCCTGTTCGTCTGCGTGAACACGCACGTTCGCGAAATCGTGATGCATGCGCGGTTCCATCGTGGCCCGCACACCTGTATCCAGAGGCTGGCCGGCAGAACGCAGAACTTTATCGACGATGGGAGGCGCAGTGCGCGACTCTGCTCCATCGCCGCGCTTACGTTGCAGCGATTTGTTTTTTTTGCACTCATCGCATTCCCCCACAGTGCTTTTCGCCCCACCGCAGGCGCACTTGCGCTGAAGCATGAGCGTCTGCGACCTGCCCAGAGATGCTGGGATCGCCGCCTGTCTTGCCGGGTTGAGTGCCTGTCTTTCCAAACTAAACCTGCATGGCGAAACCGGAATAGCTGTCCGGGTTGTATATGGTGTCGTTGCTTGCCGGGATCAGCCGGAACAAATAGCCGAGCACGGGAATGTTTCTCAGGATTTGCCAGCCGATCCCACCGCGTGGTGTCAGCCGCTTGAAATCTTTGCTGGTTGAGTATTCACGATCAGTGGTGTGCAGCGCATTGTGGGTTGATTCGTGGATGATGGCTCCCAATCGGTCATCGGTGCTGCCGCTGTTATAAGCCGCCGGACAGACATGAACGTTGCCGAAGCAGGTCCACATCAGATTGCCTTTGCACTTGCTCGCCGGCGTTCCACAAATGTTCCCGGAACCCGGATCGCAATCAAACGTTAGAGATGACATGTAGCTCTTGATGAGCTTGTAATTGTCGCGAACGTCTTTGACAAAACTTTCGTCAATATCGCCGCTTCCCGCAGGATCGAAGGATGCCTTAAAGAAAAATTGGTTGGTGGAGGTCATACCCTTCCACCCATTGGCCAGTGCCGTAATTGCGCGGTCCACATTGGCCAGCGCCACCGGATGCCGGGCTTTGAGATCGGCCTGCAACGCCGGATCACAACCGGTGAACTCCGTAGTCGGGGCAGGCGTAGGGGTCGCTGCCTGGCGCTGCAACATACTTGTTGCCGATCTTGTTGCCGATCCGAGAGATGCTGCTGCATCCACTTGGCCATTCAGGGCCCTTGCTGCCATGCGATCTGCTTCTGCTTCCAGTGGATCATTCTGGCTTCCGATGGGAATGGAGCCCGGCAGGCGCGAATCTTTCGTTCCCGATTGCTGCACCACGTGGCTTAGCTCGTGAGCCAGCAACTCTTTGCTTTTGCCGCTGGATGGCCGCGGTGAATACTGGCCGGCATTGAAAACAATGTTGCGCCCAACGGTGTAAGCAAGGGCATTCACATCCTGAGCGGATTTTGCCGCCTTGTCATCGCTATGCACCCGGACTTTGCTGAAATCATGTCCGAAACTGGATTCAAAAAAGGATCGAGTAAATGGATCCAAAGCTCGCCCAGGCGAATTCAAGACCGCATGAACAATGGGTGGAGCTGTTGCCGGACCACCGACAGAGGCAGCGCGGCGCTGCAACTTTTTCTTCTTGCATTCTTCGCATGCACCACCGGAACTCACCGTTGTTCCTCCGCACGCGCACTTGCGTTGCAGAACGAGCGTGGTGCCAGACGCAAGCGGAGTTGCGGCTTTTGGCGGCTTCGGCTTTTCCATGACCTGTGTGCGCTCGTTCATATTCGTGCTGCTGTTCTAATAGCTTTTTGTTATCCACGAAAATCTTGCAGGGTCAAAACACTCCATCTTCTATACACATCAACTACTTTTGTTTCCTCTCCGTCCTTTGCGTCCTCTGCGGTAAAGACTGATTTGCTGGTGTGATCCCTCGGTAAAGTGTCTGGGCGATCTGTCGTCCCACCGCACCCGGCCTCATTCCCTGTGCCACTTTGAAACGGCCGCCAGCCAGCCGCTGAATCGCCATTCCCGCATTGATTCCGGCAATGCCGCCATTCCCGATCAGCCGTGTCAACTCATGCTCAATCGCATCGCTGATGGCAAAGCGATCGCGCGGACTGAATCCCCGCAGCAGCAACTCTTCAATGTGCAACTCCACACTGGGCGCCGGTCCCATGCCGTGCTTGTGCTCTCTCTCGTTCATGCCCATCCGGCAATCTCCACGTCAGTCAGCGGCTTTTCCAGCTTTGCGAATTCGCTGCGCGCTGCCGAAAGCAGATGCGCCATCCGGACCGGCTCGCCGGCATCAGCAGCCAGAAACGCCGCTCCCAGTGCAATGTTGCGAATGTTTCCGCCTGCCGCCGTGAGTCGCGCCAGGCGGTCGATGCGCAGACCTTCGGTAGGCGTGGCAGCAGGAAAGACGCGGCGCCATATCTCGGCGCGCTCCGGCGCCTCCGGAAACGGAAATTCCACAGCAAAACGGATGCGACGCAGAAATGCCTGATCCAGTGCCGACTTACGGTTGGTGGTCAGAATGGCAAGACCGCGATAGGCCTCCATACGTTGCAGCAGGTAGCTGACTTCAATATTTGCGTAGCGATCGTGGCTGTCTTTTACTTCGGTGCGCTTGCCGAACAGAGCGTCGGCCTCGTCGAAGAGCAGAACGGCCGCGCCCTCTTCGGCTGCATCAAACACCCGGCGCAGATTCTTCTCGGTCTCGCCAATATATTTGCTTACCACCTGGCTCAGGTCGATGCGATAAAGATCGAGGCGCAACTCGTCTGCGAGCACCTCGGCTGCCATGGTCTTGCCCGTGCCGCTTGCTCCGGCAAAGAGCGCGCTGATTCCCAGGCCGCGCATGCCTTTTGTCGCAAATCCCCAGCTTTGATACACCTTGGCCCGTTGCCGTACATGAACCGCGACCTCCCGCAGAATCTGCTTCTGTCGTTCGTGCAGCACCAGGTCATCCCACGTTGCAGAAGCCTCGATTCGCTGAGCCAGCCCATCCAGACGGGGCCGCGCCTGGAGGCGGCATGCATCCCACAAACGGCTGGACAACTGCGCAGCTTCCGCTTCCTCCCCGGTGGTAAAACCCTTAACTGCCTGCGTAGCTACGGAACGGATGGTGGAGGAGCTCAGCGAGAACTGTGAAATCAGCGGCTCAACGTGGCCATTGAGGTTGGAGAACGAACCCTCCAGGGCGTTGTGCCACATCTGCTCCTGTTCTTTTGTCGTAGGCTTTCCCACATCGAATGTCACCATGACGCGATTGGGAGATTTACGCGGCGTGCGGCTGGAGATAATCAGCGGGCTTCGAATCGACTCCATCAGGTAGACGATGGCGCTGTGGGGAAAGGCATCTGCGCCGTCGGTTTCATCGCATTCCAGCAGCAGCGCGCTGGAACTGAGCACTGCCTCCCGTTCCCACAGCCGCAGCAGCGCGGTCAACTCAGCCCCGCCGTGCGGCAGGTTCCACAAAGAGATGGAGTGCAGTTGCACACCCACAGCAGTCGCGGCCTGTGCGGCAATGGCTTTTTTGGCGGCAATTTCGTCTCCGCAGAGGCTCACAATTGGCAATCGCCCGTGAGGCGCTTGTGACCAGATGGCGGCGATCTCTTCAACGATGTTGCTGTGTGAACCGGCGGTCTGCTCCGCTGCAACCGGCTTTATGATTGGAAGAAGACGCTCATCCAGGCATTGCACTCCCGCCAGGTAGTGAAGAACGCGCTCCTGAATGCGCAGAGGACAAGTAGTGAGCGTCTCGCCAGAGCCGATCTCCAGCAGGTTCCAGTAGCGCAGCGGACGTCCGGGAGAGAGCGCGCTCCAGTGAGCATCGTCAAAGGCCGCCAGCGCCAGGCTGAAAGTCGGCTGGGCCGGCCTCAACTCCTTGCGAACCTGGGCAAACAGCGATGCAAATCGTGAATCCATCTCTGTTCCAGCGCACATCAGCAGCACTTTGCGTTCGAAGCTCGAGAGTTCGAAGGCCGGGCAGAGCATTTCCAGCGCCGCTGGCGCCGGCATTTCCGGCAGCGGCTGCTCCATGACTGGCGCCGACACACTTTCCTTCCCATCGCTTTGCATCAGGAATTGCTCGATATGCGAGCGCACCTCGGCGATGGCCCGCATCAGGTAGCGCTGGTTGGCCTCATGCCAGTTGCTGTTCATGGGATCGTCACCGTGCTGGGGAGGCTTTCAGCGCCGTCGATCTGCACGCGCACTGCGTAAGTGGCCGGCACTCCCCGAATGTTGATGGTGACCTGCCCTGCATCTACATCAGAAACTTTGGGCAACGATGTAAACGCAGTTGCCGGTGTCACGCTGGCATTGTTGAGCACCAGCACGGCCCGTTGGCCTACGCCAATGTTGGGCGAGATGTTCAGCGTCACGTTTATTCCGCCCGGCGGATTAGGCGCTGCCACCGCAGATGCGCCGGTGATGGTTGGACGAAGCACGAAAGCGGCTACGTTCGATTCGAAGCTGCGATGATCCACCTCCGGAGTCCCCATTTTTTTCTTCTGGACGACCTGCAACCCCTGCACGCCCGCGCGAACATCAGCAGGCAAAGGGATGGTGATCTGTGCATCCTGCACGGCGGTGGGGGTCCGTTCTGTGCCTTGCATCAGGACCAGCGTGCTGTCACCGCTGAGTTGTCTGCCCTGAATGAGCAGAGTGGCGCCGGTCACAATCGGCTGGTCGGCGCCTGCCTGCGCAATCACGCGGTCAATGGAAGGCCAGCGGAACGGCACAATATAAAGGTTGCGCGTCTGCACCATTGGGGCTTCCTGGGGCACGTCATCACTCTCAATCAGCACCACTGAAGCCTGGTATGCGGCAGACAGGCTGTACTCAATCTGGAAGAAGACGGACCACAGCTTGGAAAATTCTTCCAGGGTCAGCGAAGTCGGCGAAAACCGGATTCGCTCAAACTGGTCAGCAAGATTGGACTTTGCCAGAAATGCATTATGGGTAATGGCGCTTTGGATGTTCTGCTTGGAAAGCAATGGCTGCGAATTCAATGTGTTCGCCACCGCTCCCAGCAGCCGCTGCGGTTCGAGTTGGTCATCGTTGCCGTGAAACGTGAAGAGATAATGAAGATCGAGCGCGGTCTGCGGCCGTTGCGCCAGTGATGCGTCGGAGCGCCGGGTTGGCAGATCGGCGTTGCGGTAGGCTGGGTTCGGCGTTACTTGGTAAAGATAGACGTTCACCAGCGGCGTTTGCTGATTGCTGGAGTCAGGGCGGCTGAATCCGACCTTGGCGCTTCCCACTGCCTGGCTGACTGCCGGCTGCAATAGCTCCTGCAGGGCAGCGGTGACTGTAGCGATCGCCAGATGGTTGCTCATCGCTTACCCTCGCTGCGCTGCCGTGCATATTCCTCCAGCGACATGCCGCTGGATCGCCTGCGTGCCGCCGGTGCAGGAGAAGATGCCGGCGGAAATTCGGCGCGTACATCCACCCGTCCTATGGTCACCTTGATCACCGGTTGCTGCGGTATTGAATTGGCAAATGTCTTAGGCCGCGTGGATGGCATGGCCGGAGAGTCAATGGTTGTAATAGGAATGAAAGGATCGGAACGTTGCTGCGCGGCCACCGCAATCGTTCTTGTCTGCGATATTACCCGCTGTGAAGTTTCGATCACTGTTTTCCGTGTCTCTTTTACAACCTCCGCTTGTGGCTGTTCTGGAAAAGAAACTTGTGGCTGCGGTGAAACACGCAGTGGCGCAATCTCAGACTCGGCAGCTAAGGTGCGTGCAGAAGGTGCAGGCACAGGAGTGGCAGGTAACACATGAGTAGCTTGTGGGACATCGGCGCTTGCAGTTTGTATCTTGCGTGCCGGCTCAACAACAGCCGGAGATGCGCTTCTATGTTGTGGCGCAGCTATCTGCGACGGCGCTGCGGAGGGTTCTGTATCTGGCCGGGCCGATTGCGTTACATCGGTTTGGGCTTGTACTCCCATATCCGCAGGAGCAGGAGTAAAGACGGCAGGCACGACTGGCTGGGCCAGCGGGGCTGTTCCAAGAGTGCGGGCGGCGAGGCGGTTCAGGAAGTTATTCATGCCTGTACCATCTCCAGGTAAAGTTGCCGCCTCGTTGGTGTGAGGGCCAGAATTTCAGCCTCACTCCAGTGATAGGTCTGGGCCAGAATGTGAACCTCGCGCAGCAGACGCCTTGCCATGACATTGATCTTCGCCCACAGGAAACGCTCAATGTCGAGCATTACCTGCCAGTTGTGGGCGCACGCTGAACAGGTGAGATCAATCAATGTTTCGGCCCCGGGATCTGACTCTGCCAGCCGTGCGGCAATCTCCTCCCATGTGGAATCATCCAGCACGTCCACCGCAATCGCGCTTTCCCCCACGCGGGCATCGATAACGCATCGCCGGCCGAGTGTCCTCTGAGCTGAATCAACATCGTGACAGCCGCTCACCGCGATCAAATCGAAGCTATTGGGCAGGCGCAGATGCAGAAAAAGTTCTCCAGACGATAATGTGATTTCCTGTTGATTACCGCTTGTGGCATCAGAATGAAGTTCGGGGATCACAATCTCGTATTCCAGGCGTTCCCCACACTTCAGACATTCTGCAAATCCATTCAGCACTGGCCCGAACAGCGATTGATAGATAGCTCCAAGCTGCCGGTCACGCCTGCCAATGCTGAGACTCGCAGTCTTTTCCCGCGGCTCCCGCGACCATGCGGAAAGCAGGGTTACAGCGCGTTCCACCGGATGCTGGCGCGCGCCTGCTTCCCACCACGAGATCAACTCTGATGCCGACACCGAGGACATGATCAATGACCTAGACCGCTGGAACCGTGAAGCTGGGCTCCGTGGGCTCCTGAACGTTCAGATCGCGCTCCCACCCTTCGTTCTCCAGCTTGATGTGCTGGATGGCGACGGCGTTCGCGTTGGCATCCAGGTCGGGCTGCGCCTGGTACTCCGAGACCCAGCAGCGATACACCTTATAGGCAATCGCCAACTGGCCGGCCTCGTTGTAGAACTCGATGATGATGTCTTTGCGGAAGTTTTTGAGCGATGTCTCCGCCCCCAAGCCCGCTCCGAAGTTCCACACACGGTTGGCCCATTTTTCGAACTCGGTGTCATGAGTGACTCCGCGCTCCAGCGTGATGGCATCGTATTCGGTGCGGCCGGGTGACTTGCGGCTGGTGCTCGGGTCGCCGCCTTCCCGGTGCTTCACGACTTCAGTCGACCGCTTCAGCATGGATACCTTGCTGACGCCGGCAACATAGCGGCCATCCCACTTCACCCGGAATTTGAAGTTCTTGTACGGATCAAAACGCTGTGGATTCACACTAAACTGCGCCATCTCTGCCTCCTTGCTATGCTGCGCTCTGTCCAGCCATCTGCTGGATCTGGATCACGACAAACTCGGCAGGCTTCAATGGCGCAAAGCCCACCAGGATGTTCACCACTCCCCGATTCTGGTCGGTTGGAGTTGTGGTTTCTTTGTCGCACTTCACGAAATACGCCTGACTGGGTGTTGTTCCCTGGAAGGCGCCCTGCCGGAACAGGTCCTGCATGAACGCGCCTACGTTCAGCCGGATCTGCGCCCACAATGGTTCATCGTTGGGCTCGAACACTACCCACTGCGTTCCCCGGTAGAGGCTTTCTTCCAGAAACAACGCAAGCCGCCGTACCGGGACGTACTTCCACTCGGAGCCGGTCTCATCATTGCCCTGCACCGTCCGGCTTCCCCACACTACTGTGCCGTACACCGGGAAATTGCGGATGCAATTCACTGCTACCGGGTTCAGCACGCCGTTTTGCCTGTCGTTCAGGGGAACCGTTACTCCATTCACGCCGATCAGCGTGGCCTCGGTTCCTGCCGGAGCTTTCCACACCCCACGGCTGGCATCCGTTCGGGCGAAGATGCCGGCCAAGAACCCGGAAGGCGGAAAATTGCGCGTCCGGTTCTGGTTCATCGGATCAGGAGCCTGTATCCACGGGAAGTACAGCGCAGCGTTATTGCCTGCGATCCCCGGGCCTGTCTGTAATGCGGTGAAGTTGGTAATGCCGGGGTCGGGATCGGCAATCAGAAAGGCGCGCCGGTCGTGACAATATTGCTGCAGGGTGGAGAGCATAGTGGCGTTGAACTCTCCCGGAACACAGAGCAGGTTGAATAGATCCACCTGATCCAGCAGGTTGAGATTGGTGGTGAGCGCGGTTTCAAACGCACCTGTGCCGGGATTAATAACCGTTCCTACATTGCCGCCCGTCAGCTTGGGCGAAGGCAGCGTTGTATCCGCTGGAGGCGTGCTCCCTGATGCAGTGGCTGTAATGAAGTTCGATCCGGTAGCGCTGTTGTTGATCACGTCATTCACAAAACGGCCCTGCGGATCAGGACCGGTCATCGAGAGATTCTCAAATGACTCGACGACCGTCTCGGTCGTGGCACCTGGCGGAACATAGAGCACCTGAACGCGAAACCGGTTGGTGCCGCCGGTCTGGTTCTTGATGGCAACCGCGTAGTTGTCGGCCCAGTCGCCTGCATTGCGGGCACTGATGGCAATGGTGTTGCCTCCCGACCCCAGGGTCGCGCCGGCAGTTGCCGTCCCGCTCCCGGCCAGCCGCAGAATGTAGGCCTGCTGCCCCCCATTGGTGAAAAACTGTGAGACTGCGTACCCCAGTACGCTGCGTGTATCCAGTCCTCCATACTGGCGGGTGAAGTCCGCGAAGCTCAGGACCAGTCGCGCCCGGTCTGTGGGTCCTTGCGGCGCCCAGCCGATAAAGGCTGCAATGGAGGTCGCCACACCGGTGATTGTGTGAACTCCACTCGGTATCTCTTCAATGTAAACACCGGGAAAGCTGACGGTTACAGGCATCGGTCATCTCCTTTTCTTGCTCTGCTGATTGCACCGGTGGAAGCCCCGGAGTTTAGTCCGGGGAGCGTGGTCCGCTCCAAATGATTCAGGGCTTTAGCCCTGGCTTCCCCGGTAAACGATGTTCAAGCTATCTGAAATTTTTCACGAATCATTGCCGCCTTGCGAATCGATGGGCGTTACCTTCTCTGCGGGAACGATCACTGTCTGCCTTCTCACAACGTCAACCACGGCAAAGGCCCGCGGCTTTGAGCCGGAGTCGGAAAAATCCACGATGGTGCCTTCCACCTCCGTTTCATCCGGCGCGGCGATAAACACACCTTCCGGTTGAGGCAGAAATACATCGGATACGGAGAACCGGACCTTGTCTCCCACCCGCGTCTAACACCTCCCTGGCTCAGCGCCATCGAGATTCTGATTACAAGTGCACGCCGAAGGCCATCACTATTGCAGGCATTGAGAACAATCTTCTAAGCAGATCGAGGATGGTTAAATCTTGCAGCGACAACAGTTACGACTGCATTTGAGCAGCGCAAGCATTCAGCGCTGCCAGTCGCAGTCAGACTGCGACTGCAGCTTCTGACAGTCCGCCCTGCAGCCTTTGGTCGAGAGGGTTTCATTTATGGCAATTGCAATTGTGGCAGTTTTGGCAATCTGGAGAAGGCTCTGCTGGGGTTATGTTTGCTAGCCGGTGTGTCCCAACCCATGACTTCGTATCTTGTTATAAAGAGTCCGCTCGCTGGTGTGCAGCCGCTGGGCGATCTCTCGCCTTGTAGAACCCTCCATGTCGATGGCAGCCTTGAGCACCCGCTTCTCGATTTCCTGGAAAGCCGTCTCATACGGAATGCCGCGCTGCGAGATGGCCTTCCACATGGCGCTGGCCGCCTCCGCGAAAAGATCGGGTACAGCAGCATTGCTTTCCGTTCCCGACTGCATCATCCAGTCGGCAACCCCGAGCGAGGCGCCTTCGGTTTTCACGAACAGCATTCGTTGCACCGCATTCTCCAGTTCGCGCACGTTGCCCATCAGTGGCCTTGATTCCAGCAGGCTCACCAATTGGCTCTCAACTTCATGAATAGGCCCGTAGAGGCTTTGGTGACGTTGAGCGAAGGCCAGAATGAGGCCCGCGAGATCTGCGCCCCGCTCCCGCAATGGAGGCAGCGACAGCTTCACAACATTCAATCTGTGGTAGAGGTCTGCGCGAAAGCGGCCTTCGCGCACCAGTGGCTCCAGCGGCTGGTTGCACGCCGCAATGATCCGCACGTCCACGCGCATTTCACGGTCTGAGCCGACCGGGCGCACCGTGCC
>Ga0066662_10000991_pt1 | contig 12755 bp, 12 predicted proteins | sample GraSoiAngelo_111_FD_133939 | JGI IMG/M metagenome (GOLD analysis project Ga0066662, IMG submission 133939) | Grasslands soil microbial communities from the Angelo Coastal Reserve, California, USA - 14_0903_12_40cm | ecosystem: Environmental > Terrestrial > Soil > Grasslands | place: USA... | reverse complement strand
GTCGCGCGCCGAGCGGATTCACGTCCCTGCGCGATCCGGACGTCATCGGTGCTCTGGCGCGGGGGAAATACGACGTGCTCTGGATGCACGGATACAACTCGATCACACACCTGCTCGCGCTCGCGACCCAACGGCTGCGCGGCGCACCGGTCCTGCTGCGCGAGGAGCAGACACTGCTTCGCCCGCGGTCGCGCGTGCGCCGCGTCGCGAAGGCACCGCTCCTTCGCATGCTCTTCTCTCAGGTGAGGGGGCTGCCGATCGGAACCGAGAGCCGAAGATGGTTCGCGCACTACCGCGTGCCCGACCAGCGGCTGTTCGTCGTGCCGTACGGCATCGACGTCGCCGAGAGCCGGAGGCTGGCCGGCGGGCTCGAGCCGAGGCGCGCGGCGCTGCGAGCAGCGATCGGTATCGAGGATCAGCGACCGATCGTGCTCTGCGTCGGACGACTCATTCCCGAGAAGCAACCGCTCGCCGTCCTCGAGGCTTTCGCGCAGGTGAGGGCAAAGCGGCCATGCGCTCTCGTCTTCGTCGGCTCGGGGCCGCTTGAGCAGGAGCTTCGCGAACGCGTCGCGACCGCTTCGATCCCCGATGTTGTCTTCGCGGGCCTCCGGCGGCAGGACGAACTTCCGGAGCTCTACGTGGCCGGCGACGTTCTCGTCCAGTTCTCGATCTCGGAGACCTGGGGGTACACCCTCAGCGAAGCCCTCACGTACGGGCTCCCCGTGGTGGCGTCCGACCGCGTCGGCGCCGCAACCGACTTGGTCGTCGAGGGCGAGAACGGATTCCGCGTTCCGTTCTCCGACACGGACGCGCTTGCTTCGTCGCTGCTTCGCCTCGTCGAGGACGACGATCTACGCAGGAGCTTCCGTGCCGGCTCGAACCGGGTTATCGAGGGTTACACGTACGCCGCCGCCGCGAAGGGCCTGGCTGCGGCAGTTCGCAGCGCCGTCGGAGAGCGGCGTTGGCGGGAAGCGCTGCCTGCGCCGCCCGAGGGTGCCGCGCACGTCGGGACGGTGCCCGCATGAGAGTTCTGCACGTGATCGGAAGCCTCGCTCCGCGTTACGGAGGACCGACCTCTGCGGCGTTGGCGATGTGCGACGCGCTCGCCCGAGCGGGCCATGACGTCGAGGTCTTGACGACGGACGTCGACGGCCACCGCCGGCTCGATGTTCCGCTCGGAACGTGGGTGTCCGCGGGGATGGCACAGGCCCAGTACTTCCCCGTCCGGAGGCCGCGCTCGTACTGCTTCTCGCCGGAGCTCTTTCGTGCCCTGGCGAGGCGCGTGCCGGAGGTGGACGTGGTGCACATCCACAGCCTCTATCTCTTCCACGGCTGGGCCGCCGCCCGAGCAGCTCGCGCGGCCGGGGTGCCGTACGTGATCCGGCCCCACGGCACCCTGGACGCCTACCACCGCCAGAGCAGCGCGACCAAGAAGCGCCTTTACGACGCTCTTGTCGAGACGAGGAACATCAACGGCGCGGCGGCGATTCACTGCGCGTCCGACATGGAACGCCACGAAGTAGAGGGTGCTGGAATAACGACGCCCTGCGTCGTCGTCCCCCTTGCAGTAGATACGGAACGGTTTGCAGAAGCTGTCGATCCGACCGATCTCGTCGGGCGATTCCCTGCGTTGGGCGAGAGAGCGGTCGTGTGCTTCCTCGGCCGGCTGACCGAGAAGAAGCAGCTGCCGGTCCTAATCGACGCGCTGGCTCGGTGCGACGACGTCATCCTGGCGATCGCCGGCCCGGATGACGAGGGGATCCTGGAGCGCCTCCGCGCACGTGCTGCCGGGCTCGGAATCGCCGATCGGGTCGTCTTCCTCGGCTTGCTCGGCGACTACGAGAAGCGCGCGCTGCTGCAACTCTCACGAGCGTTCGTCTTGCCCTCGCTAGACGAGAACTTCGGCGTCAGCGTCGTCGAGGCACTCGCTGCCGGCACACCCGTTCTCGTATCGCGACACGTCGCCGTGGCCGAGGACGTCGTCGCGGCGGACGCGGGGCGCTTGATCGATGTTCACCCCGACTCGATCGCGCGCGCGATCGAGGCGATCGCCGAGAACGATGACGCAGCACGAGCGATGGGTCAACGAGCAAGGCGGCTCGCACAGGAACGCTTCGCCCCGGAGCACGTCGCCGCGGGTCTTGGTCAGCTGTACGCCTCGGTGGTCGAGATGCCTACTTCGGAGAGAAGGAGAGCGGCGTGACGGCGGGTCTTCAATACCTTCGCGCGCGGTATCACCCATTGCACCACGTTCGCTCGGTCACGGTGCTCAGACGAGCTCTCGCCGTCGTGGACGTCCCGTGCTGGATCAGCCTTCCGATGATCCCGTGGAAGCTCCGAGTTCGCGCGGTCCGTCATGCGTCTTACGTCGTTCTCCGGGGCTCGCCCGAACCGGGCCTGACCGCATTCCTCCGGGCCAGCATCGACCTCTTCGAGCCCGCGTCTTTCTGGGACATCGGCGCGAACTTCGGCTACTACGGTTTTCTCGCCAAGAGCATTAGGCCAGAGCTCTCGGTGACGTTCTGCGAACCCGATTCGGGCAACGCCTCTCTCGTTCGGGCGACGATCGATCGTTCGGCACGGCTCGGTTTTACGCTCTGTGAGCTCGCGGTGAGCGACGCGCGGGGGTCGGCCATGTTCTCCACGGATTCGGTGACCGGAGCGACCGGAACGCTCGAGAGTGGCGAGAGCTCGTTCGCGCATCGCCACTGGCAGGGCGGACCGTCCATACGTGTCCCGACGAGCACGGTCGACGCGCTCGCGCAATCGGACGACGTTTCGATCGTGAAGATCGATGTAGAAGGCCATGAGGAGCAGGTGATCGCCGGAGCGCTCGGCACGATCGCGCATTGCAAGCCGATCATCTTCTTCGAGTGCTTTCACGGCGCGACGGAGATCGCGCGCGCTCTCGACCCTCTCGATTACCTGCTCCTTGATGTCGAGTCCGGCGCGGCGCCGACGCCGACCACGGACAACTACGTCGCTCTCCCGGCGACGGCTCAAGCTCAGCTACCTGCCCTCATGCGACGGTGGAGGGCTCTTCGATGAGGGTGTTCGTCGCCGACGATTTCGGGTGGACGGACGAGATCAACTCCGCCATCCGGGAATCCTTCGAAGGGGACTTGATCACGCACGCGAGCATGATCGCCACGATGCAGGCCTTCGCCGAGGCGTGCGCGATCGCCCGGCGACTCGAGGTGGGCGAACGCATCGGCGTGCACCTGGTGCTGAGTGAGGGCAGTCCGCTAACGGATCGAATCAAGTCTTGCAGGCGTATCTGCGACTCGGACGGGCAGTTCCGCCGCCGAAGGCCGTTGCTCTTCCTACGCAGGAGCGAACGCGACGCCGTCTCGGCAGAGCTGCGTGCGCAGGTCGAGCGCGTCCGCGCGGCGGGCTTTCCGGTGAGTCACCTCGACTCGCACCACCACATCCATCACGAGCCCGCCATTGCGCCGATTGTCCTGCGCCTGGCCCAAGAGCTGGGCGTTCCTCGCGTGCGTCTCTCCTCGAACGCTCGGCGCCACGGTTATGTTCGCCCGTTTCTGAAGGCGGCGATCAACGCGCGCATCCGGCGCGCCGGCCTAGCAGGCACGCGCTGCGTTGGTTCCGCCGACGATCTCCTCGCCGTCGCCGAGACGGGCGTACTGATCGACAACTTCGAGATCGTCCTGCACCCAGTGCTCCGTGAGGGACAACTGCGCGACGCGTACGGAGGCGAGGAGCCGCTTCAGTCGATCGTGCGTCGCGTTCGAGCGGCGTACGGCGACGGCGACACGGACGCGCGGACAGTCTCCGTCGGAGACTGAGCCATGGATGCGCCGCATCACAACGCGCCTCCTCTCGCCGGGGCGGCCCCCGCGAAGGCTCCTCTGAGCGTCGTGCTTCCTGTCCGTAACGAGGAGCGGAATCTCCCCGCGGCACTCGGAAGCGTCGAGTGGGCGGACGAGCTGATCGTCCTCGACTCGCGGAGCGAGGACCGTACGCGCGAACTCGCGGAGGCGGCCGGTGCGGAGGTAGTCGATTTCGACTGGCCCGGCCGCGGCCCTCGAAAGAAGGCGTGGGCGCTGGAGAACTTGCGACCGAGGAACGGGTGGGTCCTCCTGCTCGACGGAGACGAGCGAATCACGCCTGAGCTTCGCGAAGAGATTCTCGCTGCGATCGAACGAGACGACCATGACGGCTACTACATCGACCGTGAGCTCGTCTTCATGGGCCGGAGGATGAACTGCTTCAGCCCGAACTGGAACCTGCGGCTCTTTCGGGCAGGGAGCGCCCGTATGGAAGACCTCGGCCTCGGCGATCTCGAGGGCACCGGAGACAACGAGATCCACGAGCATGTCGAGGTTGACGGGAATGTCGGATTCCTCCACGAACGCCTCCTGCACGACGACTACCGTGGCCTTACCGCCTGGCTCGACCGCCACAACAAGTACGCGACCTGGGAAGCGCACCTCTACCAGCGCTTTCGTTCAGAGCCGATCGGCGTGGGGCCACTCGGATTCTTCCGGCTCGATCCTTTTCGACGAAAGCGCGTCCTACGGAGAATCTGGGTGCGGCTCCCATTTCGGCCGGTGATCCGGTTCTTCGTGTGGTACGTCCTTCGAGGCGGTTTCCGCGACGGACGCGCGGGACTCACGTTCTGCGTCCTGATGGCGCACTACGAGTACATCATCGGTCTGAAGATGCGCGAGCTGCGTCGATCGTGATCGCCGAGCTCGTCTGCCCCGCCTGCCGCGGCAGGCTCGTGGAACTCGCGTGCACCGACTGCGGGTCCGCGTATGAAGTGATCGACGGGATCCCGATCCTCATCAGCGGCGACTCGGAGTCGGCCGCGCAACAAGCGGCGTTCTTCGACGATGCGGACGACCCTGAGTTCGAGATCGAGCGGCCGTTCGGACTCCCGGGGCTCTACACCTGGCTCTTGCACGAGAAATACCGGCGAGGCACCCACGGCGTGAGCCTTCGGGACAGATCGGCGCTGGTGGTTTGCGGCGGATCGGGAATGGACGCGGAGTTCCTTGCGCGCTCGGGCGCCGAGGTGATTTCGTCCGACATCTCTCTTGGCGCAGCAAAGCGGGCCTTGGAGCGATCGCGGAGGCACGGCGTGCCGATTTCCGCGATCGTCGCGAACGCCGAGCGCCTCCCGTTCGTCGACCGGTCGGTGGATGTCGTCTACGTGCACGACGGCCTCCACCATCTGGAGAACCCTCTCGACGGGCTGGCCGAGATGGCGCGGGTCGCGCGTCACGCGGTTTGCGTCACCGAACCGTCTCAGGCAGCCGTGACTGCGCTCGCGGTCAAGCTCGGTATTTCGGAGAACGTCGAGGAAGCGGGCAATCGGGTCGCGCGGTTGACGTTGTCGGAAGTGCGGGAGATCCTTGAAGGGCAGTCCTTCCGTGTCGCCCGCGCGCAGCGATACGCGATGTTCTACCGGCACGAGCCCGGACCCGTCATGAAGGGGCTGTCGGTCCCGGTCGTCTTCCTTGCGGCGCGACTTGCGTATCGCATGGCGAACGCCGTGCTCGCGCCGGTGGGCAACAAGCTCGTGGTGACGGCGGTGCGTCCTTGAGGCGGGTCTTGATCTGGTCGCCGAATTACGCCCCCGAGCTGACAGGCATTCCGCCGCTCGTCACCGACGCCGCGGAGTGGCTCGTTCAGCGTGGACATGAGGTCCACGTCGCTGCGCCCATGCCCAACTACCCGCAGCGGGAGATCTACGAGAGCTATCGGGGCAGGTTCTTCTTCACGGAGACACTGAACGGCGTGGTCGTCCACCGGTCATGGCTTCGCGTCAGGCCGGAGGAGCGCTTCGTCGACAAGGGCTTGTACGAGTTGACAGCCGCGACCGCGTCGCTGGCGCATGTGCTGCGTCGGATCCGGAGAACCGACGTGCTGCTCTGCGTCGTGCCGACGCTCCTTGCCGCGGCCTACGCGGCGGCGATTCCCGGGATGCCGAAGGTCGTCCTCTGGGTCCAAGATCTGGTTTTCGAGGCGTCCCAGTCTGTGGAGATGTCGCCGCTCGCGCGGCGAGCGACGCGCGTTGCAGCGTCGCTCGAACGATTCGCCGTGCGGCGCGCGGACCGCGTGATCGTCTGCAGCCCCGGATTTCGCGACGCGTACGCACGCACGAGCCCCCGTGCGGATGCGATCGCAGTCATCTACAACTGGGCGGATCTCGAACGGATCACTGGAGATCCTCCATCGCCCGGAAGAAGCCCCGTCCGTTTCCTGTACTCGGGGAACCTTGGCTACACGCAGGGACTCGAGACGCTGATCGACGCCGCGCGGCTCCAGTCCGATGCAGTGGCGGTGGACATCGTCGGAGCGGGGAACGCGGAACGCGTCATCACAGGGCTTGCCGAATCCGTGCCGAACATCACCGTACGGCCACCTGTGCAACGCGACGCCTTCTCTGAATTGCTGGCTGACCACGACGCGCACATCGTCGTCCAACGCCGCGCAGCCGCCGGCGCCAATCTTCCGTCGAAGATCGCGACCTATCTCGCGAGCGGCCGCCCGGTGATCGCGTCGATCGACGACCGTACATCGGCCGCGGAGCTCCTGCGTGAGAGCGGCGGTGCATTGCTCGTTGAGCCGGAGTCCCCCCGAGCACTCGCCGACGCGATGGAACGCCTCAGGTCCGATCCCGCGCTTCGGGTGGATCTCGGACGTCGAGCTCGATCGTTCGCCGAACGTCGGCTCGGCAAGGAGCAATCGCTCACCCAGCTCGAGGCGGTGCTTTTCGCGTGATCGCGCATGCCACGTACGCACGGCGGGCTCCCCTCCTGGGGCTGAACCGCGCGACTGCCGCGATCGCGCTCGGCGTCGGGCTCATACCGTTTCTCGCGGCGAACGGCGGCTACTTCCCGACCACTTGGGGTTGGACGACCGTGCTCTTCGCCTGGGCGGCGGCACTCGCGGCGGTCTTTGGCGACGCCCAGCGGGTCTCGAAGCTGGAATGGGTGTTCCTCGGCGGGCTGTCTGCGACCGCGATCTGGTCCGCCGCGTCCGGTCTCTGGTCGATTGCGCCCACCGCCTCGGTTCTCGAGACAGAGCGCACACTCGCGTTCGTTGCCTTTGCCTTTGCCGCAACCGCGGTCGTACGGCGCCAGGACGCGTTCCGGCTCTCGGGCTCGGCGGCTTTCGGAGCCGCCGCGATCGCCGTCTACTCGCTGGCGACGCGCCTGTTCCCCGACCGCTTCCACGTCCACGACGCAGTGGCCGCCTACCGGTTGTCGACTCCGATTGGCTACTGGAACTCATTAGGTCTCGTCGCGGCGATCGCCGCGCTGCTGGCTGCCGGTCTCATCGCGAACAGCGAACTGCGGCTCGTTCGGTTCGTGTGCTCTGCCGCCGTACCGCTTCTGCTCACGACGCTGTACTTCACATACAGCCGAGGCGCCTGGATCGCGCTCTTCGCCGGTCTTGCCGTGCTCCTTGCCGCCGAGCCTTCCAGGGTTCGCATGGTCCTCAGGCTCGCTTTGCCGAGTGTTGGTGCGGCGACAGCCGTTCTCCTTGCTTCCGCGCGGCGAGCGCTCACGGATGTCGCTGCGTCGACTGCATCGGCGGCGCACGCGGGCCATCGGCTCGCTCCACTGCTGCTCCTCGTGAGCTTGGGTGTCGGCGTCGGCACCGTGCTGGTCGACCGCGCGCCGTTCGTGTCCCGTGACCACATCCCCCTGCCGCGAGCGGCCGCCATCGCCGTGGCGGTTCTCCTCCTCGCTGCCCTCGTCGCCGGGTTCGCGCAATACGGCGGACCTCAGACGCTCGCGCGCCACGCGTACGACTCGTTCGTCGCGCCGTCACCGGACGTCGGGTCGAACTTGAATTCACGTCTCTTCAACTTGTCGGGCAGCGGCAGGTGGATCCAGTGGAAGGCCGCGATCCACGCGTTCGAAGGGGAGCCCGTCGTCGGGGTCGGCGCGGGAGGCTACGAGCGGTACTGGCTGGAGCATCGGCCCGTGCCCGGCAAGGTCCGCGACGCGCACAGCCTCTACCTCGAGTTCCTGGGAGAGATGGGCGTCGTCGGGCTCTCGCTGCTCGCGCTCGTCTTCATTGCTCCGGCCTTCGCAGTTCGGCGCGTACGGCGTCTCGGGTTCGTACCGGGCGCGCTCGCGGCCTTCGTCGCGTACCTGGTCCACGCTGCAGTCGACTGGGATTGGGAGCTCACCGGAGTGACGCTTCTTGCGCTTGCTTGCGCGGTCTCGATCCTGATTGCCGCCCGCGGTGAAGACGCTCGCGTGTCGCGTTGGGCGATCCTGGCGCCCGCGACCGTCGTCGGGGTGCTCGGCTTCGTCGGTCTCGCCGGCAACATCGCGCTCGCCCAGAGCGCGTCGGCCGCGCGCGCCGGGAACTGGCGGAGCGCCGCGAGCCACGCGCGCCGCGCACATACATTCGCGCCCTGGTCGTCGCAGCCCTGGCAGGACCTCGGGGAGGCGCAGCTGGGCGCGGGCGACACGCAGGCCGCGGTCGTCTCATTCCACAAGGCGCTCGGGAAGAGCCCGGGGGACTGGAGCGTCTGGTTCGACATGGCCCGCGCCACCACCGGGGCGGCTCAGCGCGCCGCCCTCGACCACGCAGCTCGGCTCAATCCGCTCAGCCCGGAGGTCGCCGAGCTGCGGCGTGAAATAGCCGCTGAAAAGGTCATCCAGGTGGGTCAGGAATGAGGCCCAAACTGCGCGAAAAGCGGAGTACCCTGAGTTGATGCTGCGGCGTGGAGACCCGCTCGCGAACCTCGAGCCCCTGATCAAGCGCGTCTATGCCTATGTCGCGTACCGGGTCGGGGATGGAGTCGATGCAGAGGACATCACTTCGGCGACGTTCGAGCGCGCGCTCCGCTACCGGGCGAGCTTCGACCCGAAGCTCGGCGAGCCGGTCGCCTGGCTGATTGGGATCGCGCGCCGCGAGATCTCGGTCCATTTCGCAGGTACCTCCCATGCGGGGATCGACACGGTGGACGTCGCGGCCGCCGGCGACCTGGCGGCGGACACCGCCACCCGCCTCGACCTCCACACCGCGGTCGCGACGCTCGAGGAGCGGGACCGGGAACTGATCGCGCTTCGATACGGCGCCGATCTGAGCGCACGGCAGGTCGCTGAGGTGCTCGAGCTGAAGACGAACGCCGTGGAGGTCGCTCTGCACCGCGCCCTCCGGCGGCTCCGAGACCGCATGACCTCGCCTCAGAGCGCCTCGGACAGCGCCTCCGAGCCTCGACGGGTCGCCGACAGTTACCCCATTCGGGTGTAAGGGACCAGCTTTCTCCCTGGTATTTGCGAGATATGACGTTTTTCCGCCGCAGAGCCAACGAACCTGAGCGCCCGCTGGAGGCCGAGCTTCGCCCGCTCGAAGAGGCGCTCCTGCGCTACCGGCCGCCTGCGCCGCGCGAGTTGATCGTCGCGATCACCGGGGCGCCGCCGGCGGCTGCTCCCGTTGTGCGGAGGCAGAAGCCCGAGCGCCTCGCCGCACCGCCCGTGCGCGCCCGCCGGCCGCAGATCGCCTTCGGGGTCGCGCTCACGCTCGTCCTCCTCGCCGGGCTGGCGGCAGTCGGCGGCGTCTCCTACGCCGCGAACGCCGTCACCGGAGCCGCACGGTCCGTCCTCGTCACGCACACGACGGTCGTCGGCCGGAGCCTCAGCTCCGGCGGCGACCAGTATCGCCCGGGCTTCGGCTTCGGCGACCCGAACCACGAGCACACCGGGCCACCCGGCGTCGAGAACGGCAAGCCCGGCGAGAAGGCGCCACCGTCGCAGGTCAAGCCGGCCGTCGACCGCAAGGCGTTCCTCGTCACCGCGCAGATCACCGTCGACGAGCAGGCCGCTCTCTACTTCAGCGTCCTCGACCCGGACGGGAACCAGCTGCTCCTCACGCAGCGCGGATCGAAGATCGGCGGCGACGTAGACGGTCCGCAGACGAAGACGATCCACTACGTCATGCTCGTTCCACGCACGATCCCGCTCGCGCTCCGCGTGCCGTCCAACCTCTTGCAGCGCGGTCAGACCTACACGATCCGTGTGATCGCGGTCGACGCGCAAGGGAACAAGACGCGGTCGGAAATTCCGTTCACCGCGTGATGCCGCTGTAAGGAACGCGAGCCCGCCCCGGTACTCCCCCGTATCGACCATACGACCGGGGAGGGGCAAGTGTTTGATCGCGAGAGAGGTATGCGGCGTCTCGCGCGCCGGCTGCGGACGGAACGTCCGGCACCGAATGTCCATTTGACGCGCGCGATCAAGGCGAGCGTGCCGCCCTGGCGGACACCTGCAACGAACCGCCGGCGGAACGTCTTCGCGGCGACGCTCAGCGTTCTGCTTCTCCTCGGCCTGTCGGTGGTCGGCGGCGCCTCGTATGCCGCCAACGCGATCGCGCATGCCGCAGGCGCGGCCGCGCACATCGTGTCGCCGAAGGGCGCGGTCGTCGTGCGCGGACTGACGGCCGGCGGCGATCAGTACCGCCCGGGCTACGGCTTCGGTGACGACAACCACAACCACACCGGCCCTCCTGGCCTGAGCGGCAAGGGCGGCGAGAAGACGCCGCCGGCCCAGACCGAGCAGACCGGCAAGACCGAGAAGGTCGTGACGCGCATCCGCGTCGACGAACAGGCGGCGCTCTACATCAGCGTCCTCGATCCTGACGGCAATCGTCTGCTGCTCAACCAGGAAGGCTCGAAGGTCGGGTCGGGCCTGAACGGCAACCAGGTGAAGACGATCCATTACGTCGTCCTCGTGCCCCGGTCGATCCCGATTCAGCTGCTCGTGCCGAAGAACCTGCTCGAGAAGGGCAAGACCTACACGATCCACGTGATCGCAGTCGACCCGGACGGCAACAAGTCCACGGCCGACATTCCGTTCGTCGCGTAGCGACTAACGGGCAGCCGCGGTGAAGCCACCGGGGCGAAGGAGCAGCGTGTACGCCGGATCGCGCATCAGCCGAGTCAAGATGAACGGCTGCCATGCGCGACCGGCGTCCGCGCGCACCCCCAGGTTCGAGAACTCGAAGCCGTAGCGGTTGCACGTCCCCGGAATGCCGCCGTCCCAGTTCTCGGCCGTGGCGACCGGCTCGAATGCGCCGTGGCTTCCCGGGAGCGTCACCGTTGCGACCCGCAGGCCGTCGATCGACGCGGCCCACACGTCGCGCTGGCCGGAGAGCTCCGAGACGGTGAACGTGTGGCCTTCGCCGGGCGCGACCCCACCCAGGCTGACGTACGTCGCGCCGTCATCCTGCGGCCGGCGCAGCTCGTAGTAGAGGTGCGGCTCGCCGCCCGCCTCCTGGGCGACTCCGGCCTGCAGCCACTCGCTCGAGCCGGCGGGCCCGAGCGCCGCGCCACCGACACCGACCCAGGCCGCGACGTGGCCGGCCGCAACGGCGGGCCGTGCCGAGAGCCGGATCGTCGCGGACACGGCTGCAGCCGCGGCCGGGCTCTCCGCGCCGACGTACGAGTAGCCCGTCGTGCAGGAGCTCGCATGCCGGCTGCCGGCACCGGCCGGCGGTGCGATCGCGACAGCCGCAGTCGCAACGACGGCCGTGCAGTAGCCGAGCCCCCTGAAGGCGGCCAGCATCGACATTCGATTTCCCCCCGTGCAAAGAACGATCTGGGCGTCGATGAAACGACGCCGCGGCGCGGGCGGTTACGCGATCAGCGGGACGCGGCGCGGAAGCCGCTCGCACCGAGCGACAATTCGTACGCCGGGTCGTGCAGCACGCGACGCAGGCTGAACGGCTGCCAGGCCCCCGCGTATTGCGTTCGCACCGCGAGGCTCGCGAAATCGAACGCGTAGTCGTTGCACGAGCCGGCAACGCCACCGTCCCAGCTCTCCGCCGTCGCGACGGGCTCGAACCGCCCGTGGCTTGCCGGAAGCGCGATCGGGGCGCTGACCCGCACGCCGTCGATGAGCACGCGCCAGGTTTCCTGCTGCCGGGCGCGCTCGTAGACGACGATCGAATGCGGTTCGCCGGCTCGCGCAAGCCCGACCGAGACGTACGTCGCAGCCTGGTCGCCCGGGCGCATGAACTCGTAGTACAGCGCGTCTCGGCCGCCGGCCTCCTGGTCGATCCCCGCCTGCAGCCATTCGTCCGTCCCGCCCGGGCCGAGGCCGACGCCTCCGACGCCGATCCATGCGGCGACGTGGCCGGCTCCGACGGTCGGCTCGGCCGACATCGTCAGCGTCGCGGACACGCCATACCCGCGGGTCACGCTCTGGACGCCGGCATAGGAGTATCCGGACCAGCACTCGGGCACGCGACGGGACGAAGCGGCCGGCGCGCCGAGGCAGCCGAGAGCCACGACAAAAGCGGACACGAATGTCAGACGAGCCATTCCCGCACAGGACCGCGGGAGGCGGCGTTCTCTTCCCTAGCGGGAGGACGCGGTGAAGCCGCTGGCCCGCAGCTTGATCGCGTAGGCCGGGTCACGCAGGACCCGCGTGAGGTCGAACGCCTGCCAAGCACCCGCGAACTGCGTCCGGACGGCGAGGTTCGAGAAGTCGAAGTCGTACGCGTTGCAGGAGCCGGCGACGCCTCCGTCCCAGTTCTCGGCGGTCGCGACCGGCTGGAAGAGACCGTGGCTCCCCGGAAGGTTGATCGCGTCGGACACCTTCGTGCCGTCGACGATCACGCGCCACGAATCACGCTGCGCCGCGCGCTCGTAGACGACGAGCGAGTGCGACTCACCCGGGTAGACGTTGAACAGGCGGACGTACGTCGCCTCGGCGTCGCCGGGCTGCTTGTACTCGTAGTACAGAACGTCGATGCCGCCGGCG
>Ga0066662_10000990_pt1 | contig 12761 bp, 17 predicted proteins | sample GraSoiAngelo_111_FD_133939 | JGI IMG/M metagenome (GOLD analysis project Ga0066662, IMG submission 133939) | Grasslands soil microbial communities from the Angelo Coastal Reserve, California, USA - 14_0903_12_40cm | ecosystem: Environmental > Terrestrial > Soil > Grasslands | place: USA... | reverse complement strand
CCAACTGACACCCGGAAGCTGAGACGCCTCATCTCCGGATGAGTCCGGGGGTGCCGCTTCGGCGATCTGCGGACAATCCGAGTGACTCATTACAGCCTCGCCTCGCGTGAGTAGAAAGCGGTCCATACGCCCCCGTACGCTTCGAGCCTACCCGGAACCGCCCGAATCCATTCGGGGGCGTATGCAAGGATGGTCGGCGTGGCTCTCACTCGCACGCCCCGCCAAAGATGGGTCGACGAAGGCCTCCGCGCCCTTGCCGATGCCGGACCGGACGCCGTCCGTATTGAGGCACTAGCGCGGACACTAGGTGTGACAAAGGGCGGCTTCTATTGGCAGTTCGACGACCGAGGGACGCTGCTGCAGGAGATGCTCGATGCATGGGAGCGGTTGAGCGTTGACGAAATCATCGAGCGAGTCGAAGCAGGAGGCGGGGACGCGAGGGAAAAGCTTCGGAGGCTGTTCGCGGTGGCGACGTCGAGCGACTACACGCTCCGGATCGATCTCGCTGTGCGCGATTGGGCGCGCCGCGATGCGACTGTCGCCAAGCGGCTGCGGCGCGTTGACAAGCGACGAATGGATTACATGCGGTCACTTTTTGGAACGTTTTGTCAGCATCCCGACGACGTCGAAGTGCGCTGTCTCCTCAGCGCCTCACTGTGGGTCGGGACGTACTTCATCGCTTGGGATCACCGAGGTCGTACCAGCACCGATGTCCGCCGGCTGGCCCTAGACCATCTTCTCGGGTAGCCGAACAGCGTGTCGGGGTGTTGACTCCGACACCTGATGGAGCGTCGCTAGTAACAAACCGTTATCGCCGACCTGGCCGGCGCCTTGCCGTTCGAACGAAGTCCACAGCCATTCGAACAGATGAGTCAGAAGCGCCTCGCCCAAAGTTGTGGCGGCGTGGATACGGTTGCTGACGTGAATTACGACGAGATTCGTCGACTCGTGGCGGAGGCAGCAGAGGCCCAAAAGAGCGTTGATCATCTCATGCGCCAGGCTGGCCGGTCCCCCATCGCCGACGTGATGAAGGAGGTCGCCGAGCGACAGGAGCAATACGAAGAGCTGTTGCGCCAGGCTGGCCGGTCCCCCATCGCCGACGTGATGAAGGAGGTCGCCGAGCGACAGGAGCAATACGAGGAGCTGTTGCGCCAGGCTGGCCGGTCCCCCATCGCCGACGTGATGAAGGAGGTCGCCGAGCGACAGGAGCAATACGAGGAGCTGTTGCGTGGCGTGGCGAGCCCAGCGCTCGACGAAGGCCTTAGGCGCGCCCACGAACAAGCGCGGCGCTACGAAGAACTGCTCAACAGCGTCCTCGATGTCGACCCGGATGGGGTAATTGCAAGTGCGCATGCTCTCCAGAGCGACGCAGATTCCCTCGTCGACACCGTGGCGTCCGAAGCGTTGGACAGTTCCCGTGACGCCCGGCTCGTGTGGGTGCCGATCGCTCTGGGTTACGCGACCTGGAGCCTGGCGATCCTTCTTGCGGCCGCCCAAAACGCTCCCGAATTCGTACCGTACTTACAGCTCATGCTCGGACTAGTCGGCGCTGAGATCGTTCGACAATTGCGGCGCTCATTCAGTTAACAGCACCCCAAAAGGACGCCCAGTGATCTCCGGCGCTTAGAGTTCATCAGTGGCCGACCGAAGCACGATCGAGTGGACCGAGGCGACTTGGAACCCCACGAGCGGATGCGACCGCGTCTCAGCGGGGTGCGATCACTGCTATGCCCTCACGCTCGCCAAACGTCTCAAGGCGATGGGACAGGCGAAGTACCAGTTGGATGGTGACCCGCGGACGTCTGGCCCGGGCTTCGGCCTGGCTCTCCACCCCGACACTCTTGCGATTCCGTACCAGTGGCATCAACCGAGGGTCGTATTTGTGAACTCGATGTCCGACCTCTTCCATCCCGACGTGCCAGAAGACTTCATCGACTCTGTCTTCGCGGTGATGCGCTCGTGTCCCCAGCACACTTTTCAGATACTGACCAAGCGATCGAAGCGACTCGCGGATCTCGGCGGCGCATTGGATTGGCCGCCGAATGTTTGGATGGGCGTCAGCATCGAGTCGGACAGCTATGTCTTTCGAGCAGACCACCTGTGCACCGTGCCGGCGCATGTTCGCTTCGTGTCTATCGAACCCATGATCGGCCCAGTGCCGTCGCTAGACGTGACCCGAATGGATTGGATCATCGTCGGTGGGGAGTCCGGTCCGCGCTCGCGGCCCATCGAGAAGGCATGGGTACGAGATGTGCGTGACCGATGCCACGTCGCGAGGGTGCCTTTCTTCTTCAAGCAGTGGGGCGGACGGACGCCTAAGGCAGGCGGGCGCGTGCTCGACGGACGCACTTGGGACGACATGCCCTCACGGATGTCAGTCGGCTAGGCCAGATCCGACTCAGCCGCCGCGTGTGTCGGTTCCAGCACGATGCGCCATGGCTCGCACTCGAGGTCACCTCGCGCGACGCGACGTTCGATCAGTTGGCTCGCCGCGGCCTTAACATGGGACTCCCGCGCGACACCCAGAACGCTCCCGTAGACATCACCAACTCGATCGATCACTCGCACCGGCGCCCCGCTCGCAAGCAGGCGAGAGAGATTTGCGCGGATGATCGATATCCATTCGTCCCCAGGTTCCCACAATGGCGGCTGAAGTATCCCAGCCCCCTCCTCGCAGTGCGTTTGAAACACCTGCCGCGCGAGCGATACCGCGTTGTTGAAAAACCATGTGCCATGGGGATGTCGCGTAAACAGCAGCAGGTCGTAAATGGGACTCCCGCGCTGAGTGTCAGATACGGGGACGCCGAAGCAGCCCCACTCAGGACCCGCGACGTCCAGCACGCGCTGGATGTACTCGGTCCGCACGGCATCGACGAACTCGTCAGTGTGGCCCTTCTCAAGCCAGTGGTCGCGCCACCAACGGCCACCGAGATTCGAGTCGAGGTCTGCGATCTTCCTCTCGGCAGCTTGAAGTTGGCGCCGGTCGTTCGTGACTGCGTCGAGCTGGCCGGCATTTCGATATATGCCGGCATGGACGAAGTTGATGAGGACCTCAGTCGGTGGCACGCCGGACGTCACCAGCGGCCGCCTCATCAAAGCGCCTGTCAGAAGATCAAACGGAAGACCGATCCCGAACGGGTCGATAAACGCGAACAACGGGATCCCCTGGGCTGCCTCGAGGACAGCGTGAAGGTGCTCGGCCATCGTGCCGAAAAGGGGTACAGCCCGGTCTGAGGAAACGCCGTGGTCGGCTAGGCCAGAGACAAGCGCGTCGTAATTCCTTCGGTTCTCCTCGACGAACCAGCACCTGATACGTCGTCTTCCGGCCAACTTCTGCGCAGTCCCGATCATTCGGGCGGGCGAGCCCGGACTGCCGTCCTCGTACCATCCTCGGCCTGCGTACCCGTCGAGAATCTCGACACGGCCGCCCGGCGAGAATTTTCCGGTCTTGCTTGCGAATATCGGGGCGTACCGATCCAGAACTGCATGTTTGAAGATGGCAGCGCCCTGCGGCTGATCCCAAAACCCCATCTTGGACTCCTTGCTTCGGTGGTTCGTGGAGGCGGGACGCGTGCCCGCGATAGGGAAAGCTCCTCAGCATGGCACCGCAGACGCGGAGACGCGCGGATAGTGCGTGATGGGCATCCCACCCGACCGCGAGGATTCGGCCGAGGCGTCCACATCGATCAGAGGTGCAGCATCCAGGACTCAGACGGCCGTTCAGAGCGCCCACGCCCATCGAGACGCGCCACGACCCGTAAAGCGCGATGGTGCGCCGATTTGCCGGATTCAAGCGATCGGACGCCAAGAGGAAGGTCGGTCTCGGCCGCTGTGTCGGAGTGATGACTCCGACACACAGTTCAGCCCGGCACACCGTCGACGCTGGAACACAGCGCCCCGCAATCGGCACGTCGCTGGGCCAAGACGACGCGGCAACTGAAGGCGAGTCCCGTCTTGATCTCGCTCCTGCCAACTGGGTCGAGAAGCCGTCACCAGGCTGGTGTCAGAGAGTGTGACTACGGTCAACGGCATGCGAGCGGCGGTCATGCCCAAGATCGAGCTCCATGTACACCTCGAAGGAACCATCCGCGCTCACACTCTGCTGGAGATCGCAAGGCGAAACGATCTTCCGCTCCCGGCTCAGACCGTCGAAGGCCTGGAAGAGCTCTACCGGTTCCGAGACTTTGAGCACTTCATTGACACATGGATTCTCACGACCAACGTCTTGCGCACCGACGATGACTTCCGTCAAGTTGTCGTCGACTACGCCGCGGAGGCGGCGAGCCACGGCGCCGTCTACCTCGAGGCAATCTTCTCGCCTGCCGAGCGGGTGGCACGAGGTGTCCGCTGGGAGGACATCTTTTCCGGCTACTGCGACGGCGTTCAACAAGCTCTCGAAGACCACGGCGTCACTGTTCGACTTACGCCAGACATCTATCGGGGTGCACCGGCCGAAGACGCCTGCGAAGTGGCTCGCTGGGCCGTCCGCTACAACGACCGGGGCGTCGTTGGCCTGGGACTGGGCGGTCGCGAAGCCGAGTTTCCGGCTGAGCCGTACGCCCGGGCCTTCGCCATCGCCTGTGAGGCCGGGCTGGGTTCCGTGCCCCACGCGGGGGAAGCGGCGGGGGCCGAGTCGGTGCGTGCCGCCCTCGACGTCCTCTGTGCGAGACGCATCCGTCATGGCATCCGGGCGATCGAAGATGCTGGCTTGGTTCGCGAGCTCGCTGATCGCCGAGTCGTACTCGACGTGTGCCTGACATCGAACCTGCGAACAGGGGTCGTCGCGAGTCTGATGGAGCATCCCCTCCCGCTCCTCGTCGGTGCGGGCGTTGCCTGTTCCGTGTCGACCGACGACCCGGCCATGTTCGACACCGACCTCAGCCGCGAATACCAAGTGTTGGAAGGGCTGGGCGTAGGGTCAGACGCCGCCTATCGGGCGGGAGTGCTCGGTGCACTTTGCGATGACGCAACACGCCATGCACTTGAACTCCTACCCGTCACGCATAACAGTCCTTGACTACGCCCCTGGCGGTCCCTCGGAAGCGCTCCGTGCGTTCGGCCAGACTCGAGCAGTCGTCTCACTCCGGTACCGCGAGGATCACCACGGTCGACAGGTACCTTCCCTCTGGGGACTTCCGAGCGGCGGCGATATCCGGGTGTCGGAGCCGTCACTCCGACACGTGACTTGCGCGAGTGGAGGCAGTCCGCCTAGAGCCGCACGGCGGCCGTGACAAGGATCGCGACGAGAACGACAACGATGAACGGAGCACGCAGGACAAGTGCAATCGCGGCCGCCGCGAGACCGGCGGCCCGCGCGTCAAGCGTCAGAGAACGCCCATTGCTGAATGTGGCAACAACGACGAGTGCGGCAAGTAACGCGGCTGGGAGCAGGGTGGCGACACGAGAGATCGATTTCCGAAGCTCCCGGCCACCCAGAGCCAACGGTCCTGCCGATTTCAAGGCGTAGGTGCCCACGGCCAAGGCGATGAGTGCGAGCGTCGCCTTCACCGAGACTCGTCCCCCACCGACTTGGGCCATCCCGCTGCCACGCCGAGCGCTGCGACGACGATGGGCAGTCCTGCGGGCAACTCCGGGACGAGGATCAGCGCAAGCGCGGCGCCGACCAAGGCGGTGCGCCGTTGGCGAGCAACGGCAAGCCTCGGCCACAACAGAGCCAAGAACGCCGCCGGGATCGCGGCGTCGATCCCCCATTGCTGCACCATCGCGCCGCCAGACGAAAACACGGTTGCTCCGACCACAGTGCTCAGGTTCCACGCCAGCAACATCGCAACCCCGGTGAAGACGAACCCGTATCGGCGCCAACGATGTTCGAGCTGGGTCGTACCCACAGCCGTCGCCTCATCGATGGTCAGGTGTGACCAGAGGGCTCGCTTCCACAGAGGTGCGTCAAGCGACGGGGCCATCGCGACACCGAACCCGACCGAGCGCAGATTCAACAAGAGGCCTGCGGCGACGGCCGCGGCCATCGAGCCTCCTCTGCCCAAGATCTCGACTGCCGCGAACTGAGCGCTCCCAGCGAAGACAAAGATTGAAAAGCCCGCGGTTTGCCAAAGAGCTAGTCCTGCGCCGGAAGCTGCCACGCCGAAGGCAATGCCGAAGGGGACGACTGCCAGGGCGATCGACAATCCTTGACGCTGGATCGCGACACGGCGAGACTGTTCATTGTGTCGGACGATCTGTCCAGTATACAGAACACCTCGCCTGACGCTCCTGGCGTCGTCTCGATCGTCGGCGACAATCTGCGCCGGCTGCGAGAGCGCGCCGGATATTCGCTTCGAGACCTTGCGACCCGCGCCGCAGTCAGCGCGTCGACCCTCTCAAACCTCGAGGCAGGACTAGGCAATCCCGGAGTCGAGACTCTCGTCGACATCTCCAGGGCCCTGAACGTCGCGTTCAGCGAGCTCGTCACGCCTCACGCGCCTGACGTCCAGGTCCAGCGAGCCGACGAGGGAGTGGTCATACGCGCAGCGGGCGCACCATTCACGAACCGGCTCCTCGTCACGGCTGCGGGACGCAGCCTTACGGAGGTCTACGAGGCAACGCTGGAGCCCGACGCGGTTTACCGTGCTGAACCCCACCTCGCGGGGGTTACTGAGAGTGTCATCGTCGTGCGTGGTCGCATGCGGACTGGACCCATCGGCGCCACTGTGGAGCTCGGGCCGGGCGACCGGGCGAGCTTCGCCGCCGATGACGTCCATACGTATCAGGCGCTCAAGGCGGGAACCCGTGCCATCCTCGTCTTGGCGTATCGCTGACCCAATCGTTGTCTGACGCCATACGGCCCAACAGAGCGGACCCATGCGGGGTGGCAGCCAGCGCTATCGACCGGATTCCACCTCGAACCCTCCAGCTACAAGCGCTGTCGTGGCGGACGCAAGGTCTCGATCCCGAATAGCGAGATAGTCGGTGTTATAGGTCGACAGCACAAAGACGCTCACTCTTGCGGCAGCGAGCACGCCCGTGATGTCGGCGATAACACCCACGAGACCGAAATCCAGCGAACCGTGTACCCGCAGCACGCGAAAACCGACCTCCACATCGTTGTCGGGCGCCGCGCGCTCGGGTCCCAGGATCGAGATCTCATCATCGGTCACGGCAACGGCAGCTATTTCGCCGACTCGCGTCGTCGGCGCGCGCCAGTCCGATCCTGGACGTAGATGCCAGATGGCATATGCCCCAGGCAATACATCGAGCTGCATGGGTCAGCAGAAAGCGCTGTCTTGAAGGTATGCAGTACGCGGTGCCGAACAGTTCCAGCAAACGATTGGGCCCCACGGCCGAAGCACAAGTCCGGCCTCGACAGCGCAGGAGATCGCCCACTGATGCCCACCCGCCATCCGCTTGATCGAGATGTCGTCCGACGTTGTCCGTGCCAAGCACTCGATAAGAAGTTGACTGGCCGCCTCGACATCGAGCGCGGCCACCACGCTGGGCCCAGATGGTCCGGCTAGCGCATACCCCCGGTCCGGCAAGACCAAGAACTCGTCTCCTTCTCTAAGGAAGAAGTCGAGGTCCGGTCCATGCGCGCCACCACGCAGCCTGCGGTCCACGTCAGCGGCGAACTCAACGTCGCCCGAGACCCCGTCGCGAACCCCAGAAGCAACTCTCAGCCCCGCACGGCGGAGAGCTCCTTCCGCGGTCACCGAAGGGTGCACCTCGAAACCCGGAAGCCGTGAATAGGCAGTGATTGCACGCGCGCCAGGCGATGATGAGATGATGCCCGCCTTCGCGGTGCTGCCGTAGGCGAAGGCGCGATTCAGCAGGTTTCGTCCGAGGCTTTGGTTCTGAGCGTCTGGCTCGACGAAGAGGTGCGCAAGGACCCACAGTTCGTCTCGCATCGCTGCCTGAGCGAACCCCAATACCCGGCCATTCGCTACGGCGACCCATGATCCGCCGGGGTCGGTCTCCAAAAGATGGCTGGTCTCAGCAGCGATGCGCGGTGAGGTGTGGGGCGGCAGCCCGAGTTCCGAACGGAGCGCGTTGAGGGAACGCACGAAGGTGCCGGCAGAGCCAGCCACATCTTCTACCACCATCGGTCGAAGCTCCAGCACTAGAACAGGATTATCGAATCCTTCCGGTGAGCACCCAGACGGAATGCGACCTACCGTCGCGTTGAACGGCCATGTCACGAGGTGCGAACTGCCATCGGCGTGTCAAAGTCGTCGCTCCGACACCCTTACCCCCGCCTATGAGCCTGCCTGACGCCGGCGCACGTCGTCCCGTGCGAGGAACGCTCGGAGCGCAGCGAGAAGCCCCGCAGGGTTATCTCGCGCAACGAGGTGCCCTGCGTCGCTCACGACTGCGATCTCGGCGTGGGGCGCCAGCTCAAGGAACCGATCGACGTCGTCACGGCGGAATCCCGGACTGGCTGCTCCGCGGACAAGCAAGATCGGAAGCTCAAGCGCAAGCAGCTTCGAGCGGAACTCATCAGCCTGACCGAGCATGTCGGCGACAAGACTCGGTCGCGCAATCAGCGCAAGACCGGGGTGTTGATCGATTGCACGAGAAAGAAAGGCTCGCACCCTGCCAGGATCGGGGTCAGGGGTGACGTCGACCAATACCAGAGCCGAAATCGACCGCGGGTCCGCGGCGGCGGCATCGAGGGCAGCGAAGCCACCGAGCGATGCGCCGACGAGCACCGGGAGGTCGTAAAGGCGAACGATGTGTCGCACGTCTAAGGCGAACGGGTTGAACTCGTCGCTGCCAACACGATCGCTGTCGCCATGACCGCGTTGATCGAAGGCAACGCATCGGTAACCGTCGCCGGCCAACGCGCTCATGAGAGGACTCCATACTTCGCGTCGCTCGCCTCCGGCGTGGAGGAACACAACGCTGGGGCCCTCGCCCACCTCAGTTCCGATGAGGCGTACTCCCGCTCTGGAGGTCTCAACAGTCGTCATCCGAGGGCGCTTCAGGCTCGACTGCTCAGGGTGCGTTGGCCGCGATGCATCAACCATCGCCGCCCGCCCACGCACCGTCTGTCGGATGGGCGACCACCGCGAAGTGGAATGCCGTGATCCTGAGGCCTCTTGCGAAGTAGAGACGATGGGCCTCCTGTCGCGCTGTACCCGAGTCGAGATGAAGCTGGTCACAATGCTGTCGGTAGACTTCCGCCTCCGCCCAGTTGAGCAGCGCCGATGCGTGACCCTTGCGGCGCTCGTCCACGACGGTCACGAGGTCGTCTATATAGAGATGCCGGCCCCAGGCGAGTGAGTGGCCGACCCGAAATCCAAGGACAGCTGAAGGCCGATCAGCATCCGACCGAAACGAAGCGACGAGGCGGTAGCCCTCGGGTCGTTGCACGTCGTTGATGACCGCGACGAAACGCTCGATCGGTCCGACATCTGGACGGAGCTCGGCCATTGGGTCGTACGCGAGCGCCGTCTCGTCGCTGCTGAGTTCCCGCACATCGATCTGCGCAGATTGGGTTCGTAGAAGCTCGCTCTCGCGCATCGGAAACACTTTTACAACGGCCTGTTGTCGACAGAGCGCGCGCTGCATCGAGGCAAGTTGGCCGCTGACCATCGAACCAACCGCCCGGCCACATGCGACGCGAGCGCCTCCGCTCGGATCGCTTGTGACGCCGGTCGAGTCATGTGGAGGGCCTCTCGGCTCGAGGCCATAAGACCGCCTGTGTCTGCATGATGCGGGCCGCCCGACGCCGGTCTCGATCGAACAAGTCCGTCTCGACCACGATCGTCGTGCTCCCAGCGTGGAGCGGCTGACTGATGGCGTCGACGTACCCCGAACGCACCGGTCGCAGAAAGTTCGTCTTCGACTCGATGGTCGTCGTTCCAGCCGATCCGGCGGGAAGGCCGAGGCCGGCGCAGATGCCCCCACAGACATCTGCGAGCGCCATGAGTGCACCCCCATGGATAGTGCCCACGTCGGTGCAAAGGCGAGGGTCGAATGTCAGCCGGGCACACACCCGGGCGGCCGAGGCCTCGAAGACCTGCACACCCAAGGTGTCAGCGAACGGGACACGATCCCTCAGGAGAGCCGTCAAACCGGAGTCGATTTCGACCGGATGGCCTGCGTCCGGCCGCTGCTCGTCAGCCACGAGCCGCTCTGGCCGCGCGACCACGGGATTGAGCGGCCGGACCCCGGCTGCACGACTGCCACGCCGCTTCGCTCAGTAGCGCCCGACTGCATGTGAATAGAGGTGCCACGCGAGGCCACTCGTTCTCCGCGAAGTCGGGGTTGTGTCGTGCCACATCCAGCTCATTCGCGCAGGTGAGCTCCATGAGCTCTGCCAGCTGCGTTCTCTCAAGAGTCAAGACCTCGCCAGTGAAGCGGTTGCGGAACTGCCCGTTGCGAGCAGCGATCTGCGGATACGTGTATCGACGATCGCAGCTGGCGTACAGATAGATGATTGCCTCGGCCGCTGAACCGACTACGGCTGCGAGTTCATCGCGGCTCGAGTGATCGAGAACAGGCCGATCGAAGCCGTCCGTCCCATACGCCGCATGGCACAGCCCCGCTACGACCAACGCCTCTGAGTTACCCCACTCCGCTAGTAGGCCTGAAGTGCGGCGCAGGTGGGCGAGCAGAGTCCCGCCAGGGTGAGGAATCGACTTCGCGCCTTTCGCCAGCAGGAACCGATCTGCACTTTGAACGCGGGTCTCACTCTTCACGGTGCCTCCATGGCTGCGGTCCCGGGGGCAAATTCCTCCAGGCCTCACGAACACCGAACGATTCCGATGTTACATTTGGTACGTTATGTCGTCAACGGGAGAACGAGCGAGCGGGCGCAAGTCGCGTCGAGAAGAGCGCAAGGAAGAAACACGCGGCGAACTCATCGACGCGGCCGCAAAAGTGTTCGCTCGCCGCGGCTTCCACGGTGCGTCCCTAGATCAAATCGCTGCCGAAGCGGGCTACTCGACAGGGGCGATCTACTGGCACTTCTCAGGCAAGGACGATCTTTTCCTCGCGGTCTACGAGAACTATGCCGAGACACGCGCACGCGAGTGGGCGAAGGTCCGCACCGACACCAAAGGCACAGCAGCTCAGGTGGCCCGCGCGTATGCCGATCAGTGGATGTCCCGGCTACGACGCGACCCCGACTTCATGGTCCTGACACTCGAATTCGTCGTCCACGTCTGGCGGAACCCCGCCCTGAGGGAACGCTTCGGGCCGCGTGCTGCATATGGCCGCCACGTGCTCGCCGAAATAATCGAGGAAGATACGAGACGGCGCGGCTTGGAGCTCCCCATGCCGGCTGAAGATCTCGCAACAATCCTGCGAGAGCTCGGCTCCGGACTCGGACTCGCCAAGCTTGCTGACCCCGACGCGTTCAGAGACGACGTGTTCGGTGATTTCGTCGAGTCCTTCTTTCGACTCCTCGAAGACACCGCTCGGCAGGAGGTGCCGGATCCATCCCCATCAAGAGAACGGCGTCCGCAGCCGACAGCGTCGGGCGCAGCCGAGGCGGTTGGCGCCGGCGGTAGTCACGATCTTCCGTAGGTCCGACATCGATGGCGCATCAATCCTCGCACCTCGTTAACTACGAACGAATCGCGGCGCGCTACCACGAGGGCAGATCGCTGCCTGATGATGTGCTCAGGCGGTGGCGGGAGGCGGTCACACCGCACCTGCCATCAGAGCCGATCACGGTGGCTGATCTTGGTGCCGGAACAGGAATCTTCGCTGAGGCATGGCGGCATTGGACTGACGCTCGGGTGGTCGCGATCGAGCCGTCTGGAGCGATGGCTCGATCGGCTCGGATGGCGTCGCAGATCGCATTCGTTCAAGGCGTCGCCGAGGCGATACCGATCCGATCGGCCACCGTCGACCTTGTTTGGGTCTCGACGGCGCTCCATCACTTCTGGGACATGGACTTAGCGCTAGATGAGTGCCGACGTGTCCTGCGTCCAGGCGGTCGGATCCTTGTTCGGACGTACGCGCCCGACCGGTCAGAACTCACCTGGGCGAACGTGTTTCCTGGTCGATCGAAGTGGCAGAAGCGCTTTCCCACCTCGAAAGAGCTTGAAGTCCGCTTCGCCGCGCGCGGGTTTCTGCTAACTGCCATTTCCGAAGTCCTCGAACGGTCGGAGCCGTTCGCGGAGTCCGCCAGTTGGGTGTCGCGGATGAGAAATGCTGATTCCGTGCTCACTGCCCTTCGCGATGAAGAGGTCGAGCAAGGGTTGGCGAGGTTGCACGCAACCCCGGAGAGGATCGGTCGAACAGAACTGACGCTGTGCGTGTTCCGTGTTGGGCGATAATTAAGTCGTAACGTCTGGTAGCGGCAACGAGTGGCGTCCGAAACCGCCATCACTTGTAGGTCCGGCCGAATCGATGCACCGATGAATGAGATTCACCTCGAGCTCTGTGCAAGTCCCGAATGGGCCACGTACGTCGAGACGGAGCTCGTGCCATGGGCACTGACAGCGGGCGACCTGGGCGACGACGTCCTCGAGGTAGGCCCAGGTCCGGGCCTCACGACGGACGCGTTACGACGCCATGTCCCTCGGCTCACCGCCGTCGAACTCGATCGAGAACTTGCGGACTCACTGGCGCGTCGCCTCTCGGGAAGGAACGTCGCCGTTCTACACGGCGACGCGACGGACATGGAGTCGACAGCGACCGCTTTAGTGCAGCAACGTGCTTCACGATGCTGCATCACGTCCCGTCGACGACTGAGCAAGACCGCCTCTTCGCAGAAGTCCTTCGTGTTCTACGTCCAGGTGGACTGTTTCTCGGTACCGACGCTATCGATACCCCTGACCTCCGCGCGCTCCATG
>Ga0066662_10000989_pt1 | contig 12765 bp, 14 predicted proteins | sample GraSoiAngelo_111_FD_133939 | JGI IMG/M metagenome (GOLD analysis project Ga0066662, IMG submission 133939) | Grasslands soil microbial communities from the Angelo Coastal Reserve, California, USA - 14_0903_12_40cm | ecosystem: Environmental > Terrestrial > Soil > Grasslands | place: USA... | reverse complement strand
CGGTGTCTTGTTCGGCTTGATTGGGGGTGTCGGCGTGGGTCGGCCCGGCGGCTGCGACCAGCGCACTCACGGCCAGGCCCGAAGCCGCGCCCACGCGCACCAGGGACCGCACGGCCGCGCCGAGTCGCATCGGAAAGTCCTAACCGGTTGTTTTCGCCATCTTCAGGATACGGCGACCTGTCGGCCACTGTTACGTGTCAGCATGCTGACGTGCCCGTCCGGCCCCAGGTCGTCGCTCATCGCGGTGCTTCCGTCGACGAGGCCGAGCACACATTGGCTGCTTACCGACGTGCGATCGACGACGGTGCCGACGCGCTCGAGTGCGATGTGCGCCTGACTCGTGACGGGGTTCTCGTCTGCGTGCACGACCGCCGGGTCGACCGCACGTCGAGCGGTCGAGGGGTGGTGTCGACCCTCGAGCTGTCGGATCTGGCCGAGCTGGACTTCGGCAGCTGGCATCCTTCCGGGCAGGAGGCGCCGGACATGGACCGGCACCAGGTCCTCACCCTGGAGAAGCTGCTCGAAACCGTCGCCGACTGCGGCCGACGGGTCGAGCTCGCGATCGAGACGAAGCACCCGACCCGCTACGCCGGACTGGTCGAGCTGACATTGGTGGATTTGCTGGCCCGCTTCGGGCACACTTCGCGCGGTGCCGACGGGCTTTGGCAGGCGCGGGTGATGAGCTTTGCGTCGTCGAGCCTGCGGCGGGTGCACGAGCTTGCGCCCGGACTGCCGACCGTCTACCTGATGGAGCGTGTCCCGTTGCGGCTGCGCGACGGTGACCTCCCCGGCGCTGTCGTGGCGGCCGGCCCTTCACTGCGCGTGCTGCGGGCTTTCCCGTCGTACGTCGAACGGGTGCACGAGCAGGGTCACCAGGTGCACGTCTGGACCGTGGACCACGATGACGACGTGGACTACGTGCTGAACCTCGACGTCGACGTCGTGATCACGAACCGCCCGGCAGCGGTGCGGCAGATCGTCGACGAGCGAGAGACGTCGTCGACTGTCTGACGCTCAGGTCGATCAACCACAACAGCGGCACGGCGATCTCGGCGACCGCCGAGAGCAGCTTGTCCGGTGAGGGCTGCCAGGTCGAGTCGTACATGTTGGGCAGCGGACCGATGGCGCCGACGTCGACGTAGCGGTAAAGCATCACCGCGGCAAAGGACGCGAGGCCGACAAGTGCGGCGGCGACCCAGACCCACTTGTTGCCGGTGACGAGCAGCAGCACGCCGACCGTCGCCGCGACGATGCCTTGCACGCGGAAGATCGTCTCGCCGCTGATCGTGCCTGGGAAGCCGTAGCGAGAGGCCAGATGGAGGTGCACGTAGGCACTGATGCCGAGGCACGCTGCGGCGATCACCCGGAGCACTATGCGTGTCATACCGGTATTACGTCGGCCGGGTGCAGGCGGTTCAAGTTTGGGTGGTTCAGTCGGTGACCTGCTTGTCGCGCACGACAGGACATGACATGCACCGGGGACCACCACGTCCGCTGCCCAGCTCACTGCCGGGAATCCGCAGCACCTCGATGCCGGCGGCCTCGAGCCTGCTGTTGGTCTCGACGTTGCGTTCATAGGCGACGCACAGGCGAGGAGCGAGCGCGAGGGTGTTGTTGCCGTCGTCCCACTGCTCGCGTTCGGCCGTCACCGGGTCGAGGCCGGTGTCGATGACGCGCAACGTGTCGATGCGCATCGCTTTCGCCGCCGCGACGAGGAATGGCTCGGGCGGATCGACCCGCAGCCGCCCGCCGTCGGTGGGTGTGACGACATGGGCGGTCAACGTGTCGGCGACTGCGGGATACATCACGACGGCGTCGTGGTCGACCATCGTGCACACCGTGTCGAGGTGCATGGTCGCGCGCTCCTGCGCGATCGGGACGACGAGCACCGAACGCGCGACGCCACTGGCAAACGCGCGAGCGGCCAACGTCTCTGCACCAGCAGGCGTGGTGCGCTGCCCGACACCGATCGCGAGGACACCCGGCGCAAGCAGCAACACGTCGCCACCCTCGAGCCACTCCTCGCCGGGCGAGTAGATCCGCGACGTGCCGGCAAAGCGGGGGTGATGGGTGTAGATCGCATCGACCAACCAGGTCTCGCGACGGCGAGCGTCCATGCTCGGACTGGTGACCGCCACGTGGTCGCCGAGCCAGACCGACGAGTCGCGGGTGAACAGCAGGTTGGGCAGTGGCGCGATGACGAAGTCGTGGGGGTCCATCAGCCGGTAGACCAGGCCGTGACCGCCAGCGAGCTCTTCGTGCGCCAGCCCGCCCATGAGCACGCCGGCGAGAGTGTCGGCGTCGCAGTCGTCGAGATGAGCGCGCAGTTGTCGCTGAAGCGTCAGGCCGAGTCGTGGCGCGTCCACAGTGTGCGCGATGACGTGTTCGCGGGCGGCAGGCACTTGAAGTGTCTCCACCAGCAGGTCGCGTAGGTAGAGCACTTCGACGTCACGGTCACGCAGTGTCTGGGCGAAAGCGTCGTGCTCCTCCTGTGCGCGCTCGACCCAGGGGATCCCGTCGAAGAGAAGGTCGGCGGAGTTGCGCGGAGTGAGCCGCTTCAGCTCAGGACCGGGGCGGTGCAGCAGGACCGTGCGCAGCCGGCCCACCTCACTGTCGGCGCCGGCGCTCACCGGCCAAACACTACGCGGCAGCGGCCGCCGGATCTGCTGTCTCGCCGATGAGCTGCGTCGTCACATCCGCGAGAAACGCGCCGTTGACCGCACCCCGCCACAGCGCACCGCGCACGATGCGGTCACCCCACGCCGGTCGCTCGGCAACCGTCGGCGTGATCGCCTTGTCCAGCCAGTCCCTGCCGTGGCGTGGATCGACTTCCGCATGCACCTCATAGAACGGGTACGCCGCCTCCGGCGCACCCCAGCGTGTGAATGCCTGCAGCACGAGCCGGCAGCGCGGCCCTGCCTGCAGCTCGATCAGCCCCAGCGCGCCGAGCATCTCCGGCTGCAGCCAGCGGTTGGTCGCCAGCAGTCCACCGAAGGCTGCACGCGCGAGTGCGGACACAGGTTGCTCGGAGAGCGGGATGCGTGGCATCGCGATCGCCTCCACGAGCCGCTCGTGCAACGTCGTGTGTACGGCGTCAGGGTCGCCGTCACCCATCTCGTCCCAGTAGTTGGTGGCGAGCTCCATCTTCGCCGAGCCGAACAACCCGATCTGGCAGGCAGCGACCAGGTCGTCGAAGCCGGCGTCCGGACCGCCTTCCAGTGCGAGGAACGTGACGACCTCGTCCCACGACGCCGACCGCGCCAGCCACTTGTAGACGAGCGGCAGCCGGTCGCGGGCGGCCAGCGCGCGCATCGCGCCGATCGGGTCAGAGGGATCGATGTCGTCCGGAAGCTCGAGCGCAGACAGCTCGTCCAGCCACGCCTGCTCGCAGCGCTGCTTCAGGCCGGCGATGACCGGGTGGTGCTGCCACTGCGCGGCGTCACCGATCTCGTCGAGCGGGGCGGTGTGCAAGGCATAGATGGCCAGCAACGTGGTGAACCGGTCGCGCGGTGTTTGCGGGGCCGCGTCGGTGAGTGCGGACAATGCGGACTCGTCGCCGTGGTTAAGGGCCGCCGAGACCTTGTCGGCGACTGGGGTCGCCGAGGAGACAGACGTCGTTGTCATGCTTGGTCTGTGCCCCGCACCAGGCTCGAATACGCCGCGGCTTTCGCCTTACCGGCGATAGCGGGTGCCGCAGTGTGTGCAGCGGCGGTCGCCTGGCTGTTCGTCGTACACCTGGGCGCGACCCCGACGCAGCGCCTGGTCGACCTCGATGTCTACCGCGGCGCCGGACGCGCGGTGCTGCACGGCCGCGACCTCTACTCCTTTGTCGGGCATGCCCCGCAGCGGTTGCCGTTCACCTACCCGCCGTTCGCCGCTCTGCTGGCGACACCGCTTGCGGCGCTGTCGTTCACGGCCGCAGGATGGGTCTGGTCGGTCGGTGAGGTGCTTGCCACCGTCGCCGTCACGACGCTGGCTTTCTGGCCGATCCTGAGACGGTTCGGCCGCTGGTGGCCGCTCGCCGCTGGGGTTCTCGCGGGCGCACTCCAGCAGATGCTGCCGTTGCGTGACGAGATCAAGTTCGGCCAGGTGGACGAGCTGCTGGTGCTGATGTGTGCCGTCGACTGCCTGCTCCTGTCTCGCCGACGGGCGGGCGGCGTGCTGGTGGGCCTCGCCACGGCCATCAAGCTGACGCCCGGGGTGTTCATCGTCTACCTGTTTCTCACCGGCCGTCGCCGTGCCGCCGCGACCGCGACGGCGACTTTCGTCGGAGCGTCGCTGCTCGCCGGCGCTGTGCTGCCCGGTGACTCGAAGACCTTCTGGACCGACGCGTTGTGGCACAGCGAGCGGCTGCGCGCCAACGACGGCACCTCCAACCAGTCTCTGCGCGGTATGTGGTTACGCGCGGTGCACTCCGGTCACCTCAGCACCGGGCTGTGGATCGCGTCAGCGGTGGTCGTCGCAGTGATCGGCTTCCGCCGCGCGGTGGCAGCGGCTCGCGCAGGGGACGAGCTCAGCGGGGTGGCGCTCACGGGTCTGCTCGCCGTGCTGCTGTCTCCGGTGTCGTGGATCCACCACCTGTGCTGGCTGCTGCTGGTGCTCGCCGCGATCGTCGGCGACGGCCGCGACCGGCGCCGGCTGGTGGCGGCAGCGGTGGTCTTCGCGTTCTACGTCGTCAAGCTGCCCTGGATCGGCGCTCACTGGGCGCACACGGGTGGTCCGTCGCTGCCTGCCCGACTTGTCGAGGATGCATACGGCCTGGGCGCCTTGGTCCTGTTGATTACTCTGCGTGCCCGATCGGTCACCCAATTACGCAGGGTTGTGGCGCAGCCGGTGACGGTAAGTCACACTGAGACCTCACCTGTCCAGGGGGGACTGACGTGACGAAGCTCGTCCTGCGCCTCGAGCGCCTGTCGGACGCGGCTGCCAATGGCAGCGCGCCGGCGCTCGACGGTCAGCCGGAACGAGCGCTGCACGTCGTTGACCTCGGTGACCACGGTCGCGCGCCGGTCGCGTCCACGCCGCTGGCCCGGTGGATCGCGACGGTTGCCGCCGCGCACGACGCCTGTCTGGTCCTCGACCCACACGCGCAGGTGCTGTCGATGTCGGTCAGCGCGGCCGAGCTGTTGGGCTGCACCGAAGGCGTCATCGGCCGGCGGCTGCTCGACGTCGTCGAGGTCGTCGACTTCGACACCGGACGCGCCGCGCCCGACTACGCACAGCGGATCGCCCCGATCGCCGTACTCACCACCGGCACCGGGCTGATGCGCAGCTTGATGCGGATTCGTCAACGCGACGGCATGTCGGTCACGGTCGACACCGCATCGGCGCCCATCCACGACGCGACCGGTACGACGGTGGGCTCGTTCACGTTCTTCGCCCAAGTCCGCGGGTAGCTCAGGTCCGCGGCTAGCCGCGCAGCACTTCGATCACGGTGACGACCGCGACCGCACCGAACACGGCGGCGGCGACCCGCCGGATCCAGAGCACGGGCACGACGCGCAACAGCGCCCGACCGCCCGCGGCGGCGAGCCCGGCGACGATGAGCAGCGCGGCCAGCGCCCCGATCCCGACCGACAGCCAGTCGCGGTACTTCGCCGCGAACGCCGCCGTGAGCAGCTGGCTGAGGTCCCCCCACTCCGCGACGAACAGAACCACAAAGCTGGTGATCGCGGCGCGCCGTGCAGACGCTTTGGCGGGGACATCGGCGATCTCTTCCTCGACTTCGGCAGCTTCCTCGGCGGGGCTGTCCTTGGCCAAGAGCACCGCCACGGCGCCGGCGGCGAACAGCAGCGCCGCGACCGCGTGCACCGGCCGCCGCGGCAACAGCGCGAGCGCGCCACCGGCCGCCACGGCGACCACCGTCTGGACCAGGAAGGCGGCCGCGGCGCCCAGCCACACCGGGAAGGCCGAGAACCTGGTCGCGAGCACGAGCGTGGCGACGAAGGTCTTGTCCGGTAGCTCGGACGGGAAGATCGCGGCGAAGACCGTCAGCGCGACGACGAGGTTCATGACCTCAGGCGGTCGTGCGCGGCTGCCGACGCCTCAGCCAGAACGGCCTTCACCGGCCGACCGAGCGCGCCCGCTGCGCGAACGACATCGTCGAACTCCGGGGCCATGTTGACCAGCTCACCGTCGAGGCGGGCGAGCTTCACTCGCACCGACTGACCTCCCACGTCCACTTCGACGAACTCCCGCTCGAGCGCGTGCTTGCCCACAGTTGTCGTGCGTACGCCGATCGTGGACGACTCTTCGAACAACGCGCGGCGCACGCCGTCGGCCTTGCTCGCTGCACACATCACGTGCACGGTGTGCGCGGGTCGTCCCTTCTTCATCAGGATCGGCGTCAGCCAGGCATCGACGGCGCCGGCGGCCAGCAACCGGTCGATGACGCCCGGCCACAGCCGCGGGTCCAGGTCGTCGATGTTGGCCGCCATCACCTGCCATTCGTCGGCATCGGGCTCGGCCAACCGCTCACCAACGACGAGGCGCAGGACGTTGGGGTGCTGGGGCAGGTCGCGTGAGCCAGCGCCCACGCCGCTGCCGGTGATGGTCATCGCCGGCATCGGCCCGGAGCGGCTTGCCCATTCGGCGAGCAGGGCTATGCCGGTCGGTGTGGCGAGCTCGTGGTCGACCGGCCCGCCGTACGCAGCAAGCCCACATCCGCGCAGCAGCTCGAGCACGGCCGGCCCCGGAATGGGCAACGTGCCGTGGGCGGTCTGCATCTGCCCACCGCCGAGAGCGATCGGGCTCACGACGAGCTCGTCGAGTCCGAGAGCGTGCAGCCCCGCGCACACCCCGACGATGTCGACGATCGCGTCGACAGCACCTACCTCGTGGAACTCGACGTCACTGGGCTCGCGGCCGTGCACCCGCGCCTCGGCTTCGGCCAGGCGGACGAACACGGCGATGGCGCGCGCCTTCACCGGTGTCACGAGGTCGGCGTCTTCGATGATGCGCTGCACGTCGGCCAGCCGTCGGTGCGGCTGGTCGTCTGCCGCGCGTACGGCGACGGCGACGGCTTGCAGCGCACCGCGCTCGGTCACCGACACGTCGACGCCGACGTCGACCTGCAGTGCCCGCGCCAGCTCCGGCAGCTGAAGTGCACCGGCAGCACTGAGCGCGCCGAGGAGCATGTCACCACTCACACCGGACGAGCAGTCCAACCAGCCGACTGTCACGGAACTGGTGCCGCGCGACGGGCGACGCGGGCCGCAAAGACGCCCGCGCCGAAGCCGTTGTCGATGTTGACGACGGTGACACCCGGCGCACAGGAGTTGAGCATCGCGAGAAGCGCCGCGATGCCGCCGAACGAAGCGCCGTAGCCAACGCTGGTCGGCACCGCGACCATCGGAGTGCCGACCAAGCCACCGACGACGCTGGGGAGCGCGCCTTCCATGCCGGCCACCACGATGAGGCAGTCGGCGCCGGCGAGCGCATCGCGCTCCGCGAGCAGGCGGTGGATGCCGGCGACGCCCACGTCACACACCCGGCGGACATCCGCGCCGAACGCCCGCGCGACGAAAGCAGCCTCCGCCGCAACGCGTTCGTCGCTGGTGCCGGCAGACACGACGAGGACGTGGCCGCGTGCAGGCGGCAGCGCACCGACCGCGACGCAGCCGGCGAGTTCGTCGAGCAGCGCGTCGGGGAACTCGGCACGGATCGCAGCGAGCATCGCGTCGGTCAGCCTCGTCGCCACCGCGGGGCGGTTTCCCGGCTGCGCGTCGAGCGCGTGCAGCAACGCAATGACCTGCTCGGTGGTCTTGCCGGCGGCATAGACAACCTCGGGGTCACCCGTGCGCAGCCCGCGATGCGCGTCGAGCCGGGCGAAGCCGAGGTCGGTGTATCCGGCCAGCGGGCCGGCCGACAGCTTGGCCGCCGCGTCCGCCGCCGACGTGACTCCTTCGGCCACGTCGTCGAGCAGTGCCCGCACCTCGTCCTGGTCCACATCCGCGACAGTAGTAGGGGTCGATTACGCTGGCGCACCGTGCTCCCGCTGGCCAAACACACCGCTGACCTGGTTGCGCTGGGTGCGGCGGCAGGGGCCGCGGTCGCCTTGCTGCTCGCGCTGGCCGCTCATATCCGCGTAAGTCGGCTGCGCCGTGGCTTCCGCGCTCTCGAGGGAGCGGACGGACCGGAGTCCGTGCTGGACGCGATTGCGGGAACCCGACGCGAGACCGCCGAGCTGCGGCAGCAGATCAGCACCGCGCACCAGGAGCTCGCGCGCGCCCGAGCGGATCTTGCCGACGCGCTGCGCCATGTCGCGGTGGTCCGCTACGACGCCTTCGGTGACATGGGTGGCCGGTTGTCTTTCACCGCGGCGTTGCTCGACGACGCGGGCGACGGTCTGGTCCTGACGTCGATCCACGGGCGCAGCGAGGCGCGGACCTACGCCAAGGGCGTCAAAGCCGGCAAGAGCGAGCAGACGTTGTCGCCCGAGGAAGAGCAGTCGATCGAGCTCGCCCTCAAAGGCCCGGGTCGATGAGGTCTCGGCAGATGAAGTCGAGTCGCTGACGATGCCGGGCTACGCGCCGGCGCGCTATGCCTACCTCGGGCCGGAAGGAACGTTCTGCGAGTCGGCGCTGCGGTCGCTGCCGGCCGCCGACCGGGCCGAGCACCTGCCCTGCGTCTCGGTCGCGGATGCGCTGGACGCCGTACGCCGTGGTGACGCCGGCGGCGCAGTCGTACCTTTCGAGAACTCGGTCGAGGGGTCCGTTGCCGAGACATTGGACGAGCTGGCAACCGGGGAGCCGCTGCAGATCGTGCGCGAGGTGCTGCTGCCGGTGAGCTTCGCGCTGATGGCGCGCACCGGCACTTCGCTGGCGGACATCACGACCGTCACGACGATGCCGCACGCAGAGGCTCAGGTGCGTGGCTGGCTGCGCCGGGAGCTTCCGCACGCCCGGTTCGTCGCAGCGCCGTCGACGGCGGATGGTGCCCGTGCGGTGTCCGCGGGATCGGCCGATGCCGCCGTCGCCGCGCGGATCGCGGCCGAGCGCTACCGCCTCGAGGTCCTCGCTGACGACATCGCGGACTCGCCCGGCGCGGTGACCCGGTTCGTGGTGGTGACCCGGCCGGCTCCTCCCGCGCCGCCGAGTGCCGCGGACCGCACCACGCTGGTGGCGTTCATCCGCGACGACCACCCGGGCGCGCTGCTGGAGCTGCTGACGGAGTTCGCCGTGCGCGGGGTCAACCTCACTCGCATCGAGTCCCGGCCGACGGGCGTGGGCCTTGGCCGCTACTGCTTCTCGATCGACGCGGAGGGTCACGTCGCGCAGGCCCGAGTGGCTGAGGCGCTCGCTGCGCTGCGGCGGGAGTGCGCCGACGTGCGCTTCCTGGGCTCCTATCCGCGGGCCGACGGAGTCCCCGCCGCGGAGCGACCGGGCACCACCGATCTGGACTTCACCGACGCCCATGCTTGGGTGCAACGCCTGCAAAGGGGCGAGCAGGGGTAGGACCCCTGCGATGACGACTGCTTTCGTACTCGGTGGCGGCGGCCTGCTCGGTGCGTGTGAGGCCGGGATGGCGCGCGCCCTACTCGAGTGCGGCATCCGGCCCGACCTGGTCGTCGGCACCTCGATCGGGGCGATCAACGGAGCGGCGATCGCCGCCGATCCCACCGTCGAAGGGGCCGACCGGCTCGTCGACATGTGGGGCCGGCTGAGCGACGACGACGTTCTCGGCGGGTCGGTGTTGGGCCGGCTCGGTGCGCTGCTGCGAACCCGCACCTCGCTGCATGCGCCGGACGAACTCGGCACACTGCTGCAGCAGCAGCTGCCGATCCAGCGGATCGAGGACCTGCCGGTGGCGTTCGAGTGCGTCGCGGCCTCGATCGAGCGGGCGCAGGAGCACTGGTTCACCGCCGGTGACCTGGTGCCGGCGGTGCTGGCGTCGTGCGCTCTGCCGGGGGTGTTCCCACCCGTTCTGATCAACGGCGAGCACTACCTCGACGGCGGGCTCGTCAACTCGATCCCGATTGCCCGGGCAATCGCGCAGGGCGCCGACGAGATCTGGGTGCTGCACGTCGGCCGGATCGAGGAACCGCTCTCACCCCCGCGGCTGCCGTGGGAAGTCGCCTTCGTCGCCTTCGAGATAGCGCGACGGCACCGGTTCAACACCGACCTCGCGCAGGTGCCGGAGGGGGTGGACGTGCACGTCCTCCCCACCGGTCTCGGAGACAGGCGTCCGACAACGTGGTCCAACCTGCGTTACCGCGACCGTCGCCGTATCGGCGACCGAGCTGAAGTCGCCTACCAGGCATCGGTCGACTATGTGCGCCAGCTGGGCCGGTCACGGACGGCCGAAAGAGCGTGAGCCGCGTGCTCGGCCGGCGTGCTTTGATGCTGCCCACGGTCGTGATGTTCGAGCTGTTGCTCATAGCGACGGCACCACTGACCCTGCTCATCGCGTTGATGCTGAGTGCAGGGACGAGATCGTCTCGACCAGTGCGCAGCCTCGCGCTTCTGGTCGCCTACTCCTGCATCGAGCTGGAGACGCTGGGCCGCGTCATGCGCGGCGGTGTCCACGACTGGGACGCGTTGATGCGCCGCGTCCTGGACGACGGCTACCGGGCGATGCACCGGACGTTGGACGTGACCGTCGTGCTCGAAGAGGGCTCGGCCACGACCGCACAACTGCAGGCCGCCGACGGCGTCATCGTGCTGGCCCGGCACTGCGGCCCGGGTGACTCGCTGTTCATCGCGTGGCTGCTGGCCAGCTATCACCGGTTGTCCGTCCGGATCGTGCTGAAGAAGACGTTGCGATGGGAGCCGACCATCGACGTCGCAGGCGACCACCTGCCGCTCTGCTTCGTCGGATCCGGCGGCGGGAAGGCGAAGCGCGGCGTCGAGTCGCTGGCCACGTCGTTGACCACCGGGCAGGCACTGCTGATCTTTCCCGAGGGCGGCAACTTCACCTGGGAGCGCTGGCGCGAGTCTCTGCACCGGTTGCGCGAACGCGGCGAGCATCTGTTGGCCAGGCGCGCGACTCGCCGGACTCACACGTTGCCGCCGCGGCCCGGTGGGGCGGTAGCCGCGCTCGCCGCCGCACCGAACGCCGACGTACTGCTGCTCGCGCATTCGGGGTTCTCACCCGACGGGCGCAACCGCGCGTGGTGGCAGCTGCCCGTGCATCACCGGCTGACGATGCGGACCGTCCTGCTGCCGGCGGCGACGGTGCCTCGCGACGAGGAGCGCGCGCGGGAGTTTCTCGACAATGCCTGGTCACAAGTGGACACGTGGGTCGAAGGTCACGCCGACCTCACGTCTTTCAGCGCATGAGAAAGCCCCCGGCGTCATCCGCCGGGGGCTTCTCAACACAAGACAGCGTCAGACCGGGGTGCAGATGTCCTGCTGCTGGTCGGTGCCGTTGATGTTGACGTGGACGTGCACACACGCGGCCGGGTCGGCGAACGCCGTGGTCGGGGCGACAACACCGAAGATCGCGCCGGCGAGGGTGAGAACAGCGGCAATCCGCTTCATGAGGACGTGCTCCCTTCGTGGGGGTGACGGTCGATCCGTCTGCACCAGTCACAACGGGTTGGTCGCAGAAACCTCGCGGATAACTTTTCGTGACAGTCAACTAACCTCGGTGCGTGATCGACCTCAAGGCGTTGCGCGAAGATCCGGACGGGTTCCGGCGCAGCCAGCGTGACCGCGGCGCGCCTGCCGACCTCGTCGACCAGATCCTTACTGCGGACGAGCGCCGCCGGGCCGCGGTGACGCGGGCCGACTCGCTGCGCGCGGAGTCCAACACGGCCAGCAAGGCAATCCAGTCCGCGAGTGCCGACGAACGGCCGACCTTGATCCAGAAGGCGAAGTCGCTGAAGGACGAGGTGAAGAGCGCGGAGGCCGAGCAGTCGGCAGCTGACGAGGAGCTGCGTACGACGCTGATGTCACTGCCGAACCGGGTCGAGGACGGCGTGCCGCCCGGCGGCGAGGACGACTCGGTCGTCATCGAGACCATCGGTGAGGTGCCGTCGTACGACTTCGAGGTGCGCGACCACGTGGAGATCGGCGAGCGCCTCGGCGCCATCGACTTCGAACGTGGCGCGAAGGTAAGCGGTGCACGCTTCTACTTCCTGACGGGCCCCGGCGCGATGCTGGAGTTCGCCCTGGTCAACCTGGCAATGGAACGCGCCATTGCCGCGGGGTTCACGCCGGTCGTTGCGCCTGCATTGGTGCGGCCGGAGGCGATGGAGGGCACCGGCTTCCTGGGGGCGCACGCCAGCGAGGTCTATCGCGTCGAGTCCGACGACCTCTATCTCGTCGGCACCAGCGAGGTCGCTCTCGCCGCGATGCATGGCGGTGAGGTGCTCGACGCCTCGCTGCTGCCGCGTCGTTACGCCGGCTTCTCCTCGTGCTTCCGACGTGAGGCCGGCTCCTACGGTCAGGACACCCGCGGCATCATCCGCGTGCACTGGTTCGACAAGGTGGAGATGTTCTCGTTCGTTCCGCCGGAGCAGGCGCAGGCCGAGCACCGGCGGTTGCTGGAGTGGGAGAAGCAGTTCCTCGGCCTGCTCGAGCTGCCGTTCCAGGTGCTCGACATCGCTGCGGGCGACCTAGGGTCGAGCGCGGCGCGCAAGTTCGACTGCGAGGCATGGTTCCCGTCGCAGGGGCGCTACCGCGAGCTGACGAGCACGTCGAACTGCACGACGTTCCAGTCGCGCCGGCTCAACATCCGCTACAGAACCGACAGCGGTCCGGCTCATGTCGCGACGCTCAACGGCACCTTGTGTGCGATCGCTCGCACCATCGCGTGCCTGCT
>Ga0066662_10000988_pt1 | contig 12766 bp, 8 predicted proteins | sample GraSoiAngelo_111_FD_133939 | JGI IMG/M metagenome (GOLD analysis project Ga0066662, IMG submission 133939) | Grasslands soil microbial communities from the Angelo Coastal Reserve, California, USA - 14_0903_12_40cm | ecosystem: Environmental > Terrestrial > Soil > Grasslands | place: USA... | reverse complement strand
GCTTGCGGAGCCGAGTGGTAGCTTGGTACACAGCGCCGGTATCAGAACCGGGAGTCGGATGATCGGGCGGCTGGAGATGATCGTGAAACCAATCCCTGCGTCGTGCAGTTGCCGTACCGCGGTTCTCGCGCCATCGGTCAGTGTTTTGTTCTTTGTCAGTAGCGAGCCATCGACATCAGACACCACGAGCGCGATCCGGCTCATGTTGGGATCCCGCACGTTTTGTCGCGGTCGGAAGAACCGGTTTGGAGCTGGCGCATAATGTCCTCGACAATGGACTCGACCGAGGCGTCGATCGACACCGTTATCGGATTTTCGTCGGTGCCCGGCGGCTCGAGCGTTTTGAATTGGCTATCCAACAGCCCAGCCGGCATGAAATGGCCTCTCCGCTGAGCGAGACGGCTCGCGATCAGCTCCTTGGTGCCGTTCAGAAACACGATGCGTACGTCGTTTCGTCCGTGCACCAGCACGTCCCGGTAAGCTCGCTTCAGCGCTGAACAGGCGATCACTAGGCGCTGGCCCGCGTTGCACGCCCGGTCGATCTCGTCGGCAATCGCCTGCAGCCATGGCCAGCGGTCTTCGTCGGTAAGCGGATGACCGGCCCTCATTTTGGCGACGTTGCTGGCGGGATGAAATCTGTCGCCGTCCTCATAGATCCACGACAGTTTTTCGGCCAACCGATCCGCGACGGTGCTCTTGCCGGAGCCGGATACGCCCATGAGCACCAGCGCGCAGGGTAGTCCACCGCCTGGCTTAACGGGCACCGAAATCCTCCGGAAGGGCTGCTTTGTCGAGGAGCCAAATGGTCTCCCCAGCGCTGGAATGCGCCTGGTTCGCGGGCAGGTTCTCGCCTGCGAGGACGCGCGTCAAGATGGCGCGTTTTTCAGACCCTGCGACTTCGAACAGCATTTCCCGGCAACTGCCGAGTGCCGGCAAGGTCAACGTCACCCGCGGCACGAACGGCTCGACATGCGCCTGTGGCACGCCCACCACCCATCGGCGGGTCTCGTCCAACGCCGGATAGCCAGGGAAGAGCGACGCCGTATGGCCATCGGGGCCGACGCCCATCAGTACGAAATCGAACAACGGTCTGGTCGGATCGAACACCTCGGCGCCGTAAAAGGATTTCAGCTCCTGCTCGTAGAGCCGTGCTGCCTCATCCGGACTGGCGGTGTCGGTCGGAATCGGGTGGATGTTAACGGCTGGCGCGCAGCGATCCAGGAATGTTCGGCGGGCCATGTCCATATTGTTCAGGGGATCGTCGAGCCGCACAAAGCGCTCATCGCCCATGAACCAGTGCACGCGCGGCCAGGGAATCCTGTTTCGCCACGGCTCCGTCGCAAGCAACTGATAAAGCTCTCGGGGACTCGAGCCGCCGGTCAAACAGATCGCCACGATGCCATCATTGGCATTGATCCGCGCAATCAGCCGCTGCGCTGCGGTGTTCGCAAGCGCGACGGAATCGGAAACCGTCGTCACTCGGCGCGTGAGATCCGCGGCCATTTAAGTTAACCGGGTCTGCGCCAGCTACGGCCGTCGCGCTTGAGCAATTCTTCGGCGCCAGCCGGTCCTTCACTGCCGGCGGAGTATTTTTCCAATCCCTTGGCACCGGCCTTTTTCCACGCGTCCAGGAAGGGCTGAACCGCCTGCCAGCCTGCTTCCACGCTGTCGGCGCGCTGGAACAGGATATTGTCCCCAATCATGCAGTCGTAAATCAAGGTCTCGTAGCCGGTCGCGGGCTCGGCCTTGAAGTAATCCTTGTAGCGGAATTTCATCTCGACGCCGTCGATCGAGATCACGGGTCCGGGGACCTTGGTGTTGAATTGCAGCGTAATGCCTTCGGTCGGCTCGATCGAGATCACGAGATAATTCTGCGACAGCCGATCCACCGGGGTGCAGCTGAACATCGCAAACGGCGCCTGCTTGAATTTGATCGCGACTTCGGTCCGTTTGCTGCCGAGCGCCTTTCCGGTGCGCAGGTAAAACGGGACCCCCGCCCAGCGCCAATTATCGATCGTCAGTTTCAGTGCGGCATAGGTTTCGGTGGTGCTGTCCGGTTTGACATCCTGGGTCCTGATGTAATCGGCGATCGCGCTGTCGTCGATCTTGCCGGTCGTGTACTGACCGCGCACCGAATTCCTCAGCGCGTCGGCTTCGCTCTGGGTTTGGATTGCCGCCAGCACGTCAGCTTTTTCCGAGCGCACCGAGTGCGCATCGAAGCGGATAGGCGGCTCCATCGCCGCCAGCGCGAGCAGTTGAAACAGATGATTTGGCACCATGTCGCGTAGCGCGCCGGTCGCGTCATAGAAACTGCCGCGATGCCCAACGCCTAGCTTCTCGTTCACCGTGATCTGGACGTGATCGATGTGATTGCGATTCCAGATCGGCTCGAACATGCCATTGGCGAACCGCAGCACCAGGATGTTCTGGACCGTCTCCTTGCCGAGATAATGATCGATCCGGTAGATCTGGTGTTCGTTGAGTATTTTCAGCAGTTCGCTATTGAGCGCCTTGGCCGAGGCGAGGTCGGTTCCAAAAGGCTTTTCGACCACCAGCCGCCGCCAGGCGCCGTCCGCCTCCTTCAGCATGCCCGTGCGACCGAGTTCGCGGCTGATCGGGGCAAAAGCGGAGGGCGGGGTCGCCAGATAGAACAGCCGGTTCCCTCCGGTCGAGCGGCTCGCCTCAAGTTGCTCCAGCCGTCCGCGCATCGCATCGAACGAGGCTGGCTCTTTCGGATCGGCTTCAATACTGGTGAGGCAATCCAGCAGGCGTTTGGCCCGTGCATCCTCCACGGGACGCGTGGCGAATTCGCGCAAGCCCTTCATCAGGCTGTTGCGCAAGTCCTCTTCTGACATGCCGCCGCGGGCGACGCCGACGACGCAGAATTTGTCAGGCAGCAGCCCGCTCGCCTCCAGATTATATAATGCAGGTATCACCAGCCGGTGCGTCAGGTCGCCTGTGACGCCGAAGATCACGAAACTGCAGGGATCCGGCTTTTTTTGGTTGGACAAGCGGGTGGGAGCGGCATCTGTCACGAACGGCTTGCCTTTGGTTTGACGATTTCAGGCGCGCTTTGACGCGCCGGATCGGGATGCTGCTGCGGCTCCTTGTGTCCACCGAAGCCATCGCGCATCGCTGAAAGAATTTTTTCGGCGAAAGTATGTTCCTTGCGGGAACGAAATCGCGCGAACAGCGCCGCAGTCAGCACTTCCGCCGGCACCGCCTCTTCTATGGCGGCGTTGATGGTCCAGCGCCCTTCACCGGAGTCTTCGACAAACCCGGAATAATTATCCAGCGTGTCGTTTCTGGCCAGCGCCGATGCTGTGAGGTCAAGTAACCAGGACGGGATTACGCTTCCGCGCCGCCACACCTCGGCGACATCGGCAACGTCAAGGTCGAAGCGATGCTCCGCCGGCAGCGCCTCGATGTTGGCATTCTTCAAAATGTCGAAGCCTTCGGCGTAGGCCTGCATGAGACCGTATTCGATGCCGTTGTGAACCATCTTGACGAAGTGCCCCGCGCCGATTGGGCCTGCGTGCATGTAGCCCTGCTCGATACGGGGATCGCGTCCTTCGCGACCGGCGGTGCGCGGGATATCGCCTATTCCGGGCGCCAGCGCGGCAAAAATCGGATTGAGGCGATCCACCACGGCGCGATCGCCGCCGATCATCATGCAATAGCCCCGCTCGAAACCCCACACGCCACCGGAAGTGCCGACATCGACGTAATCGAGGCCAAGCTGTTTCAGCGCCTTGCCGCGTCGCACGTCGTCCTGCCAGAACGTGTTGCCGCCATCGATGATGACGTCGCCGCGCTCCATCAGCTTCGAGAGAGCATCGATGGTCGCTTCAGTGATCTTGCCCGCCGGCAGCATCACCCACGCGGTCCGCGGCTTTTCGAGTTTGCCGACGAACTCTTCCAGTGTGCTGGCACCCATTGCGCCTTCGGTGGCGATCTTGGCGACCGCCTTGGCATCCTTGTCGTAGACGACAGTCGTATGTCCCTGCTTCATCAGCCGGCGGACGATGTTGCCGCCCATCCGTCCCAAGCCGATCATGCCGAGCTGCATTTTTGCTACCCTTTGGTCAGTGCGTCGATGATCGCGCCATCGAGCAATCTCAATCCGTCTTCGAGATTACCCTTTAGGTGCACGCGCAATGCCCGCCGGCCGCGCCCAGTCAGCACGTCGAAATCTCCGCGCGCCTGCGCGGCCTTGATCACGCCGAAACTGGCCTTTTGGCCCGGCACGGCGAGATCATTGGCGTCATCGGATGTGATCTGCAGAAATAGTCCGCTGTCGGGGCCGCCCTTATAGGCCTGTCCGGTGGAATGCAGAAAGCGTGGCCCGAATTCAGCGCAAGTGGCAACGTGACGCTGATCGCGAAGCTGCACACGCATGTGCTGCAATGCCTTGATATGCGCCGTGTCGCGTTCGATGTAGGCGAGCAGCGCGACGTAATCGCCGGCGCGGGCGCGCGACAGATGAGCTTTCACCCACGAGCCGAGATCGCCATCGGCGCCGGCCTTGCGCAACGCGGCTGCATTTGCCTCGTCCGTATAGAGAGACGCCTGCGCGGTTGACAGCACCGGCTTTTCCGTCGGAAGGGCGCCAGATTGTTCGAATGCCGCAATCAGCTCGCGGGTCTTGATTTTGGCGTCTTCAACATCGGGCTGATTGAAGGGATTGATGCCGAGGATCGCGCCGGCAACCGCAGTGGCCATCTCAAAGCGAAAGAACTCCTGACCGATATGCTCGACCGATTTCATCACGATCCGGACCACGGGATGACTGGCCTTTTCGAGCGCCCTCAGTTTTTCATCGTGTGCTGGATCATGTTCACTCTCGGTCCTGATATCGATGAAGAACCTGTCTTGGCCGTATACTTGGGGATCGCCGAGCGGTTCGCCGTCGATCGGAATCAGGCCCTTGCCCTCTTTGCCGGTGGACTCCGCGATCAGCTGCTCGGCCCAGGCACCAAAATCGCTGATTTTCCCGGATGACAGGATGGTCACCTTGTCGCGGCCTTTTAGGCCCGCCAGCCCCATGGCGAGACCAAGCTGCACGCCTGGATTTTCTTGCGGCGGCACGTCCGCTCCGCAGGAGCGTACCATCGAAAGCGCGTGCGCGATCAGGGTGCGGACGTCGATCCCGGCGGTGGCCGCAGGCACCAGCCCAAACGGCGACAGGACCGAGTAACGGCCCCCGATGCTGGGATCGCCATGGAAGATGCGTGCGAAACCTTGCTTTGTCGCGACCTTTTCCAGCGACGAGCTGGGGTCGGTCACCGCGATGAAGCGATGACCGGCCTTGTCGGCGCCGATCGCTTTGGAAACCTGCGCGAAGAAATAATCCTTCATCACGTTCGGTTCGGTGGTGCTACCGGATTTGCTGGAAACGATGAACAGCGTCTTGGCAATGTTGATCGATGCCTCCAGCCTGCGGATTTGCGCCGGGTCGGTCGAGTCGAGCACGTGAAGGCTTGGAAAGCCCGGCTTCCGCGGAAATGTTTTGGCCAGTACTTCGGGACCGAGGCTCGATCCACCCATCCCGAGCACCACCGCGTCGGTGAAATTTTGCCTTTTTACCCGCTGCGCGAAATCCTCATAGTCGGCAATGTCGGCTGAGGCCGCGCTGTTCAGCCAGCCTAGCCACCTGTCCTCATCGCTGCCTATCCATATGGATTTATCATGCTGCCACAGCCGGCGAACTCCGGCAGAGACGCGCCAGTCTTCTGCCGCCTTGTCGACCGCTTTGCGAATGTCGCCGTCGAGCGCCATCGTCTGGCCGTCGATGCCGGTGCCAAGCACCGTTGAGCGCTTCTGCGCCACCGCGCCGTAGAGCTTGTCGGCGGCATCTGCGAACAGCTTGACGCCGTCCTTGACCAAGTCGGCCGTGATGGCATCCAGCGAAATGCCAGACCTCTCCAGTTCGAGGAGCACGCGCCTGGCTTCGTCGATGTTTTCTTCGAGGCTGTCGCGGACCTTACCGTGGTCGCGGAAGGCATCCAGTGTTGCCGGCGGCACCGTATTGACGGTGTTCGGCCCGATCAGTTCTTCCACATAGAGCACATCGCTGTACTCCTTGTTTTTTGTACCGGTGGAAGCCCAAAGCAAGCGTTGCGGCGTTGCGCCTTTTTCCTTCAGCTTTTCCCAGCGCGGGCCGGAGAACAGGCGCTTGTAGTCCTGATAGGCAAGCTTGGCATTGGCAATCGCGATCTTGCCTTTGAGAGAGGCGAGCCTTTCCTTTTCGTGCGGATCGTTGGCGCGAGCGATCTTTTCATCGAGCTGCTTGTCAACGGCGCTGTCTATGCGGCTGACAAAGAAGCTGGCGACGCTGGCAACGCGCGCGGGATCGCCGCCACGTTTGACGTAGTTTTCCAGGCCCGCGAGATAGGCTTCGGCGACCTCCAGGTAGACCTGCTGAGAGAATAAAAGTGTGATGTTGATGCTGATGCCTTCGCTGATCAAATGCCGAATCGCCGGCAGGCCTTCCGCCGTTGCCGGCACCTTGACCATCAGGTTCGGCCGTTTGACCTCTTTCCAGAGCCGCTGTGCCTCGGCAATGGTGGCGCTGGTGTCCATTGCCAGGTATGGCGACACTTCAAGACTGACAAATCCGTCCTTTCCCTGAAGACGATCGTGGACCGGGCGCAATACGTCTGCGGCGTTCCGGATGTCCTCGATGGCAAGTTGCTCAAACAGCCCGGCCACCGTTTGATCGGCTTTCTTCAAGGCCTTTCCGATTGCGCCGTCATATTCGTCGGAACTGCCGATCGCCTTTTCGAAAATCGAGGGATTCGATGTGACGCCCTTGAGGCCGTCATCATCGATCAGCTTTTTAAGCTCGCCCTTGGCGATGAAACCGCGGGCCAGGAAATCCAGCCAGATCGACTGACCATGGTTCTCGAGTGCTTTAAGGGGATTCATGATGCCCTGGTTCTGTTCGGAGCGGTCGCTTCTCGGATTCCGCCACCTTCTGGCGGGAAGCCGAACGTTGTCAACACGCCCTTGGAGATGCCGACTAAGGGAATATGCGCATCGCATCGGATAACGCCATTCACAACATATCGATCCCGGCGGAGTGGCTCCGCGCGGCTGTTGCCGGCTTGACATCGCGAAAGCGTGAGCGCGCGGGCAGGGCAGTGCCACGCGTGGCTTATCAGCCAGGCTGGCGACCGGTGAGGGCGTCTAGCGCAGGCTGGCGTTGATCTTGTCCAACGCCGCGGAGCCGGGGCAAAGCTCAGTGGCCTGGAGCATATTGAGCGGCTTTTCCACCGTGTTTAGGTGGGCGTGCAAGTCGTCCGCGTCAGGATCGATGTAGAGCAGCCCGGTGACGATCTGTCCCTTGGCAGCGTGCCGTTGCAGGAACGTCATCGCCGCCAGGCGGTCATGCGCGTCATAATCGGCGTCGATCTTGCGCAGCGCCAGCCGCGTGCCGTCGTGCTGTTCGACCATCTGCACGGTGCCCGGCGCGTAGTCGACCGTGATCGGGTCGCGCCCGGTGAGCACGTCAAGCCGGTTCACGGCATCATTGTGCTCGCGCACGTAATCGAAGCTCTTGGTCGACCCGGCGTGATTGTTGAAGGCAATGCACGGGCTGATCACGTCGATGAAAGCCGCTCCCTTGTGCTCGATAGCGGCCGAGATCAGCGGGACGAGCTGCGATTTGTCTCCGGAGAAGCTGCGCGCCACGAAGGTGGCGCCGAGTTGCAGTGCGATCGCGACAAGGTCGATGGCGTTATCGGTGTTCATCACGCCTTTCTTGGACTTCGAGCCGCGATCTGCGGTGGCTGAGAACTGGCCTTTGGTGAGCCCGTACACGCCATTGTTCTCGACGATGTAGGTCATATTGACGCCGCGCCGGATCGAGTGCGCGAACTGGCCAAACCCGATCGAGGCCGAGTCGCCGTCTCCGGACACCCCGAGATAGATCAGGTCGCGGTTGGCGAGATTGGCGCCGGTCAGCACCGAGGGCATTCGGCCGTGCACCGAATTGAATCCGTGCGAATTGCCGAGGAAATAGTCAGGTGTTTTGGATGAGCAGCCGATGCCGGAGATCTTGGCGACGCGATGCGGCTCGATCGAAAGTTCGTAACAGGCCTCGATGATGGAGGCCGTGATCGAATCGTGGCCGCAACCCGCGCACAACGTCGAAATCTTGCCCTCGTAATCCCGATGGGTATAACCGAGATCGTTCTTGGGCAGGCCCGGGTGATGGAATTTCGGCTTGGCGATATAAGTCATGACACAACCTTGCGGAGCGGAGTCAGTTTGAGCTGGTACTGGTGATCGCCGATGGCGCCGGCGATGAGACGCGCGGTGATCGGCGTGCCTTCATAGTGCAGGATTGGAACCAGCCTGACCGGATCGATGCCGTTCTCGTTCACGATCAGCGAGCGAAGCTGTGCATCGCGATTCTGTTCAACCACGTAGACGAAATCGTGATCGGCGATAAAGCTCGCGACGCTGGAATGGAACGGGAAAGCGCGGATGCGCAAGCGATCGAGCTCATGGCCGCGCGCCTGCAACAGCTCGATTGCCTCGTCCATGGCCGGCGCGGTTGAGCCGAAATAGATCACCCCGTATTTGGTGGGCTTGCCTGCGTTTGCCTGTAGCGGCCGTGGCACCATGTCCTGGGCGGTCTCGAATTTGCGAACCAGCCGCTGCATATTATCGGCGTAGACCGAGCCTTCCTCGGAATAACGCGCGTAGCGGTCGCGCGAGGTACCGCGGGTGAAATACGATCCCTTGATCGGATGAGTCCCAGGGTAGGTGCGATAGGGAATACCGTCGCCGTCGACATCGAGGTAGCGGCCGAAGTCGCGGCCTTCTTCCAGCATCTCCGCCGTCATCACCTTGCCGCGATCGTATTGCCTCGCGTCGTCCCATTTCAGCGGGCGGCTCAGGCGATGGTTCATGCCGATGTCGAGATCGAGCATAACGAAAATTGTTGTCTGCAGGCGTTCGGCGAGATCGAAAGCGGTTGCCGAAAACTCAAAGGCTTCTGCCGGGTCTTCCGGAAACAGCAGCACATGCTTGGTGTCGCCATGCGAGGCATAGGCGCAGATCAAGACGTCGCACTGCTGGGTTCGTGTCGGCATGCCGGTCGATGGCCCGGCGCGCTGCACGTTCATGATCACGGCCGGGATCTCGGCAAAGTATGACAGGCCGATGAATTCCTGCATCAGCGAGATGCCGGGGCCGGAGGTCGCGGTGAAAGCGCGCGCACCATTCCAGGACGCGCCGATCACGATGCCGATCGAAGCCAATTCGTCCTCACCCTGCACGATGGCGTATTTGGCCTTGCCGGTTTCCGGGTCATGCCGCAATTTCTGGCAATGGCTGCCGAAAGCATCCGCCAGTGAAGACGACGGCGTGATCGGATACCAGGCGCAGACGGTGGCGCCACCGTAGACCGCGCCTAGCGCGGCCGCGCTGTTGCCTTCGATGAAAATGCGATCGCCGACCTTGTCAGCCTTTTTGACACGCAGGCCGATCGGGCATTTCAGGTTCTGCAACGCCCAGTCACGGCCGAGATGCAGCGCGTGAACGTTGGACGATAGCAGCTTTTCCTTGCCCTTGTACTGCTCGCCGATCAACTGCTCGATCAGCTTCGGGTCCATGTCGAGCAGCGCGCACAGCGCGCCGAGATAGATGATGTTCTTGAACAGTTGGCGCTGCCGCGGGTCGGTATACGTCGAATTGGTGATCGCGGTCAGCGGCACGCCAATCACATTGATGTCGGCCCGGAATTTCGATGACGGCATCGGCTTGGTGGAATCGTAGAACAGGTACCCACCGGGCTCGATCGAGGCAAGGTCCTTGTCCCAGGTCTGCGGATTCATCGCCACCATCATGTCGACGCCGCCGCGCGCGCCGAGATGGCCCGCTTCGGTCACCCGCACCTCGTACCAGGTCGGTAGCCCCTGAATATTGGAGGGAAAGATGTTGCGCGGCGACACCGGCACGCCATGCCGCAGGATCGAGCGGGCAAACAACTCGTTTGCGCTCGCCGAACCCGAGCCGTTGACGTTGGCGAAACGAACGACGAAGTCGTTTACGCTGCTGATCGGCTTTTGGACGGGCATGATGTACCTGCGTGAGTCATATCGATAAGGTATTTCTGCATGTCCCAGGCGCCTGTGGGACAGCGCTCGGCGCAGAGGCCGCAATGCAAGCAGACGTCTTCATCCTTTACCATCACGCGCCCGGTCTTGAGACCGTCGGCAATGTAGAGCTCCTGGTCCAGGTGTAGCGAAGGCGCCTTCAGCCGCGCCCGCAGATCGGGTTCATCGCCGTTCTCGGTGAACGTGATGCAGTCCATCGGGCAGATATCCACACAGGCGTCGCATTCGATGCACAGCGGCGCGGTGAACACCGTCTGGATGTCGCAGTTCAGGCAACGTCCGGCCTCGCCGAGCGCGAGCTTCACGTCATAGCCGAGCTCGACTTCGGCGCGGATATCCTTGAGCGCGATCACCTTGTCGCGATGGGGCACCTTGTAGCGCTTGTCCGCCGAAATATCGTTGTCATAGCTCCATTCGTGAATGCCCATCTTCTGCGAGGAGATCTGAACCTCAGGAAGCGGCCGCTCGGTAATATCTTCGCCGGACAGCAGCTTGTGGATCGACAGCGCCGCGTCATGGCCGTGTGCCACCGCCCAAATGATGTTCTTGGGCCCGAAAGCGGCGTCACCGCCGAAAAACACCTTCGGATTGGTTGTACCCATCGTCTTCGGATCGACCTTCGGCATATTCCACTTGTCGAATTCGATGCCGCAGTCGCGTTCGATCCAGGGGAAAGCATTTTCCTGGCCGACGGCCACAAGGACGTCGTCGCAGGCGATCGTCTGGTCGGGTTCGCCCGAAGGTACCAAGTTGCGGCGGCCGTCAGCATCATATTGCGCCTTTACCTTCTGGAAGGTGACACCGGTCAGCTTGCCTTTGTCGTGAACGAACGCGGTCGGCACCATGAAGTTGAGGATCGGGATGTCCTCGTGAATGGCGTCTTCCTTTTCCCAGGGCGAGGCCTTCATTTCCTCGAACCCGGAACGCACGATCACCTTGACGTCCTCGCCGCCGAGGCGGCGCGCGGTGCGGCAGCAATCCATCGCGGTATTTCCGCCACCCAGGACAATCACGCGCTTGCCAATCTTGTCGGTGTGCCCGAACGAGACGCTCGAGAGCCAGTCGATCCCGATGTGAATGTTGGCGGCGGCCTCCTTGCGGCCGGGGATTTCCAGTTCGCGACCGCGGGGCGCGCCCGATCCGATGAATATCGCATCGTAATTTTCACCGAGCAGCTTCTTAAGGCTGGCGATGCGCTCGCCGCCCCTGAACTCGATCCCGAGATTGAGAATGTAGTCGGTTTCCTCATCGATGACCGAATCCGGCAACCTGAATTTTGGAATCTGCGTGCGCATCATGCCGCCCGCCTTCGGATCGGAATCGAACACGGTGCACTGGTAGCCGAGCGGCGCGAGGTCACGCGCGACGGTGAGCGAGGCGGGACCGCCACCGACGATTGCGATGCGCTTGCCAGTCCGTGCCGATGGCCGAGGCATCCGGTGCTTCACGTCGTCCTTGAAGTCCGCCGCGACGCGTTTCAGCCGGCAAATCGCCACCGGCGTTTCCTCGACACGACCACGTCGACATGCGGGCTCGCATGGACGATCGCAGGTGCGCCCGAGAATTCCCGGAAACACGTTCGATCTCCAATTGATCATGTAGGCGTCGCTATAGCGGCCTTCGGCGATCAAACGGATGTATTCTGGAACAGGCGTATGCGCGGGACAGGCCCATTGGCAGTCGACAACTTTATGGAAGTAATCGGGCGCCTCGATATCAGTCGGTTTCATTCCTACCTTATCCGCACGAGAATGAGGATTCGCGCGGCCTTTGTGTTTCATAAACGCTCGTTACGGCGTTCTTGTTTCCATATCATGAGCTCGGTGAATCGGGCCATTCAATCTGATCGGCAATGCGCTGAAAAGCCATTTTTGTCTTACCGCCATTCGCTCCCGGTCTGGCCGACTATCATTAATGCTCTTTGGGCGCATGCGGCAGTGCAACATAGCCGGTGATTGTCTTCAAGCGCTTTGATTCAAGACAATCGAATGTCGGTTCTCGCGAGGTCCCAGATCAACTGATAGCTTCCTCTCGAGACCAATGTTCCGTTTCCGGAGGCCGCCGAGGAGGTGAAACGCGAGGCTGACGCAGCCTCGGCCGCCTTCACGTTTGTGGCATCCACCAACACGAACCAGTCACCGGCGCCAGGATCGGACACCGGCGGATCATCCGTCAGTGGTTTGGAAAGCCCGGCGTCACTTTCGATCAGATGCATCGAAATCACGCCATCGAGCTGTTCCGGATCGAGCTTCTCGCAAATGAGTGCGCGTAGCTCATCCTGAGTTCCGCGAGGAGGGCGAATCCTGATAATGCCGAGCGCCGCACCCCGGCCTTCTCCACGGCTGATCGTGATCCGTCCAATCACCCGAATCATGTTTTTGAAACGAGCCAGGTTTGTCTTCGACCAGTCAGTCGGATTGAGCAGCGCGGCCCGATAGGCCGGACTGTTCAGCACCTCAAAAGTTGCTGTGGAATACAGACAGAGATATTTCGGGCTGCCCTGATGGGCGACGTAGCGACGCGCTTCGACGAATCCCTCGATTGCGACCCGCTCCCTCAAATGTTCGCGATCGTACCACCGGTTGAAATCGGCTTCGTCCGGCAGATCGATATTCATCGAGGTGAGCAACATTCCTTTT
>Ga0066662_10000987_pt1 | contig 12774 bp, 7 predicted proteins | sample GraSoiAngelo_111_FD_133939 | JGI IMG/M metagenome (GOLD analysis project Ga0066662, IMG submission 133939) | Grasslands soil microbial communities from the Angelo Coastal Reserve, California, USA - 14_0903_12_40cm | ecosystem: Environmental > Terrestrial > Soil > Grasslands | place: USA... | reverse complement strand
CTGCGCTCGCGTTTCTCACCTTCGCGGCTTTCACACTTGTCGCTTACATAGGAACTTGGCGCGACCCGGACTTTTCGGAGTTCGCGGGAGTTAATCCTGTCTTTCGCTACATCATCAGTTCAAGGATTCATTGGTGGGAGAGTGCGAACGACGCGAATCAAGTCTTTTCCGTCGGCATAATGGCTAACAACATCTGGGTGATGTTTCAGGCTTTCGCTTTCGGTGCGCTTCTTGGAATTGGCACGCTCTGGGCTATGGCTTTTAACGGTGCGCTGATAGGTGCGGTGCTCGCGCTCACTTACCGCGCAGGCTTCGGCTTCGACCTGGTCACCTTCATGGTCGGTCACGGCGTCGTCGAACTTTCCTGCATATTTTTGGCCGGAGGCGCGGGCCTTTTAATCGGAAGCGCAATACTTTTGCCCGGCGATCTTTCGCGCGCTGACGCTCTGAGGCTTCGCGCGCTGGACGCAATACGACTGATTGCCGGATGCGTGCCGCTGCTCATCGTCGCGGGAACAATCGAAGGCTTCATCTCGCCCGCACCCATCAGCCCGATAATCAAATTCGCCATCGGCATCACAACGGGCATTGCGCTTTACTCATATTTATTATTGGCTGGTCGTGAAACTCAACAAAGCGTTAAGTCAGTGCCGCCTGCGGTAGCGAGCGTGTAGAACAAACATCATCGGCCCGCCAGAGCAGGCTGTACTGACCCGTCGTTGCACTCAATTGCAATTTATAGTAGTCCACGTTCTTTCACGCGCAGGTAAGTCTCCAGAAGCGCAGGCGTGAGAGCGGCGGCTGTTACGTCCAAAGCTAATCCGCCTTGCGATTCTACGAGACGAAGCGCGGACTCGCGTTGATGAATTATCTCTTCGGCGACGGATTGGGTGAAGAGGTCGTGCGCGTTCATTGGAATGTCGCGGACCACAGCTTTTAGATCGCGGTCCGCTATGGTGACGACGAGCGGAAGATGTCGCGGGCGCAGGAGCTTTAGTGAAGCGAGCAGATCGCGCGAGCCTTCTTCGTCAACTAAATCTGTGAGGACGACTACGAGCGCGCGGCGCTTGCAGTTGGCCGCGATGAACTGGAAGGCGCGGGCGTAGGAAGGCTCTATCATCTCAGGTTCAATGGCGTGAAGGGCTTCGAGCGTTGCGTCCAGGTGTTCTGCGCCGCGCTTTGGCGGCAAGTAAGTTTTGATCCGGCGACCGAAGACTAAGAGTCCCGCGTTGTCGCCGCTGCGCTGAGCCGCAGACATCAGAGCGAGCGCCGCGTGCACGGCCAAATCCAGCTTCGTCTCGTTCTCAATGCGCGCGGTCATCAAGCGCCCTGCGTCCAGCGCAATCATAACGGTCTGGTCGCGCTCAATCTGATACTGACGTGTGGTGAGCTTTCCGCGCCGCGCCGTAGTCGTCCAGGAGATGTGGCGTAACTCGTCGCCGCGCACGTAATCGCGCAGAGACTCGAACTCGCGCCCTTCGCCACGCCAGGAAGCTTTGCGATGCGATGCGACGAGCGAACGAGCGCCAAGAGCTTTCAACTCGGCCTCGCGCGCACGCCGCATGTTCGGATAAACCTTGACTGTGAGGGCTTCGCCCACGCGCGTTTGATTCCAAACAAGCCCGAGTTTTGATAGATAACGCACAGCCGTTTGCCCGAACTCGAAACGACCTCGCTTCGGAGGCGTGAGTCTATAGATGAGAACGGCGCTCATCTGTGGCTCGACATGAAGACGCGCCTCGCGCTGGTCCGCAAGTTTCATTTGCGGCGGGTATTCATCCTTCAGAACCAGATTAACTGTGCGCGATGAATTGTTCAGAACCTTTAAACGCACTTCCGTCTCCGCGCCCACAGCGAAGCGGCTGCCGAACTCTCGCTCAACGCTTAAACCTTTAGGCCAACGACTCAAACGTGCATCAACAAAAGCTGCGAGCAGTAACACTCCGTCATAAACGAGCGTCGCCCAGCGCAGAGCGGGTCGCTGCCATGAAAGCGACAACGGAACGAAGCCCGCTGCGAGCAGAACGTAAAAGAGTTTACTGAAGACGAAGCGCATAAAGGCAGTTCTGCCGACTCTTCTTCAGGACTTGCCGCCTGTTGTCCGAACGTTAAATTGCGAGTCGTCTATCTGGTGATTGAAGTTGAATGTCGCCAGAGTAAAGACCCAATCCTGTAGCGTCCTGTAGTGGAGCGATTCGATTGACAACTGTAGTTTGTAGGTATGCGGAAGAGTTAATCCGCCTTCCGCTTTGAAGTCAGAGAAATCTTCGGTCAGCTTGGTGATTGCATCGCCCTGCTGTTGAATGATGTCGGGACTGTTCTCCATTTGCTGCGCAATCCTCTGCTCGTATTCAGTATGCACATGGCGAAAAGTTTCCGCGTCGAAGTAGAGAGTAGTCTTCAAGCCCGTGCTGTTTTCCGGCTCATACTCAAGAACATGAACCTTACGCCCGCCGAGCGTCTTAGTCCCCGCATATTTTAGCTTTGCGCTTCTAGCGGACATGTCCAGGAGCGGCCAGGAGGTCGAGAGCGTCCCCGCGAGCAGACCTTCCTTGAGAGGCATCTCGTGATGCATGAAGAAATTTCCGAGCACGGAATGAAGGCCGGGTCTGACATCTCCGACTGTGACGGTTTTCCCGTCGAAGCCGACCCTTTCAAAAGGATACTCCTGATTATTATAGCTGATGCTGATGAGGCTTCTAGTTCCCTGAGAAGCCAACACAGACCCGCCGCCAGATGAGCCTGCCCCGGCGATGCGTACAGTGGCGACGGCTGTTCCGAGAATGATGTGGCTTTTGATTTTCGCGCGCGCTTCGGCTGTACCGATTGACTCAAGATGTTTGGCGACGACTTCTTCCGGCGTCATCTTATCTGGCATGGAAGCGCGCGGCTTCGCCACCAGCATCGTAGATAAGATTAGTGCAAGGGTGCAGACTGTTGAGATTTTACCAAGTGTGCGGGCTTGAAAATTCATCATCGTAATGCTCCGTTGTTTGTAGGTTGATATGTCAGAGACGGGGAGACATCTCGTTATTTAACTTCCGTAGTTTACTGAGAAAATTCCTCACGTGCATCTCGCGCTTAATCTATCTGGGCACCTCAGCCGCTTGCAGAATATCTGTAATCACGGCATCGGGCGTTGCGCCGTCTAGTTCCGCTTCGGCGCGAAGCGTTAGACGGTGGCGAAGGACTGGGCGTGCTATGTCGCGCACGTCGTCCGGCGTTGTGAACTCGCGGCCACGAAGCGCGGCCAGTGATTTTGAGCAGAGCAGAAGCGAGACGGATGCGCGCGGGCTTGCGCCGTAGAGAACCGAAAGGTGCGAGCGCGTGCGGCGCACTATGTCAACGACGTAGCGCTGCACGCCCATTTCCATGCGAGCATTTCTGACCTCGAAGCGGCAGCGCGAGATTGCATCTGCTTCGGCGAGCGGGCGAATGTCAATGCGGTCCAGATAGCGCGAGTTAAACCCTGCGTCCCAGTTGGCTACTACCTGCTGCTCTGCATCCTGCGAAGGGTAGTCCAGAAGAATTTTCAGAAGGAAGCGATCAAGCTGCGCTTCAGGGAGCGGGTACGTGCCTTCGTATTCGATGGGGTTCTCAGTCGCCAATACAGTGAAGAGCGGAGAGAGAGCGTGCGCTTCGCCGTCAATCGTCACCTGTCGCTCTTCCATCGCTTCCAGAAGCGCGGCCTGCGTCTTAGGCGGCGTGCGGTTGATCTCGTCCGCCAGAAGAATGTCCGTAAAGATCGGACCTTTGCGGAGCGTGAAATCTGAGGTGGCGACGTTGAAGACGTTCGTGCCCGTTATGTCGGAAGGCATCAGGTCGGGCGTGAACTGTATTCGACCGAACTGCGCGCCAACGATGCGCGAGAGCGTCTTGACCAATAGGGTCTTCGCCGTTCCCGGCACACCTTCTATCAGCGCGTGACCTTCGGCTAGTAGCGCGACTAGGATTTGCTCAATAGCATAATCCTGTCCAACTATAACCTTGCGAAGCTCCGTCAGAATGTGCTCGACGGTTGTGGAGACGTATTGAAGCAAGAATCAAATAAGTGATGAGTACTGAGGACTGAGTACTGAGTGAAAAACCTACTTCACTCAGTACTCAGTCCTCAGTACTCAGTACTTCCCCTTTCGCATAATCTACTAGATTGTTGTCTCCCTAAGTCCTTCCGCCGCCTGTCGTGTTTCGCGTGAGCGCATTCGTAGGCCGAGTATGCGCTCCACACGGCGCAAGTTGCGTACAAGCTCAAGGGCTTTTCCTGTGTCAACCTGCGCGCCGTTGATTACTTCTTCACACTCGCGCATTAAGGTTTCAAGCTCACGCGCGTTCAATTTTTGGGAACGTGCGGCGACACGCGAGGCAATCTCGGAGCGCGGGCTATTGTGGCTGAGTCCGGCCTGTCGCACAAGCAGGCGGCGAAGACGCGAGTAGATATTTTCGATTGCCAGATCGTAGGCGCGCGCGCGTTGTTGCAGTTCAGCCATGGAGGCCACGAACTCAAGGCTAGAACGGCGGTCCAGTTGCGCTACAGGCAGAGGGCGCGCAAAGCGTCGCCCGCCGGTCCACAAAATGACGAAGATGAGAAGTGCGCCTTGCGCGAGCATCCACAGGATGGGCGTGCCTGCGAAGTAAGCTACCAATTGATTGCGCGCGGCGGCGCGTCCCTGATGATATTCGTCAAAGGCTATTATGCCCGTCTCGCCTGCGACCACGTTGATTGCAAGTTGCAGATTGTCTGCCAGGCGAATGCCGCCGTTCGATACTATGTAAGGATCGCTTAAGAGAATTATGCGGCCAGCGCCGTGCGGGTAATCTACAAGCAGCGCGCCCTTCGTTGTTTCAATTTGCGCGACGGGAGCGGGCGATTTAAGCACCGGGTTGTTGTAAGTAGCTGGAGCGCGAGGAGTGTAATCAGTAGCGTGCGGCGACGCGTTGGAATTTTTTGGCAGAGATGGAGGCGGTGGTGGCGGCGGCTCTTCATCCTCATCTTCGTTCTCTTCTGTAACAGGCGTGGCGGTTGGTCTCTCTTTAGCCATTGCGCTCGCGCTCTGCGTCGTAGATATATTTATCGTCGAGGCGAAGCGCGAGGGCATGACGGTTTCAACGTCGCGCGTCAATGTGCTTGGAAGAGAGGGACGAGCAGGCGCAACGCCCGCAGTCATCTCTTCGGAGTTGTTCGGATGCACATTGTTCGCAGGCAATACCTCAGTCTTAGTCGAGACGCTCCACTTATCAGAAACGGGAAGCAGTCGCGGGTCGGGCGCGCGGTCAATGATTACCAGACGCCCGCCGTGCTCTACCCATTTCAACAGGCTATGAACTTCGTCCTCATCAAACGGAATCCGCGTTCTGCCGATGACGACAAAGGTCGAAGGGTATTTGTCCCTGTTCTCGTCCGCGAGCAGCGCCTGCGTCTCTTCGCGCCAGCGCACGACCTTTCGTCCAGACTCGGAGAGCACATCGTAAAACGCAAGCGTGCCCGTAGCGCCCGCATTGAATGTAGAGCGGTCAGGATTGAACTCCTCATCCGGCTTCTGCTCATTGCTGACGTAAGAGACGGCGTTCAGCACAACGAGCAGCACAACGACAACCGCGATGGTGATGATGATGGCGAAACGCTGACGCATAAAAGAAGTGCTGAGTACTGAGTGAAGAATGTATTTACTCAGTACTCAGTACTCAGCACTCAGTACTTTCTCGTATCCTTTTCTAAAATCTGTCCAATCCTCCGCAGTCACTTGTTGGAATCCGTACCAGTGGTTCTCGAAACTGTTTGTAAGCTTCTGCATCTCGTTAAGCAAGGGCCGCTTTTCTCGTAGGGCGCGCAGGTAATCGTGGTTTGTTTTATTCTGCGCGAGCGTGATGACTTTGCGCTCGCCTAGTTCAAGCAAGATGGCTATGTAGGCAAGGCGTATCGCTCGGCGAAGCTCGCCCCTGCGCGCTAAAGTTTCCGCGTCGCGCAGGATGTCTGCTGATGATTTATCGGGCGCTAGACGTTCACCGAGGACTACGCGCGGCTCACGTTTTTCGAGTTTGAGCGAAGCGCGCCTGCGCTCAAAGAATGGCAGAAGCTTCCACGCGGCGTAGCCCAGAACGCCTGCAACGAGTCCGAAGACGACGATTAAGGCTATGAGCGAGAGCCAGCTTGTTTGCCCCGGCGCTAACCCGTTTCCTCTTGGAAAAAGGTTATTCCACCATTCAAGGAAACGTCTCCACATTCGCGCGAGCGCGTTCTCTTCGGGCTGCTTTTCAACAAACTCATTGCGGCGCAGGGTTGATTCTAGTCGCGTCTTCTCTTCACTTTTGCGCTCGGCGGAAACTTTTCTCTGTTCGCGCAGTTCCGAGAGCCTGTCTTCCAGAGCGCTCAACCGGTCGGTGATTCGCGCCAAGGTCTCGGCGCGCTGCGGGCTGGATTGCGACATCCTCTCGTAACTTTGAAGATCGGCTTCGAGCCACGAATTATTGATGCGCGCCTTCCCGCCGTCCCATTCAACCGCCTCATCAACAGGCACGGCGCTGCGCACATCCCTGAGCGTCGTCTCCACGCGCGCGGCATGTTGCTGAGGTGTATCAGCTTTCGCCCACTGTTCCAGAGCAGTGAGTTCCACAACGGCCTGATGAATGCTCGACTCGTAGCGCGCGATCGGCACGGCAACAGTCGTCTTCACAAAGAGGATGGTAAAGAGCAATATGAATAATAGATGATGAGCGCGGCGAGCAGCTTCGTGCTTATTGCGTTTTATTAGACGTAAAGGTGCTCTACGCGCGACCGAGTTGTCGAGAGGTTTGGCGAATAGAGAAAGCATCATCGTGCGCGTTTCAAGTTCAGCGAAGCCCTCGCGTCTGTCCGGGCGAGTAGTATTGAGAGGGCGCTTGCGCGTAACCAACAGTCTGCCTGAATGCCGTCTGAGGATAGCTCGGGGTTTGCGCGTAAAGGTTCGGCATCTGTAACTCGCGCGCAGCCATTAACTCTATATCGTAACCCTCCTGCCTAATGCGCTCGTCCACGTACATCAACGACAATCCGAGCATCCAGACGGGCACGAGCAGTATTGCGCTCAACTGCGTAATCACGTTGTAGCCGATTGCGAACCACACGGGCCATGTCGCAGCCCTGCTCGGATTGATGTTTATACCGTGCGCCGCCCCGTACCACATAAGCGGAATTATCAGAATCATCAAAGCAGAGTAGGTTGCGAACCAGTAGAAGACGAACATAGCCATCAGCCGCCTGAGATTGCCGCGAGCAAGTGTGAAACTTCTGCCGATTGAATCAAAGACCCCGCGCCCTTCAACCATCAAAACCTGCGGAACGTAGGCCATGAATTTGACCATCAGGAAAAAGAGAAGCAGCGCAAGAAACGTCACGGCTAGAACCCACACTACGACCAGAACAGTAGCGAACCAGCTTTCAACTCCTGCGACCGCGTATCTTCCGAAGATGAAAATCTGTATGACCAGCGCCCAGAAAAGGAGGGCAAGTATGAATGCTAAAAAAATCCAGATAGCTACGATGATTGACGCGCCGAGCAAGCCTCCGAACCGCGCATGAACGTTGCGATAAGTCGAGCGCGCCGAGAAAGGCTCGTTCCATAAAAGATTCGTAATAAGGTTTCTGGCCGCTCCGCCCATCACGATCAAATTCAGAAGCACCCCTCCGACCCAGATTAGAAAACCAAACAACAGCAGGAGAGCAGCGCTGGCTTCATTTTTTGAGCGACCGCTGAGCGTCAGCATCAGAGAGCCTATGGCGGTGACTATGACGGGCGGCGCGCTGATTCGTATGAGCGTTATGAAGTGGCGGCGATAAAGGCGGACCGCGCGATCAATCAGGTCACCAGCGCCGAGCGGCGTGAGAGATAGTTGATTGAATGCTATCTGCGTCGCCATTTTATGAGATTAGCCTTGAAGTTGGTCGAACTCTTAAAACCTTCTGCCAAATTCTAACATACCAGTTCATGCTGGCGGCCTTATCAGGCAAAATCAATAGATAAAATTGGGCGTTGCCTCTATGGAAGCAACGCCCAAACCGGAGTCCGTTCAATTTACGTGCTCGCTTTAGAACTCAAAGCGACCGGCAAACTGAATAACACGCGGAGTGCCGACGGTGAACGTTGACCGGCCAAAGTTCAAGCTATTGATCGTAGCTACGGGGATGCCAAAGTTCACGCGGTTGAAGATATTGAAGAAGTCAGCACGAATTGTGAATTTGTATCGCTCAGTAATCGGAATGTGCTTAATGAGCGAGAAGTCAGTCTTGCTGAAGTTAGGTCCTCTGAAGGTATTGCGCCCTGTATTTCCCTGCACACCGAACGTGGGCAGCGCTCCTGCCGGAGGAGTCGTGTTGGCAAACAACGTCCTGGCTGGCCCGGTCTGCGTGCGCGGGTCAGGCGTAAGACTCGTCGGCCCTATGTCATTCGGATTCCCCGTGCTGGCGAAATCGGCGCGCTGGCTGAAGCCAGTGCCTGCGCTGTCAACCGCTCCGAAAACGCTGTACGGGAGACCGCTCTGGTATCTGTAGATGCCGGACATAGTCCAGTTGCCCAGGACTCTGTCCAATGCCTTGCTACTAAACTTGAGCGGAATATCATAGGTAAAGTTGAGAGCCAGGACATGACGCACGTCAAATCCCGCATCACCGCGCTCCGGCCTGCTGAACCCACCCGCGAAGCCTGATGAATCGCGCGGGAAAGTTCGCGTTGACTCACCCGCCGAGCCGACCAGAGGGTCGTTAGCATTGTCAATCGCGTGGCTCCAGGTGTAAGCCAACTGAACTTGTCCCAAGCCATACCTTGAGTTGGTAAGAGTCTTGGTTATACGGGTCTGCAACGAATGATAGGTGGAGAAGCCCAGCGAGGTGTTAAGCCCCACCTGGAAGAAGGCATCATTGAACCTGCCATTAATGATGTTCGTGGTCCCGCTAGTGCTGATCGAGCCGCCGCAAGGAGCACCCGCAGCACCATGGAAGACAGCATTGCAGCGAGGCACGCTCGTCAACTGACCGTCAATGACGCGCAACAGGTCCGTCCCCTTAGAGCCAACATAGTCTGCCTCCAGGAGGAACTGGTTGCCGAGTTCACGCTGGAATCCGAAATTCCACTTCTGCTCGTAGGGAGTAGCCAACTTCGCCTGAAAGCTATTGTTATTCGGTAAAACAAAAATATCAGGGAAGATTTCGGCGTCGCTGGGAACTCTCGGACTCGATGTCAGCGTCGGTGGTCGCAGGATGTCTGGAAGCGTTCCTGTGTTCGTAGAGTTGATCGGAAGGTCGAAGAAATCCTGTTCAAACGGCGGGTTGCCGCGAGCGTTGGTAAACAGGTTGCCGAACACGCGGTCGTAGAAGACGCCGTAGCCGCCGCGTATAGACATCCTGCCCGGACCGCCCGTCAGCTTGGAAATGAACCCGTGCTCCGCCGCGGGACTCCAGTTGAAGCCGAAGCGCGGTGCCCAATTATTAAAATCATCCTTGTAGAGTTGGCTGTTGTTGCCCGAATTCTTACCAACCAACTGGAAGACGAAGCCCCCATTTGGCTCTACTTGACTTGGGTCTTGGTTGACCAGAGTTGAAAGCTCCCCGTTGACTTCATAAGGCACGCCTTTGTACTCGTAACGCAGCCCGTAGTTCAAGGTGAAATTGGAGCGCACCCTCCAGGTATCCTGGAAGAAGAAGTCGGCCTCGCGGACGCGGAATCCTCTGTAGTTTGAGTTAACCCGCGCGCCGTTCTTATCGTAGAACTCGGATTGGCTCTGTATGGCGGCCAGACCATAGAGAAGGCTCGCAAAGTTTTGAAGCGTTCCGCCAAGACCTACTCTACTAATGTTCGCCCCGGCATTGTTTCTAAGGATCGGGAAGTTGAAACTCGTCGGGAAAGAAAAGTTAAGCGATTCGGAACGACCGAAGTTTGTCTCGCTGTTGGAATAGACCCAGCGCTGTTCGTATCCGCCTTTGAAAGTATGCGTACCATAAACCCAGGTGATCGAATCGTTCAGAAACGTAGTACCCGTGTAGCGAAACTGAGTATCAAAAACGCCCAGCCCGGTCACAGACCCTCCAGTGAGATTTATAGCCTCACCATTCGCGCCGCCGAAAGCCTGCGCAAGCGGAAGACGGTTAGCCGTGAATGCCTGGTTGATCGTGCTACTGATTGTGCTGCCCACGCCTTGGCTACCCTCGCCGTTGAACGCCGAGTAGGAGCGGTTGCCGCCGAAGGTGAATGAGTTGACTAGGTTTGGATTGAGGTTTGAAACTAGATTGATTGAGAGAAGCTGACCGCGCTGCGGGCTGTAGCCTGCGTCGCCAGTGCCCGGGAATGTTTCCGGGAGACCTAAGAAGTCACCCGTAAAGAATCCCGTGTTGAACTGGTGGCTGACGGTCAGGCTATTCTTTTCGTTGATCTTATAATCAACGCGCGCAGCGGTGCTGTTAATCTTACTAACACTCGTCGTGCTGAATCTGAAAGCTTCCAACACGCCCGGTAGAGGGTCTTCGGAATGGCTGTTACCAACCGGATAAAGACTCAGAACTCTCTGAATCGTAGGGTCCAGCGGATAGTTAAAGGCGCGTGAGCCGAACAGATTGATCCCTGTGGCATTGTTCGCGCTGCTCGGTCTGATGTCTAGCGTTCCGCAATGACCGGCCTGCAAGTCCGCGCCCGTGCAAGTTCCCGCCGGAGTAACAAAAATTCCTGTGCGCGCCAGAGCCGCTGGCACTGTGCGTATTTGTTGTGTGCCGATTGTGAAGCGGTCGCCTTCATAGTTGAAGAAGAAGAATGCCTTCTCTCTCTTGATCGGGCCGCCGATTGATGCGCCAAACTGTTTGCGTTGCAGCGGGTCGGCTTTACCTGTCTTGTCAAAGAAATCGCGCGACGAAAACCTGCTCGAACGATAGTAGATGTAGGCGTTGCCGTGAAAATCGTTCGTGCCATTCTTGGTCGCAACGTTGATGACCGCGCCAGTGTTGCGACCGAATTCAGCGTTAAAGTTGCTGGTGATTACGCGAAACTCCTGCGTCGCATCAATATTGGGAGTTGACAGGCCGCCGGGAATGCCGGGCACTTCCGTATCGTTGTTGTCAACGCCGTCAACCATGAAGTTGTTGTTGCGCTCGCGCGAGCCGTTGACGGCAAAGCCGCCGAGGGCGCTCTGGCTTTGGATCGTTCCCGGCGCGAGTAAGATAAGCGAGTTCGGGTCACGATTCAGCAGCGGTAAATCAATAATCTTCTTGTTATCCAGAAGCGTCGAAAGCTGCTGGTCGGTTGTATTGACTTGCGTTTGTGCGTCGCCGCTTGTGACGACAACTGTCGCGGTCGCTCCCTGCGGGTTCAGCGTAGCATCCGCATTAGTATTGAACGAGACTGAAACCCTCAATGACTTAATCGTTGTTGGAGCAAAACCTGCGGCATTGACTGTCACAGTATATTCGCCAACAGTTAGGTTCGGGATGGTGTAAGTGCCACTATCACTCGTCGTGGCCGTGGACTTCTCACCTGTTGCGACGTTGGTAGCATCAACAGTAGCCCCGGCTACGACAGCGCCACTCTGATCCTTGACGACTCCGCTGATCGTGCCCTTCTGAGCCTGGCCGAAGCATAAGTTCACGGCCCCGATGAGCGCAGATAGGGCGATTATACCTGTGATTCTCATCATCAATTTGAACATATATTTCTCCTTCTGGCATTACCCTTGGTTGCTCCGCAAGCCAGTGCTGCCAGAGACTTGTGATTCACGTGGCTTGAAGACTATGAGGTCTGTATATGCAAGATTAATAAGCAATCTCATAGACAAGTGGTCTCCGACTTATTAGCCAATATTTATGAACCTTTCAGAAAGCAAAGGCATTCACGAGATAACTTCCAGCCTGCACATGCAGAACAGGTTCTACTGAATAAAGAATTAGTGTCACCTTGCTAGTCCAAATCAGCAAAAGCTATTCCAGAGCGAATAAGAGACTCTACTCAGATTTTTTAAGACTCTCAGGCGTTAAATCGGCTCACGAAATCCGAAAATATAAATTCCGAGTCCAAATTTATGGACTGCCGTATCAGGCCACACCGAAGTAATATGCGAGAGGAATCTGCTGTAGGAAGTCGCTCAAAATAGATTGGTCCAACCGTTCACAGCTTATAACAAGCTACGACTTACTCTGGGTCAAAGGATAATTTGCTTTACTCGCCGGGATTTCTCTTGACGACTTCAAACTCGAATTGCAGTTCTTTGCCGCGAAAAATATAGGAGAGATAGAACTCCCAGAACTTGCGCGTGAAGCGAAACGCAGGCCAGCGCTGATCCAGGTTGGTGATGAACTCAAGGCCCAGAGCGCGCCACAGGTTCGCCAGGCTGACATAGATGCGTATGGGTTTTAACTCTACATCAGTGTAGAAAGGGAAAAGCCGCCGGTCCTGCATGAAGCAGTTGAACGAGTAGCTGTTGAAGTGGTTGCGATGCGTGGGGTCTGTAGGCCAATCAGGATTCGTATAGTGAGGCGTAACGATCTTGATTCTTCCGCCGGGCTTTGTGATGCGATGAAGCTCCGAGACAAAGGCCATCACATCGGGCACATGCTCTATTACGTGACGGCAGACGATCTCATCGAACCCGTCGTCGTCGAAAGGATAAGGAACAACGCCCAAGTCATGTATGACATCGGCAGCCGTGCGCGGGTTAAAGTCTATGCCGATTGCGCCCGGATACTTGTTGCTCCCACAGCCAACGTCCAGGATTTTCTTTTGAAGGTTTTCCGTTTGAGCCAATTTTATTTTAGAGGTCAGAGGT
>Ga0066662_10000986_pt1 | contig 12781 bp, 8 predicted proteins | sample GraSoiAngelo_111_FD_133939 | JGI IMG/M metagenome (GOLD analysis project Ga0066662, IMG submission 133939) | Grasslands soil microbial communities from the Angelo Coastal Reserve, California, USA - 14_0903_12_40cm | ecosystem: Environmental > Terrestrial > Soil > Grasslands | place: USA... | reverse complement strand
TCGGCCTCCCGAAGGGGGGCAAGAGCACGCTGTTCGAGGCGCTGACCGGCACGCGCGCCGCGGGCCACCCGGGCATGGCGGCGATCCCCGACGAGCGGCTGCCGCAGCTCGCCGAGGTCGTCTCCGCGAAGAAGGTCACGCCGGCGGCGATTCGCGTCGTCGAGGTCGAGGGCGCCGGGCCGGCGCTGCTCGGCAACCTGCGCCAGGTCGACGCGCTGCTCGTCGTCGTGCGCGGGTTCGGTGCGGACGCGACGCCGGACGACGACCTCGAGAACTTCAAGCTCGAGCTGCTCGTCGCCGACCGCGACCACGTCGAGAAGCGGCTCGAGCGGGTCGAGAAGCAGGCGAAGTCGGGTGACGCGAAGGTGCGCGCGGAAGCCGAGGAGTTGCGGAAGGTCCTCGCGCACGTCGACGCGGGCGGTTCGCTCGCCGACTACGCGGGCGAGTTGCCCGGCGAGCTCGAGCCGCTGACGACGAAGCCGCTGATCGCCGTCGTCAACGGTCCCACCGGGATCGACTTGAAGCTCGAAGCGGAGCTCGCCGAGCTGCCCGATGAGGAGGCGGCCGCGTTCCGCGACGGCAGCGAGTCAGCGCTCGAGGACATCGCGGGCCGCCTCGCGAACGCACTCGACCTGATCACGTTCTTCACCGCGGGCGAGCAGGACACGCGCGCCTGGACGTTGCGCAACGGCCAGACCGCGGTCGACGCAGCGGGCGCGATCCACACCGACATCGCGCGCGGGTTCATCCGCTGCGAGGTGATCAACTGGCAAGACCTCGTCGAGCTCGGCTCGGCCGCAGAGGTCGCGAAGCTCGGCAAGCAGGGTCTCGAAGGCAAGACGTACGTGGTCAAGGACGGCGACGTCCTCAACGTCCGCTTCAACGTCTGAGGCGGAAGAGCGGCCGCCCGCTACCGTGCTTCGCGATGGCTGCCGTTCGCGACTTCGCCGCCGAGCTCGACGGCTATGCCTATCTCCCGCGCATGTTCGACAAGGCACGCGCCCGGCTCAGGGGCGACACGGAGGCTCCGATGTTCGGCTGCCCGCTCGACCACAGCTGCATGGCGCGCCTGCGCGTCTACCCCGAGACCGTTCTGGAGCTCGTCGCCGCGAACGACGACGACGACGAGGCGATCCTCGGCGGTTTGCGCGCGCGGGGCATCCCGCCGGCAACGGAAGCGTGGTTCGACGCGCGCGCGACCGAGGACGAGCTTCTGACCGGCGTCTATCTCAAGGTGCGCCCGCGCGAGCTGCTCCACGAGCTCGAGCCGCGGCCCGGCCAGCGCGTGGTCGCCGTCGAGGAGGGCGAGGCGCTGTTCTTCCTCGGCGACAGGCAGATGCGGATCGTCCGCGCCGGCGAGGTGGTGCGCGTGCCGCCGGACCTGCCCCATCGCATTGAGAGCATCGGCGATGCGCCACTGCGCCTCGCTTGGTCAGACTGAGATCAGCACGACGCCGGTCAGCGTGAGCACGATCCCGATCTTCTGGAACGGCGCAACCTGCTCGTGCAGCACCGTCGCCGCGAGCAGCACCGTCACGACGGGGTAGAGCGACGCGAGCACCGAGGTCAGGCTCACGAGGCCGCCCTGGCTCGAGGACGCCGCGAAGAACACGTTGCCGAGCGTGTCGCCGATCCCGACCGCAGCCGCGATCAGGAGCTCGCGCCGGCCGAGCCGCAGCGGGACACGCCGCGCCGTGACGACGACCGCGAGCAGGAGCAGCGCCGTGCTGCGGAAGACGAGCGACGCCCACCAGAAGTCGACCTTGCCGGCCGCGTGCATCCACGGGAAGTAGAACCCGAACCCGACCGCTGCGAGCAGCGCGAGGCCGACACCGGCGGCGATGCGGCTCGAGCCTTCGTGGTGCTCCACCGACGCGAGCCCGACGCCGGCGAGCGCGCACGCGATGCCGGCGATCTGCGGCGTCGACGGATTGTCGCCCGTTGCGATCCCGAAGATCACGGGGATGATCGCCGAGACGCCCGCGATCGGCGCGACGACGCTCATCGCGCCGACCTCCATCCCGCGGTAGTACGCGAACAGGCCAAGCATCCCGCCGAGCGACGCGAGGATGGCGAACAGCACCTCCCAGCCCGCGGGCCCCTTCCCGTGGATCACGACGGCGAGCCCGATCGCGAGCACTCCGCCGACCTGCGCCCAGAAGAGGATGCGCAGCGTCCCGTGCACGCGTGCGAGCAGCGGGCCGACGAAATCCGCGACGCCCCACGCGAGGGACGCCCCCAACGCCAAGAGCAGCGGGGTCAATCGACCCGGCGAGTTGCTGCGATCGCGTCGAGCTGGTTCGCGTGGTAGAGCACGGCCGCTTCCGCGGTCCGCGCGGCACGTGCGTCGTGATGCGACGCGACGCAGTGCACGAGCTCCGCGAGCTGCCCCGGGCTGAGTCCCTGCGCGCGTTCCTCGATCAGGCGCACGCCGAGGTGCACGTGCCCGAGCAGGCGTCCTTCGTCAGTGACGGAGAACCCGGGCCCGCGGCCGAGCTCGATCGTCCGGCCGACGTCGTGCACGAGCGCAGCGGCGATCACCAGGTCGGCACGGAGCCGCGGATGCAGTTGCGCAGTCTCGCGGCAGAGCGTCGCGACACCCACGGTGTGCTCGAGCAGCCCGCCGGCGTAGGAGTGGTGGTCCTCCGGCGTCGCCGGGTACGCCGACAGGTCGCGGTCGGCGAGCACGGCTTGCACCGTCATCGCCAGGCCGGGGTGCGAGATCTCGGTCGCCAGGAACTCGAGGAAGCCCGCTATCTCGTCCTTGTCGCGGCGGATCGTCGGCGTCAACGACGCTGGATCGACATCGGCTGCTTCGAGCGAACGCACGTCGAGCTGCAGCCGGTCGCGGAACTTCTCGACGCGGCCGAGGACGCGTACCGCGTCGCCCTCGCCGAACCGCCCGTCGAGCAGCTCGACGTCGTTCCACACGCGTGCCTCGATGCGACCGGTCGGGTCGACGAGCTCGAGCGCGAGGTACGACGCGCCGGACTTCGTGCGCAGCTTGCGCTTCGTCCGCACGGCGTAGACGCCCTCGACGACCCGGTCCTCCGCGAGCTCCGCAATCGTCATGGGGAGGAGCCTATCGCCGCGTCCAGATGCGAAAGCCGGCCGGGTCGTCGCGTCCTTCGGCGATCTCGTCCAGCACCGCCGCGGCCTCCTTGCGGCGCCAGCCGAGCGCTCCGCCGAGATCGGCGGCGGTCAGCTCGCGCGCGTGGTCGAGCACGAGCCGCGCCAGCTCGCGGCGGGCGTCCTCGCGTGGTGGCAGGCGCTTCGACAGCTTCCACTTCCGTGACAACAGCTCGTGGACCAGCGAGCCCCAGGTGCTGCCCTCGGGGTCGAGGTGGTCGTTCGTCAGCACGAGCCGGTGGTGCAGCGCGGCGATCGAGCGGTCGACCACCTTCTTCTCGAGGCCGGTCGCCTCGCGCAGCTGTGGGCCGCTCAGCGGGCCGTGCCGCCGGATCGCCTCGACGATCGGATCGCCGTCCTCGGCGGGCTCACCGTTCGCCGCGACGAGCGTCGGCAGGAGCCGCGGCGCGACGCACGACGCCGACCGCGCAAGGTGCTTGCCGACGCAGGTCAGCGCGCGCGCAGGGAGCTCGTCCTTCGCCCACCAGAAGAAGTTGATCTCCTCGCGGTTCCAGTCGACGTGCTGGATGCCCGCCACCTGCTCCCAAAGCGACGGCAGCACGACGTCGGCCTTCGGGAAGAGCAGCGCGAGGCCGGCCTGCTCGACCCAGTTCGCTGCCTGCGGCACCGTCGTGATCACCGCCATTAGTCTGACCAAGTGCCCGAGGTCAGGCCCTTTCGAGCCTTGCGCTACGCGACCCGTCCGCTCGACGAGCTCGTCGCACCGCCGTATGACGTCATCTCCGACGCGCAGCGGCTCGAGTACCTCGCGCGCAGCCCGTACAACGTCGTCCACCTGACGCTCCCGGACAGTCCCGAGGACGCGGCGCGCCTGCTCGAGCAGTGGCGGGCCGACGGCGTGCTCGAGGAGACGGAGCCGCGCTACTGGTGGATCGCGCAGGACTACACGGGGCCCGACGGAGTCGCGCGCACGCGCGAGGGCTTCGCGGCGTCCGTGCCCGCGAAACCGTACGAGGCCGGCGAGGTGCTGCCGCACGAGCGCACGCACGAAGGCCCGAAGGAGGGGCGGCTGCGACTGCTGCGCGCGACGAAGACGCAGCTCGAGCCGATCTTCCTGCTCTACGACGCCGATCCCGTCTTCGAGCGGCCGGCCGGCGAGCCTGCCGTCGACGTCGAGGAGGGTGGCGTGCGCACGCGCATGTGGCCGATCGACGCCGGCCCGGTCGAGATCGACACGCCGCTCCTGATCGCCGACGGCCACCACCGCTACGAGACGGCCGTCGCCTACCACGAGGAGAACCCGGACGCGACGCACACGTTCGCGATCCTCGTCTCGTCGCGCGCGCCCGGCCTCGAGATCTTCCCGACGCACCGGATCGTCGACCACGTCGGCAAGGTGCCCGGCGAGGACGTCGACGCTCCCGGCGACGGCGTGACGCTGTACCGCGGCGGCCGCTACAGGCGCGTCGAGTGCCCCGACGACTTCGGCCCGCGCGTCGTCGAGGCGTTCGCGCCGGAGGGCGTGTCGTACACCGCGTACGCCGACGAGGCGATCGCCGCCGTCGACCGCGGAGACGCGGAGGCCGCGTTCCTGCTGCAGCCGGTGACCGTCGAGCAGGTCGCGCGCTTCGCGCAGGCGGGCGAGACGATGCCGCAGAAGTCCACGTTCTTCTACCCCAAGCTGACATCGGGCCTCCTCTTTCACCCGATTGGCTAGCGCTTTGCCGCGCCGCGCGCGACGACGTCGCGCGCGTGCTCGACGAGCTGCCGGGTCGCGCCGAGCGCGAGCCCGTCGTCGGCGCGGGCGAGGGCGGCGACGAGACGACCGCGGTCGACGCTGCCGCCGAGCGGGCGATCCTGCCGCACTTCGCCGGTCACCGCATCGTCAGCGAGGAAGTGGGAATCAGCGGCGAGGGCCGCTACACGATCGTCGTCGACCCGATCGACGGCTCGCTGAACGCGAAGCGCGGGATCCCGTTCTTCTCGGTCTCGATCGCAGTCGCGGAGGGCGACACCATGGACGACGTCGTCTTCGGCTACGTCTTCGACTTCGGTACGGGCGAGGAGTGGACGGCAACGCGCGGGGGCGGGGCAGCGCTGAACGGCAGGCCGATCACGCAGCGGCCGAAGGACGAGATCGAGATCCTCTCGTTCGAGGCGACGACGACCGCGTACGTGTCGGAGAACGCCGCGCGGTTCGACGGCGTCGCCCACCGTCTGCGCGTGATGGGCTCGCTCGCGATCACGCTCTGTCATCTGGCGGCGGGACGTGTCGACGGCGTCGTCTCGCTCAAGCCTGCACGCTCCGTCGACATCGCGGCTGCGCAGTTGCTCGTCCGCGAACAAGGGTTGTCGATCGACCTCTGCGACGATCCGCCGTTCGGTTCAGCACCGCTCGATCTCGTGGGACGTTCGCGTGTCGCGGCCGCCGGAAACGCTGCATTGTGTCGCGCGCTTGCCGATGCGTTGATGCGCTGACCGTTGTCGATTTGGACAATACGATTTGCAACGGCCTTGCATTGCACGACGTATATGTCCTAGGTTCAACATCCACATAGCTTGCGCTCCCGGTCTCCGAGGGGGATCTCATAGGCGGGACGGGTTCTCGGAGCACAGGCCACTGAACTGAACTTCACCCAAAGGGGAGTGAGTGATGTTGAGGCGTGCCCGCGATTGGTCGGGATCGGTCGTTGCCGGTCCAAAACGGAAGCTGCGCATCGCGATTGCGTGCGCGATCGGCGTTGCCGCCGTGTTCGGCGGCGTTCAGGCGCAAGGCGCGCCTGCAAGTCCGATCACCGTCGTCGCGACGGCGAGCGCAAGCCAGGTGCCGTCCGGCGGACAGCTGACGTACACCATCGTGGTCACGAACACCGGCGGCGCTGCGTTGAGCAGCGTCTCGCTGACCGACCAGGTCAACGGGATCGGAGTCATCCAGACTCCGCCCGCGCTCCCGCAGTTCCAGGTGACGAGCTCGCAGGGGAGCTGCACCCAAGGCGGTGCAAACGGCAACCTGATCACCTGTAACGCCGGGAACATGGCCGGGAACGGGTCGTTCACCGTCACGATCGGCGGCCAGGTCACAGCCGGCGCCGGCACGACGCTGAACAACACCGCGACCGTCACGGGAACCAAGTCGTCGCAGACGTTCACCACGCCGTCGAACAACACGTCGGTGCTCGTCACGCCGGGCGCAGGCGGAGGCAAGCCCGACTTGACGATCAACAAGACGGGGCCGACGACGGTCACGACCGGAGCGCCACTGACCTACACGCTCACGGTGAACAACATCGGCAACGCGAATGCCACGAACATCACGGCCGTCGACACGCTTCCCCCTGGCGTCACGCTGGCCGCGATCCCCTTCAGCACAACCAGTCTTTTCAATTGCGCCGGCGCCGGGACGCCGATCACGGTCACGTGCAGCGGCGGCGCGGTCAACCAGGGCCAGAACGGGACGATCACGATCAACACGATCGCGCCGACCACGGCCGGGTCGATCACGAACACGGCCGTCGTCGACCCGAACAACACGATCCCCGAGTCGAACGAGCTCAACAACACCTCGGCGGCCGTCAACACGAGCGTCGGCGGCACGCCCGCCGGCCAACTCCTCGACATCAAGGAGACCGACGGCACTCCGGCACCCAGCGGCAGCTGGTGGACCGGCGCCGGCCCTGACCCGGTCAATCCGGGGCAGAAGCTCACGTACAAGATCCTCGTCACGAACAACGCGACCGGCAACAACGCAGTCGCCGGCTCCGTGGCGATCGCGGACACGACGCAGGGCCTCGACGCGTCGTCGATCACGGCGTCTCAGACCGTCGTGAACGGGACCCTTGCGAAGACCGACGGCTGCGTCGTCACTGCGCCGCAGGTCAAGTGCACGGCGAAGACGCTGAACTCCGGCGGGACGATCGTCGTCACGATCATCGGCACGGTGCTGCAGTCCGCCGGCTCGTCGATCTTCAACACGTCCACGGTCACCGGAAACGTCAAGAACACGGGCATCACGAACACCGCGTCCGAGGCGACGACGATCCGGCCGCAGGTCGACCTGACGATCACGCAGAACGACAGCCCCGACCCGGTGTGCGCGCACTCCTGGCCGGTCGACGGTGCGGGCTCGGGCGACCACCTGCCGATCGCGCCGCTCGGCCCGGGTGCGACCGGGAGCGGCGCACCGACGCCGCTCGTGGCGGGCCCGGACTGCCTGCACGGCCTTACGTACAGCTTCGTCGTCGGCAACAGCGGCAACGGCACCGCCTCGGGCGTCACCGTGCGCGATCCGCTGCCCGCGGGCGAGATCCTCGACAGCTACAACACCAACGGGGGCTTCCTCTGCGACGCGGACACGATGACCCAGGTCGTGACGTGCAGTGGCGGCACGATCCCGGCGGGCCTGACGCGGACGATCACGTTCAAGGTCGTCGCGCCTCCGACGCCGGGCCCGATCCTCAACACCGCCACGGTCGATCCCAACAACGCGATCTTCGAGTCCGACGAGACGAACAACATCGTCTCGGAGCAGACGACGGTTTCGACCGGCGTCGACCTCGTTGTGTGGAAGGGCGACAACGGCAACCAGAACGAGGACCCGCCGGGCGGCGCACCGCCGTTCACGACGGGCTTCGACCCGATCGCGACCAACGGGACGGACACGTACACCGTGGTCGTCGACAACGTCGGCACGCAGGACACGACCGGAATCAAGGTCGTCGACACGCTGCCGGCCGGAACGCGATTCCTGTCCGTCACGACCGACAACGCGCACGGCTTCACGTGCTCGCATGACGGGTCCGCCACGGGCGGCGCCGTCACCTGTGTCGGTGGCCAGCTCCTAGGGACGGAGAGCGAGTTCTACAACGCGCCACCCGGTCTGCCGACCGCGCCGGGAGACGACTTCACGACGATCAAGATCGTCTTCTTCGCGACGCCGTTCGTCCAGGCCGCGATGCACAACGTCGTGCGGGTCGATCCGGACAACACGATCCCCGAAGCGAACGAGTCGAACAACATCGCGGTCGACGACACGAAGGTGACGACCGGCAATGACGGCGCGGGCGCCTTCAACCAGCTGACGATCGCAAAGACGCAGATCAGCCCCGCTTCCGGGACGGCGGTCGCGACGAACGGGACGCTCGTCTACAACCTCCACGTCGCGAACCTCGGCACCGATCCGGTCAGCAACGTCGTCGTCAAGGACTTCCTGCCGGCCGGGGCGAGATTCATCTCCGCGGCGGACACGGATGCGGCACATGGCGCGCGGTTCTTCTGCACGCACGACGGCTCGTCAACCGGTGGCGTCGTAACGTGCGCGGGCGGCGACTTCAGCGGCTCGCTGAACACGATCACGGACTCGCCGGGGCCGGGCAACGTTCCGACCGGGCGTGACATCAAGATCGCGGTCTTCGCTCCCAACACGCCGGGGGCGTACACGAACAACGCGACCGTCGATCCCGACAACGTCGTTGCCGAGGGCAACGAGTTCGACAACGACTCCTCCGCGAACACGACCGTCACGGTGGGCGGGGCGAACATGTTCAACGAGCTCAACCTGACCAAGCAGCAGACAACTCCCGCGTCAGGCACGAACGTCGGGGCGAGCACGCCGGTCACCTACACGCTGACGGTGAAGAACGACGGCAGCGACCCGGCCTTCCAGGTGCTGGTCCGCGACACGCTGCCCGCCGGCTTCACGTTCATCTCGGCGGACGACGGTGTGTCGCCGGCTGACCCGAACGCCTTCAACTGCACGAACACCGGCAACGTCGTCAACTGCACGTCGGCACGGATCGACGGCAGCGGCGCGACGCGCACGATCCTCGTCAAGGCGTTCACGCCGACGCAGCCTGGGACATACACGAACCAGGCGGTCGTCGACCCGGCGAACACGATCCCCGAGGGCGACGAGACGAACAACACCGCGCAGGCGCAGACCAAGGTCGTCGTCGGTGCCGGGTTCGTCGACCTGAAGGTGGCCGCGCCGGCCGACAAGACGACCGTCGTGCCGGGCGGGACGATCACCTACACCCTGACCGTCTCGAACGTCGGGACCGATCCGGCCTTCAACGTGAAGGTGCGGGACGATCTCCCGGCCCATACGACGTTCCTCTCGGCGTACGACCAGACCGCGGCGGACGGCGCGTTCAGTTGCGCCCTCGTCGGCTCGAGCATCCTCTGCACGGGCGGGACGCTGGACGGCACGACCAACCAGATCCCCGGGCCCGGCACCGATGACGTCCCGTCCACGCGGACGATCGAGATCAAGGTGCAGGCGCCCTCGTCGATCTCGCAGTTCGTCTCCGACCAGTCGAACGTCTCCCTCGACGTGGTGAACCGGGCGATCATCGACCCGGACAACACGATCGCGGAATCGAACGAGACGAACAACGCGTCTCAGTTCGCGAAGACGACTGTCTCGCCGGCGATCAACCTGACGACGACCGAGGACGGTCCGGGGTCGGCGTCGCAGAACGACACCACGACGTACACGATTACCGTCACGAACAACAAGATCGGTGACGGCGCCGTCGCGCACAATGTCGTGGTCGTCGATCCACTGCCGGTGGGCTTGATCCCGCTCAACGTTGAGGCCACGACGCAAGCAGGCTCACAGGCGGGCAACTTCGCGTGCGAGCTCTTCGAGAACGCGGTCAACGACGTGTCCTGCGTCGGCGATCTCGCCTCGGGCGACACCGTCACGATCACGGTCTCCGCGTTCGTCACCCTGGAAAGCGGCACGCTGGACAACGAAGCGTGTGCTGACCCGAACAACACGATCGCCGAGACGAACGAGCTCGACAACTGCCAGCACAAGCTGACCGAGGTCACGCCGCCGGCACCGGACATCCAGATCAACAAGACGGCCGACAAGCCCAGCGTCACGGCGGGCGAAGAGCTCACCTACACGCTGAGCGTGTCGAACGTGGGCACCGGCACGACCGACGGCACCCCCGTCGTCGTGACCGACAACGTCCCGTCGGACGTCACCGTCACGCAGTTCGTGACGCCGAACGGTTGGGACTGCTCGGCGACGAGCGGGAACAACGTCAGCTGCACCACGCCGAGCATGAACGCCGGCGATGCCGCCTCGATCGTGATCAACACGACGGCAGGGTCGACGCTGACCGGTCCGTTCACGAACACGGCCGACGTCAGTGGCGGCGGCGACACGCAGATGAACAACAACGAGGCCAAGGTGAAGACGCTGGTCGGGGCTGCCTCGGCGATCGATCTCGAGGTCAAGGAGCCCTCGGCGACGCCGGACCCGGTCAACCACGGCCAGAAGCTCACGTACCAGACCGTCGTGGTGAACAACGGGACGAGCGACTCCGGATCGGGAGCCGTCGTCCGGGTGGCGATGCCGACCTCGGGCTCGGACGTCTCGAGCATGGCAGTCGCTGCGACGAACGGGTTCACCTGCGCCGCGAACACGACCCTGGATGCGTCCGGGAAGACGTTCGACTGCACCGGTGACTTCCCGGCAGGCGGGGCGACGACGATCACCGCCCAGCTCACGGTCGACGCAGGCGCGCCGCCTCCGGCGCAGATGTCGATGACCGTGACGGCCGACCCCGACAGCGCGATCGCGGAGTCGAACGAGCTCAACAACAAGCAGACGAAGACCGTGTCGGTGAGCGGAACCGTCTGTGGCGGACCGCCGTGCGTCGACCTGTTCACGACGGCGTTCGGGACTCCGGCGCTGACCCCGTTCGGCGGCCCCGTGATCTACACGGTCACCGTCACGAACGTCGGCACCGACCCCGTCCCGGACAACCCGACGACGTGGGCGATGCAGTTCTCCGTCATCGGGCTCGGGGTGATCACGTCGGTCGTGCCGTCGGATCCAGGCGTGGCATGCGGGTTGGTGTTCTGCGCGAGCAACCCCGGCAACCCGGATCCGATGGACCTGGCACCTGGAGCGTCGTTGACGTTCACGGTGACGGTGATCGACACCCAGCCGACGAACACGTTCCTGCAGTTCCAGGCGACGGCCGATCCGTTCGGCGCGGTGCCCGAGGTGAACGAAGGCAACAACTCGGACATCGTCCTGACCGGGACGCTCTAGGAGCCGACAGATGAGGAGAGATGAGATGAACGAGCGGGTGAGCACGACCAATCTGCAGACGTGGCGGCGTCCACTGTGGGCAGCCGGGGTCGTGCTCGCCCTCGCGGCGGCGGCGTTCGTGCTTTCGCAGGCCGGGACACCGGCCGCGAAAGCACTCGCCGGCTGCCGGATCTATGTCGCGAGCGGCGACGACATCCCGGCAGGACACGACCTGAACGACGACTCGAGCCGCTACCCGGAGAAGCTCCTGGCCGATCACCTCAAGGCGCCGGGCTGGTGCCTCTACAACCAGGGCAAGAACGGGCAGACCTCGTCGAGCTACATCTCGGGCGGCGGGCTCTCCAATGCGTACAACATGAGGCCCGACCTGCTGACGATCCAGCTCGGCGAGCAGAACAGCCCGATGGTCAACACGATCACGAGCTGCTTCGACAAGATCAAGGACCACGATTTCTCCGGCGGGAGCTCGTGCGCTTCGTCCGTGCTCGGCAACTCGTCGCTGTGGTCGACGATGACGGGGAACTTCACGACGATCCTCCAGCAGACGCGCATCATGATGTCTCAGCGTCCGCAGCTCGTGGTCGCCGTCGTCAACTATGCGGACCCGTTCCCGCAGGCGAGCGACGTGACGTCGAAGATCACGGAGCTGTGCACGAAGCCGGTCGACAGCGAGATCGCCTGCGACACCCGCTGGGCGCAACTGCCGCCGGCGCTGACGACGATCGACCAGGTCTTCCAGAAGCTCAACAAGACGCTGAAGGACGCGATGGCGCCCTTCCAGGCCGGGCCGAGCGGCAACCGCTGGGTCTACGTCGACATCTATCCGAAGTTCAAGAGCCACGAGATGAAGATGGACGTCACGCTGCGCGACGACCAGGTCTGTCACCTCTGCGGCACCGAGGCGACCTACGAGGACAGCCATTCCGGGTCGAAGAACGTCGGCACGGATCACGCGTGGTGGATCGAGGGGTCCGACGGGACGAAGCTGCCGGACTACCTGTTCACGCCCGGGCCGCCCATCGATCCGCCGGTCGTGATCGAGCAGGTGTCACAGACCACCTCGGGGATGGGCGTCTACGTCAACTCCGACGGGATGAAGTGCATCGACGACGCGATCTGGGAGGCGGACACAATCGATCCCGGCACGACACCGCTCAAGTGGAAGCTCGGCTACGGAGAAGCACCCAACTCGAACATCTGCCAATGAGCACGCCGAAAGGACGAGAGAAGATGAGACGCCTTGCGATCCTCGCGGCTGTCGGGGCGACCGCGCTCGCAGTCGCGACCGCAGTGAACGCCGCACCGAACAGTGCAAGCACGAGTCTCGGGGGCGTCCCGACGTCGGGCCAGACGCTCAACGTGACATTCACGGTGTTCGGCTCGATCCCGGTCGTTCCGTACGAGTACGCGCTGCAGAACACCTGCGTGTATCCGTCGAAGACGTCGGGGCACTACACGCTGGGGCAGCACGACGCCATCGTGACCTGGACCGACAGCGACGCTGCCGGCCACCCCCGGGTGACGATGCCGGTCTACCTCCAGTCGGTCCCTCCGGCCTCGACCGGCAAGGTCTCGCTGATGGACAACAACACGGACGTCAAGGGCTCGACCGTGTCGTACACG
>Ga0066662_10000985_pt1 | contig 12788 bp, 12 predicted proteins | sample GraSoiAngelo_111_FD_133939 | JGI IMG/M metagenome (GOLD analysis project Ga0066662, IMG submission 133939) | Grasslands soil microbial communities from the Angelo Coastal Reserve, California, USA - 14_0903_12_40cm | ecosystem: Environmental > Terrestrial > Soil > Grasslands | place: USA... | reverse complement strand
TTTGACACCATCAAGCGCTATACGCTCGAGGAAACCTACGAAGTTCTGGAAGCGATCGATAATCGCGACTGGCCCGAACTCACCAGCGAACTTGGAGATCTGCTGCTGCAAATCCTGTTCTATGCCGAAATGGCCCAGGAAGAAGGCCGGTTCTCCATCGATAATGTGATTGACGCTCTCAGCAACAAGCTGATCAGCCGGCATCCGCATGTATTTGGCGACGTAAAGGCGGATGATGCCGGCCAGGTGGTGAAAAACTGGGAGGCGCTCAAGCAGGAAGAAAGAAAAAAGAAGAAAAAAGAAGAGTCGGGAGCAGAGCACACCGAAACCCTGCTGGGCGGAGTCTCCAGCAAAATGCCCGCGCTCATGGAAGCTCAAAAGATCAGCTCCAAGGCAGCCCACGTGGGCTTTGACTGGCCGGAGATTGAAGGCCTCTTCGAAAAGCTTACGGAAGAAACCCAGGAGCTTCGCGCAAACATCAGCGAGCTTCCTGCTGAAGCCCTGAAACCAGGAAAGAAACCGCAAATCTCAGAAGAACTCCAGGCTCGAATTGAAGACGAAGTGGGCGACCTGTTTTTTGTTCTGGTGAACATTGCCCGCTATCTTTCGGTCGATCCGGAATCGGCGCTGCGCAAGACCAACCGCAAATTCCGCCGCCGTTTCGGCTGGCTGGAAGAACAATTGCGCCGGCAGGGTAAGAGCCTTGAAAATGCATCACTTGAAGACATGGAAGCATTATGGCAACAGGCCAAAACCATGGAGGAAATCAACCAGTGACTTCTTCATCTCCCGCTGCCGGGCAGATCGTAATCCGGGATTGCCATACTCTCGATGAATTCAGGGCGTGTGTGGCTCTGCAGCAAGAAGTGTGGCAATACGAAGATGCGGATCTCGTTCCCGCGAAGATGTTCGTGGTCGCTGACAAGGTTGGTGGCCAGATCATTGGCGCTTACGAGGGTGACACCCTGGTAGGATACGCATTCTCCGTCCCCGGCACGCGCGCCGGACACTCTTATCTGCACTCGCATATGCTGGCGGTTCGCGAAAGCTACAGGAACTCCGGACTGGGACGCCGCCTGAAGCTCGCACAACGCGAAGATGCGCTGAAACGCGGCTTCGAGCTGATCGAATGGACTTTCGATCCGCTGGAGATCAAGAATGCACATCTGAATATCTTCCGCCTGGGCGTGATCGTGCGCCGTTACAGCATCAATCATTACGGCTACTCGTCGTCTGTTCTGCATCGCGGACTACCCACGGACCGGCTGGTGGCCGAATGGTGGCTGAAATCGAAGCGGGTAAAAAACCTGCTGGAAAAAGGCCGCGAGCCATCCTTCGCGGTGAACAAGAAAATCAGCGTGCCGGCCGAAATCTATGCCTGGCGCAACTCGGAGAGCGACCGGGAGAAAGCCGCAGCCGTACAGAAGAGAAACAGGGAAGAGTTCTTTGAGGCATTTTCACAGGGGCTGGCGGTGCTGGGCTACGAACGCGACAGCCACGGTAATGGATCATTTCTGCTGGGGCGCTGGGATGAAAATTGCTCCTACGCTTCGGAGGAGAACGACGAATGAGAATTGAAGCAATCACGCTGCGCGAAATCCAGATGCCCCTGGTGCATTTCTTCGAAACCAGTTTTGGACGCACGACTGAGCGCCGCATCCTGCTGATCACCGTGCATACGGACGGCCCCGAAGGTTGGGGAGAATGCGTCGCCGGTGAAGATCCCTTCTACAGCGAGGAATCCATCGATACCGCGTGGTATGCCATCGAGCGTTATCTCGGCCCGGCGCTGCTGGGTAAATCGGTAGAGAAGGGAAGCGACGCACCCGCGCTCTTTGCGCGGGTGCGCGGCCACCGCATGGCCAAAGGCGCGGTTGAAAACGCTATCTGGGATGCTGAAGCCCAACTCCGGCAAACTCCATTATGGAAGCTGCTGGGCGGCACGCGCGAAAGTATTGCCTGCGGCGTCTCCATCGGCATTCAGAATTCCGTGGAGCAGTTGCTGGAAAAGATCGAAACGGAGGTGAACGCCGGTTATCAGCGCATCAAGGTGAAATGCAAGCCAGGGTGGGATGTAGAGGTCTTTGCCCGTATCCGCGAACGCTGGCCCAAAATTCTTTTGAGTTGCGATGCCAACTCCGCTTACACGCTGGAGCAGATGGAACATCTGAAGAAATTCGATCAATTCAACCTGCTGATGATCGAGCAGCCCCTCTGGCATGACGACTTTTATTTTCATGCCAGGTTGCAGAAGCAGCTCACCACGAAAATCTGTTTAGATGAAGCCATTCGCAATCGCCGCGACGCAGCCGCTGCTGCTGAACTGGGGTCATGCAAGATCATCAACATAAAAGTTGGCCGTGTGGGCGGGCTGACTGAAGCCGTCGCCGTGCACGACGTGACTCATCGCGCCGGCATTCCTGTGTGGTGCGGAGGCATGCTGGAGGCTGGCATCGGGCGCTCCCACAACATCGCGCTTTCCACGCTTCAGAACTTCTGGCTGCCCGGCGACGTCTCCGCGTCCAAGCGTTATTGGAAAGAGGATGTGATCGACCCGGCGGTAGAAGTTTCGCCTGAAGGTTTTATCAAGGCGCCAACCACGCCGGGACGGGGGTTTGCGATCAAGACAGAGTTGATCGAGAAGCTGACCACGCGCAAACAGACGCTGCGTTCAGGAGCAAAAACCGCTGGGGATTAACCCACAAAGGGCACAAGGTTTCACAATGGACACAGAGGAAAGCATCTGATAGAAGAGCAAAAAGAAACCGCGATTGAGGCAAACAACTTCCAATTCCTCTGCGTTCTCTGCGGCCTCCGCGGTTGAAGCCTTTAGCATCACTGGGAAAGAATCTGGAGTTTAACAATATCCATGCCTCCTGAATTTCTTTACGGTACCGCCTGGAAAGAAGAGCGCACGGCTGCCCTGACTGAAATGGCATTGCGCAACGGTTTTCGCGGCATCGATACAGCCAACCAGCGGAAGCATTATTTCGAAGCTGCCGTAGGACAGGGCCTGGCTGCCGCTTATCGTGATGGAGTGGTTTCGCGTCCGGAGGTTTTCCTGCAGACAAAGTTCACGTATCGGGAAGGACAAGATCATCGGCTGCCTTATGATCCGAGAGCACCGTTGGCAGTACAGGTGGCGCAGTCTCTGGCCAGTTCGCTTGAGCATCTTGGAACTGATTATGTCGATGGTTACGTGCTGCATGGACCTTCCTATAACCAGAACTGGAGAGAGGAGGATAGCGAAGTCTGGGCAGCCATGATCGCGGAGCGCGATGCCGGACGAGCGCGTGCCCTAGGTGTGAGTAATGTCTCCCTGCGTCACCTCGAGCACATGGAAGCCGTGCATGCTGAGCTTCCGGCATTTGTCCAGAACCGCTGCTACGCGCGCCTGGGATGGGATCGCAGCGTGCGCGCCTTTTGCAGGCAGCGCAACATCATCTACCAGGGATTTTCGTTGCTCACTGCGAATGTAGAAGTGCTTCGACATCCGCCATTCCAGCAGCTTGCTGCACAACTGCAGGCCACCCCGGCCCAGGTGGTGTTTTGTTTTGCGCATAAAGTGGGAATGCTGCCGCTCACCGGCACCTCGAATGCCGCGCACATGCAGCAGGACCTCGCCAGCCTGAAGCTGCCGTTGCCGCAGGAAGCCGTGCAGGCCATTGAGTCAATTGCCGGCTAAAGTACGACTTACATCATTCCAGCCGCAGAATTCTCCGGCGCAGCCAGGGCGGCTGTGCCACACGTTCTTTCAGGCTACAGCAACTTTGGTTTTGCTCTAGACTTTCATTTCGCTCATAACCGGGTCATCGACGGTTTTGGTGTCGGGGTACAGCCAGCGCACAAACCTGTTTTGCTCGTCTACCAGGATCATCCGGGGAGTCATGGGCTGGTCGCAGAGTTCGAAGCCCATAATGATGACTTCGTCGCCCTTTTTGATCAGGTGTGCGGCAGCGCCATTCATGCAGATAATGCCGGACCCTTTCTCTCCTTCGATCACATAGGTTTCAAGGCGCGCGCCTGAAGTGTTGCTGACCACCAGAACCTTCTCGCCCGCGATAAGGCCGGTCATCTCCAGCAGATCAGAGTCTATGGTGATGCTCCCGACATAAGACAGCTCTGCCTGAGTTACGATTGCTTTATGAATTTTCGATCTTAATACCCATCTCATATCGTTTTCCTGGTTTGGCGCCGCGCTCCCTTGAAGAGTGCCGGTTAGCAATATGCCTTTTCAGAAAGCAGGAGCGCAAGCTGTTGCGTTCAGCATTGATGCAAAGGTCAGGCCATAATTGCTACAAATAATTTAACAAATAAATTTAATGACTGTTCTAATTTAATGTCTGTTCGCTATAGGCGCGTGCCCTAGCAAAGCACGATCTTTTCCGACTTAATCCCCCGGGTCGCATTTCTGGAATCTACGACCAGTTGTGCCTCGTTCACAATTCTCTGGTAGGGATAATCGGAGTGGTCCGTGACAATCAGCACGCAGTCATACTGGCCGAGATTTTCGAGGGGAGTGCAGGTCATCTGCAGGTTGTATTTCCGCCCGCGCCCGACTTTGGGGAAGTAAGGATCGTTGTAGAAAACCTCCGCGCCCTGTTTCTGCAGTTCTTCAATGATGGTCAATGCGGGTGATTCACGCAGGTCATCGATGTCGCGCTTGTAGGCCACACCCAGCACCAGCACCTTGGAGCCGTTCAGAGCCTTCTTATGGCGGTTCAGGGCTGAAGCTACCGAACTGACCACGTGGTAAGGCATCGACGTGTTGATCTCACCCGCCAGTTCGATGAAGCGGGTCTGGAAGTCCCATTCCTTGGCTTTCCAGGAGAGATAGTAAGGATCGACGGGGATGCAGTGTCCGCCCAGTCCCGGCCCCGGATAAAACGGATGGAACCCAAACGGCTTGGTTGACGCTGCCTGAATGACCTCCCAGATGTCGATACCCATGCGCAGGCACAGCAGCTTCAACTCATTCACCATGGCAATGTTCACGCAGCGGTAGATGTTCTCCAGCAGCTTGGTCATCTCGGCCACTGCCGGACTGGAAACCGGCACCACGCGATTGAAGATAGAGTTATAAAGCGCGCCCGCCAAGTCAGAAGCCGCCGGACTGAGCCCGCCGATCACCTTGGGAATGTCGCAACGCGCCACCGAATCATTACCGGGGTCCTCGCGCTCCGGAGAAAACGCTACCCGGAATGTCCCTGCCGGATCACTGCCCGCAGCAGCTTTCAAGCCAGCTTTGTTTCCCGCTTCCAGGATAGGAACCAGCACCTCCTGCGTGGTGCCCGGATAGGTGGTGCTCTCCAGCACAACGAGTTGGCCTTCCCGCAGGTGGGGCGCAAACGCTTCAGCGGTCTTACGGATGTAGCTCAAATCAGGCTCACGGTATTCATCCAGAGGCGTGGGCACGCAGATAATGATCGCGTCCATCTCCGCGATATGGCTGTAATTGTCAGTGGCTGAAAAGCCTTTAGCCCGCGCCGCAGCTATTTCCGTTTTGGGAATCCGGTAGATATAGGAGCCGTTGTTGTTCAGTGTGCGCACCTTCCCGGCATCAATGTCAAAGCCGGTTACCGGAAAGCCCTGTTCATTGAAGAGCAGCGCCAGCGGCAGGCCAACATACCCTAATCCGATGATTCCTACCTTTGCGGTGCGCGCCTGGATACGGGAGCGAAACTGCTCCACACTGCTGGAAAGCGGTTGTGCTTGTGGGGTCATTGTCCTCAATTCTACATTCAGAGGCGCTTCCGGGGCGAAGTGCTTTTACCGGCTTGGTGCCCTTTGCGGTTGCATTTGTTTGGGCCAAAGGCTAGAGACTACCCGGTACTGAGGTAACCCACGATGACCCAAAAACAGCATTCCTTGAATACAGCTTTTGCTTTAATTTACTGGTTTATAAAGGGTCTTTTTGGCTGGAAGATGCCCTCAGAACACCTTAACCAAGGGGAGTTCCAGGCATTTTACCGGCAAACTTTGTGGTACTCTGTACCCAATCCCCCTGAGCACGCGTGGCACAAACTCGAAAATCCGGTTTCCAGATTTCCTATGTAACCATCACCTACCGCAGTGTGGCGCTGGTGATCGTCTGTGTGCTGCTGCTTGCCTTTCTGTTGATGGAGTTACTGCTCCCTTCGACTGCCGACAAGATGCTGCGCTCCAGCGAGTCGCTTTTTGAAAAGGCGCTGGCCAAGGTGGGGCTCATCAATAACCCCGGCGATGGAAGCAACAACGGCACTGCCGGCCCCCAGCAGGCGCACTTCACCAACATCGATGGCGAAGTCATGGTGCGCCGCGGCAGCACCTGGATTCCCGCCGATTACAACGTGGCGCTGGATACCGGCGATGTAATCCAGACCAAGTCTCAGGGAATTGCCAAGATCGTTTTTGCTGACGGCACCAACTACACTATCAAGCCCGATTCCCTGATTCGCGTGGAGGAAAACTCCGTCAATGCCGCGCAGCAGACGGCGGTAAAGGTGGAAGTGAATACCGGAACCGTCGATCTGGCTACCTCCACCATGACGCAGGGATCGAAGTCGCAAGTCGTGGTTGCCGGGGCTACCGCCACCCTGGGCGGCGATACCAGGGCTGAAGTGATGAACGATCCCCGCAACGACCAGCATGAAATCATGCTGAAGAGCGGCAACGGCGTGGTGACCCGTGAGAGCACCAATGAATCCGTGACGATGGCCCCCTTCGAAAGGGTGTCGTTCAAGTCAGATTCGCAGATAACCAAAATCCGGGAAATCGGCCCGCCTAACCTGATCGACCCGGCCAACATGTATCCCAAGGTGGTCGCCAGCAACTCCGAGCCGATCACTTTCTCCTGGACGCAGGCGGAAAACGCCAAACAATACCGGTTCAAGCTGTCCCGGAACCCTTATTTCTCCTCGCTGGTCTTGAACAAGATCATCGAGGGCAGCGAGATCCAGCTCTCTTTCCTGCCCGAAGGCTCCTATTACTGGGCGGTGCAGTCGGTGGGGTCGAATGGCAAGGAGTCGGTTGAAAGCGAAAAGAACCGCTTCACCCTAATCGTAAGAAAAGAAAGCCAGGTAGGCCTGATGCTGGAACTGGATGAGTTCGTCCAGCACGGCCACATCATCGAGGTTCGGGGCCACACGGAAAACAGCGCCCACGTCATGGTCAATGACCAGCAGGTAGCGATGATTAACCCGGATGGTTCATTCCATCATTTCACTCCGCCGCTGCCCACCGGAGAGAACATAATTACCATTACGGCACAAAATGCCAAGGGTGGAGTGAACACCAAAACACAAAAAGTTGTAATCCAGTAGAATCTCTTATTGCTCCACTTTGGCTTTTGCTCCAAAGTATCTGGTGACTCCCGCTGACAAGGTATGGCAGTTCCGCTCGTTGAAGCGGTGTAAGCTGGCGAGAAGTGTGCCGGAAGGTCCGGACTTTCAGCCCGGTTGCAGTTTTGAGCTTCACACACGCCAGCTCTGCAACAGGTCACGCACTTTCGGGCATTGTTCTCAGGGCACTGAACTAGTAATGTGTTAGTTAACAGGTTTTGAGCGCGCCGCAAGGCGAAGAATTCGCGAGAAAGAAACACTATGTCGTCAAACGGTTTCAAGTCAGAGAGTTCGCGTATCCACAATCTGCGTTCACTCTTCAGCATGTTCTCCAGCGACCTCGCCATCGATCTGGGCACTGCCAACACGCTGGTGTATGCGAAGGGCAAAGGCATCGTGGTGAATGAGCCTTCCATCGTGGCCATCAACAAAAACAACGGTGAGGTTGAGGCCGTAGGCAAAGAAGCCAAAGAGATGCTGGGACGCACTCCCGGCAATATCGTCGCCATCAAGCCCATGAAAGACGGCGTGATCGCCGATTTCAAAGTCACGGAAAAGATGCTGAACTATTTCATCCAGAAGGCCCATAACCGCAAGATGATGGTGCATCCGCGCATCGTGATCGGCGTGCCTTCCGAGATTACGCAGGTGGAAAAACGCGCCGTCATGGATTCCGCCTATCGCGCCAAGGCCAGTGAAGTTCACCTGGTGGAGCAAGCCATGGTGGCGGCCATCGGCGCCGGACTGCCCATCACCGAGCCCAGCGGCAACATGGTGGTGGATATTGGCGGCGGCACTACGGACATTGCCGTGATCTCGCTCAGCGGCATCGTCTATTCGCGCTCGGTGCGCATGGCCGGTAACCAGATGGACGAAGCCATCATGAATTACCTCAAGCGCAAGTACAACCTGTTAATCGGCGAACGCACCGCCGAGCAGATCAAAATCGAAATCGGTTCCGCCTATCCCCTGGATAAGCCGCTGACCATGGAAATCAAGGGCCGCAACCTGATCGAGGGCGTGCCCAAAACCATTACCATCGATGACAGCGAGATTCGCGAAGCCCTGAGCGAGTGCATCAGCACCATCATGAACGCCATTCGCGTGGCCCTGGAACGTACGCCTCCGGAGTTGAGCGCGGACATCAGCGATCGGGGCATCGTGCTTACGGGCGGCGGCGCCCTGCTGAAGAACCTTGATAAACGCATCCGCGAAGAAACCGGGTTGCCGGTTTCCATTGCGGACGACCCGCTGGCCAGCGTGGTTCTGGGCACAGGCAAAATGCTCAGCGACTTCAAGCTCCTGCGGAAGATCTCCATCGAGTAACATCTTTTTTTGTAGGAAATTGAGCCCAGGCCGCAAAGCCTGGGAACGGATTCATGGAAAGTTTTTTCAGCCGCTATAAGAACCCGCTTGTGCTCATGGCGGTTCTCTTCATTCAGGTGGTCGGCCTGGCCACGCAGGTCAAGCGTGACGACCCCCATAGCGGGCGTGGCATACGCCTCATACGCATCTGGTCGGTCAGCGCCATCACCCCGGTGGAGCGCGCCTTTGTAGGCACCGGACATTTCTTCCGCAACACCTGGCACAACTACATCGACCTGCACGACGTCCGTAAACAGAACCGCGACCTGCAGGCGGAACTCGACCGCATGCGCCTGGAGCAGGCCCGCCTTAGGGAAGATGCCGAACAGGGACGCCGGCTGCAGGCGCTGCTGGGGTTCCGCGAAAAATTGATCTTACAGAGCATAGTTGCCCAGGTCATCGGCAGCAGCGGCAGCGAGCAATCGCACATCATCCAGATCGATAAAGGTTACCGCGCCGGCATCAAGACAGATATGGCGGTCATCACTCCTGACGGCATCGTGGGCAAGGTGAAGGAAGTTTTTCCGCTCAGCTCGCAGGTGCTGATGATCAATGACAAGGACAGCGGCGCGGGCGTGATCCTGCAAAGGTCGCGGCTGCAGGGAATCATCAAGGGCACGAACAAGGGAGAGCTTTTTGTCAGTGACATCATGTCCGACGAGAAGGTGGAGCCGGGCGAACAGGTGATCACCAGCGGTGGGGACCGTATTTATCCCAAGGGCCTTCCTGTAGGCACGGTGATCAACGCCGGCGTAGACCATGAGGCTGAAACTTTCCTGGCCATCAAGGTAAAGCCGTCTGCCAACCTGAATCGTCTGGAAGAAGTGCTGGTCATCACAAAGATAGAAGAGCAGGTTCCGACGGTCAGCCAGGAGGGAACTCGCGTCCGCGCCGCCGATATTCTCGCCGAACGCCTGCCCACCGTTCCCAAGAAACCTGAAAAGCCGGATGACAAAACCAAACCGGCAGGCACAACGACAGTTCCCGGCACTCCTGATCAGCACAAGAAAACCGGCGCTAGCGCCACAAACCCTAACGGAGCGCGGCCGCCTTCTGGTGCGGGAAATGCTGGTGTAGCACCTTCGCCGGGGCCCCCGACACGCGCCGGTGTTGCGCGTGGTGGGGTGGAGTCGCCCTCGGCTGTGGGGAATGCCACAAACAAGAACCAGGCTGCCGGCACACCGAAGAACCCTGCGGATTCTGCTACAAAGAAGACAGGAGCCAGCAATAGTCCAGGTACTGCGGACCAGGCGAAGAACAACGATCATTCCGCACAGCCGAGGGCGGCTGTGCCACACGATACTGCTAACAAGGGGCAGGCGGCCGGCACAACCAAGAATCCTGCGGATTCCGGTACAAAGAAACCAAGTACCGACACGAAGAAGAAACCCGCAGACGGCACGGCTGCCGGCACTCCGGTTGTTCCTAAACCCAAAAAACCAGATCAACCCAAACCATCGGATACCGCCCCTCCTGACATTTCGGAGAAACCACCTCGATGACCGTGGCCGTTTCCTACACATCCAGGGAAGAGATTGAAGTCCACAAGTTTAGCTGGGCGGCCTCACTGGGCATTCCGCTGCTGGCGCTGGTCATCCAGACCTTCGTTCCTCTGCGCCTGAACTTTCTAGCTATCTTCGATTTGCCCTTGCTGGTGACCATCTTCTTTGCCGTTTCCCGCCGCCGCCCCGTGCCCGGCCTGATTACCGGCGCGCTCATTGGCACCGTGCAGGACGCCTTCACCGGACACCAGATCGGCCTCAATGGAATTTCCAAAACGCTGATCGGCTATCTTGCGGCCTCGCTGGGCGTAAAGGTGGATGTAGACAATCCCGGCTCGCGCTTCCTGATGACCTTCGTCTTCTACCTGGCCCACCAGTTCATTTATGCCGCCATTGATGTAGTCCTGGTAGGCGCAAGCCAGCCCTGGAGCTGGAGCCATGTTCTGATCGGCTCGGTGTTAAATGGCCTGCTGGCGGTGGTGATATTTACGTTTCTGGATCGATTGAAATTGAGAGCATGAAGTAGAGGCTGGCTGCTATGCTGGGTGTAAGGACACGTTCAGCAGGAAGAAACAACAGCAGGGGCTGAAGCCCAATGTCACTTACTTTATGTATGGTAAAGCTGCTTCGCCCCTACGGGCTTTGGCCTTTACCTCGCTATTAACCCGCGTATGCCGACGTGGGCTAAATAATTACGCGCCTCCGGTGCTTGGCTCTCGTGCCCGTCACGTCCTCTGCTCCCAAGTTTGATGAACAGTCCATGCTAAGTCAGTGACATTAGGCTGAAGAATGCCCTGATACACACCTCTTTTCGGGATAAATAAAGCTGCGCGTTGATGACGATTTATGCAGCCTTGTACTTATAGCTGCGCGTACCCGCATCTACCATAAGCTTCAATTTCTTTGGTTTCTGTATCTCAGTGAATCTGGCGATCACGTCCCGGGCCTTCTGCTCCAGTCCTTCACTAAGACCAAGCGCAACGAGTCGCACCAGACGGTCAACCATGGAACTCACAGGCATGGAGCCAGTTTCCACGCGCGACAGATGAGACTTGTCAATATTGAGAATAGCGGCAAAAGCTTCGTTGGTTAAGCCCAGGAACTTACGCAGGAACCTCACATCCTGCCCTTCTAAAGCATAGGGCTTAGCAATTACAGCCAAGGCAATGGTGCGCATTAGATCATTCAAACGCGGGAGCCGTGGTGTCTCAGTATTGCACCGGTCGCATACCAACACCTCAACATTCTTCAGAATGACATTGCTCAATCCGCTTTCCGCAAATGGGTAATCCTTGCGAACAGCGCGGAGCGCCCCTCCACATTCAAGGCAGCTGATACCCACAAGCTTCTGCTGCTTTGATTTTGCCTTCATTTCAGTCCCCTCTCCATTGGGGCATAGTGTTCAACGAAATATCCGCGGGTCGAAAACGTCCAGCAACTATTCAGTCCCTGTTTTGTCGGGACAAAGCTTTCAACCCGCAGATTGTCGAGCCTGATGAGTCTCGAAGCTTTTCAGTCCCCTCTTCTATCGAGGCACAGATCAGCTAATCGCAGATTTCTCAGCCCCTCCTGCCTCCAGCAGCTTTTAAGTATGCTGTTATCAAAAGCGTTTCATCATCAGCCCTAAATGTGAATACGATCATCAGCCACCGGCCGCCTGACTCCTTACCTTCAACCTTATACCGCCATTGCCGGAAGCGGACATCGAACTCAGGCTCATCATAGACGATGCCACTCTTTAGCACGGGCATAGCATCGAGAAGATCAAGACCATCATCCCTCAGCGCGCTAAGAAAGTGGGGATGGGGTTCCACGACGCCATTCTCTGCGCAATAGCGCAACAGCTTCTGCGCCTCCTGCTTCGAAAGTCGTCGGTTCATTGATATGATATTTTATTCCTGAGTTGATGATTTATCAAATTAATAATTTTCCTTGCGTCTGCCGCGTCTTTTGCGGTTAAGACCTCAGTTATTCCTCGGGAATCCCGATGTCCTCATTCCATAAATGCGGGCGCGCCTGGATGAAGGCCCGCATCAGTTCGATACATTCGGAATCATTGAGATTGATCAACTGCACTCCGTGGGCGACGAACAGGTCTTCGGCCCCGCGGAAGGTGTGGTTCTCGCCAATGATCACCCGGGGAATCTTGTAGAGCAGGCTGGTTCCGGTACACATGATGCAGGGGCTGAGCGTGCTGACCAGCACCAGCTTGTGCCAGTCGGTGCGGCGTCCGGCATTGCGAATGCACACCACCTCGGCATGTGCGGTGGGATCGCCGGTCTGCACGCGCAAGTTGTGTCCACGGGCAATGATGCGGCCACTGCTGTCAGCAAGCACTGAGCCGATAGGGATGCCGCTTTCGGAGAGGCCGAGTTTAGCCTCGGCGATGGCTGCGTTTAAGAGAGTGTGTTCACCCATCGTGCTCACTATAGCAGTAGAGCAGTATTCGTCAGAAAGAGACAGCAGCAGGGGCTGAAGCCTAATGTCACTTACTTTGCACATTCGAGCATGAATTTAAAAGAATTTTCGCATGGGCGGGCAGCAGCGGGGCAGATTCCTCCGCCCTACTCACGCGCTGAAGAAAACGCGCGTGAGCTTAACG
>Ga0066662_10000984_pt1 | contig 12792 bp, 7 predicted proteins | sample GraSoiAngelo_111_FD_133939 | JGI IMG/M metagenome (GOLD analysis project Ga0066662, IMG submission 133939) | Grasslands soil microbial communities from the Angelo Coastal Reserve, California, USA - 14_0903_12_40cm | ecosystem: Environmental > Terrestrial > Soil > Grasslands | place: USA... | reverse complement strand
TCGCCAAACGCGGCGGCCTCTATACCGAGGTAGATGTCAGTACACCGTTATCGTGGGATGACATGGGAGCCTGGCGCTTCGCATTGAAGATTGCGCCCACCGGGAAAGGGAAATGGGGCGTAAGCGGTTTTTTGCGCCGGGGAGAAGAGGCCATGCCGCTCTCCGCACCGGTTCTCATGGTTCCCGGCTTGGTTTTCACTGCTGACTGCGTGGCGCCTTTGGAAGATATTTCACTGGCGTGGATATCGTCTCTGCTCAAGCCGGGCTCGATCGAAGCGCCGGAAAGCGAGCGGGATGAACTCCTGACCGCGCTGCTATGCCTGCCGGATTTGCCGCCGCTGGAAGTGCCGGAAGACATGCATTATGAAGAGATCAGGCTCCAGCCTCGGCCTTGCCTGACCATTCGTAGTGAAAACTCAGGCATACACAACTCCGGACGCCTTAAAGCGGATGTCTCTTTTCAATATGAGCACTGGATAGTACCCGAACACGATCCCGCCACAGGCCGGTACGAAGCTGACAATCGCCGTTTTCTGCGCCGCGACTTCGTAGCCGAAAAGGCCGCCACACACATGCTCAGTGAAGCAGGCATGAAGTATGTAAGGTACGGATGGACTGCCTTCTACAATCCAGAACCCGCGTGGGAAATAGCTCCCACCAAGATGCCCCGCATCATTCGCGCGCTGGTTGGAGCAGGCTGGCACGTGGAGGCTGAAGGCAAGTATTTCCGCCGTCCCGGCACATTCAGCATTGAGGTTTCGAGCGGCGTGGATTGGTTCGAACTCCACGGAGAAGTTGAATATGGAGAGGTCAAGGCGCAGCTTCCCGCATTGCTGCAGGCGCTGCGCAATGGCGAAACTATGGTCCGTCTTGGTGATGGTAGTTTCGGCTTGCTGCCGGAAGAGTGGCTGCGCCGTATTGGGCCACTGGCCGGCATGGGAACGGCGGAGGGTATGCATATAGTTTTCCGCCAGAGCCAGGCCGGAGTGCTGGATGCTTTGCTTGCAGCACAACCGGAAGCCAGTTGCGACGAGACCTTCGCCCGTGTTCGCAAAGAAATATGCGAATTTAAAGGAATTCAGGCGGCCGCGCAGCCTGCGGGTTTCAACGGGCATCTGCGCGATTATCAGCGCGAGGGCCTTGGCTGGATGCTCTTTCTCCAGCGCTACTCCTTCGGCGGGTGCCTGGCTGACGACATGGGTGTGGGCAAGACCGCGCAGATGCTGGCCCTGCTGGAGACGCGCCGTGAACTGCGGGCCTCCGGCAGCGCCGTGGGGCCGTCACTCGCTGTAGTGCCCAGATCGCTGGTGTTCAACTGGAAGCAGGAGGCGGCGCGCTTCACTCCGCAATTGCGGGTGCTCGACTACACCGGCCTGGAACGCAAGAACAGCGATTTCAGCGGCTATGACCTGGTGCTTACCACCTACGGCACAGTGCGGCGTGACATTCTGCGGCTCAAGGACAGTGAATTCGATTACATCGTGCTTGACGAGGCGCAGGCAGTCAAAAATGCAAGCACGGAATCGTCCAAGGCTGTGCGTCTTTTGCGTGGGAAACACCGCCTGGCGCTCAGTGGCACGCCCGTAGAGAACCATCTTGGCGAGCTTTGGACGCTTTTCGAGTTTCTGAATCCCGGCATGCTGGGTACAGCCAGCGTATTCAAATTGGCGGGAGAAGCAGCGCGTAATCCTGATGGGGAAACCCGCCGGCTCCTTGCCCATGCTCTCAAGCCATTCATTCTGCGCCGCACCAAGGAGCAGGTTGCGCGCGAGTTGCCTTCCAAAAGCGAGCAGACCATTTACTGCGAGATGGAATCGGAACAACGCAAGCTCTACAACGAGCTGCGCGAGCACTATAGGAATCTCTTGCTGAAGCGCGTCGATACAGAAGGTCTGGCGAAGTCCAAGATCCAGGTGCTTGAAGCCCTGCTCCGCCTGCGCCAGGCCGCCTGCCATCCCGGTCTGCTCGATCAAAAATACCGCAACAAGCCCAGCGGAAAATCAGAGGTATTGCTGGAGCGGCTGCGCGAAATCGTGGACGAGGGACATAAGGCGCTGGTCTTCTCGCAATTCACCAGCCTGCTCAGCATTCTTCGCGCACAGTTGGATGCCAACGGTATTGTTTACGAATACCTGGATGGCCGCACCCGGGACCGTCAGAAGCATGTTGAGCGGTTTCAAAATGACGCAGACTGCCCTCTTTTCCTGATCAGCCTGAAGGCTGGAGGTTTAGGGCTGAACCTCACCGCCGCCGAGTATGTCTTTATTCTCGATCCATGGTGGAACCCTGCCGTGGAAGCGCAAGCCGTAGACCGTGCTCACCGCATTGGACAGACGAAGCAGATCTTCGCCTACAGGCTTATCGCTCGTGACAGCGTCGAAGAAAAGGTGCTGGAGCTGCAAAACACCAAACGGGACCTTGCCGCCGCGATCATTGGCGAAGATAACAGCTTGATCCGCGACCTGCGCCGCGAAGATCTGGAACTCCTGTTGTCATGAGCGCGAATGTGATCTTACCGAATAGAAAGGTATTGCAGCGGTCGGATTTTTATTTGTGTGCGTGCTGAATGTCGACTGGAAGGACCGGTGGTTCGCCTTCTTTGAGGTCAAGAAAGCGCTTCAGTTCTTCGGGTGACAGCACCTTGGCATACTCTTCGGCTGCGTACCCGGCCAGGGATTGAGCGTTGCGGGAAAAGAACGCTGTTGTGAGCCGGCGCAATAAATATTTCATCCCCAGGCGGAGACGTTTCTTCTCAATGCTTTGCTGCGCTGCCCATAAGGCTGACCGGCGATCCGCGGGAAAGTTTTGACCGAGGCGGTGATCAATGGCCAGATCCAGCTCTTGCCGGCGTACCTCCCTCCCTGTCCTGATCAGCCGATGGCATAGGAGGCAAGTTACGGTACAAGTCCAGTATCCGGCTCTCGTACTCGTCGTTACTCAAGCGTGGACCGTAATCAGGCTCTGGCTGCATTGAACCTCTGATTTGTAGACCGTACAACCTGATTATCAACCAGTCTGCACTGTTCGAGGTTTGTCCTCGCCGAAGAGCATGTTTCGGATCAGGTCGGCGTGGGTGCGATCGGTTTCAGCCTGTTCGTGAAGGCGCTCCGCCATGCCGGCCGCAGTTGTATTCTCAGCCAGTCTTCTGCTCAGTGCAGATTTTTCATCCAGGGCGCGCATGGCCGCCCACAAAGCATTTTCGACCGATGTCTCCTGTTCTTCCGCCAGGGTGTTGATGGTGAAGGCGTGGCCCACGCGGCAGCGGAAGCGTACCAGGTCACCTTCACGCATCTCCCACAATATGCCGTGACAATCAGGACAGGTGAAGGTAGATGGCGTTCCCTCACCTTCTTCGGGCGAGGCTACGCCACGGTTGTTCTCGGCACTATCAGGACGCTCAGAACTGGAAGCGGATTTTTTCATGGGACCTCCTGCGCATTTGGCTACAAGCTGGACCAGGCAAGGTCCAATTTCGCTGGCCGGCAGCACATGATCAGCCCCTCCGTACTGCAGAGCCGATTGCGGCATCTGGCTGGATTGGGCATCGGCGGGGTCCTGCACGATGGCAGTGCCCCCGCGTGAGCGGATCACGCGCAAGCCCGCCGCTCCATCATCCAACTGCCCGCTCATAACCACCCCCAGCACGCGCGGGCCATAGACGCGGGCGGCGGTGCGGAAAAGAGGATCGATGGCCGGACGGTGGCGGTTCTCGCGCGGTCCGCGTTTCACGCGCACCATGCCTTCCTCCAGCATCAGATGGCGGTCGGGCGGAGCAACATAGATATGCCCATGCCTGATGGATTCGCCATCCAGTGCATGGGTGGCGGGAAGGGCGCCGGCACGGGAAAGAATTCTGGGCAGCATACTCTCAAAGTCCATGGGGATATGCAGGACAATGAAGATGGCTGCGGAAAAGTTCTGAGGAAGAGGGCGCACCAGTTGCTGGAAAGCTTCCACGGCGCCCGCCGATCCCCCCACTACGATAATGTCGCAAGGCGGCAATTGAGCTTCTTTCGCTCAAGTAGGATGCATCCCTCTCGTGGCGGGATTGCGAGGATTTACGGCAAAGGACGCAAACGCATTGAGCTACCAGCTTCTAGAGCAAAACCAGAGTTGCTGTAGCCGGGAAGGAACGTGTGGCACAGCCGCCCCCGGCTGTGCGGAAGGCTCGCTCCATTTCTCACTGGTCTCCAGCGTTCTCACCCACGGGCAGCTCTTTCTGCATAAGAGTGAGGACTGCGCCCTCGATCTTGTTGTCACTGGTGCGATAAGGCGCCAGGCGCAATGTATAAAATGCGCCATTCGCATGTCTCACCTGCCGGCGGGTGGGAACCATATCACGCAAGACGTTGAGCACCGCCTCTTCCAGGTTATCCGCTGCAATCTTGAGTTTCACGCTGCTGATGGAGCGGCCCACGTCCACTGCTGACAGCCCCAGCACCTTCTCCGCCTGATGGGTGAAGCGCCGTATGCTCAAGTCGGGCCCCAGCATGACAATGGGAATATTCACGCTGTTGAGCAGGTTCACAAGATCGTCATTGAGTTGCGCAAGCTGGGCGTTGCGGTGCTGCATCTCTTCGTTGACGGTGTTGAGTTCTTCATTGGCGGATTCCAGCTCTTCCTTCGAGGTCTGCAATTCCTCATTAGTGCTTTGCAATTCCTCATTAGCTGACTGGATCTCTTCATTGGCCGATTGAAGTTCCTCATTGGTGGCTTCGCGCTCTTCGATAATGGATTGCAGGTATTCCCTGGTGGACGCCAGTTCCTGCTTGAGCTGCTCAAGCTGGCGGTCTTTCTGCAGGTCAGCCTCAGGCGCGGCTTTGGCTGATTTCTGGCGGGAGACCGGCTGTGAGTCAGGGTTGGAGCCGGAGCTGTCTTCAAACACAATCATGTAATTGGCAGGGGAGCTGGCGCTGGTCTTGAAGGGAATGATCTCCAGGTTCACAGCTTTCAGATGCTCGTTGCTCTCCACCTGCACGCCTTCTTTTCTGACTGCCGCGCCGCTCTTGCGGGCTGACTCCATGAGCCTTTGCAGTTCAAACATCAGGCCCGGCCGCACCATGCGCGGCAGATTGAGGCTGGCCTTTCCGGGAGAGAGTTCGAGATATCTTCCGGTGCGTCCGCGGCTTTGCAGAATGTCCATCTGCTCGTTCACTACCACGGCCGCGGGAACATACCTGGCCAGCAGCAGCCGGTCCGCCTCCTTCTGCATGTCGGGAATAGCTTTGGCGGTTTCATTTTCCTTGCCTTCTGCAGGCGCAGCCGGCAGAAGCTCGGCATCGACCATCGCAGACCGGTCGATAGACATGCCGAACGACACGGGAGAAAGAACTGCCTTTTTGGAATAAATCTTATGTTTTTTGTCAGCCATTTCAAACAACTCCGCGCCCGAGCCGACCAGTCCTTCGTTATTGCCTACCATCAGGAATCCGGACGGTTTCAAGGCGTAGTGAAAGATAGGTATTACACGCTTCTGGAGCCCCGGCCCCAAATAGATAAGGAGGTTACGGCAGCTCACAATATCCAGGCGGGAGAAGGGCGGATCCTGAAAAACATTCTGTCGCGCAAAGACGCAGTAATCACGAATGGTTTTGCTGATCTGGTAGCCCTCTTCCACTCTATTGAAAAACCGCCGCAGGCGTACCGGGGCAACATCGGCAACGATGTTTTCCTTGTAGATTCCGGCGCGGGCGCGCTGAATGGCGGTTTCGCTCAAGTCGGTGCCGAAGACCTGCACTGTAAATTCCGCTCTCAGGTCGCTCAGGAACTCCATCAGCGCAATTGCGTGCGAATAGGCTTCTTCGCCGGTAGAACATCCGGGCACCCACACCCGGATAACGTCGTTTTGCGCGCGGTTTTTGAGCAGCGCGGGATACACCACCTGCTTCAATGCTTCGAAGGATTCCGGGTTCCTGAAAAAGCTGGTTACGTTGATCAAGATGTCCTGGTAAAGGGCGTCGGCCTCGGAACGGTGCTCGCGCACGTAGGCGATGTAATCGCTGAGTTTCTCGATCTTATTCAGCGCCATGCGCCGCAGGATCCGGCGCTGGATAGTCCCGGACTTGTAATCGGAAAAATCTACGCCGCTGACCTGCTTGACGATACGGAACAGGTGGATAAGATCATAATTGCCTGCGGCCAGCAGGTCTTTTTTCTTACCGCCTCCATTCGCTATGTAAGGATGGTTCCGAAGCTGCGCCAGCTCGGCGGCGATGCGCGCCGGCGGCATCACGAAGTCCACGCAACCAGAGGCTACCGCGCTGCTCGGCATGCCGTCAAACCTGGCCGATTTTGCATCCTGGGCAAAGGTGATGCCCCCTTCTCCCTTGATGGCTGCCAATCCCAGGGTGCCATCGGAAGCCGTGCCGGAAAGCACCACGCCGATGGCGTTGCTTTGCCTGTCCTGTGCGAGCGAACGCATGAAGGTGTCAATCGGCAGGTGCTGGTGGTCGCGATTACGCGTCTCCAGCCTCAGGATTCCCCCAGCTATAGTCATCTCCATATTGGGAGGAAGGACGTAGACATGGTCAGGCTTGACTTGCGTTCCATGCCGTACCTGCAGCACCGGCAACTTAGTCGCGCGCGCCAGCAGTTCGGTCATGGCGCTTTCATGGCTGGGATCAAGATGAGGCACGATGACGAAGCCCATGCCGGGTGTTTGCGGAAGCGCTTTCAACAGCTCGGTAATGGCCTCCAGGCCGCCGGCGGAAGCCCCCACGCCTACAATCGGGAAATCGCTGTCCATAGGACCGCTGGAGCCTGCTTCACCCCCGGACTTTGCGGAACTGCGCCCGGCATTGCCGGACTCGGTACGCTTCCTGTCAGGTTTGGCCATAGTTGGAATCAGAGAACATGGTTGGGCTGCCTGCAATCCCAATCAAGTCATTAGATTCGGAAATACTGATTAGATTATAAGCGCCGCAATTCACCACCGAACTCTTTTTTGCACCGGGGTTGCAGCAGCAGTCGCGGAGCAGGAGTGACAACGAAGCGCGGCATTGCCCGTGAGGGGAAAGTGAATTTTTGCCCGTGAATCTTCATCTATCTTTTATCTTGCTTCGCGACTTCGGTCTCCGCGTCTTCGTCCTTCCATAGCGAACTTCGATTCAGCTTTGCTCCTCGGTATCATTCAAATCAGTATCATCAGTGATTTCCCTGCTGGCGCGAGCTTTGCTTAACGATTTCCAATTTTCGTAATATCTGATGCGCCATCCTGCCCACTTCTGCGATTTTCGCTTGTTATTGCCGGCATGGCGCAGTAATATTTCAACAGGGTTCGAGGACAAAGTCGGTCTAGGCGGCAGGACAACCATAGTTCTTTCGGCAACATCATAGATTACGAAATTTTTGAAACAGAACTTGCCCATGAGTGCCGTCGATCAAAATGATCTTCTGAATTCATGATGATCTTCTGAATTCATGGAAAGAGATGGCCCCAATCCATAGCTTTTCTGTCTTAGGAGTTTCCAATGACTGCCGTAAACCAGCACGATCTTCTTAATTCATGGAAGGAGATAGCCGCTTACCTCAACCGGGGTGTGCGTACCGTGCAACGCTGGGAAGCAGAACTGGGACTGCCGGTGCGCCGTCCACGCGGCATGAGCCGTAGCGCGGTCATCGCCATGCGTTCAGAGATTGACGCATGGTTGAAAACCTGTCCGGTGACGGAACACGCCGGGAGCCCCCCTGCAAAAGTTATACAGGTGGTGCAGCGGCCCAGTCCGCCCATCGGTTCTCTTATCATCAGATCTCATGAATTGCAGCACTCTGTCTCCCGCACCCGTGAAGAACTGGGCGACAGTCTCAGCCGCCTGATGAATACGCTGGAGAAGATGGTGGGCAAAAAGCCAGCTCCTAGCCTTTAGCTGCTCGCTGACTGCACCTTGACTTTTTACTTCCCCCTATCCTCAGTTCTACTCTATGTTTCTCTGTGCCTGCGTGTCTCCGTGTTGGGTTTCCTCAAAGACACACAATAATTTCTTCGCTGTAATGTGTGTCTCCCGCGGATAGCCGAAAGCATTATTGATATATGTTATGCCCCCGCGTTCGGTGCGCTGGTTCACGTGGTAGTGTCCGTAGATGTGCATCGAAGAGCCAAGCTTCCTTACATGATCATCAATGGCTTCTGCCCCAAGCACCGGCCGCAGCAGCTCAATAGTTTTTCTGCCACTGGGCAATAGGTCGCTGCGCGGCACAAAATGCGAGAAGGAGATGACTGTCCGGCCCGGATCGGGCGTGAATGGCGGGTTTGCGGAGAGAAAATGCCGGGTAATTCGGGGCTGATCAAAATTCTCAGGCCACAGACACATCTGATAGTCGGCCCATTTTTCCCGAAGCTCTTCTGACGGCTCAGCAAATGAATGATCGTACCAGGCAAGCACCGGAACCAGGGAAACTGCGTCGAGATGTACTACACCGGTTTGCACGCCTGAACCGGAGGCCACATTTTGAATGTCGCGGAATTTCTCCAGCGAATCCTGTGTCGATTGATACCGTACCCAGAGCTCGTGGTTTCCGGGCAGATAGGCCACTACCTGAAAGCGTTTCTGCAGCGTGACCAGCGTCTTTTCGATCTGCGCGAGAGTATGCGTGATATCTCCGGCGCAGATGAGCGCATCCTGCCGGTAATCCCAGGCGGAAAGCTGCGACACCCAGCGGGCATTCTCGGGGTGGTCTACATGGAGATCTGAGATGGCGAAAATTCTCATTCACAAATACTTAGTATTTAGTATTTAGTATTTTAGTATTTAGTACTTAGTACTTAGCTGCTAGCTTCTAGCTGCTGGCTTTTAGCTCTTGGCTCTTGGTTTTTAGTTCTTGGCTTTTGTTATTGGTAGAGCAAGTTTTGAGTCAGATCATCCGATCATCGATCATCGATCACCGGATCACCCGATCTCCGGATCTCCCGATTCTCCGTTACCTTTGCGTCCTTCGCGCCCTTTGCGGTTAAACCGGTTTGCTGCCGATGAGCAAAAGCGCCCCAATCCGCTTGAAGTCCTTCAGCTCCGCGGCATTCTTGAACCACTTGCCTGAATACTCTTCCGGCGAAGGGCTACGATCGGGAATGCGCCGGGCTTCAACCTGCTCAAAGCCGTGCTGCTGCAGCAAAGTAATATACTCGGCCTCGGAGAGGGCCTGCACCGGCACTTTCAACTCAGTAACCCAGCGCAGCGAATAAGGATTGTCCCTATAAAGGTTAATCAGGATGAAAAGCCGACCGCCGGGGGCCAGCACGCGCCGTACCTCGTCCAGCGCCTTGCCCTGGTTGGCATAGTAATAAAACGATTCCACGGAGAGAACTTTGGTGAAGAAGTTATCCTGGGAGGGGATGTTCTCAGCAGAACCCCAGATGTAGCGAACGTTTTTGGTTCCTGCGGAAGCCTGCTCGGCGCGGCGCAACATCTCGTCGGCCACGTCAATGCCCACGATGTCTCCGCCGGTGGCGATGCGGGCCAGGCGGCGCGAGGCCCATCCGGTGCCGCAGCCCAGATCGAGGACGCGGTCACTGGGTTGAAGATTCATGAGCGCGATGGCCTGCTCGGTGATGTCGGAGTGGTGGTCTTCCATCTCGTCGCCGCGTCCGGCCTGCGCCCACTGGTTGAATTCCTGCTGCAGTTTCTGGTCTGCCTGGTGAATGACTTGGTCTTTGGTCTCCATAAGTTCTATGCTACAGAAGCATGAGCGAACCAGCCAACCCCAGGCAGCCTGTCCCCGAGGCGCTGTATTGCCCCAATTGCGCGCGCGAGGTTCACGATCCTCTCACCTGCGGCGACTGCTCCGCCGTCATCTGCCGCGTGTGCGGTATGCCCCTGGAATCGTCGGCTGATCTGGGGATCGGATAACCGCAGAGGAATTTGGTAAATGGATAATTTGGTAAGTGGGTCAATGAAAACCGTACATCTGCAATTTACCCATTGACCAAATTACCCACTTACCCATTTCTAGATTCGATCCAGAAGAGTCTCTCGATTTTTAGTAACGGTTCACCTTTGGAGCGCATCTATTCTTGTGCATGGCAGCGTGGCTCCGGAATCTCGGGATCGAAGTAGCAGGTTGGGCTCTCTTAGGTCTGGCTGTAATCGTTCTTCCTTTGCCCATTGTTCCTTCTTTGCTGCTGATTGCCGCCCTGGCGATTCTTTCCTCCCGCTACATATGGGCCGAGCGCCTTCTGGATAAAGTACGCAAGAGCGTCCCTTTATTCACACGCCAGCGCAAGACCATGGAATCTTCGCAGAGCGTTTGAGACCATCGTTTCAAATCAGCCGTCCCCTTCGGGACTGAATTTTCATCCGCTTATATACCCGGCATTCCGCTGCGCTTCATGCCGGGCTACTTTCACGCCGTGCCTTCGGCACTTCTGCATGTCAGCACAACAGGTGGTCACGCCTGCATTCCAGCACAGGCAGTGGTCACTTCTGCATTCCAGCAGAGATAGGTGGTCACGCCTGATTATCAATTCCGGCGATTTTGGCAATTATGCGCAATTCAGGTCACCCGATCACGGCGATCTCCCGATCTCTCGATCTTCTGTTACCTCTGTACCGTTGTCCCCCTGTCCTTTTGCGCTTCTAATACCCGCAACAGAAGCAAGACTGCCCAAGAGATTCAAGGAGTGCGTCCGCCATGACGTTCCAGAATTCGTTTATCCATAAACTCCAGGTATGTATCCTGATGCTGGCACTGAGTGCCTGCCTCTGCGCTGAACCGAAACCGAGCAGCAGCGGAATGCAGATGAGCACCAGGTCTCCGCAGGCCCGCGCCTTCTTTGAAGAAGGCCTGGCCAAGATGGAGACCCTGCACATCGAAGCCGGACTGCAGGCCTGGCGCAATTCAGCCAAGGCTGACCCGAATTTCGGGCTGCCCCACATCTTCCTGGCCTATTTTGCGCAGGATCCCACCGAGCAGGTAGCTGAGCGTGAGAAGGCCCTGACTGCGCGCCATGGAGCAGGTCCCGAGGAGCAACTCATCATCGATTGGCTGGCCAATGCCGGGGAGAGCAAATGGGTGCCGGCCATTCAGGCCATGAACGGCGCATTGCAGCAGTATCCCAAAGACAAGCATCTGGCATGGCTGGCGGGCTGGTGGCTGCTGCTGGCGCAGAACGAACCTATGCGCGCCATCCCGGTTTTTGAACGCGCCATCCAGATTGACCCGAATTTTGCCGATCCGTGGAACGAAGTCTCGTATTGCTATGCGCGCACCGGAAACTTTGACGAGGCGTTTCGCCACATAAAGCGCTACACCGAACTGCTGCCCACAGAGGCCAATCCGCAGGACACCTATGCTGAGATTTCGCGTATGGCCGGCAAGTATGAGGAAGCGCTGAAGCACTACCGCATGTCGCTGAAGATCGATCCCACTTTCATCGAGTCGCAGCTTGGCCTGGGTGACACCTACGCTCTGATGGGTGAAGAGACCCAGGCCCGTGACGAGTATGCTGTTGCCATCCGGAAAGGCACCAAGGTGCAGGGCGTGTTGTGGGGATTGCAGTCAGCCGCGACTTACGTGCGTGAAGGCAATTGGAATGGCGCAGACGAAGCTTTTCAGTCGGCGGCCAACCAGGCCCATGAACTGGATTTTGCCAACCTCGAAGCCGAGGCTTACCGCAGCATGGGACTTTATCGTAGGAACCCGGCGGCAGCCATGGCGGCGCTGGATAAAGCCGAAGCTGCCCTGAGCGAGAAGCACAAGGTTCCGCAGGCGCTGATGGACCTGGAAATGGCATCGGTGTTGAGGACGCGGGTGGATCGCGCCCTTCAGGATCACAACATGGAAGCGGCATCAGCAGCGCTGAAGAAGCTTGAGAACCTCGCCAATGCCAGCCCCGATGCAAACCTGCAGGTGGCCTATCACGGCGCAGCCGGCGCCATGATGCTGGCCCAGGGCAAGTATGACGATGCGGTGAATCACCTGGAAGAAGACACCAGGAATCCGTTCTCCATGCGCGGGCTGGTCATTGCCTACGAAAAAACTGGAGCGCATGACAACGCTATCCGCATGACCGCGCGACTCTCGACCTTCAATGAGCCTCTGATCGAGCAGGCAGTGGTCGTCCCGGCCTTTCGCGCCGACAGCTCTGCGCCCTCGCAATCGCAGGCCCGGCTGGATAGAGAACGCAGCGAACCAGAGTGGTAAGAGGATCGAATGATCGGTAGATCCGGTGATCGGGTGATCTGAAAACCCGGTCAGTAATCCATCCTCAAAAACAAAGATGTCATTCTGAACGCCCGTTAAGCTCACGCGCGTTTTCTCCAGCGCGCGAGTCGGGCGGAGCATCATCTATTGTAGTAATATTTCTATTTAGGTTAAGCATCAATCGTAATTGGGGTGGAATTTGCAAGGACATCCAGCGGCTACAATTGGGGCATGGCAAAACTAACGTTGGTTTACGGTATGCGTCTGCTGCCCGAAGGAGAAGTTACAGAAGTGGGCGAGGCCCCCATTAAGCTGGCTAACGGCCGCACCGCTCATGTCACCATGCACGTGCTCGAAGGCAGCAAAGAGGACATTGAAGCCCAGCTCCGGCAGAGTGTGGAGGCGTTCTTCGACCTGTATCCGGAGATCTAGGGGAATGGGTAAATGGGGATGGATAAGTGGGTAATTTGGTAAGTGAGTAAATGAATTACTCCTAGATCGTTTTTCCGCAAGACTCTTCCGCGCAGCCGGGGGCGGCTAATGTCACTTACTTTAGGACACCATGCTGTATCCCAATGAGAGATGTCATTCCGAACGCCCGTTAAGCTCACGCGCGTTTTCTTCAGCGCGTGAGTAGGGCGGAGGAATCTGCCCCGC
>Ga0066662_10000983_pt1 | contig 12799 bp, 19 predicted proteins | sample GraSoiAngelo_111_FD_133939 | JGI IMG/M metagenome (GOLD analysis project Ga0066662, IMG submission 133939) | Grasslands soil microbial communities from the Angelo Coastal Reserve, California, USA - 14_0903_12_40cm | ecosystem: Environmental > Terrestrial > Soil > Grasslands | place: USA... | reverse complement strand
GATCTCGTTCAGCGACTTGCGGCCGAAGTTCTTGGTCTTGAGCATTTCGGCTTCGGTCTTCTGCACGAGTTCGCCAATGGACTGAATGTTGGCGTTCTTCAGGCAGTTGTAGCTGCGCACGGAGAGTTCCAGCTCTTCCACGGAACGGTTGAGGTTCTCGTTTTTGATCTGGGGCTTTTCTTCGCGGCTCGATTCGGCCTCAAGTTCCTCTTCAAAGTTGATGAAGATGGTCATGTGGTCTTTGAGCAGCTTAGCCGCCAGGCCGAGCGCGTCGGCAGGAGCGATGGAGCCGTTAGTCCAGATTTCGATATCGAGCTTGTCGTAATCGGTGATCTGGCCGAGACGGGCAGCTTCAACGGTGTAATTCACTTTGCGCACGGGTGAGTGCACGGAATCAATGGGAATGAATCCCAGGCCGAGATCGTCCTCGAAGTTCTTGTCGGCAGAGACGTAACCGCGGCCGCGCTTAAGGCGCATTTCCATGTCGAGCTTGCCGCCTTCAGAGACCGTGGCGATGTAGACGTTCTTGTCGAGCACTTCGACGTCGGCATCGGCTTCGATCATGCCGGAGGTGATGACTCCGGGCTGATCGGTCTTCAGGTAGATGGCTTTGGGGCCGTCACCTGCGAGCTTGAAGGGAATCTGCTTCAGGTTGAGGATGATGTCGGTGGCGTCTTCCACCACGCCGGGGATGGACTGAAACTCGTGCAGCACGCCTTCGATCTTTACGGCGGTAACGGCTGCGCCTTCAATGGAAGAGAGCAGCACGCGCCGCAGGGCGTTGCCGATGGTGGTTCCGAATCCGCGTTCAAACGGCTGCGCGTAAAAGCGGCCGTATTTGTCAGTCAATGTCTCGGTATCAGTCGCGAGACGCTTAGGTTTTTGAAAACCTCTCCAGAGAGCCATTTCTTTTTCCCTTTCAATTCCGCTCCGTTTGGCGCTTCGTTGGTAACGAAGGCTGGTCTGGTGCGGGCAATTGCCTGGAAGCTTCTAGCTGCTGGCTATTAGCTCCTGGCTAAACCCACCAAGGCTAAAGCCTTGATGATTTCTGTCTTGTAACGTGGGCCTGAAGGCCCGCTCTTCCACCACAGAAACTTCAGTCGTCCGGCTAAAGCCGGACGCAAATTACTTTCTCTTCAACCCCGGCACTCCGCTACGCTTCATCCGGGCTACTTTCATTCGTCCCTTCGGGACTCTAATTATCTTCGGACTTACTAGCAGCTAGTAGCTACTAGCTAGCAGCTATTTGCTGTACAGTTCGACGATCAACTGCTCGTTGACGGGCAGGTTGATATCTTCGCGCTTGGGCAGGTTCAACACCCGGCCTTTCAGGTTATCGCGATCAACCTCAAGCCAGTTCGCAACCGGCTGATGGCTGGCGTATTCGCGCGCGACCTCAACCACGGTGAACTTCTTGGCCTTGTCGCGCACCTGGATTTCGTCGCCGGTATTCACCTGGTATGACGGGATGTTCACGCGGCGCCCATTCACATCAATGTGGCCATGGCGGACAATCTGCCGGGCCTGGCGGCGCGAGATGGCAAAGCCGAGGCGGTAGACAACATTGTCCAGACGGCGCTCAAGCTGCTGCAGGAGCAGTTCGCCGGTGACGCCGGGCTTGCGCGCGGCTTTCTCAAAGTAGTTGCGGAACTGGGTTTCCAGCGTGAAGTAGATGCGCTTGGTCTTCTGCTTTTCGCGGAGTTGCAGGCCGTATCCTACGACCTTGGCCTTGCGGTCCTTGCCATGCTGGCCAGGAGCAAAGTTGCGCTTTTCCACTGGGCACTTGTCAGTGAAGCACTTGGGCCCTTTCAGAAACAGTTTCATGCCTTCGCGACGGCAAAGGCGGCATACAGCATCTTTATATCTTGCCATTTTCTCCTCTTAACATCAGTGTCGATCGGTTTACAGGATGGTGTTCCCTTCGTCCCGATCCGGAATGCAGCTACTAGCTTCTGGCTCCTAGCTGCGAGTTTGTGTCGCCCCTACGGGGCTCCCACATTTTGTCTTACATCAATCCCGGCGCTTACGCACCGGACTAACTTGTTTCGCCGCTACGCGGCGTGAACCACGTATATCTCACTCTCGTCTCTTCCGCCATCAGCTTCCCACCAACCGCATTAGCTAGAAGCTAGAACCTAGCGGCTAGAAACTAGCAGCTACACTCTGCGGCGCTTGGGTGGGCGGCAGCCGTTGTGGGGAATTGGAGTTACGTCCTTGATGGAGCGGACTTCGATTCCGGTAGCGGCCAGGGCGCGGATCGCGGATTCGCGTCCGGAGCCGGGACCGTTCACGCGCACATCGAGAGCGCGGACGCCATGTTCACGCGCCTGGTTGGCGGCGTTCATTGCGGCCTGCTGCGCGGCAAACGGGGTGCCCTTACGGGAGCCACGGAAGCCCAGCGAGCCGGCGCTCTTCCAGGAGAGTGTGCGGCCTTCGCCGTCAGTGATGGTCACAATGGTGTTATTGAAGGAGGCCTGCACGTAAGCGATGCCGTGCGGAACATTCTTGCGCTCCTTCTTCTTGAAAACCTTCTTTTTGCCTTTGGCGCCGGTTGTTCCCGCGCCCGCTGCTGCTTTTGCCATCTTGTGTCCTCTTGGATTGCAGTGGCCAGGGGATTCATCCTCTGTCCAGCAGCAATCTGATTTCGGCTTTGGCTGCTAGCTTCCAGCCACTAGCTTCTAGTAAACCGCCGGGGCTAAAAGCCCGAAATAACGTCCTTCTGCAACGCGGGCCTGAAGGCCCGTTCTCTTACTAGCAGCTAGAAGCTAGCGGCTAGTAGCTGTTCCTATGTCTTAGCTGCGGCCTTCTTCTTATTGGCCACGGTGCCTTTGCGCGGACCTTTGCGGGTGCGCGCGTTGGTGTGCGTGCGCTGTCCGCGGACCGGCAGGTTACGGCGATGGCGGAAGCCACGATACGAGCCGATTTCGATCAGCCGCTTGATGTGCATGGAGATGTCTTTGCGCAGATCACCTTCCACGCCGCCCTCGTTTTCAATGGTCTGGCGGATGCGGTTGACCTCGTCTTCATTGAGGTCCTGCACCTTCTTCATATGCTCCACGTTTGCAGTGGAGAGAATCCGGCGGGAACGCGCGTTGCCGATGCCGTAGATATAAGTCAGCGCGATGTCCACGTGCTTGTTACGCGGAAGATCGACGCCTGCAATACGAGCCATGTATCTGTTCTCCTGAAGCTTACTGGACCAAACCTGTCTCGACCCGGCCCAGTTCAACCCTGATTTGGTAAATGGGTAAATTGGTCATTGGGTAAATGAACCCAGGTGCCCGTTACCCCTGCCGCTGTTTATGTTTCGCGTTCTCGCAAATCACGCGCACCACGCCTTTGCGGTGCACGATCTTGCACTTGTCACAAATCTTCTTTACTGAAGCCCTGACCTTCATGATTCTTCTCTCTAAAGTCTCGCAGCCCCTGCATTTCCGGCTCCGAGATAATCCGTTTCAGATTTGGTAATTGAGTCATTTGGCAAGTGGGTAAATTACCCAATTACTAAATTACCCATTTACCCAATTTCTGCCTCCGCAGAGGCTCTGCCAACCGCAATCCTGCTGATGCCGAATTGCATTATTTATATCGATACACAATACGGCCACGTGTCAGGTCATACGGTGAGAGTTCCACCGCGACCTTGTCGCCGGGGAGAATGCGGATAAAGTTTTTACGCATTCTGCCGGAGACGTGCGCGAGCACCTGATGTTTATTTTCCAGTTCCACCCGGAACATGGCATTGGGCAGCGGCTCGATAACCGTTGCCATGACTTCTATCGCGTCTTCTTTGCTCACCTAGCTCCTGAAAAAGCAGCTATTAGCTCTTAGCTATTAGCTCTTAGCTTGATCTTCCCGGTGCGAAGCACCGTCTTGACAGCAAACATTTACTCCAGCGCAAACTCTCTTCTACTCGGTCAGAACCAGTGGGCCGTTTCTGGTTACGGCTACGCAGTGTTCGAAGTGGGCGCTGTAGCTGCCGTCCACTGTCACTGCGGTCCACTTATCGCCGAGCACCCTGGCTTCGGGCTTGCCGATGTTTACCATCGGCTCAATCGCGAGGACCATGCCTTCGCGCAGCCTTGTTCCGTGTCCACGAACACCGTAATTAGGAACCTGCGGCTCTTCGTGAAGCCGGGTTCCGATTCCGTGTCCGACAAACTCACGGACTACGCTGAAGCCGTTGGACTCGACATATTCCTGTACGGCAGCGCCGACATCGCCCACGGTCTTGCCCAGCCGGACTTCCTGAATGGCTTTCTTCAGCGAGGTCTCCGTGACCTCCAAAAGCTTCTTCAGCTCCGGCGCAATGGTGTTGCCTACCGGGACCGTAATCGCCGAATCCCCATAGTAGCCATCGAGCACCACGCCACAATCAATAGAGACGATATCGCCTTCCTTGAGCACCCGTTTTTCCGACGGGATGCCGTGGATGATCTCGTTATTCACCGATGTACAAAGAACGCAGGGATAGTCGTAATATCCCTTGAACGCGGGCTTTGCTCCGAGTTCATGAATCTTTTCTTCCGCCACGCGCTCCAGATCCATGGTGGAGACGCCGGGAGCAACCAGGGCCTTCACGGTTTCGAGCACCTGGCCTACAATGCGGCCACTACGCCGCATCTTCTCCAGTTCAGTCTGTGACTTGCAGTTAATCATTGCTTCCCGCCTGCACAGCAGGCCTCTCAATGAGCTTAAGAATCTGCTCAGTCACCTGGTTAGCCGGAAGCTCACCATTCACTTCATGCAAACGGCCCTGCCGGCGGTAGTACTCCACCAAGGGCAAAGTCCGGCGCTCGTATTCCTTCAAACGCTCAGAGATGACCTCTTCTTTGTCATCTTTACGCTGGATGAGCGAGGCACCCTCAACGTCGCAAACATGATCGACGCGGGGCGGCTGAGAATAGACGTTATAAATTCGTCCACAGGCGGGACAAGAACGCCTTCCGGTAAGCCGTTGCAGTAATTGATTATACCCGACCTGAATATTGATCACAACCGGCGGCAACTTGCGCCTGCCGAAGGTGCGCGAATCGAGATACTTGTCCAGCCACTCGGCCTGGGCCACAGTCCGGGGGAACCCGTCGAGGATATAACCCCGTTCGCAGTCCTTCTGGGCCAGCCGGTCAGCCACCATGCCGGAAACCAGTTGATCTGAAACCAGTTCGCCACGCTCCATGACTACCCTGGCCTGCTTTCCCAGTTCGGTGCCACGGGCCACGTTGTCCCGCAGGATATCACCGGTGGAAATCTGCGGGATGCCATACCGATGAACGATGAGCTTGGCCTGGGTACCCTTTCCGGCGCCTGGCGCGCCGAGCAAGGCAATCGGCCCTACAACCGCGTCAGTAGCAGCAGTGGCGGGCACAAGTCTTACCAGATCCTCCGACCGCGGATGCGTCCGCTGCGGGGAGTAAAGCCTTCATAGTGCCGCATGATGAGCTGCGACTCTATCTGGTTCACCGTATCCATGGCTACGCCGACCACGATCAGCAGCGAGGTGCCCCCAAAGTAGAAGGTGACCCCCAGGCCGTTGAGAATCCAGTTGGGCGTGATGCGATCAAAGATTCCTCCACCCAGCCATACAGGAAGATGATTGATGTGCAGTCCGGCGATCATCCATTCAGGAATGAGCGAGATCAGGATCAGGTAGAGACCACCGATGAAGGTGATATGCGTGAGCACCTGATTGATGAAGTCGCGGGTACGATGACCGGGACGGATGCCGGGAATGAACCCGCCATACTTGCGCATGTTGTCAGCCACGTCTGCAGGGTTGAAGACGATGGAAACGTAGAAATAGGCAAAGAAGACGATGCCCACACAATAGAGCAGCGTGTAGAGCGGCTCACCCCATTTCAGAGAGTTGAAGGTGTCCTGGATCCAGCGGTGGTTCTTTACCACGCTGGCGTAACTCAACATCTGCGGGATGCTGAGCAGCGATGACGCAAAGATCACCGGCATCACGCCCCCGGAGTTTACGCGCAGGGGCAGGTGCGTGGCTTGTCCACCCATGATGCGGCGGCCTACGACGCGCTTGGCGTACTGCACAGGAATGCGGCGCTCACCGCGTTCCATGAAGACAATGAAGGCCACCACCGCGACCATGACGATGACCAGAACAGCAAGAGCAACGGGCGTAAGCGCGCCCCAGGCACCCGTCCGCGCCTTGCCATAAAGATCTTCAATGGCGCGTGGGAGTCCCACCACGATACCGGCAAAGATCAGCAGCGACATGCCGTTGCCGACGCCGCGCTCGGTGATCTGCTCGCCCAGCCACATGATGAAGACGCTGCCGGTCGTAAGCGTGATGATGGTCATCAGAATGAACGCCGGGCCGGAATTCATGACGAAACCCTGGCTCTGGAGCGTCCACGCAATGCCGAGGCCCTGCATTGCTGACAGGATGAAGGTCAGGTAGCGGGTCCACTGGGTGATCTTGCGGCGGCCGAGTTCACCTTCTTTCTGCAGCCGGGCCAGCGGTTCATAAACCACGGTCAGCAACTGCAGGATGATGGATGAGGTGATGTAGGGCATGATGCCCAGAGCAAAGATCGTGAGACGGCGGAGGTTGCCGCCGCTGAACAGATCATAGAAGCCAAGCAGGCCGCCGGACTGTCCCTTGAAGGCATCTGCAAGGCGCGCCGTATCGATACCCGGCGTGGGAATATGCGAACCCAGACGGTACACAGCCAGCATCGCCAGCGTAAAGAGCACACGCTTGCGAAGATCAGGCACTCGGAAGATGTTTGTAAATTTTTCCAGCATCTCGGTTACTTCTTCTGCTTCTTGTTTTCTTGCTTGCTTTCCGGTTTCCGGGTTTTGCCGTTCTGCGGGGCAGCGCCGCCGATCAGTTCAGCTTTTCCGCCAGCCCTGGTGATCTTTTCCTGGGCCGACTTGGAGAATTTATGAGCCTGAATATTGATGGCCGACTTCAACTCGCCATCGCCCAGCACCTTGACCAGATCATTCTTACGCGCCAGGCCATGATTTACCAGCACTTCGTGAGTAATATTCTGTTCGCCCAGTTCCGCCAGCCGGTCAAGATTGATGATGGCGTATTCCGTGCGGAAAATATTGGTGAAGCCGCGCTTGGGCAGACGGCGATGCAGCGGCATCTGGCCGCCTTCAAAGCCGCGCATGAGGCGCGAACCGGAGCGTGATCTCTGGCCTTTGTGTCCGCGGGTTGAGGTCTTGCCCATGCCGCTGCCCATGCCGCGTCCAACGCGCTTGCGATTGGCAGTGGCTCCCTTGGGAGGACGTAAGGTCGATAGATTCGTTGGCATTGTTTTCCTTCTGTCGCAGCCATTGAATATGGCTACTCGGTTGCCCTGAGTTCATTGGGTAATTGAGTAATTTGGTAATTGATTTGTTGCGCTGGTTTTCAATGACCCAATTAACAAATTACTCAATTACCCATTCGGTTTACTCCACTACCTGCACCAGGTGCGGGATCTTCGCGATCATTCCGCGAACGGAAGGCGTGTCTTCCCTTTCGACTACCTGGTTCAGCCGGGTGAAGCCCAGCCCTTTTACTACGAGCTTGTGTTTTTTCGGTGTACAGATCTTGGAACGAACATACTTGATGTGAATTGTCTTCTTCGCTGCCGTCATTTGTTTACAACTCCTGAGCGGACTTGCCGCGCATGCTGGCGACTTCTTCACGGTCGCGCAGCTTCTGCAAGGCATCAAAAGTGGCCTTGATCACGTTATGCGGGTTGGCCGTGCCAATGGATTTTGTCAATACGTTCTGAACGCCGGCTGAGGTCATGACCGCGCGCACCGCTCCACCGGCAATCACGCCGGTTCCTTCAGGGGCGGGCTTGAGCAGCACCATGCCGGAACCAAAGCGCCCGAGCACGGTATGAGGAATGGAGTTCTGCGTAAGGTTCACCTTCATCAGGTTTTTCTTGGCAGATTCAATGCCCTTGCGGATGGCCTGCGGCACTTCCTTGGCCTTGCCGGAGCCGAAGCCGACCACGCCGGCAGCGGGGTCGCCCACGACCACCAGCGCGGCAAATGACATGTTCTTGCCGCCTTTGACCACCTTGGTCACACGGTTAATGGCAACTACCTGGTCCTTCAACTGGTAGCTGCCGGCATCGAGTTTCTTTTTGATTGCTGTTGTCGCCATTAGAACTCCAGACCTGCTTCGCGGGCCGCTTCGGCCAGCGCCTTGATGCGTCCGTGATAAAGATAGCCACCACGGTCAAATACAACTTTCTTGATGCCTTTTTCCTGGGCGCGCTGGGCGATGAGCTTGCCAATTTCCTTGGCGCTGGCCACGTTGCCGCCGGTGCGCTTCTGCCCCTTCGTGCCGCCCTGTGCGGTGCTGGCCGAGGCGATGGTCACGCCCCTGGCATCATCAATCACCTGCACGTAAATGTGGTTCAGCGAACGATAGACGTTCAGGCGCGGGCGCCCGGAAGTGCCTTCCATGCGCGCGCGAATACGTTCGTGAATCCGCTTGCGAACCTTGTCTTTTGAAATCTCAGGAATCATTTTCGTTACCCTTTGCTTCGTACCGCCCCAGGCTGCACGATCAAGTTTGCAATCTTGTTTTATTTGAGAATTGGTAATTCCAAAATTTAAAAAAAACAACTCGCGCAAATTACCAAATTACAAATTACGCAATCTATTTCGCTCCGGTCTTGCCGACCTTCTTCTTCAGTCTCTCGCCGGCGAAACGCACACCCTTCTGCTTGTACGGGTCGGGTGGACGCAGGGCACGCATATCCGCGGCAACCTGGCCGACCTTCTGGCGGTCAATGCCGCTCACGGTCAGACGCGTCTGCTTGGGATCGAGAGCTACGGTGACGCCGGTGGGCAGCGGGAACTCAATGGGATGTGAAAAACCCAGAGTGAACACCACAGTATTCTTGCCCTTCAGCTCGGCGCGATAGCCGATACCGACGATTTCCAACTCGCGTGTCCAGCCTTTGGTTACGCCTTCAACAGCGTTGTTCACCAGGGCGCGCACCAGGCCGTGAATGGCGGCCTTGTCGTCATTCTCGCGAGTGACGTGGATGTGGCCGTCTACCGGCTGCAGTTTCACGCCGCCGGGCAGGTGAGTTTGCACCTGGCCCTTGGGGCCCTGCACCACAACGGTGTTGCCCTTCACTTCAAATTTCACTCCCTGCGGGAGCGGGATCAGTTTCTTTCCGATACGGGACATTGTGTGAATCCTTGTCTAGGTGAGTCCCTCGATTGCGTTAACAATCAAGTTCCACAACTGGTTCTCGTTAGCTACTGGCTTCTGGCTGCTAGCTCCAGGGCTAAAGCCCCGGTTTTTGATCTCTCTTAACGCAGGCCTGAAGGCCTGCTCTTCCACCACTAGCAGCTAGTAGCTAGCGGCTAGTAGCTGCCTTACCACACTTCGCAGAGAATTTCGCCGCCCACGCCCTGCTTGCGGGCCTGGCGTCCGGTCATCACTCCCTTGGGAGTGGTGAGGATGTTGATGCCCAATCCACCGAGTACGCGGGGGATATCGCTGCGTCCAACATAGACGCGGCAGCCGGGGCGCGAAATACGCTGCAAGTTGGAGATGGCGGCATTGTTGTCCGGGCCGTACTTCAGATAAACCCGCAGGACCTTCCTGCCTTCTTCCTCCGTCGCCTTGAAATTGGCGATATATCCTTCTTCTTTCAGAATGCGGGCGATCTCCAGCTTCAGCTTGGAAGCGGGAATATCGAGCTTCTGATGACGCGCGTGGATCGAGTTACGAATGCGCGTCAGTAAATCTGCGACCGGATCGGTCAAATTCATTCTTTATTCTCCTGTTATCGTCACCCGTTTGTCCCGGCGAGCCCGGGAAACCTGACCGTGACGGACTACTTAGCTGCTAGCTTCAGCCACCTAGCTGCTGGCTCATCTTTCGTTCCTGAAAGGGCATCTTCACCGAGCCTAAGCGAGCGCCCGCGAGAACCTACCAGGACGATTTCGAAACGCCGGGAATCTCGCCCTTCAGAGCCAAGCCGCGGAAGCAGAGGCGGCAGAGGCCGAACTTGCGCAGGTAGGCGCGCGGCCGTCCGCAGATGCTGCAGCGGTTGCGGTGCTGGGTCGAGAACTTGGGTTTCTTGTTCGTCTTGGCAATCTTTGCTGTTGTAGCCATATTTTCCTAGTATTTAGTAATTAGTACTTAGTAACTAATTTACTGCCTGAACGGCATTCCCATGTGCTTCAGTAATGCCCGGGCCTGATTGTCATCGCGGGCGGTAGTCACAATGGTGACGTTCATGCCCTTGAGCTTGTCGACCTTGGCGTAATCGATCTCCGGGAAGATCAACTGGTCGCGCAGGCCGAGCGTGTAATTGCCGCGTCCATCAAATGACTTGGTGGAGACGCCACGGAAGTCGCGCACACGCGGCAGAGCCAGGTTGATCAGGCGGTCGAGGAATTCGTACATGCGGTCACCGCGTAGAGTCACCATGGCGCCAATGGGCATGCCTTCGCGCACCTTAAAGGCCGCGATGGACTTCTTGGCTTTGGTGATGACCGGCTTCTGTCCGGTGATCTGGCCCAGGTCGTTGGCGAGTGGGTCAATCACTTTGCTGTTCTGTGTGGCTTCGCCTACGCCCATGTTGACCACGATCTTGTGGAGCCGCGGCACAGCCATAGGATTCGGCAGGCCCAGTTCTTTCTGGAGCGCCGGCGCGATTTCCTTCGTAAACCGCTCTTTTAATCTTGCTGTTGTCTTTGATGCTGCCATGTTCTTTGTATCTACCTTCTCCCACGGTTTCGGAGTGAGTACCGGTGCGTAGGGTAGCTATTAGCTGCTAGCTACTAGCTTTTGTATCGCTCCTCCGGGGCTTCGATCATATTTCCTTCAACTCTGTCCCGGCGCTTACCCACCGGACTAACTTCTTTCGCGCCTTTGCGCCCTTCGGCGCTTTATTTTGCGTCGTACTAGCAGCTAGTAACTAGTAGCTACTTATCCAGCGGGCCGTTGCAGCGCTTGCAGATGCGGACGCGTCGGTCGCCGCGATGTTCGTGTCCGATGCGCGATGGACCGCAGGTCGGGCAAACGATCATCACATTGGAGATGGCGATAGGAGATTCCTGCTCCGCGATTCCGCCCTTGATGTTGCGCTGCGGATTGGGACGGACGTTCTTCTTCACCATCATTACGTGCTCGACCAGCAACTGGGCCTTATTAGGAAACACGCGCAGAACGCGGCCCTGCTTGCCCTTGTCGCGCCCGGTCATCACTTTCACCGTATCGTTGCGCTTGATATCAACTCGTATGTGCATGTTCTAAACCTTTTCCACCCTTACAGCACTTCCGGAGCAAGGGAGACGATCTTCAAAAATTTCTTCTCGCGCAGTTCGCGGGCCACGGGGCCGAAGACGCGCGTACCGACAGGCTCGCCGGCATCGTTGATGAGCACGGCGGCGTTCTGGTCAAAGCGGATATATGTGCCGTCACGACGGCGATGCTCTTTGCGCTGGCGTACGATCACGCACTTGACCACGGTGCCCTTCTTGGCAGTTCCGTCGGGTGCGGCTTCCTTCACTGCAGCGGTGACAACATCGCCCAGGCCGGCATTCAAACCGGTGTGTCCGCCCAGCGGCAGGATCATCTGCAAGCGGCGCGCGCCGCTGTTGTCGGCCACATCAAGAATGCTTCTCATCATGACTGCCATGGTTCACTCCGTTAGCTGCCGGCTACTAGCTTCTAGCCGCTGGCTTGGGTATCTCATTCCTTTTACTTTCTGGCCCCTTTGGCAGGAATGATGCCTCTGGGCCGTCGATCTCTTATTAGCTGGCGGCCTGTTGCTGCGGCTGTTCGACCAGCTTGGCTTTCTGCACGATATTGATCAGACGCCAGCGCTTCAGCTTCGACATGGGCCGGGTCTCTTCAATCTCGACGAAATCGCCCACGTGCGCGGTGTTCTTCTCGTCGTGCGCGTAAAACTTCTTCGATTTGGAGACCACGCGGCGATAAAGGGCGTGCGCCTTGCGCATACTGACCTCGACCACAATGGTCTTGTTCATCCTGGTGGAAACGACCCGACCTACCTTGGTGCTGCGGCGGCTCTTCTGCTGAGTTGTGGTTGCTGTATCGGCCATTTACTTCTTCCTCGTCTTGCGTGCAGTTGCAGATTTCTTTGCCTTAGCCGGGGTCTTTCTGGCGGCTGCCGAACTCTTCTTGCGAGCAGGCTTCTTTTTCGCCGCAGTTTTCTTTGGTGCCGGAGCGGCTTCCGCCGTCTGTGCGGCGGCTTGGTTGCCGTTGCTGCCGGCCGTGTGGACGACGCCCAGCTCTTTTTCGCGCATTATGGTCTTGATGCGGGCCACGTCTTTGCGCAGACCACGAATCTTCTTGAGGCTTTCGGTCTGCCCCATTTTGAGCTGGAACTTCAGGCGGAAGAGCTGGTCGTTCAGCTCGCCCTGCTGGTGCTGCAGCTCGGCATCGGTCATGTTTCTGATTTTTTCTGCGTCCATTGTTTATTCCTAGTGTGCTCCGGCGCCGATGCGGGCCACGAATTTGGTCCTGAGCGGCAGCTTGTGCGAGGCCAGGCGCATTGCTTCCTGGGCATCCGTCACGCTCACGCCTTCCATCTCGAACAGAATCCTGCCGGGACGGACAACGGCCACCCAGTGATCGGGCGCTCCCTTGCCTTTACCCATACGGGTTTCAGCGGGCTTCTTGGTCACCGGCTTATCGGGAAAGAGACGAATCCAGATTTTTCCGCCACGCTTCACGAAGCGGGTCATGGCCACGCGGCTGGCTTCGATCTGACGATCGGTGATCCAGCCCGGCTCCATCACTTTCAATCCGTAATCTCCGAAAGCCAGTTCG
>Ga0066662_10000981_pt1 | contig 12825 bp, 16 predicted proteins | sample GraSoiAngelo_111_FD_133939 | JGI IMG/M metagenome (GOLD analysis project Ga0066662, IMG submission 133939) | Grasslands soil microbial communities from the Angelo Coastal Reserve, California, USA - 14_0903_12_40cm | ecosystem: Environmental > Terrestrial > Soil > Grasslands | place: USA... | reverse complement strand
GGTGGCAATCTGGGCGACCGCCTGTGCGCCGGTCACCGGTGTCGCCTTGGCCGCCAACGCGCTGGCAACCGCATCCGCGCCCGCTGCGATGCCCTGTCCGAGCGCGATGGGATTGGCGCCGGCAGCCACATTACGCAGCCCTTCCCGGACCATCGCTTGAGCAAGGACGGTCGCGGTGGTGGTGCCGTCACCGGCAACGTCGTTGGTCGCGGTCGCGACCTCGCGCACCAGCTGCGCACCCTGGTTCTCGAAGACGTCCTCGACCTCGATCTCGCGAGCGATCGTGACGCCGTCGTTGGTGATGGTGGGCGCGCCGAACTTCTTGTCGAGCACGACGTACCGCCCCTTGGGGCCGAGGGTCACCTTGACCGCATCGGCCAGGATGTCGACGCCGCGCTGAAGCGAGCGGCGTGCATCCTCGTTGAACTTCAGCTCCTTGTGTGCCATTCGCTCTCCTACGCCTTCGCCTTGACCTTGGTGGTGGCAACCTTGGCCAGGATGTCGGACTCGCGGAGGATCAGGTACTCCTCGCCGCCGACCTTGACCTCGGTTCCGCCGTACTTGGAAAAGATCACCTCGTCGCCCTTCTTCACGTCGAGCGGAACGAGCTTGCCGTCCTCGTAGCGGCCGGGGCCGACCTCGAGGACGTTGCCGCGCTGCGGCTTCTCCTTCGCCGTATCCGGCAGGACGATGCCGCTCACCGTGGTCTCCTCCTCATCGAGGACCTCGACGATGACGCGGTCGCCCAGAGGCTTCAGATCCATGCTACCTCCATCGCGATTGCAGATCTCCCAACGTTGGCACTCGCAAGGGAGGAGTGCCAATCGCGATCATAGCATCCGCGGCAGGAGCGTCAAGCTGGTTCTTGGCACTCTCTTGATGAGAGTGCCAACGCGCGCACGGTCGGCAAGGCGGCGACGGTGATCAGCGCGGCCACCAGGTACGTCGCCCGGTCGGACGTGGCCTGCGCGAGCGCTGCCCCCGCCGCCGGGCCGATGAAGAACCCGAATCCCCAGCAGACGTTCATCGCGCCAAGCACCATGCCGTGCGGCAGGCCGACCTCGTCGGCCCCCGACGCCGCCAGCGGGAAGGACACCGCATACTGGCCCGAGATGGCGGGCGTGAACAGCACGTAGATGGCCGCGATCGCGAGCGCCGAGGAGGGCACGGCCAGCAGCGCCAGCATCACCGCCATGCCGGCGATCGACGCCGAGGCGATGCGAACGCCGCCGAGCCGGTTGTACGCCCGCGCGATCACGAGCTGGGTGCCGGCGGCCGTCAGGCCGGCCAGCCCCAGCAGCAGGCTGATCGCCGACGCGGAGTACCCGGCCTGCCCCATCCGCAACGGCACGAGCGTCTCGACCAGCCCCGACATGACGGCGACCAGCGACATCACGAGCACTGCGATCGCCAGCAGCCGGCTGCGCAGCCCCGTGGTGAGCGTCTCGATCACGCCGACGCCCGCTCCCTCCTCGCTGCGGATGTCGGGCGGGATGGCAGAGGCGACGAGCAGGCCGGCGGCGACGGCCGCCAGGATCACGAACGGCGCGCGGATGCCCAGCTGACTGCTCATCGGGCCGACGATCACCGGGCCGAGCAGGGCGCCGACGCTGCCGCAGGTCATCGCGATGCCGAGGGCGGGCCCGCGGCGCTCGGGAGCCGTGCCGGCCGACAGCCAGGCCAGCCCGGCCGTCCAGGAGATGGCGGAGGCGACGCCCTGGCCGAAGCGTGCGGCCAGGAGCACCCAGAAGCTTCCGGCAACGGCGTAGCCAAGCGTGGAAACGGTCATCAGCGCGACGCCGGCGATCGTGATCCGGCGGGGGCCGATGCGGTCCGCGATCCGGCCGGCCGGAAGCGCCATCACCAGCGTGGCCGCGCTGTAGGCGCCGATCACCGCGCCCGCCTGGGTCTTGCTGAGATGCAGCGTGTGCACGTAGTCCGGCAGCAGCGGGACGATCGCGAACATCAGCAGCGCGTCGAAGAAAACGATCGCGTAGATGGTGAGGGGCAGACGCCGCATCGCCTGAGACTACTGGCACCCGATATGATGGCCGCCGATGGAGGCCCTCAATTTCTATTCGCCCGTGGTCGCCGACCAGCTGCGCCACCGGCGGAAGACGGCAACCATCCGTCTCGGCGACAAGTCGATGAAGTACCGCAAGGGCATGGTCGTCTACGTGCTCGCCGGCCAGCGCTTCGGCGTCCGCGAGAAGATCTTCGACGCGGTGATCGACAAGGTCGAGGTCAAGCCGCTGCGGGATGTGTCACCGCGCGAGATCCAGCACGACAACCCGGAGATGCGGCACATCGACGAGTTCGTGCACTTCCTCGGAGAGCGCTACAACCGTGACGTCACCGAGGAAGACACTGTCACCTTCATCCACTTCTCGGAGATCCGCAGCTCGGGCTAGGTCAGGCGGTGCCGGGCTGAAGCCCGGTCACCTGGCGTTCATCACATACGGGGTCAGGCCAGAGGCCTGACCCGCTATTCGCCGAACGCCTCGTCGTCCCAGACGGCCATCGAGACGGTGACCGTCCCGGCCTTGGGCTCTTCGCGCCGCACCGCGCGGCGGGCGCTGCGCAGCGCCGAGCCGGCACGCTCCACCAGCTCGTCGAATCCCTCGGCGTGCGCCGGGCAGGCCGCGATACCGACCGCCGCCTGCGGCTGCACCCCGTTGGGCGAGCGCACCCGTGCCATCGCGCGCAGCACGCGCTCGGCCGCGACCGAGGCGCTGCGGCTGTCGGTCTCCGCCATGATCACGCCGAACTCGGTGCTGCCGACGCGGCAGGCAACGTCGAGCGCCCGCACGCTGCCGCCGATCGAGCTTCCCAGCAGCCGCAGCGCCTCCTGCGTGTCGTCGCCCTCCTCGTCCAGGCCGTCGACGGAGGCGAGCGCCAGGGCGACCGGGCGGCCGTACGTCCGCGAGCGCTCGATCTCGCGCGTCAGCGCCTCGACGAAATGCCGGCTGTTCCAGAGCCCGGTATCGGTGTCGCGGCGCTCGAGCATGGCCGCCTCGCCGCGCAGCTGCTCCAGCTCCTCCTCCATCGCGGCAGCCCGACGCCGCTCACGCACGGCGAGGACGAGCGTCGACGCGAGCGCGCCGGCAAGGAAGGCAAGCAGGGCGTAGACCATCACCGTGACCTGGTCACGTTATCGTCGGGAACGGGGGCCGCGTCAACCGAAAGGGTGTCGGCGACCACCTTCTCGGGCTTGCGGCGGATCTCGACGCCGAACAGCTCGGGGTCTCGCAGCGGCTCCCCGCAGGCCCTGCAGGTGATGCCCATCAGCGACACGATCGGCGCATCGCACGCCGGGCACGCCGCCAGCACCCGGCCGCCGCAGTCGGGACAGGCCTGCGGAACGGTGTCGACCGCAGCGCCCATGAACCGCCGGCCCCAGCCGCAGCCGAGGCAGAAGGCGCAGCGATCGCCGAGCTCCCGGTTGCGGTCATAGGCCATCGCCTCATCCTAGATGGTCAAAGCGGCCAGCGGATGGTACGGTTGCGCCTCGCCGCCGGTCTGGCGGGTAGGCACGTGGAGGAGAACCTGATGGGCATCGTCCGAGCACACGTTGCGAGCATCCTGGGGAGGCGCACGGCATGGGCCGGCGCGGTCGCGCTGCTGGCGGCCCTCGCGGGACCCGCCCAGGCCGCCGTCACCCCGACGGCAGTGGTCGTCGACCCCACCTTCTCCGCCTTGACGCCCGCCGCCACGGCGAACTACGTGGCCTGGGAGCAGAACTCGGCCGCCAACCCCGGCTCGTGGAACGTCCGCGCGAGGCTCCGCAGCGGCGTGTCCAGCTGGCAGGTCAACTCGAGCACCTCTGCGGGCTACAACCCGTCGGCCGTCGTGGGCGCGACGGACAAGATCATCTACCAGCAGGCGGGGCGCACCGACTCCAATCTGGTCTTCTACGACCTCGTCACGAAGACCCGGACGAAGGCGCCCGCCAAGGTCGACACCTCGCTCTGGGAGTACTCCGGGGTCGCCAGCACGGGGTACGTGGCCTTCATGCGGCTGACCAGCACGAGCCGCGTGCTCGTGCTCTACAACCGCTCGCACGACACCGCCACGAAGATCGCCACCGTGGGCAAGTCCTGCGACTGCCTGCGGCCCACCTGGGTCGGCACGAACCACCTCGTGTACCAGCAGTGCTCGGCAACCACCTTCGCCTGCACCATCCGCGTGCTCACCATCGGCGGCTCCACCGTCAACGTGCCGCGCGGCCCCGCGCCCTACAGCACCTACGGGGCGGCCTACGACGAGGCCACGGGCAACGTCTACTACATCAACACCACCACCTACTGCGGCATCTTCGCCTCGGTCAGCCGGTGGAACGTGTCGGGCGCCTCATCGCCCGAGGTGATCGTCGACTTCTCGGAGGGGATCGACGGCAACCAGGCCTCGCTGGGGCCCGATCAGTCCACGCCCACCGACACCGACCTGCTCTACTCGCAGTTCGACTGCATCTCGAGCGACAGCGACATCTGGCAGCTCGCGTCGGTGAACACGATTCCCGGTGCCGGCCCGGGCGCGCTCGGGCTGCTCGCGCCCTCCGCGGGGCGCCCCTCGCTGCCGCCTCGTTTGGGAGGTTCGCCCCCCGCGGGGTGATGACCGGTCCGGCATAGCGGGTAGACTTCCTTCAAGGATGGCAGTAGCCCGCGAAGCCACGCCGGTCGAGTCCGCCGAGGACGTCAAGCAGGCCGACCTCGACAGCGAGGATCTCCTCCAGATCTATCGCAACATGCTGATCACCCGCGGGATCGAGGAGCGGGGCCACATCCTGTACCGCCAGGGGAAGATCCCCGGCAGCTTCTACACCGGCCGGGGTAACGAGGCGGCGAGCGTCGGCGTCGCGACCGCGATGCGGGCCGACGACATCGGCACGCCGATCCAGCGCGACATGGGCGTCCACGTCACGCGCGGCACGGAGCCATGGCGGATCTTCGCGCAGTACATGGGCCGGACGGACGGGCTGGCCGCCGGCCGCGACGGGAACGTCCACATGGCTGACATCCGGCTCGGCCTGATCGCGATGGTGAGCCACCTGCCCGCGCTGATGCCGGTTGCGGTCGGTTGCGCGCTCGCCTTCCAGATCCGCCGGGAGCCCCGTGTGGCGGTGGCCTGGTCGGGAGACGGCGCGATGCAGCGCGGCGACGCGCACGAGGCGATGAACCTCGCGGGCGTCCGCAAGCTGCCGGTCGTGTTCATCGTCGACAACAACCAGTATGCGTACTCGACGCCCAACCGCCTCGAGTTCGCGATCGACCACCTCGCCGACCGGGCGCAGGCCTACGGCTTCGAGGGTGTGGTGGTCGACGGCACCGACGTGCTCACCGTCTACCGCGAAGCGCACGCCGCGATCGAGAAGGCGCGCGCCGGAGGCGGCCCCACGCTGCTCGAGCTGGTGACCCTGCGCATGGAGGGCCACGCCGTCCACGACGACGCGTTCTACGTCCCGCGGGAGCGGCTCGAGGAGTGGGCCCACAAGGATCCGATCGAGCGCTACCGGCGCTGGCTGAAGCAGAAGGCAGTGCTGTCGGAGTCGGCCGACGACGAGATCAGCGTCGAGGTCAAGAAGCTCCTGAACGACGCGATGAAGCGTGCCGACGAGAGCGCGCAGCCCGACGCGGATGAGCTCCTGGCCGGCGTGTACGCGGATCCGGAAGAGCTCGACACCCCGCACCACAGATAACGACGAAGGACGGACGTTGGCGACCAAGACCTACCTGCAGGCGATCTCGGACGGGCTGCGCGAGGAGATGCGGCGCGACTCGCGCGTCTTTCTGATCGGCGAGGACATCGGCGTGTACGGCGGCGCGTTCAAGGTGACGCAGGGCTTCCAGCAGGAGTTCGGCGAAGACCGCGTGATCGACTCGCCGCTCTCGGAGACCGCCATCACCGGCGCCTGCACCGGGGCGGCGTTGATGGGCATGCGCCCCGTCTGCGAGATGCAGTTCTCAGACTTCGTCTCGTGCGCCTTCGACCAGCTGGTCACGGTGGCCGCCAAGCAGCACTACCGCGTCGGCACGCCCGTGCCGATCGTCGTTCGCCTGCCCTCCGGCGGCGGCTTCTCGGGTGGCCCGTTCCACAGCCAGAACCCGGAGGGCTTCTTCGCCCACTGCCCGGGCCTGAAGATCGCGTGCCCGGCGACGCCGGCCGACGCGAAGTCGCTGATCCTGGCGGCGATCCGCGACCCCAACCCCGTCCTCTACTTCGAGCACAAGCACCTCTACCGTCGCATCAAGGGCGAGGTGCCCGACGGGGACACCGCCATCGAGTTCGGCAAGGCCCGCATCCACCAGGAGGGCAGCGACCTCACGATCGTCACCTACGGCGCGATGGTCTACACCGCAGAGGAGGCGGCGAAGGCCGCCGCCGAGCGGGACGGCACATCGGTCGAGATCATCGACCTGCGCACGATCACGCCCTGGGACAAGGAGGCCGTGCTCGCGTCGGCGGCGAAGACCAGCAAAGTGATCGTGCTCCACGAGGACACCCACACCAGCGGGTTCGGCGCCGAGGTGGCGGCGACCATCGCCGAGGAGGCCTTCGAGAGCCTCGACGCGCCGGTCATGCGCATCACCGCGCCGGACACTCCCGTGCCCTTCTCACCCCCGCTCGAGAAGGCGTTCCTGCCCCAGCCCGAGGACGTGCTGGCGGGCATCGAGCGCCTCGCCGCCTATTGATCTCACCAGCCGAGGAGCCGCCCCCATGGCCACAGGAACCGTCGTCGATGTCGTGATGCCCCAGATGGGCGTGAGCGTGTCCGAGGGCACGATCACCCGCTGGACGAAGCAGGTGGGCGACCGCATCGAGGCCGACGAGACGATCGTCGAGATCTCGACCGACAAGGTGGACACCGAGGTGCCCTCACCGGCAACGGGGATCGTGCGCGAGATCCTCGCCAACGAGGGCGACACCGTCCCCGTGAATACGCGCATCGCGGTGATCGCCGCCGGCGATGGCGCCGCGGGCGACGAGGCGCCTGCCCCCGCAACCGATAACGCCGAGGAGACGCCGGCCACCCCCGAGACGTCGCAGACGATGGCGGCGAGCGCGGCCCCGGCTCCGCAGCCGGCGGCGCCGACAGCCGCGGAGGAGTCGAACGGCGACGAGGACGACAGCTCCGGCCGCACCTTCATCTCTCCCGTGGTCGCGCGGATGCTGGCCGAGCACGGCCTCGACATCAACGCGATCCCGGGCACCGGGCGCGGCGGCCGCGTGACCAAGAAGGACGTGCAGGCGTTCATCGACGGCGGCGGCCAGGCTGCCGCCCAGGCGCCGCCCGTCCACGACGTCCCCCACTTCGCGCCGCCGGCAGAGGAGACCGTCGTGGTCGAGACGCCGCCGCCGGCGCCCCAGGCCGCTCCGGCTCCCGCACCGCAGCCCTCGGCGCCTGCACCGGCCGCGCCGGTGGCTGCGCAGCCGCCGGCCACAGCGTCGGACGGCGAGGAGCTCTACCAGTTCAACACGATCCGCAAGGTGATCGCTCGCCACATGCGCCACTCGCTCGACACCGCCGCCCACGTGACGACGGTGATCGAGGTGGACATGACCGGCGTCGTCAACCTGCGCCGCAAGTGGAAGCCGGAGTACCAGAAGCGCTACGGCGTCAACCTGACGTACATCCCGTTCATCGCGCGGGCCACGATCGACGCGATCGGCAGCTGGCCGTGGGTGAACGCCGAGGTCCGCGGTGAGACGGCGCTGATCAAGCGCTACGTCAACCTCGGCATGGCGGTCGCCATCGACGACGCGAAGGGCCTGATGGTGCCGGTCATCAAGCACGCCGAGGAGATGAACCTGGTCGGGCTGTCGCGTGCCGTGATCGAGATGGCCGAGAAGGCGCGGACGAAGACGCTGTCGCCGGACGAGATGGCGGGCGGAACCTTCACGATCACGAACCCGGGAGTCTTCGGTGCGCTGATGGGCACGCCCATCATCCCGGAGGGGCAGGTCGCGATCCTCGACGTGGAGGCGATCGTGAAGCGGCCCGTCGTCGTCACCGACCAGCACGGCAACGACTCGATCGCCATCCGGCACATGATGTTCCTCTGCCTGTCGTACGACCACCGGCTGGTCGATGGCGCCTACGCCGCCCAGTTCATGGCCCAGATCAAGAAGAGCCTGGAGAGCTGGGACGAGCAGGCGTTCGGGCTGTGACCGGCGCGTACCTCTACGAGCTCGGCGTCACGCCCTACGGCGAGGCGCTCGGCATCATGACCGAGCTCGCCGCCGCGCGCACGCAGGGCGCCATCCCCGACACCGTGATGCTGCTCGAGCACGAGCCCGTGATCACGCTCGGCTCGCGCGCGGTGCGGGGCGAGGAGCTGCTGTTCGCCGCCGTCGAGTACACGCGGCGAGGGATCGAGGTGGTCGAGGTGAACCGCGGCGGCCGCTCCACCTATCACGGCCCCGGCCAGCTCGTCTGCTACCCGGTGCTCGACCTGCGGTCGCGCGGGAAGGATCTGCACCGCTACGTCGCTCAGCTCGAGCAGGCCGTGATCGACACCCTCGCGGCCTTCGACCTCGAGGGCCGCGTGGTGGAGGGAGACCACGCGAGCGGCGTGTGGGTGGGCGACCGCAAGATCGCGTCGATCGGCGTCCGCAGCGCCCGCTGGGTGACCACGCACGGCCTGTCGCTGAACGTCGACCTCGACCTCGAGGTGTACGAGCTGTTCGACGCCTGTGGCCTCGGCGGCGCCGACTTCACGTCGGTGGCCGGCGAGCTCGGCCGGCCGATCCCGGTCGACGATGTGCGCCCGCCGTTTCGCACGGCGTTCGAGAACGTGTTCCAGGTGTCATTCGACGCGCTCCCGGCGGCCGTCTGATGCCGTTCTCCGAGCTGGCGCGCGAACGCCCGGCATGGATGAAGGTGCGCGCCCCCTCGGGCAACACGCGCTTCGCGGAGCTGAAGGGCATCATGCGCGAGGGCGGGCTGCATACCGTCTGCGAGGAGGCGCGCTGCCCGAACATCGGCGAGTGCTGGGGACGCGGCACCGCGACGTTCCAGATCATGGGCGAGGTATGCACCCGCGCCTGCCGCTACTGCGCCGTGACATCCGGGCGGCCGGAGGGCGCCCCGGAGCCGCTCGAGCCGGCGCGCGTGGCCCGTGCGGTGGAGCGCATGGGCCTGCGGCATGTGGTCATCACGTCCGTCGACCGTGACGATCTGCCAGACCGGGGCGCTGCCCACTTCGCCGCCACGATTCGCGCGGTGCGGCGCCGCACCCCCGAGTGCGGGATCGAGGTGCTCGTCCCCGACTTTCTCGGCTTCCGGGAGCAGGCGCTGCGCACCGTGCTCGCGGCTGGGCCCGACGTCTTCAACCACAACATCGAGACGGCCGAGCGGTTCTACCGCCGGATCCGGCCGAAAGGCGACTACCGCAAGGCGCTCGATCTGCTCGACCGGGCCAAGGACGTCTGGGCGGACCTCAACCCCGAGGCGGGGCCGCTGGTCACGAAGAGCGGGATCATCGTCGGCATGGGTGAGACGAACGAGGACGTCCTGCAGACGATGCGCGACCTGCGCGACCACCGCGTCGACATCGTCACGATCGGCCAGTACCTCCAGCCCACCGAACGCCACCTGCAGCTCGACCGCTGGGTGACACCCGACGACTTCCGGTGGATGCGCGAGCACGGCGAGCGCATGGGGTTCGCATCCGTCTTCGCGGGGCCGCTGGTGCGTTCCAGCTACCGTGCCGAGGAGCAGCGGCTGGCCGCCGCCGGCCGCTCTAGCGCAGTCGCACACTGAGCTCGACGACAGGAGGGAACGCATGGTGCCCGAGGCTCCCATGGAGGACGGACCCGGCGGCCGCAAGCCGGGGGGCGATGGCTGGTTCATCGTCAACACCCGCGACGCCGAGTGGCTCGAGAATGAGAAGTTCGGGTACGGCGTCGTGTTCGAGAGCCAGGCGGCCCAGTTCCCCCACTACGGGATCAACGTTCAGGTGCTGATGCCCGGGCAGCCCAACTGCTACTACCACGCGGAGGAAGGCCAGGAGGACTTCCTCGTCCTGAGCGGGGAGTGCCTCGTGCTGATCGAGGGGGAGGAGCGGCGCCTCAAGGCGTGGGACTTCGTGCACTGCCCGGCGTTCACCGAGCATGTCTTCGTGGGTGCCGGCGACGGGCCATGCGTGTTTCTCGCGGTCGGCGCACGAAACGCGGGCGAGGGCCTCGTCTATCCGGTCTCCGACCTGGCGCTTCGGCACGGGGCCGGCGTGCAGGAGGAGGCGACGACCGGCAAGGTGGCCTATGCGGGGACGCCGGAGACCGTCTCCCGCCCCTATCCCGGGGGATTCCTGGGCGAGGAGTAGATGATTGATTCCACGCCGCCGTGCGGTCTGAGCGGCCGTAGAATCAGCGGTCGATGACCGCGTTTCGCATCCTTCGCTGGGGCTCGGACGACCTACCCCCGGTCACCTGCCTGCACGATACGCGCGGGCACGCGCGACGGTTCGAGCGGATGGCTCGGATGCTTGAGCCGGGCCGGCATGTGATTGCGTACGACCTCCGTGGCCACGGCCGCTCGCCGTCGTCCGGCCCGCACACGCTCCACCAGCACGCCGACGACCTGGACGACGTGCTCGACGCCTGCGAGATCGACCAGACCGGGCTGATCGGGGAGGGCTTCGGGGCCCGGGTCGCGATCACCTATGCGGCCCGCAGGCAGGAGCGGATCACCTCCCTCACGCTGCTCGACCCGCCGGTCGCGCCGCCACCGGCGGAGATGCACGCACGCGCCCGGCGGGAGCGCGACGGCGGCGGCTATGCGAGCGTCGACGCGGCGATCGAGGCGCGGCGCCGGGAGGACAGCCTCGACCACACGCCGCGCGCGTTGCTCGAGGAGGAGATGGCCGAGCACCTGGTCGCGGATGAGGACGGCCGCTTCCGGTATCGCTACAGCCGCGAGGCGGCGGCTGCGGCGATGGAGGAGATCGCCGAGCCGGAGCCGCGGCTGGGCGAAGTGCTGTGCCCCACGATGGTGATTCACGGCGAGCGCTCGGCGCTGCTCGGGCCGGCAGACCTGGAGATGATCGAGGACGCCGTGCGCAGACTGCGGGTGGAGGAGGTGCCGGGTGGGCACGTGGTGCTGTGGGACGCGTTCGCAGAGACCAGCGCGCTGGTGCGGGACTTCCTGGTCGCGAAGCGGCAGACCGCCTGAGATAGGGTTGCAAGGATGAAGGCGCTCGTCCTCCAGCACATCGCCTGCGAGCCCCCGGGGGTGTTCGAGGAGGTGCTCATCGAGCGCGGCGCGTCCATCCACCGGGTGGAGCTGGACGAGGGCGAGCACCTGCCCGACTGGCGTGGATTCGACCTGATCGTGGCGATGGGCGGGCCGATGAGCGTCTACGACGAGGAACAGCACCCGTGGCTGGTCGACGAGAAGCGGCTGATCCGCGAGGCGGTCGACGCCGGCATGGGCTACTGGGGTGCATGCCTGGGGGTGCAGCTGCTCGCGTCGGCGCTCGGCGCCCGCGTCTACGCGGGGCCGGAGCCCGAGGTCGGCGTGCTGCCCGTGCGGCTGACGGACGAGGGCGTGGCCGATCCGCTGCTGGGCGGGCTGCCGCGTGAGCTGCCCTCCCTGCAGTGGCATGCCGATACGTTCGACCTGCCCGAGGGCGCGGTGCTGCTGGCCGGCTCACCGGCCTACCCGAACCAGGCCTTCCGCTACGGCCGGGCTGCGTACGGTGTGCAGTTCCATGTCGAGGTGACGGGTGACATGGCCCGCGAGTGGGCGCAGGTGCCGGCCTACATCGAGTCGCTGGAGCGGACGCTCGGCCGCGAGGCGGCACCGGAGCTGTTCGCAGCATTCGACCGGTCGGCCGCCGAGATGCAGGCCCATGCCCGCACGATGTTCGAGCGCTGGGTCGATGTCGCAGTCGCCGCCGCTCGATAATCGCTTCCTCGCCCTGAGGGCGGCGGCCAGGGACCTCGAGGAGGCCGAGGAGGTCGCGCTCGACGACGGCCAGGTGCGGGAGTTCATGCGCCTGCGCGACGGGGGTGCCGACCGCGCACGCATCGTCTATGAGATGGCGCTCGACCCCGATACGGTCGACGAGCTGATCCGAGCGGACGAGTCCTACGCCGTGGCGCACCGGATCGCGACCGGGCAGGAGCAGATGTACCCACCGCCGGCCCCGGAGCAGCGGGTGGTCGACGCGCGGGCCGGGAGCCTGGGCGTGCCCATCGCCGTGCTGATCCTGGTGCTGGTGGGCGTGATCGTGTACGGGCTGCTGCGCTGACCAGGAGCGTGAGGAGGGTGGGCGTGCCCGCCCACGGGGATCGCCGCAGCGATGGGAGGAGCCCGCCGACCGCGGGCTCCGTCCGAGGTCGGCGGGGGTGAGTCGAAGAGGGGGTTGGTCCGAGCCTGGCGTGGGTTGACGCCGTCGTGGCGGTGGCCTCGAACCCTTCGACCGGCCGAGTCTACAGATCTCGACAGCGGCGTGTTGTCCGTCCTGTATAGGACGGCATTGGGTGCGTGTGCGCGCTACAGGCTGTACTTGCGCGCGACCTCTTCGATGTAGCGGCGGTTCGCCGCCGGCAGCAGCCGCAGTAGCGACTCGAAGGCGGCGGGGTTGTGATCCTTCATGTCGCGGAGCTCGTCGGCGAGGGCGCGTTCGACCTCTTCGCGATCCATGCTGTCGACCTCTGCGACCCCGTCTGCCGGCAGGACGTCTCGGGCGATGGCCACCATCGTCATGGCCGCATGTTTCTTCGCCTGTTCGGACGGTTCGAACTGCATGGCGCCTCCCTCCGTTGGACGGCTAGAGCGGCCCATGCCCGTTCGCGGACGTGCCGAACCATCGACCGCGAAAG
>Ga0066662_10000980_pt1 | contig 12828 bp, 10 predicted proteins | sample GraSoiAngelo_111_FD_133939 | JGI IMG/M metagenome (GOLD analysis project Ga0066662, IMG submission 133939) | Grasslands soil microbial communities from the Angelo Coastal Reserve, California, USA - 14_0903_12_40cm | ecosystem: Environmental > Terrestrial > Soil > Grasslands | place: USA... | reverse complement strand
GTCAGCCGCGACGAGATGATGAACAGACTATCGGCGCCTGCCGCACTCGCGGCGAGCAGCGCTGCTCCGAGATCGGCGACACTGCTTATTGGGTGGCTGGTCAGCTCGATGCCGAGGGATTCAGCGCCGCGGCGCGCAAATGTCACTTCGTCGTCGAAATGCTGGGGATTAAATATCACCGCGACGCGCCTTGCGCTGGGTTCCACTTCCTTGAGGATTTGCATTCGCTTGGCCGCCATTTCATCCGTAAGAAATGTGATGCCGGTGAAATTCTTGCTTGGCCGAGCCAGAGACGCTGCAAATCCTGCGCGCATCGGGCTATCACTAACGCCGCCGACGATAGGTATGCGGCCTTTGCTTGCCTCGAACAGCGGCTTGATAACATCACCGCCAACGGCGAGCAGAAGGTCGGGTCTTTGCGCGACAAGCTCGTCTGCCAATCCCGCGAGTTGATCGGGCTTACCATTGGCATAGCGAAAGACGATTTCGATGTTGCGGCCGTCAACGAGTCCAGTCTGCGCGATTGCGTCCTTCAACGACTGATCGATTGGCCCTAGTTTTGCGTCGCCGTACACAAGCCACCCAATCCGGGGCATTGATTTCTGCGCGCGCGCGGCAAGCGGCCACACGACAGCCGTTCCGCCGATCCCTGCGATGAACTCGCGCCGCCTCATTGATCCCTCTTTGAAGGAAATGCCTCATCGCCGTCCGGAGCCTAGCACTTTGCGAGGGGCCAACGAGCGAGAATGTGCAAACAATTGGTCCGGTCGTCGCGACCCAATGTCCGCTTAGGGGTCGCTTCGATTACGGACTTCGTGAGCGTCGGAGCCGCGCTGTCAACTCATCTCCGGATAGTGGACATCACTGGTACGATTGCCAGGTCTGCTTAGTGCCAACAGCGGAAGTGCGCTGCCTCATTCGATCACCTTGTCGGCACGGGCAAGAATTGAGTTTGGAAATTTGAGACCGAAGCTTTGGGCGGCGCCCGTGTTAATGACGAGTTCAAAACGGGTTGGCCGCTCGATCGGTAGATCAGCGGGCCGGGCGCCTTTGAGGAGCTTGTCAACATAAACGGCGATCCCTCGCATGGCATCGTCGGTATTCGGACCGTAGGTCAGCAAGAGGCCGTCCTTTGTCCAATCTCCCCAACTGCCGATCGCAGGAACGCGGGCGCTAGTCGTAAACTCGATGATCTTTCGACGTTGCGTCAGAAGAAGGCGTGTCGATACCAACACGAGGCCCTCCGCCCGACCATCGACCGCAGATTTAAAGGCGCCATCGAAATCGTCGGGTCGACGCACCGGAAGCGGCTGCAACTGTAAACCTTTCACTGCTGCCACACGTTGCGTCTCACGGTACTCGGGATCTGCATGATCCGGGTTCCATAAAACAGCGACCCGCGAGATATCGGGCAGCACCTCTTTGAGAAGCTCAAGCATTTTGCCCGCTAAATCCTCGTAGATCAGGGTAATACCGGTGACGTTTCCACCGGGGCGGCTGATGCTCGCAACCAATCCGCTCTGCACGGGATCGTTGCTGACCATGACCACAATGGGAATGGATGCCGTTGCCCGTTTTGCATGCGGCGCCACATCACCGCCATAGGCGAAGATGACATCGGGTTTTAGCTGAACCAGTTCAGAGGCGAGACCGGGGAGACGCTCCGCCATGCCTTCAGCATAGCGATACTCAATTGCGATGGATTTTCCGTCGACATAGCCGAGGTTTTGTAAGCCCTGAAGCAGCGGACCAATTGGATCGATTTGTGGCGAGTTGAAGAGCAGGATTGCGAGCCGCGGAATTTTTCGAGGCTGCTGCGCCCGCGCCACTAGCGGCCACGTTACCGCCGCGCCGCCGAGAGTCGTGATGAAATCGCGCCGCCTCATTCGATCACCTCGTCAGCGCGGGCGAGGAGCGCAGCCGGCACGTCAAGGCCCAGCGCCTTTGCGGTTTTCAAATTGATCACCATCTCCAACTTGGTCGGCTGCTGCAGAGGCAGATCAGAGATCTTCGCACCGCGCAATAATTTGTCGACATAATCTGCTGCGCTCTGTTGGATGCGAATATCATCCAGTCCATAGCTGAGGAGAACGCCGGCCCGCGCGTCATCGGACCGTTCGGAAATCGTGGGCACGCGATGGGTTAGGGCCGCCGCAGCGATCCACAAGCGGTAACCATAAGTAAAAGGGGAAGGCCAGATGTAAGCCGCATCGAAGCCTTCGGCGTCAAGTCGCTCAAATATCTCGTCGATGTCCGCTATGGCCGTCGCGTAAAACATTTCCCAGCTGAACCCGAGCGCGCGTCCAGCAGCATTAATATCAGCCTGCATGTGTTCTTGGTCCGTCGGGTCGGCGCCTATGCTGCTAATCACTGCCAGTCGGGCAAAGCGTGGCAAAAGGTCCCTGAGCAATTCAGTGCGTTTGGCCGCAAGCTCAAATGACATAGGAGCGACGCCAGTGACGTTGGCATCCGGATGCGCCAAGTTGGTCACGATGCGGCTGCGCAACGGGTCCGATGCCGCCGTGACAATTGGAATTTTCGCTGTGGCCTGTTTTAGTGCGCGAATCGCTTGTGTACTCCCTCCAAACAGTACGTCGGGTTTGCGCGTCACGAGCTCAGCCGCGAGCGCCGGTACCTGTTCGAAGTTGTTGCCCGGGGCGACGCAGTCGATGATGAGAGTTTTCCCTTCAATCCAGCCGCGTTCGGCTAAAGCTTGAAGCAAGTTTATTGTGGCGCGGGTCGGTCCGCCAGGGCCCGGACAATTTAGGGGCGCCAAGATACCGAGGCGCTTCAGCGCCGCGTTCTTTTGTGCGATTGCTTCGTTCCCGCTTGCTGCGAGCATGAGCACGGCCCATAGGACGCTACCAACACTGAACTCCCGCCGTCGCATACCATCCCCCATGGATCAGTACCGCACTCTATTCGATCACCTCGTCAGCGCGGGCCAGCAGGGTCTCCGGCACAGCAAGGCCGATTGCTTTTGCGGTCGCAACATTGAGGATCAAGCGAAACTTTGTCGGCTGCTCGACCGGAAGATCGGCGGGCTTGGCTCCCCGCAATATCTTGTCGATGTATTCGGCGCCACGAATGAGAACGGGGTTCAAGTCGACCCCATAGGTGAGAAGAGCGCCGGCCCTTGCAAATGTATCGGCATCGGCCACGGTGGGCAGACGGTAATGCCGTGCCGCCTCGCCAATTCGCGGAGCATTTACAAACGTGAACGGCCCCGGCGGGACGTAGACGGCATCGAAGCCTTGTGCAGCGATGTCGACAAAAATCCTATCGATGTCTTCGGCTGCCGCGAGATAAAACACCTGCCAGCTGAAGCCAAGAATATCAGCCGCATGATTGAGCTCCCTGCTCTGCCGCTCGAGGTCGACGGAATCTACTCCCTTTCGGGCGAGAAACGCCAGTCGGGACAACCGCGGAACAATTTCTTTCAGCAGCCCAAGACGTTTGGCTACGAGATCGAACGAGATCTGCGATACTCCCGTCACGTTGCCTTCCGGGTGCGCAAGGTTCTTCACGATCCCGCTTTGGAGAGGATCGGATGCAATCGAAACGATGGGAATGGTCGGTGTCGCCTGCATGAGAGCGCGAACAACAGGCGTCGAACCACCGTACAGCACATCTGGACGCCGCGCGACCAACTCAGCCGCAAGCGCCGGAGCCTGCTCGAACCGACCGTAAGCCGATACGCAATCGATGATCGCGGTCCGACCGTCGACCCAGCCGAGTTCTGCCAACCTGCCAAGAAGGACTTGGGCGGCTGGGATTCCGGAACACGCCGAGCTTGAAAGCATACCGATGCGCTTGGGAACATCGGCAGCCCGCCCGCTCGTCGTAGCTCCGAGCAACAGCGCAAGCAGAATGATCCCGGATCGGGCCGCCCCAGTACCGATCAAGGCGATGAACTCCCGCCGCCGCATGCGTCCCGCCTCCAAGGACCACGCCTATTGGGATGAAGAGGTTAGCACTTTGTTGCGGGACCGTGAATGGCAATGAGGCGCGTCGGAAAATCTCGCAGCGTGAGGCAGCGAAATCGCCCCGAAGCAGAAAAAATTGCGGAAGGTATCAAGCGGTCAGAAAGAAATCCGGATGTCCGTGACCGGCACCAAGGCAGCGAAGAAGTCTGCGAGGTCAGACCGGCATTCGGCTTAAAACATATTCTCAATCGCCGGGAGGGGCCAAGCTGGTCCTTGCCTCACTGATGTGGCCCATAGGCCGCTCCCAACGTGTGTTCGCAATTGCCGCTCTGCTGAAGCCCGAACAAATCAACAGCGTTGAGCGGCTACTCTACCCGGTGGCGTCATCGCATGGACCCTCCGACGTATCCGCTGTCCGAGACAGCGGCCCTACCACACTGCAGAATGCTGTTGGGCGTGAGTGTTTCTGTCAAGACAACAATCTGTGCTGGAACCAGAGCAATATGAACCCAAGAGCGTCGCGAAAAACGAGGCTTAGGTGCGATACCAAATTCAATCACCTCAACTCCACCCCATCTCGACCGGAATGGCTGGCAACATTTGGTTTGATGACATCGCGCCGCAGCCTGCCCAACCGCCTTAGTGCATCGGCCTCGTCGGCGCTTACGAGACGGGAATAGCCCACCACATCCGCAGCGACGATTGCTGCCAGTCACCGTTCAACCCGTTCCCCGGTCAAAAAGGGGCGAAGCAAAAATATCAATGCCGCAGCCGTCAGAATCAATCGCGCAGCGGCTTCAAAGGTCCTCCGAAGAATGCGTCCCTTCCGCAACGGTCTCTCCAAACTTGGGCGAGGGCGTCGCGTGTAGCGATGCCCTCCAATCGCGAGGAGCCGCGACGATTGGCGCAAGATTAAATAGGTGGAAGGGGGCCGCAATGATCATTTGAAATTAAGGATGCCGGTTCAGGTTAATTGCAGCATTGCGTTGCCAGCAATATCGTCTTGCGTCATCTGACATCGATGCTGGCAGAGAACCTTCCCCTTATAGCGATCGCGACGACCTTGCTTTGCATATTGGCGTTTGCCGCCGACGCGAGCGCGCCGTAATTCGGCATTACCGCCTGCGGGGCAGCGTCGATTCCAGTAGTCTTCATTTCGGACAGCGACGCACCCAATCGCTGGTGTCGCTGGCTGCGCATTTGCGGTGAGCGGCCAAGACGCTGCCGCGCCGACCAGTCCGATGCAATTGCGCCGCCTCATGTCCGCGCCGTCGCTTTCATGTTTTTACCCCGCGGTTATAGCTTGACAATCCTACGCCTAATCAGCCGACCGATCCGGCTGAAATCCATTGCCACGGATTTTCGCAACGGGTCATTTGCAGAAGTAACCACTTCACAAAGGCTTGTCCGGTTCATCCCCGAAAGCAGACATCCAGGGGAAAGGTCAGCATGTCGGAGAAGTGTCAACAACAGACATAGACAGTGGGCGGGACCGGGTGGACAGCCGGTAGTTGCGCCAAAACTGTTCCTCTGCACTTTTCATCGCGCGTTCTTTTAGTATAGCCTCGCGAACGACCGCGCGGCGAAGTACCGCGACGGCTTTTTTCGGGAGGAAGGCATGGCTCAATTCAGGTCGACGGCTGGTCTCGTGTTGGCACTCGCCGCGACACTCGCAACGCCCGCACTTGCACAGAAGAAATATGACACCGGTGCGACCGACACGGAGATCAAGGTCGGCCAGACCATCCCTCTCAGTGGCCCGGCTTCCGCCTACGGCAGCATTGGCAAGGTGCAAGCCGCCTATGTGCGCATGATCAACGAGCAGGGTGGAGTCAACGGTCGCAAGATCAATCTCATCCAGTACGACGATGCCTATAATCCGCCGAAGACGGTCGAGCAAGTGCGCAAGCTTGTCGAAAGCGACGAAGTTCTTACGACCTTCCAGATCATCGGCACGCCCCCGAATGCAGCGGTCCAGAAATATCTGAACGACAAGAAAGTGCCACAACTTCTGGCTTCCACCGGCGCGACGCGCTTCACCGATCCGAAGAATTTCCCATGGACAATCGCTTTCAACCCCAACTACCAGTCGGAGGGGCATATCTACGCTCAATACATTCTTGCCAACTATCCGAACGCGAAAATCGGCATTCTCTATCAGAACGACGACCTCGGAAGAGATTACGTCAAGGGGTTGAAGGACGGACTAGGGGCAAAGGCTTCGAGCATGATCATCGCCGAAAAGTCCTACGAATTGTCCGATCCCACGGTCGACTCGCAGATGGTGACGCTGAAAGCTTCGGGCGCTGACCTTTTCTACAATATTACGACTCCGAAATTCGGCGCGCAGGCGATCAAAAAAGCGGCCGAACTAGGTTGGAAGCCCGTCCACATCCTCGATATCAACGCTACGCCGGTTAGCCAAACGCTGGTTCCGGCTGGCCTTGAGAACGCCAAGGACATCATTTCGGTCAATTACGGCAAGGACCCGCTCGACCCGCAATGGACCAACGACGACGGCATGAAACGTTATAAGGCTTTCATGGCGAAATATGCTCCGGCCGAGGACGCTAATAGCGGGATCGCTACTTACGGCTACTCAACCGCAGCGCTGCTTGTGCACATACTTAAGCAATGCGGCGATGATCTCACGCGCGCCAATATCATGAAGCAGGCGACGAACATCAAGGGCTACGCGGCTGATCTTGCGCTGCCGGGCATGACGATCTCCACCGAACCAGATGATTGGCGCATCAACAAGCAATTCCAAATGATGAAATTTGACGGTCAACGCTGGGTTCTGTTTGGGCCTATCCTGACCGACGAATTTAAGACGAACTGAATGACCTGCGTTGGACGCGAGCATTTAAGTTTGGAGGCGGGTGTCGCCGGTGATAGCCACCGGTTGTGAATGTCCGAATTGGGTCAGACTCGGAAGTCCGGCGTCGCAATCGGGACTTCCGCTCTGACCCTGATAGCGGAAACCGAGCGGACGGGCGGGCGCGTCCGTTTGGTGCCAACATGAGACTCATGCACCGCAGCAAAGGACACTTCATTCGATCACCTCGTCGGCGCGGGCGAGCAGTCCCGCCGGCACGGTAATCCCGAGCGCGTTCGCGGTCTTGAGGTTAATGGCCAGTTCGTACTTGTTCGGCGCCTGCACGGGTAAACCAGCAGGCTTCTCGCCCTTCAATATACGATCAACGTAGTCTGCCGCGCGCCGGTATTGGTCCGGAAAATTCGGCCCATAGGAGATCAATCCGCCGGCAGCGACAAAAGGCTTTTGAATGTATACCGCGGGCAGCTTATAGCGCGCGGCCGCCGCGATAATCAGATTGATATTAGCTGCCCCTGTCGCGCCCGCGGTCAAAATCATTCCGCCATTCGGTCTCTGCGCGAAGGCCTCGATGACGCGATCTATCTGGGCCGGACTACGCAAGTCGAATGGGCTTACGTCGATGCCGACCGATGGCGCCACAGATTGAATCACCGCGAACTGGCCAACTCCGGCAGCAGTGCCAGCGTCGCGAAGAACTGCCGCATGCGTCACGCTTGGCGCTATCTCCTTGAGCAATTCCAGCCACTTTCCGCACAAGTTATATTCAAACATCATAAATCCGGTGGCGTTGCCACCCGGCCGAGACCGGCTTTCGACGAAGCCAGACCCGACCGGATCGGGGACAATGGCAAACACGATGGGAATGGTGTGGGTGAGTTTCAGTAATACCTCTGTAGCCGCGCCGCCACCGCCGACGAGCACGTCCGGATCAAGCGCAACGAGTTCTGCTGCGTGTTTTCGGGTTGTCGCTTCGTCGCCCCCGCCCCAGCGCAACTCGATCTGCACGTTGCGCCCTGGCGTCCAACCCAGCTGTTGGAGCCCGTCGCTCAATGCTGTGTAGCGCGCGTTCGCGTTCGGCGTATCTGCGGCCACTGCCTCTAAAATACAGACCAGCCGTACGCGCTCCCGCTGCTGAGCAAGTGCGATAGTTGGCCAAGCGGCGACGCTTCCTAGAAACCGAATGAACTCGCGCCGTTTCACTCGATCACCTCGTCTGCGATGGCGAGCAGTGATGGTGGCACGGCAAGACCTAGTATCCTCGCGGTCTCGGCGTTGATCACCAGCTCGAACTTGCTTGACTGAACCACCGGCAAGTCCGCCGGCTTCGCGCCCTTTAAAATGCGACCTGTGTAAACGCCCATCTGACGAAACGTCTCCGTAATGTTGGAACCGTAGCTCATCAGCCCGCCGGCTTCGGCATAGTCGCGCACCGGATATGCCGCCGGAAGTTTGTGGAGCGTTGCCAGGTGGACCAATTGGACACGCCGGCTGGTGAGAAAGGGGTCGGGGTCAACAAAAAGCGCGTCGGGCCGCTCGCGCACGAAAGTTGCGAAAGCCGCATTGATTTCGCGGCTGGTGCTGGCGTTAATGATTTGGATTTGCAGCCCCATGCTGCGTGCAGCTGGTTCTACGTCTCTCAACGTGGCTGCCGTAGTTGTGGCGTTGACCGGGTTGACAAGCACGGCCACGCGACTGGCTGCGGGCACGAGGGCGCTTAGGAACTCCAATCGCTTAGCCGTCAGCTCAGCATTAAAAACATTGACACCTGTCAGGTTACCGCCCGGGCGGGAGACACTGGCGACAAGACCAAGCGTGACCGGGTCCCCGGCGACGACGAAGACGATCGGGATTGTTGTGGTGGCCGCTTTGACCGCGAACGCCGGAACGTTACCTATGGTAGCGATCACGGCAACCCCTCGGCGGACCAATTCGGCTGCTAGCGTCGGCAGTCGATCATTTTGGCCTTCCGCCCAGCGGTATTCAATTGTCACGTTCTCCCCCTCGAGATAGCCGGCCTCCTTCAAGCCCTGGCGAAATCCTTGCAGACGGTCGGCAGGAGTGTCAGGCGAAGTGGGATGAAGGAACCCGATCACTGGCGTTGCCGACGACTGCGCGCGTGCTGTGAGTGGCCGAATGGCGGCCATTCCAATCGCTGCTGCGATGAACTCTCGCCGCCTCATTCGATCACCTCGTCAGCACGGGCGAGGATAGTCGGTGAAACTGCAAGATTGAGCGCTCTGGCCGTCTTCAGATTAATGACCAGATCGAACTTGGTTGGCTGCTCAACCGGAATATCGCCCGGCTTCGCACCGCGAAAGATCTTGTCGACAAAGTCGGCGGCACGTCGAAACAGGTCAGGGAAATTAGGTCCATACGACATCAGTGCGCCGGAATCGACTGCTTCGCGGAAACCGTGCACCGTCAGCAAACCCGCAGCGAGGGCAGCAGAGTTTACATCAAACCTGTTGGTGTTGATGAATGGAGTGGCGCAAACATAGAGCGCATCGACGCGGCCTTTGAGCTTTTCAATAGCTGGTGCGATTTCTTCGGGCTTATGAATGTTGACGGCGGTGAGGTCAAAATTGGCCGATGTGGCTAAGGCTTGAACTTCCCTCATCTCCAAGTCGGCGGCGGGATCGCCCATTAGAGCCAGCCGGTGCAGAGTAGGTAGTACCTCACGCAACAGCTCGAGTCGCTTGCCCGCAAGGTCGCGAGACTGAATCGACAATCCTGTCACGTTGCCGCCTGGTCGTGCCAGACTGGCAACAAAGCCGCTAGCTACCGGGTCGGTCGCTAATGGGAAAATGATGGGACTCGCCGATGTAGTTTTTATTGCTGCAACGATGTTTGACAGCCCATGGGTGACAATGACATCGACCTTGAGCCGAACGAGTTCATCGATGAATTCCGAGGTGCGTTCGACCTGGCCATCTTCCCACCGATAATCGATTTGAACCGTCTGATCCTCAATCCAGCCGAGGTCGTGCAGACGCTGAACAAATGCGGTGGTCCACGACTTGGCGGCGGCTTGACTGTTCGAACTCAAAAAGCCGACGGTCGGCCTTCTGGACGGCTGCTCCGCATGCACTGCTAGCGGCCACGTCGCTGCCGCGCCACCGAACAGCATGATGGACTCGCGACGTTGCATGTACCTCCCGAGAGATAACCTCATCGCCGCCTCAAACCTAACACTTTGCCACGGGTGCCAGGTCAAAAAAGACAGCCAACCGGCCGGAGATATCGACCAAGCTCGATGTCTCGTTAGGGCAGGCGACAACTCCGCTCGGATAGCGTGTTGGGAGTGAGGTTGCAGCCTTTAGTGAGCAACCGCCCAACTTCCGATCTATGCCTTTGAACCGCGTTTGATCATAGCGGCAAATTCCGCAACACGCTTACCCAGTGCGCGTGCAGCGGCTAATTCGTTTTCATCGACGCCAGGAGAATCCGGCCCGGTTGTTGCGCTTGCGCCAAATGCTCCTCCCCCGCTCACCACGCCCATCTGATTTATCAGCATTGCTGCATGGATGGATTGCATTGTGGTTTCCTTGCCGTTCGAAACCGATGCTCCCGTTACGAAAGCGGCGCCGACCTTATTGCGCATCTTTAAGTCGTCGAAGGGGAAGTGAAACTTGAACGCCCAGCTATCAAAAAAGGTCTTTACCTCACCCGCCATGTTTGCAAAGTAAATTGGCGATCCAACAATGAGCGCGTCACACGCCAACAGATCTTGGCCGGTGACCTCGCCTACTTTTTTCACGAGAATGCTTATCCCAGAAACACCTGTTGCACCTTCGGCAACTCCTTGAGCCATTTTTTCTGTATTTCCGGTGACGGAGTGGTACACGATCAACACCTTCGTATCTGCGGCTGGTGCTTGTGCCTCACTCGATCGGCTGGCGAGGACAAGGCCGGCTGCCACCGAAGCGGCTCCGGCCTGCCTTAGAAACTTTCGCTTGTTCATGAGGATGCCTCCCGGTTGGTCCTGACAGTCACCGGCAGATCAAGCTCGAAGATGCGTCCGTAGTTTGCAACAGGTGCTCGCGTGCCGGTTAGACGCAGGGCGCACCAAAAAGCGACTTGGTTTGCGGTCAAAATCGGCCGATCTAAATTGTCCTCCAGTGCTTTAATCACGCTAATCGCGCGTAAGCCGTTGCCAGCAATAAAAATTGCCTCTGCGCTCTTTGGCACCTGAGAACGCACCCACTTGTAGAGCTGGTCTGGCTGGATAGCTTGCTGATCGGATGGCAAGTCTGCCGGTGCGCTATAAACGGTTTCGCACCCTTGGCTTTGGAAGTAGCGAGCACCTTGCTGAGCCATCTCAGCTGAAAACCACGGTGGGCTGATTAAAGCAATCCGTTTGGCCGAGAGGGCAGCCATTGCAGCAGCGGCGGCCGCGGTCGTGATGACCGCAGGGATGACTCGTGTGCGAGTTTCCAAGCGAGATTTGAGCGCTGCATCATCCGCTGCGCCTCGCACGAAACTGCTACTGGTAAAACCGAAAACGATTGCATGTAGTGGCGCCATCGCCAGCCTCTCGGCGGCGTCATCTACGGCAGGCGGATCGGCGATAGCGCGCACTGGCGCATCGGCGATGGTCGGGTCCATCGTTCCGCCCGGCTTGTAGGCACCAAACGGAATGCGCGCTGCATGGATCGAAATTCCATCAGGAGCCAGCGCGCTGAATTCCGTTTCTGGAACTATGTCGGCGTGCGGCGTGAGGAGACCGATCCGTGTTTGACCCCATCCATCAGGTTGCCACATCGCATCTGCCCAGTTGATCCGCGAACGGTATCTGACATTAGCCTGGCAGTCGATCTGTCCGAGGTCGTCGTGAGTCAAAAGCAGACATCAAGCCGCGTATGTTTTGAGGGGACGCAGTCGTTGGGTCTGCTTTGTGGCAATAGCGGAATTGAACCGCCACGCGGCAGCTTATTCGATCACTTCGTCGGCGCGCGCGAGCAGCGAAGGCGGGATAGTGAGGCCGAGCGTCTTTGCAGTCTTTAGGTTGATCACCAACTGGAACTTCGCGGGTTGCTCGACCGGAAGGTCGGACGGTTTGGTGCCCTTTAGAATCTTATCAACGTAAACGGCAGCGCGCCGCTGCATGGCATTGACGTCGATCCCGTACGAGATGAGGCCGCCCGCATCAACGAATTCCCGGGATTCGTATATCGCCGGCAGATGCCGTTCGGCGACGAAATCGATGATCCGCTGGCGGTGCAGGCTGGTGAACGGATCGACCAGGATCAGCACGGCCGCACTGCCGCCGTTCGCGATGGCATCAAACGCCGGATTGAAGGTGACCAGATCGTGTATCCCGAAGGATCGGATGTTCAGGCCCAGAGCGGTTGCCGCTCGTTCAGATTCACGGGCGCGAAGCACCATGCCCGGGTTAGTGTCATTCCACAGCATTGCCACGGGAGATGTATTGGGCGCGATCTCGCGCAGTATCTCCAGCCGCTTCGCGCTGAGTTCAGTAGCGAGCATGGAGAAACCGGTGGCGTTTCCTCCGGGCCGTGCCAGGCTCGGCACCACGCCAGCTCCGACCGGATCGCCGACAGCCGTGAACACGATCGGAATGGTGGCCGTCGCCTGCTTTGCCGCAATCGCGGCCGGGGTGCTAAGAGTCAGGAGCACATCGACCTTCAAGGCCACAAGTTCACGGGCGAGCGCCGGGAGAGGTTCGTTGCTTCCTCCGGCCCCGCGAATTTCGAGAAGGACATCCCGCCCCTCCTTGTAGCCGAGTTCGCGCAGACCTTCCCGAAAGGCATCTACGAAAGTATCGGACGGGGACAGTGCGTTCGGTTCCAACATTCCTATTCGCCAACGCGCCTGTGCCCGCGCGGCAAAGGGCCATGCTGTCGCCGCACCGCCGACAAGCGTAATGAAATCGCGTCGTCTCATGCTCGTCCCTGTGTTCAGGGCTTGGTCCCGAAGGCTAGCACATTGCGACCGGGCAGGGTGAGAAACAGAGCGTCAGATCCATGTCCCGCTGGATCTCGGCTGCCTGCGTCGGCCTGCTGTTCCCTCAAGCGCCGACATCCGTTGCGCGCGCAGGTCAAT
>Ga0066662_10000978_pt1 | contig 12845 bp, 7 predicted proteins | sample GraSoiAngelo_111_FD_133939 | JGI IMG/M metagenome (GOLD analysis project Ga0066662, IMG submission 133939) | Grasslands soil microbial communities from the Angelo Coastal Reserve, California, USA - 14_0903_12_40cm | ecosystem: Environmental > Terrestrial > Soil > Grasslands | place: USA... | reverse complement strand
CATGGAGTTGAGCACCTTGGTCTCGATCTCCGGCCCCTGCTGGTCGGGAGGCAGTTCCTCTCCGGTCATCTGGTTTACTTTTTTCTCTGATGGGCCTTCATACATGATGGGATAGGCGATCAGGTCCGAATAACGGTGGACGATGGTGGCCAGCTTCCAGCGGTCGGCGTAATCTTCAATGCCGTTTTCAGGATCGGCTTTCTTCAAGTGCAGGATGATGTCGGTTCCAATGGCCGCTCTTTCCGCCGGTTCCAGCGTGTAGGTCCCGTCGCCCGTGGATTCCCACTTGGTTGCCATTTGTTCCCCGGCCCGGCGCGTGATCACGATCACTTTCTCTGAGACCATGAAGGCTGAGTAGAAACCTACGCCAAACTGTCCAATCAACTCGGCAAAGGCCTGCGCGGACGAGCTTTCCTGGATGCGCTTGCGCAGCTCCTGCGTGCCCGAGCGGGCGATGGTGCCAATGTTCTGGATCAGCTCATCGCGGCTCATGCCAATGCCGGTATCGCTGATGGTCAGCGTATGCGCCTTCTGGTCGGGCTTCAGGCGGATTTCGTATTTATGGTCCTGCGGAACCAGTTCGCTGTTGGTCAGGGACTCAAAACGGAGCCGATCCAGGGCATCAGAAGCGTTGGAGATCAGTTCGCGTAAAAAAATTTCCCTCTCAGTGTAGAGAGAATGGATCATCAGGTGGAGAAGCTGGGTCGTCTCAGCCTGAAATTGATAAGATTCAACGGTGGCAGTACTCATGGACGGATTATCCTCATCAGAAAGTTTTGCACTATTAATTTTACGGCAATACGCAATGGCTGCAAGTGGGTACAGACATCGGAAACCAGTGCCGGATAAAAACGGCAGAAACAACCTTAAAACTTTTCAATCTGCTGTTTACCTGCTCATTGATTCTATCTACATCATCAGTGTTAAGATTTTGACTTTTCAGCGTGAATCAGCATTCATCAGCGGACAAATAGAACTTATAGCGCCAGCAACTTCGCCGCGTTCCCGCCAAGAATCTTCTGCTTGTCCCCATCAGAAATCTTTAGCGCCCTGATACTCTCCAGCATCTTTTCGATGCTGCCGATCTGGTGCGGATAATCGCTGCCCGCCAGGATGTGCTCAACTCCGGCAAACAAAATAGCCAATTCGATAGCTCGAGGGTCAAAGTTTACGGTATCAAAGTAGAACTGCTGCTTCAGGTATTCGCTTGGTGGCTTGTTGATATTCTTGCGGCAGTCCGCAAAGGCTTCGTAGCCCCGGTCAAGTCTTTCCGCCAGATACGGAATCGCGCCGCCCAGATGTCCCAGCACCCAGCGGATACGCGGGAAACGCTCCGCGACACCGCTGAAGACCAGTCCTGATGCGGCCAATGTGGTATCCATGAGAAAGCCGACCAGCGGCATGAGCCAGTACTCCAGCATGGCCTCCACCCCCACCGGATTCGTGGGATGAATGTGTATCACCGCCCCCAGTTCATTGGCGACTTCATACAGTTTCCAGAAGCGCTGATCAGAAAGAGCTACGCCATTGATGTTGCTGAAGACCATAGCTCCCCTGAATTTCAGTTGCTCCATGGCCCGGCGCAACTCCGTCACGGATGCATTTGGAACATTGAGCGGCAGTGTAGTCAGGGCCACATAGCGGCCTTTTTTGTCTGCGACCACGCGGGCAAAGATATCGTTCACCTGGCTGGCCAGCCGCACCGCGGTCGATGGCTCCTCTATATGTGTGCCCGGCGTAGTGAGAGTAATGACCTGGGTATCTATACCGGCATCTTTCAGTACCTGCTCGCGGTAATCGATGTCGCGATGCCCGCGAACGGCCACGTTGTAATCACCGGGATAATGCAACTGCGGATTGCCTTCCGCATCGTAGGTGATGCGTACGGCGCTGGGTCCCTGCTCCAGGGCCTTGATGTACTCAGGTGGATAGTAATGATTGTGAAAGTCAATGATGGGCATCGGCAGCCGCTTCCTTCAGTCGTTGGCGTGACCAGACAAAGTACACGGGCAGCCCTAAAAGAAGCAAGCCCAGGCCAAACATGCTGTCATGGGGATTGGCTAAGCACTGATTGATCACAATACCCAGTGAAGCCACGATGAATAGCGCCGGAATCACCAGGTAAGCACGCGCAAGAAATCGTGGCTTATATTCCCTGTTCCTCCGCAGCACGAACAGTCCTGCTGCCAACAATGCAAAGAAGAGCCATTCGGTATAGACCACGCGGGTGAAAAGGCTGCGATAGGTGTTGGTGGCCACCAGTACTGAGGACCAGACGGCCTGCGCGACAATCGCCAGATATGGGGTCTGGCGCGTCGAATGCACTGCCCCCATCCAGCGGAAGGCGAGGCCATCCTGCGCCATAGCGTAATAAACCCGCGGCCCTGCCAGAATAATTCCGTTCAACGATCCCAGTGCGGAAATAACTACCAGCGCAGAGATTGCTCCTCCGGCTCCGGCGCCTAGGATACGCTGCATTGCATCGGCCGCCACATGCCTGGAGTTCGCCACCTCCCCCAGCGGGAGAATTTAGTGATAACCCGCGTTCAGCAGCATGTAGCAGGCCGTGACCGTCAAAGTTCCCAGCAGCAGAGCGCGCGGAATTGTATGTTGGGGATCTTCGGTCTCTCCTGCCAAATAAGTCACCATGTGCCATCCTCCAAAAGCAAACAGACCCGCAGCCACTGCCAGCCCGAATGCCCCTATGGAAACGTCCCGGGTGTAGAGTTCGGGTAGCATCGTCTGATGCGCCCTGCCTCCGAGAGTAAAAAACAGAAGCACCATCAAAAAGATGGCCGCTACTTTGATCACGGTGAGCGCCACCTGCACAGTGCCGCCCAGTTTGACTCCCAGGTAGTTGATGGCCGAAAGCAGAACAATCGTAGCAATGGCGACCATGCGAATGGCCGTCTCGCTCAACGGCGCAAAATAAGCAATGTAGCGGGCCATGATCACCGCAATGGCCGCGATAATGCCGGAATGTACGCTCCAGAACATGGCCCAGCCCCACAGGAATCCCAAAGCTGGAGAGAAAATCTGCCGCAGGAAAACATAGACGCCACCAGTCTGCGGAAACACCGAGGTAAGCTCCGCGCACACCAGCGCCCCGCAGAATGTCAGCAGTCCCGCAGCCAGCCATGCCAGCATTACCAGTGTTGTGTTGGGAACCTGCCGGGTGATCTCTGAAGACTGAATAAAAATGGAAGCGCCCAGAATGATGCCCACGACCAGGGCCGCGGCATGAGGCAGGCGCATGGATCGTCTGAGAGCGGGAGGCATGCAGGCATTATAGGCAAAGCTTAACCGCAGAGAACGCAGAGATCGCAGAGAAGATTGAGTAAATGAGTAATTGGTAATTGGGTAAATTAGCTCTTAGCTATTAGCGCTTTGCTCGGTGTATGTGTGCCGATCTGCTGAATCGCTATCATCTGTGTTGCGATTTATCAACTTTAATCCGCTTCATCAGCGGTAAGGTTTTTGGTTGTAGTTGAGCGATAATACCCACCATGGGATACGAACTCTGTGCCGTCGTCGGCAGCGAAAAGGCCCTGCGTGCCTTCACCATCGGCCTTGACGCAAGGATTGTGCCGCTGGCCGCTGGCATGTCGCTCGTGCCGCTCACAGAAAAACTTCTGGAAACCCTCAAAGCAGATTCGGGCGACGATGCCAAAACTGTCTCCCCGGTTTTCGAGTTTCTCTATCGCGCGATTGTCGACCGCGCCATAGCAGCTTCAGAAGAGGGACCTCTCGCTTACGTGGAAGCCGGGTATTTTGGAGGTCAAGGCCTGCAGATGGCCGTGGCCTGGGATCAGGGAAATATGGTCATGGAGCCCTCAGACACTGATAATCCCATCAACCAGGCTTTGCGCCTTCTGGGGGTCAAGGCCGCTCCGCCCGATGACGAGTTTGACACTATCGGCCTGGGCCGCCATCGCCGCACTGCGCGGTGGTAAAAGTCCCGCCGCCTATAAATTCCTTTGATACACTTCATTAAGGCTTTTAATTGGCTTATGGGGCGCGCCGCTGCTACCCTGTGCTTGTCATCTCTATCCACTAACGTCACTCGGAATTTCATCCCAATATAAGAGGAGACTATGTCGAGCGAACTTCGGAATTTCCTGGCCCTCTCGTATGACGAATTGGAACAACTGAATCTTCAGGTCAAGGAGCAGCGTAAGAAACGCGTTGCTCCTGACAAGATCCAGGAAGACCGGATCAAGTACCTGACCGACCAGAAAGGCATTAAAGCCATAACCGTGCTCTTCAGTGATCTTGAAGGCCGGTTGCACATGCTGGACTACGACAAGAAGTTCCTCATCAAAAGCTGGGACAACCTGACCTTCGACGGCTCGTCCATTCGCGGATTCACCGCCCAGCGGGAAAGCGATTTGCGCCTCGGTATCGACTGGAGTTCCTTCTATTGGGCTCCCGCAGATATCTTCGGTTCGGGCAAGGTGCTGGTCTTCGGAGAAGTCATCGATAAGGGCGGCACGCCCTATACGGCAGACATTCGCGGCATCCTTAAAAGTTTCGCCGAAAACCTTTATAAAGCCAAGGGTTACACGCTCAACGCTGCCAATGAGATTGAAGGATTTCTTTTCAAAGGCTCGGACGCTGAACGCCGTTACCATGAAACCGGCAAGTTCGAATATGTGAACACTGGCGGTTACTATCACTCGCTGCCGGGCGATGCCCTGCGCACCTTTATTGACACCACGGCGGAAGTGCAGCGTGCCATGGGCTTCCAGAACGAAAAAGACCATCCTGAAGTTGCGCCTTCGCAGTTCGAAATCAATTACAGCTATGGTGAAGTCGTGGCTGCTGCCGACCAGATTCAGCTCTACAAGCTGATCTGCCGCCAGGTCGCCACCAAGATGGGCCTTACCGCCTCATTCCTGCCCAAGCCCGTCGTAGGTGTGAACGGCAACGGCATGCATACCAACGTTTCCATCAGCAAAAACGGCAAGAACCTTTTCTGGGACGCGAAGGGCGAAGAGAAACTCAGCCAGATGGGTTGGAGCTTTGTGGATCGTATCCTGACGCACGGCAATGATCTCTGTCTCATGCTCAACGCCAGCGTAAATGCGTATCGCCGCCTGGATCCGCACTTTGAAGCTCCGAACCAGATCAAGGCGTCAGCCACCGATCGCGGCTCCATGGTGCGCATCCCGATCGGCAATGAAAAGAGCATGCGCGTGGAAGTGCGTTCAGTCGCGCCGGATGCCAATCCCTACATGGTGATGTACTCCATCTTCAAGACCGGATTAGACGGCGAGACAGCTACCATCAAAAATTTGCGACAAGCTGAGCGCTATCTGCCGGACAACATCTATACGGCCATGGAAAACTTCCGCAACTCCAAGTGGACAACATCCCTGCTCGGCGAGGACGTCAAGGGTCGCTATGCTGACCTCAAGCAGGCCTCGGCGGACCGCTGCCCGCGCCTGCTGGGCACATTCGTAAAGCCGCCCGAGGTGCAGTACCACCATGATGTGTATAACCAGTTCCTCTGGAACATGTTCTAAACGTCAAACGCCCTGGCCTGCGGCCAGGGCGTTACTTCTTATTTCGCTGCCGCTGCCAGTCCAGCTTCTTCCAGCCTGCGCTCTCGCATACTTTGGTTCTGAGCCAGCAACAAAGTTGCATCCCTCTGGAGCAAGGGTGCATCCTTATCGCCAGCCATTCCTGGCAGGAGAAAGACATTGAAACGACTGGCTCTTGTTCTGCTTTTATCTGCTATCTCTATATCCGCAACCTCTGCCTGTGCCCAGCAGTTTGATGTAGCCGTTGGCGTCAGCGGACTCAAATCCGCGCCTGCTTCTGATGCCCTGCTTGATCTCGATCATTCGCCTCAATCCGTGGGTGGAGGAGCGTTCCCGGTGATCAGCGGTGATTTCCTCTTCAAACACCAATTTGGTGTTGGCGGCGAGGTCTTCTGGAGAGCCACCCGCAACCTTTATCAGGCATTTAGCGCGCAACAGCCCTTCCGTCCGGTTTTCTATGATTTCAATGCGGTATGGGCACCCAAGCTGGGCAAGCAGGCGGCCGCTCAGCTTGAGGGAGGAATTGGCGCCGAAAGTGCCCGTTTCTATACACCGTTCGTGACCTGCAACTTCGTTTCATGCACGAATTTTGTGAGCAGCAATCACTTCATGGCGCACCTGGGCGGCGGCCTGAAGATCTACATCTGGCACAACGTCTTTCTGCGCCCGGAGGCCCACTATTACTTCATTCACGACAACTCGGAATTCAGCGGCAACAACGCCATTCGCGTCGGAGCCTCGATCGGCTACACGTGGAGATCGGAATACTGAGACGCACGAATATCTAAACCAGCAAAGCCGGCGACAGGACATGATCCTTAAAGCCGCGCCCTTACCGGGCGCGGCTTTCTTCTTTACTGTACGACCAGCGTGATGGTCGAGTTCTTCGTGACTGAAGCCCCGGTTGCAGCCACGCTCACCATATATGTTCCCGCCGGAGTTCCGGTCACAAATTGTTGTTGGTGTGTATGACTTCCGCCACCGCAGGCTGTCATGCTCACGATCATCGCGATGGCCAGCAGCAACACGCACACAAGCTGCACCCGCCGCTTCCTGCTGGAGAATCCGCCCACCAGCACCAGGCCAAAAAAGACTGTGCCGGTTGCCGCCAAGGCATTCAGGCCGTGTCCTGCTGAGGCCGTGGTGACTGTTCGTGCCGTGGTAGTGATGGTCAGCGTGGTACTGGCTGGGCTGCCATTCACCGTGACCGTTGGCGGATTGAATCCACAACTTGCACCCTGCGGCAATCCCGAACAACTGAAGTTTACAGTTGCGTTGAAACCGCCCTGAGGATTGATTGTGAACGTGTATTGAGCGGATTGCCCCGCAGGCACCGTTTTGCTGGCACTGGGGATGTTCACGGTGAAATCCGGAGGCGTTGTGCCTACTGTGACCACGAACGCAGCCGAGGTGCTTGGCAGATACAAGCTGTCTCCGCTGTAAGTAGAGGTGATGCTGTGCTGCCCGACGGCAAGCGTGGAAATTTGCATTGCCGCCGTGCCTGAAGCATTCACAGTTCCGCTGCCCAGCGTTGCCGTTCCTTCCTTGAAGGTCACCGTTCCTGTTGGAGCCAGCATTCCTGGAGCTTTGTTGATGGTTGCAGTCAGCGTCACTGTCCCGCCGATTCCAGGATTGGCCGGATTGCCATTCAGCGAAGTAGCCGTCGGCGTAATCACCGTGACTGCCGTAGCCGCAGAAGTGCTGCCGGCATAGGTAGAATCGCCGAAATACAGAGCCGTGATGTTATGCGGCCCGGGTGTGAGGCTGGTGGTCTGCAGTGTTGCCACTCCTGTGTTGTCCAGCGTCGCCGAGCCCAGCACCGCGGTTCCCTGCTTGAAGTTCACGGTGCCGGTGGGCGTGGTCGATCCAGCGCCTTTGTTGACTGTGGCGGTCAGCGTCACCGTTCCGCCCAGTGGGGGATTTTGCGTGCTGGCATTGATCCCTGTCGTGGTAGGTGCAGTGCCTCCAGCCGGATCGATCACAGTAACCACCGCTGTAGCCTGCGCCGTTGCACCTTTGGGATCAACCACGGTCAGCATCACTGTGGTGGTTCCCTTCGGGTATGGCCCAGCCGGTGTCTGGGTCATGGTGATCGAATCACCATCAGGATCGAAGGAGCCATTATCGACGCTTGCATCGGCACTGCCACCCAGCGTCGCGGCGGGTACAGTCACATCATGCACCAGCGCATTGGGTACATGGTTGTTGTTGCAATTGAAGGCGCACGCCGGCAGTTGCAGCGTGTAAGACTGGCCTGCGCTTGCGCCACCTACATCACTGATTACAACTGTATATGTTGTCCCTGAAACGGTATTGAATCTGCATTTCTGTGAGGTGCCGCTTACTCCTGCATCAGCCAGATAGTTTGTCGCAATATTTGCCGGATCGAAGCTGGGTGAATAGGCCACCTCGAACATCGATATCGCGGCAGGCGAACTCAGTTGCGGATTCAGACACGTGGAGCGGCAGGCGGTAAAGGTATAGGAGTCGAACGTCCTGGAACCAACTGCAATCGTTCCCGGAAAAACTTTCGACGCCTGACAGGTGGAACCGATCCCATTCCGTGAGACACGATTCGTCTGTGTACCCGTAGCACCGGTGAGACCAGCTAATCCAGGAGCGGGAGTAGTCCCGAGCGTGTTCGTCAGCGCAAGCTGTCCTATAGGGACAGAAAAATCAAGGTTTCTGGTGGTGCCGCCGTTGAAGGTGGTGGCCAGAGTGAAGTTGATGGTTGCCCCGCAGGGTGCATCGTTCCCTATGGTGAAGGTCAGCGGGCTCAGGTTCGCGAATGATGCGGTCCCGATGGGCAGGTCAGGAAAGTTTGTAGTGTTTGGCTGTGTAATGGTTACGCCCGGCGTTGAGGTCGTCAGCACACCACTTACGCCGGTAGCGTCCAGCACTCCTGAGCTGTTCTTCAGTTGGATCACGATCTTGCCGCCTTCGCCGATCTCCAGCACGCCGTTTCCGTTTCCAGGATTTTCGCTGACAGTCACACTGCTAATCTCAGGATTGGCAGTGCCGGGCATACCCAGCGACTTCACTGCTTCGTATGCCATCACGATGCCGCTGCCGGAATCACGGTCGAACCCCGGAGCCATGATATCGATGGCTGTGCTGGTCAGCGCTGTACGGATTTGCGCCTGCGTTAATGCAGGATTGGCAGATTTCACCAGCGCCGCCACCCCCGCCGCGCTCGGTGCCGCTGCAGAGGTTCCGAAAAATGGATTTGGAAATCCTCCTACGCCAGTCACCGATACTCCATCTGCGGCGGTAATGTCTGGCTTGTTCAGCAGCGTGCCGCCTGACGCCGAAAAATTCCCCGGCGTAATCGCGGTTCCATCGCCATGAAAAAAGATGTGGCGCGGGCCGTCAGAGCTGAAGAACTCCGTAAGATTGGCTGCGTTAAACGGATTAGGGAATGGTCCGACTGCCGGTGTGGCCGCCACCGTGTAAGCTCCTGAAGCGGCTGAGTGTCCATGCGTCTCACCAGCGGTTGAAATCTGCAACAGCCCTTCGAGCGCCTCCAGATGGAAGAAGCGATTGGCAGCGCCCGGCTTTTGAAACACCACGTAACGGTTTCCGGGAAAGGTCGCCGTGATAGATACCTGTTCAAACGGGTCCTGAGTCCCGTTCTGCACATTGGTGGAGGCCGCCACCACCGTGGTGCTCGTAGGGTCGAGCACGTACAGGTCATAGTCATTGCTGGAACCGCCCAGCGGATCGGCCCAGTGAAGCACTGTGGCAGCCGCCAGCGAAAGGCTGGTATCGAATGGAGCGACCCCAAAAGAATGCACGTTGCCCGCAGGGAGAGGAGCAGCAGCGGGCACCGGATTGAAATCGGCTTCATAGGTCCCAGAGTTGCCTGCATCCAGGCTCCCTTCATTGCCCGCTGAAGAGAAATACAGCGCGCCATCAGCAACCACATCATTCACTGCCTGGATCACCACACCGCCGTTTGTGTTGGAGACAATCGAGGCAGCCTGCCCATCCTGAAAGGCGCTTTCCACAAAATAGAAGACGTCATCGACGATAATGTCGCAACCTGCAGCCCGCAGATCGCGGATGTTCTGGGCAAAACTGGTGATGCCGTTGAACGCGGTCGCAAAATAAAGGCTCGCGCCCGGCGCCATGTCATGGATGATCTCCATCATGGCCGTGCCTTCGTCGCCGCTTCCCGTCTGGCCGGGAAGCACAGTGACGCAAGGTGGTGTTCCGCAGGTGGGCGGCAGATCGCCTGTTGCCTGGCTCAGCGCAAGGTTGGTTACACCGTCAGAAAGCACACCAATCTTCAGCCCCGATCCGTTCACGCCGAAGGTGCCGCGCGCATCAAAGGCGCGGTGCGTCAAGTCGCCTTCCGTGGTTACGCTGCCCTGTCCGGTTTGTACCGTGGCCTGCATCATGGCCGCCAGGCTGGCTCTTACTCTCGCGGCCCGGGCCATGAAGTTGCTGCTCAGGTTGTACCGGCTGCCATGGGTCCGCGCTTCCCGCTTGGGCGAGATGAAGATCACCTCCGGAAAAGCGGCAATGCTTTCCACCTGCATAGCGGGAACGATGGCCCGCACGCTGCGCATACCCGGATAAGAACTCAGCACCTGAGCGCCGGCCGCGGTCAGCTTTTTGAGTAAGTCAGGGCTAACCACCGCCGTAATGTCGAGCACCAGATTGTTTCTGTCATCAAGGTCTACGCCCGTGTAAAGGTAAGGTACACCCGGAGCGGCGGGCTGGCCCTGCAGCATCCTGATCGTGTAGAGCACGTTCGAATCGATCTTCTGCTGCGCAGGCGTACGCGCGTTCTTTTCCTGCTGCAGCATCTGCATCTGCTGTTTCGCGTTTGCGCCAATCTCCGCAGCGCCCTGGAACTGGCTGGCTTGCGGCACCATAAACTCCGGCGGCACGCTCGGCTGGAACTTATGGAATTTCAGGTCTGTACTGGTATCTGTTGCTACGGTCTGCGCAGGCAGCATTGACGCAGACATAAGGAAAACTGCGAGGACGATGATTGCGGAGAGCCGGAATCGTCCCTCGGGGCCCAATCGATGGATGATCATCTTTTTCCTCTTAGTATGTGCAGGATGGTTAGAAACAACAGTGATTGCAATCGCCTCACCACCGTGAAGCGAACGGAATAATCCTGAGCGCTATCCTCAGGTGTTCACTACCGGCATCCTGCCGATTGTGAGTTGCTGGATGCTAGATAGTGTAATAGGACACGCCACTGTTGCAAGAAAAAATTAGAAAATGATCGAAATTATGTAAAGTAAAGTTAAGTGGAGAGAGGAAGTCTTACCGCTGATCACGCGGATTGAATAAATACATAGATCCTTCGCTTCGCGCTTTAGACCTTCATTCCGGAAATACTATTGCGGCGCTCGCTCAGGACACCAAAAGGGAGGGAGCATGGAGTACGAGGCAGCAACGTTGTCCAACCCAAAAAGTCACAGCGTCTCAGACGGAAAGTTGGGCTGATTCCTATGGCCGATTGCCTCACTGCTTCTTTCCCTGCTTCTGCGTCCAGGTCAGGTAAGCATCCAGCCTCTGGATGGCTGCCTGATGTGTGGCCAGCAGGTTCTCATCGTCTCCTTAATCTGTAGATTTGTAATTGCAAGGGCAGGATTTTTCGTGCACGTTCGATCTCCCGATTTTAATCAGCATCATCGGCGTTTATCAGCGGCAAAAATTAAGTAACTACGGGTAGCCCGAATGAGAACACCGACCCGTGCCCCAACTGGCTGGTCACCTCAATTCGTCCGCCATGGGCCTCCACAATCGCTTTCACAATCGCCAATCCCATGCCGGTTCCCTGCACCCGGTAGCGCTGGCCCTGTCCACGATAAAACTTGTCGAAGATCATCGAGCGTTCCAGGTCGTCAATGCCTACGCCGCGATCGGCCACGCTGGTAATCAGCCGGTCATTTTTCACTTCACTGCTGATGAAGATAGGCGAGCCTTCATCGGAATACTTGACCGCATTCTCCAACAGATGTTGCAGTACTTTCCTGATCCACTCCACGTCCATCATCACCGGCGGAAGCTGCTGCGGCAGCCGAATTTGCAGCGGATGCCCCTGGAACGCCTGCTGCGAGCCATCCAGAGCTGCATGGATGGCCTCACGTATCTGGTGCGGCCCGAGATCCAGCTTCACTTCTTTGGCATCGAGCTGCGCCATCTCCACCGCTTCACCCACCAGGCGGTTCAGCCGGTCGCTCTCTTCTTCAATTACGGCCAGCAGGTCCTGCCGCTGATCCGCATCGAGAGTGGCCCCGGAGAGCAACGTAGTTACGGACGCTTTGATGGAGGTCAGCGGCGTGCGAAACTCATGCGTCACTGAATCGAGCAGCGCCGAACGCAGCCGTTCGCTCTCGCGCGAAGCCTCGGTGCGCGCCAGCTTTTCCACAGCGTTGCTGCGTTCAATGGCGGTGGCAATCAGCGCGCCAATGGCTTCCAGCGTCTCCCGCGATCCAATCTCCCCGGTCAGGCCCAGCGATCCCATAGCGCGCATTCCCAGCTTTACCGGAACAATTGCCAGCCTGCGCTCCGGTTGAAACACCATCTCGCCGCGCAAGGCTGCGTCTTTCAATTCTTCCACCGGGATTTCCTGCGGCTGCGGTCCTGAGCGGTAACTCTCGTCCTTGCCTGACAAGTACAGCGCCGCATGGTTCACACCAAAGGTCTGTACGACATACTGAGGGATCATCTTCAGCAGTTCCAGCACGTTCTCCGTCACCAGCAGTTCTTCGCTAAAGCGGTAAAGCCGCTCCAGTTCCTGCCGGCGGCGATGGGCTTCCATGGTCTGCCGCCGCGCACGCTCGGAAAGATTGCTGGCAATCACCGAGACAAAGAAGAAGGCAAACAGCGCCACCCAGTTCTGGGTCTCGGCAATGGTGAAGGTTCCGGTAGGAGGGAGGAAGAAGAAGTTAAAACTCAGCGCCGCGCCCATCGAAAGCGGAATGGCGTAACGCAATCCCCAGGCCGCCGCGACTGAAAGAATTCCTAATAAAAAACTTACGGCGACCGTTGTAGGATTTACATGCAATACCCTGTGATACACAAAGGTGATCGTCACCAGCAGCGTGGCGCACACTAGGATACGCGCAGGAACATTCACGCACCTGATTGTAACTCTCGCTGTATCAGGAAAGGATAAGTGCCAAAGACACCCGAGCAGTGGCTGGAGCAGGCGGCGCCGGAGAAGAAGACCGGCATCTTCAAGCTCTTCCTCGGCTACGCCCCCGGCGTCGGTAAAACGTACAACATGCTCAGCGAGGCCCTGCGCCGCCACAAGCGCGGTGAAGACGTGGTCAT
>Ga0066662_10000977_pt1 | contig 12857 bp, 11 predicted proteins | sample GraSoiAngelo_111_FD_133939 | JGI IMG/M metagenome (GOLD analysis project Ga0066662, IMG submission 133939) | Grasslands soil microbial communities from the Angelo Coastal Reserve, California, USA - 14_0903_12_40cm | ecosystem: Environmental > Terrestrial > Soil > Grasslands | place: USA... | reverse complement strand
GTCGGGGATCAGCTCGTCGAGCTCGGGCACGAGGCGCATGGGATCGTCGTCCGTCGGCACCACCGGCGGATCGTCCAGGTTGTTCGACGGGATGAACGACAGCAGCCGCCGGCAATGCTCGTTCATCTCGTCTTCGTCGGCCGCGGTCAGGTACGCGACGCCGCTCTTCGTCGCGTGCGTCATCGCGCCGCCGAGTTCTTCGAAGCTCACGTCCTCGCCGGTCACGGTCTTCGTCACGTCCGGGCCGGTGATGAACATCTGCGAGATGCCTTCCACCATCACCGTGAAGTCGGTGATCGCCGGTGAGTACACCGCGCCGCCCGCGCACGGCCCCGCGACGAGGCTGATCTGCGGGATCACGCCCGACGCTTGCACGTTGCGCCAGAAGATCTCGGCGTAGCCGCCCAGGCTCACGACGCCTTCTTGAATGCGCGCGCCGCCGGAGTCGTTGATGCCGATCATCGGCGAGCCCGTGCGAACCGCGAGGTCCATCACCTTGCAGATTTTCTCGGCCATCACTTCGCCCAGCGATCCGCCGAGCACGGTGAAGTCTTGCGAGAACAAGAAGACTTGCCGGCCGTCGATCGTCGCGTGGCCCGTCACCACGCCGTCGCCGAGAAAGGATCGCTCGTCCAGCCCGAACGCGGTCGTGCGATGCACCGCGAAGCGGTCGAGCTCCACGAACGACGCCGGATCGACCAGCGCCTCGATCCGCTCGCGCGCGGTGCGCTTGCCGCGGGCGCGCTGCTTTTCGTTCGCGTCCTCGGCCGCGGGGGCCAGCGACTCGTCCCGCATCGCCTCCAGGCGGTGATAGGCGCGGTCGTGCGGCGATTCGGCGGTCGACATGTCCCCCAGCGTTCGCGCGCGGAGGCGGGCGCTCCGCCGCAAACACGTTCGGGCCGTCGGCGCGTCCTGTGCACGTGACCGATCCCCAAGCCGACGTCCGCGCGGCCCGCGCCGGCGACCGAGCCGCCCTCGACCGCCTCCTGGCCGCGTTGTGGCCGCGTGCGTTCCGGCTCGCCGCCGGGATCACGCAGCACGCCGCCACGGCCGAAGACGCCGCGCAAGACGCGCTCGTGCTCGTCGCGACGCGGCTGCCGGCGCTGCGCGATCCCGCCGCGTACCCGGCGTGGTCGACGCGCATCGCCGTCAACGCCGCCGCATCCGCGCTCCGCCGCCGCCCCGCCCACGCGTCGCTGGACGACGACGACGGCCGCGCGGCGCCGGGCTTCGAGGACGACCTCGCGGAGCGGCTCGACGTCCTGCGCGCGCTCGGCACGCTGCCGCTGTGGCTGCGCGTGCCGCTTGTGCTGCGCTACGTCGACGGCCTGTCGAGCCGTGAGATCGGCCTCGCGCTGGGCGCGCCCGCCGCCACCATCCGTTTCCGGCTCGCGCTGGGCCGCCGCCGTCTCGCCGCGGCGCTCGGCACCGTAGGTCGAGTCTCCGAGGAGTTCGCATGACGTCCGATCCGCTCGCCGGCCGCGTCCGCGCCGCCGTCGAGACCTTCGCGGTCCCCGTGCTGCCGGCGGCGCTCATTGCCGCGCGCATCGCGTCCGAACCCACCGTCACGCCGCACCGCCGGCGTCCTGCGATCGCGATCGCCGGCGGCGTCGCGCTGCTCGCGGCCGCGCTCGCGGTCGCGGTTCCTCAACACGACAAGTGGCTGACGCCGGCGTATTACGCGACGCTCAAGCGCTTGACGGGGCAAGACTTCAGCCACGAACGCATCCTCGTGATCGACCCGCCGCGCGTGCTGCTCGCGGAAGCGCAGCGCCACACGAGGTTCCCGATCGTCGCGCCACGCGGAAAGCGCATCCTCGACGTGCATCCCTATCCGAACGACGCGGGCGCGCTGCTGCTCATCGCCGTCGACGTCCACGCGCAGGCGCAGCTCGACGAGCGCTGGGTGGGCGGGAAGCGTTCGAAGATGGCAAAGCAGCTCGAAGGCGTCGGCATCCGCAGCGACGGCAGCATCCGCCGGTTCAACACGCGGCGCTGGCGGATCGGGCGCATCGAGTTCAGCATGCCGATGTTTACGCTCGAGTACCACCGCTACGCCGAAGAGGTCGAGCGCGCGACGCGCGAAGCCGCCGCCGGAATGCCGTAAGGCTGCCATCGTACAATTCCGGCAGGGCGGCTTGGCGCCGCCGCGTAGGACTGCGGGATGATGATGGTTCGGGAGGCCGTTGTTTCGAGCGTGCGCTGCGCGCTCGCCGTCGCGCTCGTCGCGTTCGTCGCGGCAGGCGTTCCCGCGCAGTCGGCGCCCGCCGACGCGCGCGCGGTCGCGGTGCGCGCGGCGGCGCTCCTCGACGCCGATCGCCACGGCGTCATTGCGACGGTCACCGACGCCAGCGAGAGCATCGAAGCGCCGATCTATCACCAGCAGAGCCGTTCGCGGTTCTGGGTGGTCTCGGAGAACGGCGTCGCGGAGGCCGCGGGCTATTTGCTCGAAGAAGAGAACGGCAAACTGAAGCCGCACGACGAACTGGTGAAAGATTCGGCGGCGTACGACGCGACGGTGAAGAAGCACACGCTCACCCTCCACAGCGCGCTGCGCGCGGAATTTCAAAGCGAGTACCGATACGCGGACGCGCCGTGCGACGGCTGCGCCGACGGCGAGCGCGCGATTCGCTACGAGTCGGACAAGCGCGACGCCGCGCATACCAACGGAACGATCGTCGTCGACGCGAGCGGCCATGTGGTGCGCACGATCACGCAGCCGTACGTGTACCCGCAGTTCATCAACGACGGCGGCGACTTCACGACGCGCTACGGCGTGGTGCTCGACGGCAAGCGCCTGCCCGTCGCGACGATCGGCGCGTACCACGGGCACCGCGGCCCGATGAAGGGGAGCGAGAACTTCGAGCAGCGCTTCAGCTACAAGCGCTTCGCGAGCGTCGACGAGGCGGTCGCCGCGACCAAGTTGCCCGGTTGATCTGCGGTTGGGCCGCCCGCAAGGCGGAACCTTTCCGTCCCATGGTACGATTCACGGAGCGATGACGACGCGCCTTATTGCTGCTGCCTTTGCTTTCGTGCTGCTCGCCGGCAGCGCCGCCGCGGTGCCCGCCGCGGCCGGTGCCCCCGTCGAGGGCGAGGCGCTGGCCGCCCGCGTCGCGATGCTGGTCGGAGCCGACTCGAAGGGCATCCTCGGGATGACCACCGAGTCGGCGCAGAAGATCTCCGCGCCCATCCTGCACAAGCAGACGACCGTGCGCCGCTACGTCGTGTTCCAGGACGGCATCCCGGTGGCCGCTGGGATCAACTCGGTCGTCGAAGACGGCCGGCCGTACGACTCCGCGAAGCTCGCCCAGCTGACGTCGGAGACCGACACGAAGATCAAGCACGGCGAGGGCTTCAACCACCAGCCCTACGTGTCGAAGTTCGTGCGCGAGTACCACTTCGCGAGCGCGCCGTGCGATGGGTGCGCGCCCGGCGAGCGCGGGCTGAAGTTCGACACCGACCTGCACGACGACGTGCACATCGCCGGGCTCATGGTCGTCGATGCGAGCGACCGCCCCGTGCGCGTCACGTCACACCCGTACATGTACCCGAGCCCCGCGTCGAGCGGCGAGTCGACCACCATCTTCGGCACGGCGCTGGGCGCGCACCGGCTCCCGGTCGACGTGCACGGCCTCTACTTCGGCCACAAGGGCTTCATCAAAGGCTCGTTCACGTTCGACGAGCACAACACGTTCCAGCGCTACGCCACCGTCGCCGAAGCCGTCGCCGCACTGTCGCGCTGACGCCCTAGGCGGGCCGCGCGGCTACCAGATGCCGAGCGCCAGCTTCACGTCTTCGCTGGCCATCGTTTTCGGGTCCCACGGCGGGCTGAACGTGATGTCGACCGTCGCGTTCTTGACGCCGTCGACGCTCTCGACCTTACTGAGCACCGCCTGCTTGAACATCGGGCCCACCGGACACATCGGCGACGTCAGCGTCATCGTGACGGTGACGTCCTCGCCGCCCGGTCCTTCGCAGACCACGTCGTAGACGAGGCCCAGATCGAGGATCCCCATGTTGAGCTCGGGGTCGTCGACGTCTTTGAGCGCTTCGCGCACGATCTCCGCGGTTACCATACGGTCTTAGGATACACCCTCGGGCTCCAAAGTTACGGCCGGACCGGTCGGCTGCGGGCCGAGCACGAACGGCCACGGCCGCGGGACGCGCCGAACCGCCCGCCGTACGACCGGCCCGATCAGGATGAGCCAACCGAGCGCGATCGGCCCGGCTGCGACGACGGAGGCGAGCGCGAGCAAGAACGCCGGCACGACCACGAAGCCCGCGATGACCGGGCGCCACGCCGCGGGCCGCTCAGCCTCGTCGAGCACGCTCCACGCACGCCGTAAGCCGCGGATGCTGAGCGCGAAGCTGAACAGCGCGACGCCCAGGAAGTCAGCCAGGTACAACGTGACGCTTTCGCGCGCGTAGCCGGCAGGACCGACCAGTCGGGTGTAGGTGATCAGCGAGAACGGCACGAGCGCGACGAACGAAAGAAATCCGAACAGCAGCGAGATGTCGAGCGGCCGCGGCGCAAAACCGATCGCCATGACGCGGTGGAACCGCAGCCAGAAGATCCCGAGCAGCGCGAACGCGCCGAAGAAGACCACGTATTTGATCCCGTGGCCGAAGACGTCGTGCGGCGTCTTCGGGATCTCGAGCTGCAGCGCGAGCTGCGACATCGAGAATCCCACCACGATGTCGCCGAACGATTCCAGCCGGCCGACCAGATGGCGTTCACCCGCCGGAAGCGTCTGCCGGAACTTCAAGAGGGCGCGCCGATCACACCGCGAGGTACCGCTGCATCATCGCCTCGTCGGCGCGCAGCTCCGCGATCGTGCCCGAGCCGACGACGCGCCCGTTGGAGAGCACGTAGCCGCGATCGGACAGACCCATCGCCACCTGCGCGTTCTGCTCGACGAGCAAGATCGTGTTGCCCTCGCTGCGGATGTTGCGCACCACTTCCTCGACGCTGCGCGCGATCAGCGGCGCGAGCCCTTCCATCGGCTCGTCGAGCAGGATGATCTCGGGGTTGGCGATCAGCGCGCGCGCGATCGCGAGCATCTGCTGCTCGCCGCCCGACAACTTCGCGGGCTTGTCCTTGCGCTCGCCGAGCACTTCGAACACGTCGTAGATGCGCTTTTCCGTCCACTCGCCTTTGCGCCCGGCGAGCGCCGCGAGCCGCAGGTTCTCACCGACCGTGAGGTTTGGGAAGATCCGCCGGTCCTCGGGCACGAACGCGATGCCCGCCTGCGCCAGCGAGAACGGGCTCTTGTTGGTGACGTCCTTGCCGTGGAAGCGGATCGTGCCCGTGCGCGCGTTCACCAGCCCCATGACCGTCTTGCACGTGGTCGACCGCCCGGAGCCGTTGCGCCCGAGCAGCGCGACGACCTCGCCCTTCTCGACGTGCAGCGACACGTTCTGCAGCACGTGCGACTTGTCGTAATACGCGTTCACCTGGTCCAACTCGAGCAGCATTATGCCAGTTCTCCCAGGTATGCGCGCTGCACGGCTTCGTTCGCGCGGATCTCTTGCGGCGTGCCGATCGCCAGCACCGAGCCGGTTTGGAACACGGTGATGGTGGTCGAGATCTGCATCACGACGTCGATGTCGTGCTCGACGAGCAGGATCGTGCGGCCCGGCGAGATGCGGTGGATCAGCTCGACGGTCTCGTGCGTCTCCGTCGGCGACATGCCCGCGAGCGGCTCGTCGAGCAGCAGCACGGGCGGATCGCTCGCGATGACGAGCCCGATCTCCAGGCGCCGCTGGTCACCGTGCGAGAGGTTCTCCGCGCGCGCGTCGCGCGAGTCGTACAGGCCGACGTCGTGCAACACTTGCGCGGTTTTTTCCGCGAGGTCGCCCATGCGGCGTTCCGGCAAGAAGAAGTTCGCTTTGCCGTCGTGCACGGCTTGCACGGCGAGCCGCACGTTCTCGTGCACGGTGAGGTGCCCGAAGATGTTGGTGATCTGGAACGAGCGCGCGATCCCCAAACGCGCGCGCTGGTACGCCCGCAAGCCGGTGATCTCGCGGCCGCGAAACCACATGCGCCCTTCGCTGGGCGGCAGCATCCCCGACAGCAGGTTGAAGAACGTCGTCTTCCCCGCGCCGTTGGGCCCGATGATGGTGCGCACGCCGCCTTCCGGGATCTCCAGCGACACCTTGTTCACCGCGGTGAACCCGGAGAAGCGCCGCGTGAGCCCTTCGGTCTTGAAGACGTAGTCGCTCGTCGCGGGCGCGGGCGCCGCTTGCGTGGTTTCCGGCGTCATGACGGCGCCTTCGTCGCGACGGGGTCCTCGATCGCGGCCGGCAGCTCTTCCTGCATGTCGGTCTGCACGCGCGCGGTGCGCGAGAAGCCGCGCTTGATCGCGGTGCCGAACCCGTAGTGGCGGATGTCGTCCAAGAGGCCCATGATGCCGCGCGGCCCCACCAGCACGAACACCACGAACACGATCCCGATCCACGCCTCCCAGTACTTGGTGAGCTGCGAGACGTTGTTCTGAAGCTCGTAGTAGACCGTCGCGCCCAAGATGGGGCCCATGAAGGTCTGCATCCCGCCCAGCAGCGACATCATCACCACGTTGCCGCTGTACTCCACCGAGCCCGCGTCGGGGTTGATCGCCTGCTGGTAGTACGTCCACAGCCAGCCCGCGATCGCCGGAAAGAGGGCCGAGAGCACGAACGCGTTGACGCGGAACTTGTCGACGTCATAACCCAAAAAGCGCGCGCGCTGCTTGTTCTCGCGGATCGCATGCAGCACGCTGCCGAACGGCGAGCGCAGCACCCAATGCAGCAGGCACAGCGCGAGGAACACGAACGCCGCGCAGAACCAGTAGAAGTGCATCGATTCGTGCAGCCAGCCGTAGCCGGTCGGGTTGGGCCGCGCGATGTTCTGCAGCCCGTCCTCGCCGCCGGTGAGCTCGCTCCAGCGGTACGTGATGAAGTAGATCACCTGCGCGAATGCCAGCGTGATCATCGAAAAGTAGATCCCGCTCGAGCGCGGCACGATCAGCCGCGCGAGAAACCATGCCCACAGCAGCGCGAGCGCGATCGAGATCAGGAGCGCGAACAGCAGATTGTCCGCGCTGTCGTGGTGCAGCTTCAGCCCGAAGAGGGGGACGTCGAAGCCCTTGGAGTACAGCGCCGTCGCGTACGCGCCGATCGTGAAGAACATCGCGTGGCCGAACGACAGCTCGCCGACGTGGCCGAACAGCAGGTTGAAGCCGCTGGCGAACAGCGCGAAGATCACCATCGTCGTCGCGATCCCCACGAAGCCGGTCCACTGCCCTTTGAACGGGTTCGCGCCCGCTGCGAACGGCAACACGAGAAAGAGCAATCCCGTCCACAGCAGCGGGTGCGCCAGCGCTCGTCGGAGGTTCACTCGAAGAGACCCTCCACGCCGAACAGCCCACGCGGCCGGATCAGCAGCACGATCCCCATGATGATGTATCCGGTGACGTCCACCGCGGGGGGAAAGATCAAGGCCATGAGGCTGCTCAGGATGCCGATCAGCAGCCCGCCGACGATCGCCCCCCAGAACGACCCGATCCCGCCGACGATCACGATCACGAACGTCAGCACGATCCACTGCGACGCGAGGTTGGGCTGGATGGCGTAGATCGGCGCCGCGAGCGCGCCCGCCAAGCCAGCCATCAGCGAGCCGATTCCGAACACGAACGTGAACATCAGCGGCATGTTGATGCCCAGGATCTTCACCATCTCGGCGTCGCGCGTGCCCGCGCGGATGATGATGCCGATGTTCGTCTTGTTCAGCAGCAGCCACACGCCCGCGAGGATGACCACCGTGACGATCACGAGAAAGATGTCTTTGTAGAACGGAAGCGTCAGCGGGCCGAGGTTCATCGACGCCGGAATGTACGCCGGCGTCTCGACGCGCACGGCGTCGTCGCCCCACAGCCGCCGGACGATCTGCGCGAAGATGAGCGCCGTCCCGAACGTCAGCAGCAGCGTGTACTCGGGTATTCGCTTGTAGAGCGGTCGAATGAGCGCCGATTCGAACAGCATCCCGAGCAACCCGACGATCACCGCCGCGACCAGGATGGCCGGCCAGAAGCCGATGATGCCGTTGAACTGGTACATCAGGTACGCGCCGAGCATGAAGAACGCGCCGTGGGAGAAGTTGATCACGCCCATGAGCCCAAGGATGATGTTCAGGCCCAAGGCCACGAGGATGTACAACATCCCCAGCGTGACGCCGTTGACGAGCTGATCGGTCAGCTCGGCGATTCCCGGAAAATGGATTGCGCCGCCCTCCTGGGGTGCGTGGGAAAGACCCTCCGTTCGCGCTACGGGGGGCCGCTTCCATGCTGCGCCGCGGCGAAGGATTCGAAACTGAACCGACAAGGCGAGCGTTACCGACTCAATACGGCGGCGCAGACGGCGGCCGCGCCCGGCAACTCGCGCACCGTGGATCCGGTTATACAGTCGCCACGGCCGGGAGCCGAAGATAAACTTGTACCCGTGGGCAGGAGCGGCCGGGCCGCTCAGGGAGTTTCGTCAGTCATGTCAATGTGGGAACCGTTCACCGAACGCGCGCGGCGCAGCATCGTGCTGGCTCAGGAAGAAGCGCAGCGGCTCGGTAACAACTACATCGGGACCGAGCACATCTTGCTCGGGATCATCTCCGAGGGCGAGAGCCTCGCGGCCAAGGTCCTCGAGACGCTCGGTGTCAACCTGGCGAAGGTCCGCCAGGAGGTCGAGGCGATCGTCGGCCGCGGCGGCCAGACCGTCCAGCAGGAGATGGTCTTCACGCCGCGTGCCAAGCGCGTGATCGAGCTCGCCTTCGAAGAGGCACGCCAGCTCAACCACAACTACATCGGCACGGAGCACCTGCTCCTCGGCCTCATCCGCGAGGGCGAGGGCGTCGCCGCGCGTGTCCTCACGAACCTCGGGGTCGACCCCGCGAAGGTGCGCGTCCAGACCACGTCGCTGCTGGGCGCCGAAGGCCAGCCCCCCGCGCCCAAGGGCAAGTCGAAGACCCCCACGCTCGACGCCTACGGCCGCGACCTGACCACGCTGGCCCGCGAGAACAAGCTCGACCCGGTCATCGGCCGGGCCAACGAGATCGAGCGCGTCATCCAGATCCTCAGCCGGCGCACCAAGAACAACCCCGCGCTCATCGGCGAGCCCGGCGTCGGCAAGACCGCCATCGCCGAGGGCCTGGCCCAGCGCGTCATCAAGAGCGAAGTGCCCGAGCCGCTGCGCGACAAGCGCGTGATCACGCTCGACCTCGCGGGCCTGGTCGCCGGCACGAAGTACCGCGGCGAGTTCGAAGAGCGCATGAAGCGCGTGATGGACGAGATCCGCGGCGCCGCCGGGGAGATCATCCTCTTCATCGACGAGCTGCACACGCTCGTCGGCGCGGGTGCCGCCGAGGGCGCCATCGACGCTTCGAACATCATCAAGCCCGCGCTCGCGCGCGGCGAGCTGCAATGCATCGGCGCGACCACGCTCAACGAGTTCCGCAAGCACATCGAGAAAGACTCGGCGCTGGAGCGGCGCTTCCAGCCGGTCATGGTCGGCGAGCCGACGGTGGAAGAGACCGTCGAGATCCTCAAGGGCCTGCGCGACCGCTACGAAGCGCACCACAAGGTCACGATCACCGACGAGGCGCTCGTGGCCGCGGCGAAGCTCGGCGACCGCTACATCGCGGACCGCTTCCTCCCCGACAAGGCCGTCGACTTGATCGACGAGGCCGCGTCGCGCGTGCGCCTGCAGGCCACGCTGCCGCCGGCGGAGATCCGCGAGATCGAGAACCAGATCCGCCAGGTCAAGCAAGAAAAAGAGTCGGTCGTCAAATCGCAAGAGTTCGAGAAAGCCGCTGCGATCCGCGACCGTGAGGAGAAGCTGCGCCTCGAGAAGCAGCGCCTCGAAGCGGAGTGGGCCGACAAGCGCGCGCTCCAGGACAAGACGCTCAAGGTCACCGAGGCCGACATCGCCCACATCGTCGCGTCGTGGACGAAGATCCCCGTGTCGAAGCTCGCGCAGGCCGAGACGGCCAAGCTGCTCGGCATGGAGGAGCAGCTCCACAAGCGCGTGATCGGCCAGAACCAGGCCATCGGCACGCTCACGCGGGCGATCCGCCGTTCGCGCGCGGGCCTCAAGAACCCGAAGCGCCCCATCGGTTCGTTCATCTTCCTCGGCCCGACGGGCGTCGGCAAAACCGAGGTCGCGCGTTCGCTCGCCGAGTTCATGTTCGACGACGCCGAGTCGATGATCCGCATCGACATGTCGGAGTACATGGAGAAGTACGCGGTCTCGCGCCTCGTGGGCGCACCGCCGGGATACGTCGGCTACGAAGAGGGCGGCCAGCTCACCGAAGCGGTGCGCCGTCGGCCGTACTCCGTCGTGCTGCTCGACGAGATCGAGAAGGCGCACCCCGACGTGTTCAACCTGCTGCTGCAAGTGCTCGAAGACGGCCGCCTGACGGATTCTCAGGGCCGCGTCGTCGACTTCAAGAATACCGTCATCATCATGACGTCCAACGTCGGCGCGACCGGCATGACGACGTCCACCGACATCGGCTTCCGCACGCAGAAAGATCTCGGCAGCGACGATCAGGCGTACGAGAAGATGAAGAACAAAGTGCTCGACGAGGTCAAGCACGCGTTCCGGCCCGAGTTCCTCAACCGCGTCGACGAGACGGTGGTGTTCCACCAGCTCAGCCGCGAGCAGATCGCCGAGATCGTCGGGCTCGAGCTCGCCAAGGTCATCCGCGAGGTCAAAGCTCAGGAGATGGATCTCGAAGTCACCGAAGACGCGAAGCAGCTGCTCGCCAAGAAGGGCTGGGATCCCCAGTTCGGCGCGCGCCCGCTGCGCCGCGCGATCCAGCGCGAGGTCGAGGACGAGCTCGCCGAAGAGATGCTCAAGGGCAACTTCGGTTCGGGCGACCGCATCCTCGCCGAAGTCAGCCAGGACCACCCCGACAAGCTGAGCTTCTCGAAGATCCCCAGCATCGATCCGCCGTCGGCGCCCAATCAACCGGAGGTCCAGGAAGTCTAGGCGGCGCGCACGTTGGCTGAAGCCGCACGAACCCGTCGGGAAACCGACGGGTTCGTGACGAACAACGGTAGGTTGACCCCATACGCGCTGTGGCGGTCTCGCCTCCCGGCGCAGATCGGAACCTGGTTCGCCCGTGACCTGACCCGTGTCGCGCTCGCCCTCGTCGACGGCGGGCGCGTCGTGCTGCGTTCGGTCGAGGCGGCCCGCGTCGAAGCCACCGTCAAGGACCGCGTCGCCGTGGCGACGGCGGTCGAGTGGGCGTCCGGCACCGGTCCGCAGGCGCTGCGCTCCGTGTGCACGTGCGGCGCCAGCGGCGTGTGCGAGCACGTCGTCGCGACGCTCGAGGTGGTGCGCACCGCCGAGGACTCGGCGCTGCCGCTGCCGTCGGCCGACGCTGCCGAGCCCGACCTGTCATGGCTGCCGGACGTCGAGCAAGACGCTTCGCGCGCGCGTGCTCGCGCGGTGTGGCCCGTGATCGCGGTCGGCGCGGGCGGGGCGCTCGGCGGAACGCTCTACCTCGACACGCCGCGGCTGCGCGGCGTGATCCGCGATGCCGACGCGATCCTCGCGATGATGGACCAGACGCCGGCCGACGACTGGGACGACGTCGACCGCATGATGCTGCGCGACGACGCGGTGCAAGAAGCCTTCGGCGCGCGCGCGTCCTCCAAGGCGTTGGCGCGCGCGCTCTTCCGCCTCGCGCGCCATCCGCGGCTGCGCTTCGACGATGCGCCGGGCGAGAACCGGCATCCGTCGGAGCTGTCGCCGTTCGCGGTGGAAACGCGCGGCGTGCGGCTGCGCGCGGTGCGCTCCGGCGCGCAGTTCGTGCCGGTGCTCGAAGCGCTCGACGGCCGGCGCATCTCGCCCGCCGACGCGGCGGTGGTGGACGGGCCGCCGGCGTGGCTCGTCGCCGACCGCACCGCATATTTGCTCGACGGCTCGTTCGACCCGCGCAAGGTGATCGTCGCCGCGCGGGCGGCGCTCGACGCGCCCGTGGAAGAAGACGCGGCGCCGTCCGTGCGCGCGATCGCGCGCGTCGCGCCGTTCCTGACGGCGGAGCAGCGCAAAGAGCTCGGCGTCGTCGACGCGGAGAGCGCGGCGCTCGTCGTGCGCGCGGCGTGGCGCGAGGGCGCGCTGCTCGCGCGGCTGGCATTCGTCGACCGCGCGACCGGCGCATACGCGCCGTTCAGCGCGCACGGCGCGGTGACGGCGAGCGCGGGCCGTTTCGTGCGCTGGGCGCCCGAGATCGCGCGCGGCTTCGCGCGCCGCTTCCTCGAAGCGGGCTTCGTGCCGCGCGGCGGCGACGCGTTCGCATTGCACGATGCGGACCGCGCGGCGGAAACCGTGCGCACGACATGGCCGGCGTGGGACGACGTCGAGATCCGCCTCGACGAATCGCTGGCGGCGCTGGCGGGCGACGGCAGAGTGGACGTGTCCGTCAGCGCGACCGCGGCGGAGCAGGGCGACTGGTTCGAGCTCGACGTCGCGGTATTCGTCGGCGGCGGCGAACCGCTGACGCGCGAAGAATTGCGCGCGCTGCTGGGCGCGAAAGGCCGCTACGCGGAAGTGCGCGGCAAGCTCGTCGACGTCGGCGATCTGCGCTCGCGCCAAAACCTGCTGTCGGAACTCACCGACCGCCGCCGCACGGGATTGGCCTCGTTGGTCGCAATGCGCGACGAGCTGCACGAAGCATTCGGCGACGTCGCACTACCGGAAGAAGTCGAAAAGATACGCGAGCGGTTGCGCAACTTCGGCGGCATCGAAGAGGTGCAGCCGCCTGAAATCCTCGAGCACGTGCTGCGCGACTATCAGCGCCGCGGTTTGGATTTCTTGTCGTACTT
>Ga0066662_10000976_pt1 | contig 12857 bp, 13 predicted proteins | sample GraSoiAngelo_111_FD_133939 | JGI IMG/M metagenome (GOLD analysis project Ga0066662, IMG submission 133939) | Grasslands soil microbial communities from the Angelo Coastal Reserve, California, USA - 14_0903_12_40cm | ecosystem: Environmental > Terrestrial > Soil > Grasslands | place: USA... | reverse complement strand
GTCTCTGAAGCGCGCTAACATCTAACGCGCGTCCTTATCGCGGACTGCCTCTGCCAGCATCACAAGCGCATGCTTGGTTGCAGCAGACGAAATTTCTGAATAAGCCCGCAGAAGCCGGATTGCTCCTTTGCTTTGAATGAGGGCTACGCCGTTGTCCTGATGTTGCTTCCGGGTCCCGTAAAAAAACGTAATCGGGGTGTCGAGCATGTCAGCAATCTTTTGTAATCGGCCTGCCGACACCCGATTGGCGCCTCTCTCGTATTTTTGAACTTGCTGGAATGTGACCCCCAATCCATTGGCGAGGGTGACCTGTGTCATGTTTTTCGCGACCCTGAGGGCGCGGATTTTCTGTCCGATTTCCACGTCCTCGGGAGCACGTCTTTGCTTCACGGATTTGCTTGAGGCCATCGAATCCGCCTCCGATGCCGTAGCGCGCTGCGCCCGGCGGTTGAAAGTTATTGCTGCGGCACTGTGGGATTTAGCGACTCTCAGATTTTCAACAGATTTGCTTATTCTGTTCAGAGTCAACTTATGCGACGTGGAATCTTGCTTTTGCTTGCGACCCTTGGTAGAGTTCGCTCCACTTGAAGTTCCGCAAACGCCCTCCGTCATGGGCTTTCCGCAGCATTCAACAGAATAAGCAAAACGGTCGTGTCCAAGCGTCGGCTGAGAGCTGATGTGAAGGAGCGGCAATGCTTGCGACACAACACTGGTCCGGGAGCCTTTACACGGCAGCCGGTCAACGAAAATACCTCACCGCAGCCGAACGAAGCCGGTTCATGGAAACGGCGCTGTCCTGTCCGCGCTCGGACGTCCGTACCCTGTGTCTAATGCTCGCTTACACGGGGTGTCGAATTTCCGAGGCCTTGGCGCTCACTGTCGATCGCGTTGAACGGGATGGGGGCTTCATTGCCATCCGTTCCCTGAAGAAGCGAAAACGCGCCGTAGTCATTCGCGAGGTACCTGCACCGGACGCATTGTTTGTTGCGCTGGGTGAGGCGCACAGCTTTGAGGATCGCGATGCGCGCTTATGGCCGATTTCTCGCAGCGGGGCGTGGCATTTGGTGAAGGGTATTATGCGCGAAGCGGCAGTTCCTGAAGGAGCGCATATGACGCCTAAGGGGCTAAGGCATAGTTTTGGAATTCACGCCATACGGTCTGGGGTGTCACTCAATCTCGTGCAACGCTGGTTAGGCCACGCCAGCATGAACACCACGGCCATTTACCTCCAAGCCATCGGGAATGAGGAACGCGAGATAGCGGCGCGGATGTGGGACGCTTAACTCTTGCTACCGTGTCTCTATGAACGCGGTCACGAATTTCGGGCGGCCCAACATTCTACCCGTCGTTCTCTCCAATCGGGCCTCCAATAGGAAATGGGAATGGGGATTCTGGTTCGACCGCAGCGACTGACAGAAACTCATTCGCCAGATCAGTTCGGCTCAGCACACAGGATTCGCCGGAACGCGGGTCGCCGACGATCCATCCAACTTTTCCGGTTTCTGGACTCCATGTGCCCGTCGGATAGTGCGACGTCGCTTGGGTTCCTTTGACACGTTTCGCTTCGTTTTTGGCGAGAGGCATTCTAACAATTTCTAGCTTACTAAAAAGCGGCTTCAGCCCCTCGAACTTTGGACTTTCGGACTCCTTCACAATCCGGACCGCTTCATAGAGACCCAAGACCCATAGGGCTGAATGAGCGAGCACTCCATCAGGAGCCAATCGCGATCCTTGCGCGGGGCCGACGCTGCGACCATCGCGGCCAACCGCGACTCCATATCGAGAAGCATCCGCTCCGCGTAGCCAAGGCCCTGAATACTCAGTGAAACGTATGAGCGCTCGTTCGTGCCAAGCCAAACGCTGCTGTTAACCCAAAGCCGTTTGCGCTTCGCGTATTCGATTGGAACGGCGGTGAGGAGCGACGACATCGGCATGTCCGGGCGGTTGAGATGGAGATCGGCGCAGTCTACGTCAGTGAACGAATTCCACGCCACTATTGTTAATTGATCGCTCTTCCTTGGAGGCTGGAGCCAGGTGTATTGTTCTCGTATGCCTGACCCCCAAGACAAACTTCTCCAAATAATCGCCAACCTTCAGACGGCGGATGAATGTGAAATCATGGAGAAGAATGCAACCGCCCGTGCGCGGCATGACCTTGCGGTCGCTGCCCGCAAACGCGCCTTAGAATTGCGGGCGCTTGCATATGGCGCAAGCACCGCCGCAGAACGCGAATGCTTGGAGGCCATCTATGCATACGAGCAGGTATTGACGGTCAAGAATGGAAAAAAGACATCGGCTTCTCGAACTTGGCCGATGGTCAAACGCTATGGCATCATCGGAGCAGTTGAACGAGCCGTAAATCGCTCTGAGGAAACCGTTGGCTATACCGCGCTCAGGGACATGGGCCTTGAAGACTACGCGTTCGAAGCGGTTATCTTGCGATACGCGGACTCGAACCTATTTTCGGCTGAGGCGATTGCACGTTCACAGGCGCGCGTTAGTGACAGGAAGCATTAACCGTGGCGCTTCCTATCCAATGCAACATGCCGGACCTCAACCCTCTGCTGTCGCGTTCAGCGCAAGGGCCGTTCCTCCTTCATCAGCTCATTGGCGCTGGCGTGGGCTTTCCCGACAAGATGGCGTCGTACCGCCGCAATCTCGTTCGCCTTGCTGACAAGGCCGTAAGAAACTACTGCGATGTCCGAAAGTACGTGATGTTGCAAATCGCGGAGCAGCTTCGACCACCGGAAGAAATGGCACGTGTTGGCCGCATTCTCTACATGCACGAAATTACGAATAGCCTTGAAGATTGCATCATCACAACGCGGCGGCTCTTTCGCTACTTTGAACGTATAAAAAGCGATCCAAGCGGATTTCCGCTCGAACGCCTCTTAAAGCGGCGTATTGAGGTGCTGGAGGATTCCATCCGGGGGGTCCGAAATCTAATCGAACACTTAGACGATGACATCCGTAAGGACAAACTGGACCCTGGGCAGACGACCGCACCCGTACTCGACGGCACCGCCAGCACGATCACGATGGCTGGTATTGAGTTGCCAGTGACGAAGCTTGCGAAAGCTGTTGAGCATTTCCACGCATTTGCGCTCGACTTTGCGCAGTATCGCCGCAAATTGGACGGGACGTATGAGCCTATGCCGAAATCAGGTCCGGTCGGCTCCTAATACAATCCTTCACTGCGCAAGATCGACAAGGGGCTTACAAGCGAGCCATGATGGGAGCCCTCGAATTCAGCCCTTAGAAGGGTGAGCTTCCTTTCCAAACGGGCGGTGCATTCGCCTTACCCGTGCAGCGCTTGTTGTAAAGCGCGACCCATGCCTCCTGCACTTCGTGAAGCTTTTCGACCGTCTCATAAACCAACTGGTCGTCGATAGCCTCGGCATTGCCGTGCACGAACTCATTGCGACGCCGTTGCACATGCATTAGATGCCGGTAAACGCTTCCGTGACCTAGCGCAGTCAAATCCTCTTGCAAGCTTGTCTCAAAGAGTAAGCTGTACAATCGATCCATTCGGCTTCCGATGCTGGCGTAGCGTCGTAGCAAATCGCGACCGACACCTTCCGGCAATGAAGCGGTTGCCGCGTCGAAAAACCGATCCATTAGGTGCTCGAACAATGTCCAGAACAAGATAACAATCATCATCCGCTGCGACGGCTGCTTTTCGGGGGGACGATGCGAGAAGTAATCCAGCTCGATTCCAGGGCGAGCCCATTCACGCTTCATGAGTTGTAGCAAGACATTGGTTGACCAACTGATTGCGCCCTGAGTTATGTATCTCGGAACATCCCGAGTGACGCCATCAAATGTCTCAGTCCGCAGGCTGTGAGGTTCAGGCTCGAAGCCGCATTGCGGGCACATGAGCGATTTGCTTAGAGCATGACATTGCCCGCAATGGGAAAGCCCAGACCAAACGCCCCACCAATTTGCTTGTTCCTTGTCGTCGGCCCACATTTCGTTTGTTCGAACTCCGCATTTATCCGTCATCCGGATTCGGTCGATACTATTCGCGCCAGTACAGTTTATGCGCAGGTTCATGACGTGTTTACGGGTTTCGGCTAAACACGAAACCGGACACGAGACAGGGCATATGCCTGTATGGCGAGGCGCAAGTCCTCTAGCGGAGTGGTCTCACTCCTGGGTGTGTCGGGGCCAGTCGGCCCCGGTCGGAAGGTGCAAAACACGCTGGAAACAGGGTGATTTTTTCACAAGTTCTTACACGGTCGCAACGATGAAATTAAAATTCTAGAATATTTTCAGTAGGATAATCATAGGCTTAATGTCCTTAAAATCCCTCGATGGCAACGTCGTGTGGGTTCGAGTCCCACCGCCCGCACCATAGCCAGAGCGCGCGTGCACCGGATGCATCCGCCCTCAGTTGCCAGGCGCTTGTCCATCATTCCGGAGCACCTCATCGATGATTTTCTCAAACTTTTTGCGGAACGTCCCCTTGAGGTCGCCCTGCAGGAATCGTTTGATCTCCGGATTGGAGAGCAGCCTGCGGGCCAAATGTTCGGCGTGCTTTTTATTATCGTGCAGTCCCACAAGATACAAAAACTCGAAATTATCCAGCATCAACTCATAGGCCGCAAGCTTCCTGCGCTCCGTGTTGTCGAGCTTGCTGACCAGCTCGTACCTGCGCGGCCCCATCGACAGTGGCACGTAATCGGGATTTTCGAAAATAAACTTGTTGTTTTCGAGTATCATTGAATGCCGCATGTGAAGCGCGGCTATTTCGCGCGCACGCCGCGAGAGATATGACTGATATGCAATGAATATCAGCGTCAACACTCCAATCACCGCGACGCAAAACTGGATCGCAGTGCTCACGGTGAATCGAAGCCCGTATGCCGCCAGTACCGTTTCCGAAACTGGCGAGGCCGGACAGAGATTCATCAATCCGGGAAAAGCCAGAGGTCCTTCCACCGCATTGCTCGATCTGGAGAACAACCCTATTTTACCAGGGAAGTGGCTGGTAGGAAAGGCGTCGAGACAACCGAATTTCAGAGAGGCTGCATGATCAGGATCGCACTCGCCACTACGCTGGCCTTGGTCTGCAGTCTTATGTCGGCACGCGCCGCCGACCATCCGGCCTACGGTCCCGCACTCGAGGGTTTTGACTATCCTTACGAGGTGCACCGCTACAATTTCGTCTCGCAGGGCAACGACCTGACGATGGCCTACATGGACGTGCAGCCGCAAAGCCCGAACGGGAAGACCGCGGTACTGCTGCATGGTCGTAATTTCTGCGCCGCCACCTGGGAAACCACCATCGCTGCGCTGAGCAAGGCCGGGTACCGCGTCATCGCCCCCGACCAGATCGGGTTCTGCAAATCCAGCAAGCCGGTCGGCTATCAGTTCAGCATTCAACAGCTGGCGTGCAACACCCACGCGCTGCTCACCTCGCTCGGCATCTCGCGCCCCATTGTGATCGGCCATTCGTTCGGCGGCATGATGACCATGCGCTATGCGCTGATGTTTCCCGACGCAATGGAGCGCATCCTGCTGGTCAATCCGATCGGACTGGAGGATTGGCAGGCGGAAGGCGTGCCCTTCATCGATCTCGACGCACAGCTCAAAATCGAAAAAGCGACCACATTCGACAGCATCAAGCAATATGAGCAGCGTTTCTACTATGCCGGCCAGTGGAAGCCCGAATACGACCGCTGGGTCGAGATGGGGGCCGGCCTCTGGACCGGCTCCGGCGCCGACATCGTCACAAAAGTACAGGCGCGCATTGCGGAGATCATTTTTACGCAGCCCGTGGTGCACGAACTGGAACGCATCAAGGTGCCGACGCTGCTGTTCATCGGTCAGCTCGACCGCACCGCGCCGGGCGCGAACCGCGCTCCGCCTGATGTCGCAAAGCGGCTTGGCAACTACCCCGAGCTCGGACGCGCCGCCGCCAGACGCATCCCTGGCGCAAAACTGATCGAGTTCGCCGATCTCGGCCATGCGCCGCAGATCCAGGCGCCGGATCGGTTCAATGCGTCGCTGCTGGAGGCGCTGGCCGGCCCGTAGCCGTGCGGTCAGCCGAACGTCCGCCCATGCCCCAGCTCGAGCAAATCACCACGTCCCCTGCCCTCACCTTCGACGCGGTGACGGCCGGCGCGCCCGGCGCGCCGCTGGTGCTTTTGCTGCATGGCTTTGCCGAATCGATGCATTGCTGGCGAGCTGAAGTCACAGCGCTTGCCGCGGCCGGCTACCGCGCGGTGGCGCCGGGCCAGCGCGGCTATTCGCCGGGCGCGCGGCCGGATCCGGCCGATACCGCGAGCTATCACATCGAGCGGCTGATGGAGGATGCGATGGCGATTGCGGCCGCGTCCGGCGGCGCCGATGCGCGCTTCCATCTGGTCGGGCACGACTGGGGCGGCAGCATCGCCTGGGCGTTGGCTGACCGCTATCCGAATCGGCTGGCGTCGCTCACCGTGCTGTCGCGGCGGCATCCGAACGCCTTCAACCGCGCCTTGCAGATGGCGGATGGCGAGCAGGCGCGGCGGTCGCGGCATCACACCGCATTCCTGGAGCCGGATGCCGGCCAGGTCGTGCTGGCGGACGATGCGAAATGGCTGCGCGAGCGGCTCGCCGCCGGCGGCGTGCCGCAAGAGGCAATCGAGCTGCATCTGTCCGTGCTCGACAACCGGGATGCGATGGAGGCGGCACTGGGATGGTATCGGGCGCGCGGCGCGATCCGCTCGCCGCTCGGCATGATCGAGGTGCCGACGCTCTATATCTGGGGCGACGCCGACGACACCGTTGGCCGCGTCGCCGCCGAAGGCACCAAGGAGTTTGTATCGGCGCCGTATCGGTTCGAAGTACTGCCGGGCGGCAGCCACTTCGTCGCCGACCAGATGCCCGAGCGCGTCAGCGAACTGCTGCTCGAGCAACTCGCCGCCTATCCGGTCTAGCGCAACCTCACTCCGACTTGTCGATATTCCAGAACACCGGCGTCGCCGGTCCGCCGAGCACGCCGGTCAGCGATTTCCGCCACGCGCCCGGCGCCATGTATTGCCCCAGCGGGATATAGATCACCTGGTCGTAGACGCGCGCCTGGATGTCGGCGGCGATCTTCTTCTGCTCGTCGGGCGAGGTCGAGCGCGCGTAGGCGTCGCGCATCTCTTCCAGCTTGGCGTCTTCCGGCCAGCCGAACCAGCCACCGTTCTTGCCCTTGCCGCTGACGGGGAGGCTTGCGATCGGGTTCACCACGTCGGCGGCGGCCCAGTTGGTGAAGAACATGTTCCAGCCGCCCTCTTTCGGCGGCTTCTGGCTGGCTCTCCGGGTCACCACGGTCTGCCAGTCGGTCGCCTGCAGGTCGACCTTGAAGCCGGCGTCGCGCAACAATTGCGCCGCCACGATCGGCTGCGCCTTCAGCGTCACCACGTCGCCCGGCGCCATGATCACGATCGGCGTGCCGTCATAGCCGGATTCGGCGAGCTGCTTCTTGGCTTCCGCCATGCCGCTTTTCTTCAGCAGCGTGTCGGCGCCGGCCTCGGTCGCAAGCGGCGTGTCGCACATGAAGATCGCGCCGCACAGCTTGTAATATTGCGGATTGCCGACCAGCGCGTCGAGCACGTCCTTCTGGTTCATCGCGAGCAGCGCGGCGCGGCGCACCTTGATGTTGTCGAACGGCGGATAGAGGAAATTCATCCGGCCGACGGTCTGGAAGCCGAGCTTGTCGAGCGCCTCGACATGCAGCTCCTTGTTGGCCGCCAATATCGGCAGCGTGTCCCACGACGGATTCTCCATGAAGTCGATGTCGCCGGATTGCAACGCATTCATCGCGGTCTGCGCGTCCGCCATGGTGATCCATTCGACCCGATCGACCTTCACCACCTTGCCGCCGGAGGTCCAGCTCGGCGGCTCCTTGCGCGGCACGTAGTCCTTGTTCTTCTCATAGACCGCCTTGACGCCGGGCTGGAATTCGGCGGCAACGAACTTAAACGGACCGGAGCCGATCTGCTCGGGGATCGCCTTGTCGGCCGGCGTCTCGGCAATCCGCTTCGGCATCATGAACGGCACCGTGGAGGACGGCTTGCCGATCGATTCCAGCACCAGGCCGTAGGGTTCCTTCAGCTTCAGCGTGATGGTCTTGGCGTCGGTCGCGTCAATGCTTGCGACAAAATTCATCAGCTTCTGGCCCATGCCGTCGCGCTTGCCCCAGCGCTGCAGCGAGGCCACGCAATCCTCCGCCGTGACGGGCGCGCCGTCGTGCCATTTCAGCCCGTCGCGCAGCGTAAACGTATAGGTCAGCTTGTCGTCGGAGACCTTATAGTCCGCCATCTGCGGCTGGATTTTGAAATTGGAATCGGTGGCGAGCAGCGTGTCATAGACCATGTAGCCATGGTCGCGCGTGATGTAGGCGGTGGTGATGATGGGATCGATCACCCGCAGGTCCGAATGCATCACCGCGGTAATGGTCTTGGTGCCGGCGGCCTCGGCCGGCCCCGCCAGCGCCGCGGAAAGGGCCAGCAACGGCAACGCGAATTTGGTGAAACGCGACCGCAGAGTGTGCAACATTCGAGCTCTCCTGACCTGAACCGATCACCTCAAAGACTTGCATCAAGCGTGCCAGCGGTCAATCCGGGTTCCGACGCGGCCTAACGGCGCTGGCCTTCCCGGCAGCTTTGCCCTTACAAAGGCCGACCGAGCGACAATCAAGAGAGAGCCCGCATGAACCCCGCCAACCTCCCGTTCGATTCCGAAGCCATGCTGCAAGGCTTGAGAACCTGGGTGGAATGCGAGAGCCCGACCTGGGATGCCCCCGCGGTGGAGCGCATGCTGGACATCGCCGCGCGCGACATGGCGATCATGGGCGCCTCGATCGAACCCATCGCGGGACGGCAGGGGTTTGCCGGCTGCGTCCGCGCCCGCTTCCCGCACCCGAAGCAAGGCGAGCCCGGCATCCTGATCGCGGGACATTTCGACACCGTGCATCCAATCGGCACATTGGAAAAATTGCCCTTCCGGCGCGACGGCAACAAATGCTACGGCCCCGGCATTTTCGACATGAAGGGCGGCAGCTATCTCGCGCTGGAAGCGATCCGGCAGCTGGCGCGCGCGGCGTTCACCACGCCGCTGCCGGTCACCGTGCTGTTCACGCCGGACGAGGAGGTCGGCACGCCGTCGGTGCGCGACCTGATCGAGGCGGAGGCGGCGCGCAACAAGTATGTGCTGGTGCCGGAACCGGGCCGCGCCAACAACGGCGTCGTCACCGGCCGCTACGCGATCGCGCGCTTCAACCTCGAAGCCATCGGCAAGCCGAGCCATGCCGGCGCCACGCTGTCCTCGGGACGCTCCGCGATCCGCGAGATGGCGCGGCAGATCCTCGCCATCGACGGCATGACCACGCAGGATTGCACCTTCAGCGTCGGCATCGTGCATGGCGGCCAATGGGTCAACTGCGTCGCCACCACCTGCACCGGCGAGGCGCTCAGCATGGCCAAGCGCCAGGCCGACCTCGACCGCGGCGTGGAGCGCATCCTGGCGCTGTCCGGCACCGCCAACGACGTCAGCTTCACGGTGACGCGCGGCGTCACCCGCCCGGTGTGGGAACCCGACACCGGCACCATGGCGCTTTATGAGAAAGCGCGCGGCGTGGCGCAGGCGATGGGCGTGGAGCTGCCGCATGGCAGCGCCGGCGGCGGTTCCGACGGCAATTTCACCGGCGCCATGGGAATCCCGACGCTGGACGGCCTCGGCGTGCGCGGCGACGGCGCGCATACCTTGCACGAGCACATCGACGTCGACAGCCTCGCCGAGCGCGGCCGGCTGATGGCGGGATTGCTGGCGACGCTGGAGTAACCCGCCCCGTGATTGCGAGCGCGGCAAAGCAATCCAGAAATCGCGCGGAACAGCTGGATTGCTTCGTCGCAAGAGCTCCTCGCAATGACGCATACCTTTGACGAATGCCAGGGAGCGGCACAAGATGGACAGCATGGCACGGCAATTGCTCGATTTGCCTGTTCGCTGGAGCTTCTGAATGGCAGGCTACCTTCTCCGCCGCATCCTCGCCGCCGTCCCGGTGATGGGCGTGGTGGCGCTGTTCGTATTCCTGCTGCTGCGGCTGACGCCGGGCGATCCGGCCGCGATTCTCGCCGGCGATAACGCCTCCCCCGAACAGCTGGAGCGCATCCGCACCTCGCTCGGGTTGAACGAGCCGCTTTATACCCAATTCTTCACCTGGATCGGCAAGTTGCTGCATGGCGATCTCGGAGTGTCGCTGATCTCCAACGTGCCGGTGCTAAAGATGATCAGCCAGCGCGTGGAACCGTCGATCTCGATCGCGCTCTCCACCATCATCCTGTCGATCCTGATCGCGGTGCCCCTCGGCGTGATCGCCGCCTGGAAGCACGGCACCTGGATCGATCGCTTCGTGATGGGGCTGTCGGTGATCGGCTTCTCGGTGCCGGTATTCGTGATCGGCTATGTGCTGATCCAGATCTTCGCCATCGAGCTCCGCTGGCTGCCGGTACAGGGCTTTCGCAGCATCTTTAACGGCCTCACGCCCTTCTTCGAACGCATCATCCTGCCGACCTGCACGCTGTCCTTTATCTACATTGCGCTGATTGCGCGCATGACCCGCGCCTCGATGCTTGACGTGCTCGGCGAAGATTATGTGCGCACTGCCCGCGCCAAGGGCATTTCCGAGACCGGGGTGCTGCTGCGCCATGCACTGCGCAATGCCGCCGTCCCGGTGATCACCGTGATCGGCACCGGCTTTGCGCTACTGATCTCCGGCGTGGTCGTCACCGAAAGCGTTTTCAACCTGCCCGGCATCGGCCGCCTCACCGTCGATGCCGTGCTGGCGCGGGATTATCCGGTGATCCAGGCGATGATCCTTTTGACCTCGGCGATCTATGTCGGCGTCAATCTCCTGATCGACGTCGCCTACACGTTGCTCGATCCCAGAATCCGTTATTGAGTTCAGCTACTGATGGCGATCGAGACCCTCCCAGAGCCCACGATACCGGTGACCACGCCGTTCCGGCCGGGACTTGGCTTCCTCACCTCCACGCCAATCATCGCCGCGGCGACGATCTGCCTGACGCTCGTGGTGCTATCGGCGATCTTCGCGCCGTGGCTCGCCCCGCACGATCCGCTGCTGCTGGCACCGGCACAGCGCCTGAAGCCTGCGAGCGCGCAGTTCCTGCTCGGCACCGACGGCTATGGCCGCGACGTGCTGTCGCGCATTCTCTACGGCGGGCGCGTGTCGCTGCTGATCGGGCTCGGCGCCGCCCTTGCCAGCGTCGCAGTCGGCCTCCTGATCGGCCTCGTCTCCGGCTTCTTCAAATGGGTCGATGCCGTGATGATGCGGGTGATGGACGGCTTGATGGCGATCCCAAGCATCCTCCTCGCGATCGCGGTGGTCTCCTTGTCGGGTGCAAGCCTGTGGACCGTGCTGGTCGCGATTACGATTCCCGAAATCCCGCGGGTGGCGCGGTTGGTGCGCTCGGTGGTGCTGTCGGCGCGCGAGGAACCTTATGTCGAAGCCGCGATCTCGCTTGGCTCGTCGTTGCCGAAGATCATGTGGCGGCATTTGATGCCCAACACCGTGGCGCCGCTGATCGTACAAGGCACCTATGTCTGCGCCTCCGCGGTGCTGACCGAGGCGATCCTGTCGTTCCTTGGGGCCGGCATCAGCCCGGAGACGCCGACCTGGGGCAACATCATGGCGGAGGGACGCGCCTATTTCCAGATCAAGCCGTCGCTGATCTTCTGGCCCGGGCTCCTGTTGTCGATTGCGATCCTCTCGGTCAACCTGATCGGCGACGCCGCCCGCGACGCGCTCGACCCCCGCATGAAGCAGCGTGAGGGGGGGAGATGAAGAGCGCACATGTCTCCGTGCCCCGGACGCAGCGCAACGCGCCGTTCTTCACGGCGTGGTGCGCTGCAGAGCCGGGGCCCCGGTTGCTTGCTGCTCAAGGGAAACCGGGGTCCCGGTTCTGCGAAGCAGCGCTTCGCAAGCGCTGCGCGCTGCATCGCGCCCGGGACACGAACACATGACCTCTCCCGTCCTCGACATTGACAGCCTCGTGATCGGGCTCGGCAACAAGCTGCGCGCTGAGCGTATCATCGACGGCGTATCGCTAGAGGTCCGCGAGCGCGAGACGCTGTGCGTGGTCGGCGAAAGCGGTTCGGGCAAATCCGTCACCGCGCTGAGCGTGATGGGGCTGTTGCCGAAAAAATCGCTGGTGCCCGCCGCCGGCAGCATCAAGCTCGCCGGTGAGGAGATCCTCGGCACAGGCGACCGGCGCTTGCGGCAGTTGCGCGCCACCCGCATGGCGATGATCTTCCAGGAGCCGATGACCGCGCTCAATCCGGTGATGCCGGTCGGAAAACAGATCGACGAGGTGCTGCGCGTCCATACCGATCTCGACGCCCGGGCGCGCCGGCAAAAGATCCTCGCGATGATGGATCACGTGCGCCTTCCGGACGTGAAGCGCATCTTCGCCTCCTATCCGCATCGCCTCTCCGGCGGCCAGCGCCAGCGCATCATGATCGCGATGGCGCTGGTGCTGGAGCCGAAGCTGTTGATCGCCGATGAGCCGACCACCGCGCTCGACGTCACCACCCAGAAGCAGATCCTCACCCTGATTCGCGACCTGCAGCGCGACCACGGCACCGCGGTGCTGTTCATCACCCATGACATGGGCGTGGTCGCCGAGATCGCCGACCGCGTCGCGGTGATGCGGCAGGGCCGTCTTGTTGAGACCGGCGCGGTGCAGCAGGTCTTGCGGGCGCCTGCGATGGAATACACCCGCAACCTGCTCTCCGCCGTGCCGAGCCTGATCCCGCGCGCCCCGCGAAAAGCCGGGGAAGCGCCGTTGGTGCTGGAGACCAGC
>Ga0066662_10000974_pt1 | contig 12863 bp, 12 predicted proteins | sample GraSoiAngelo_111_FD_133939 | JGI IMG/M metagenome (GOLD analysis project Ga0066662, IMG submission 133939) | Grasslands soil microbial communities from the Angelo Coastal Reserve, California, USA - 14_0903_12_40cm | ecosystem: Environmental > Terrestrial > Soil > Grasslands | place: USA... | reverse complement strand
GACGTCATCACTTCCCTGATTTCTCCCATTGCCCCTCCTAGCTCTTGTTGGCGGTCGCCTTGCCGCCCTTGCGGCCGGCCGCGACACTGCGGGACGAGCGTTCCGTTTCTGGTCGTAGTGTTCGTCCCCGTGGGCGGCTCGACGCAAACGACGATTCGGCGGCTCGCGAAGGGCGACGAGGACGTCGTGCGTGCGCTCGCCGAGGACGGGCGTCCGCAGACGGCGCTGCTCGCGGACGAACGGACGGTCTTCATCGCCGCGTTCGACGGCGAGCGGCCCATCGGTTTCGCGTTCGGCTACCTGCTGCCGCGGCGCCACGGCGAGCCGTCGATGCTCTTCGTCTACGAGCTCGGCGTCGACGAGCCGTACCGGCGCCGCGGGCTCGCGACGCAGCTGATGCGCGAGCTGTTCGCGCACGGCGGTGGGGCCGAGGCGTTCGTGCTCACGGAGCCGGAGAACGACGCGGCGAACGCGGTCTACGCGAAGCTCGGCGGCAAGCGCAGCGAGGTGGCGATGTGGGACTATCCGTCCGCGGAGTGAAGACCGTCGTGCGCCGGGCGACCGACGACGACGTCGACCTGCTCGTCGGGTGGCACGCCGATCCCGAGACGTCGCGGTACTGGGACGACGAGACGTTCACGCACGAGCAGATGCTCGAACGCCTGCACCGCGAGCCCGTCGACGCGTGGATCGTCGAAGCAGGCGGCGAACCGGTCGGTTACCTGCAGTCGTGGTGGGAGGACGACCCGCCGAAGCGCGGCGGCCTCGACGGCTTCCTCATCCCCGCCGCGCGCGGCCGCGGCCTGATGGCGGACGCGGCGCGGGCGCTCGCGACGCAGCTGCTCGAAGCAGGGTGGGCGCACGTGACCGTCGACCCGTACGAGTGGAACGAGCGTGCGGTCAAGGGCTGGCGCAACGCCGGCTTCGTCCTCGAGTCCCGGCACGAAGCCGACGAGGATCACAAGGCGCCGTGGATCCTGATGCGCTTCGACCCGGCCGCCTAGTCGGCCTCCGGGATGTCCTCGGCGTCCGTGTTGTCCTCGGTCGGATCGGGGACGGGCGAGCCTTCCACCTCGTCGTTGCGGTCGTCTTCCCGCGGTTCCGGATCCTCCATCGCTCCTCCTCTCGGGTAGTGGCGCGCTTCCGTTCGTCTCGCTACCCTTCGACCATGAACGCGAACCGGACGACGACGACGACGCTGCGCCGCGCGCGGCCTTCGGTCGCCGGATCGCGCGCGGCGTAACGCAGGCGACCTCCTGATCCTTTCCTTTCGACCCGCAGGAGGTGGGTTACGTTGTCGTCGTTGAAGGTTCTGCTTCCAGATGATTCCGAGCTCGAGCTGTCCGAAGGCGCGACCGGGCTCGACGCTGCGCGCAAGATCGGCTCCAAGCTCGCCGAGCAAGCCGTGCTCGTCCGCTCGGGCGGGGCGACCCAGGACGTCCGCGCGCCGTTGCACGACGGCCAGCGCATCCAGTTCCTGACCACTCGCGACACCGAGGACGCGGACGCGCTCTACGTCCTGCGCCACTCGGCCGCGCATCTCCTCGCCGAGGCCGTGCGCCGTCTCTACCCCGGCGTGAAGATCGCGATCGGCCCGCCGATCGAGAACGGCTTCTACTACGACTTCGACTTCCCGGAGCCGATCACCGAGGCAGACCTCGCGAAGATCGAGGACGAGGTCAAGCGCGAGATCAAGGAGGGGCGCGAGTTCTCGCGCACCGAGATCTCGCGCGACGAGGCGCGGGCGAAGTTCGAGTCGGAGGACGAGCCGTACAAGGTCGAGCTCGTCGACACCGCGCAGGGCGACATCTCGCTCTACACCCAAGGTGAGTTCACCGACCTCTGTCGCGGTCCGCACCTCCAGAACGCGAAGCCGATCAAGGCGTTCAAGCTGACCGGTCTCGCAGGCGCGTACTGGCGCGGCGACGAGAAGAACAAGCAGCTGACCCGCATCTACGGCACCGCGTTCTATTCGCAAGCCGACCTCGACGCGTACCTCGAACGGCTCGAGGAAGCACGCCGCCGCGACCACCGCAAGCTCGGCGTGCAGCTCGACCTCTTCCACCTCGAGGAGATCTCGCCCGGCTCGCCGTTCTGGCACCCGAAGGGAATGGTGATCTGGAACGAGCTCGAGGACATGCGCCGGCGCGAGGACGAGCGGCGCGGCTACGTCGAGGTGAAGACCCCGCTCATCTACGACAAGGTGCTGTGGGAGCGGTCGGGCCACTGGGAGAAGTTCCGCGAGAACATGTTCCTCATCCCGGAGGAGGAACATCTCTTCGCGATCAAGCCGATGAACTGCCCCGGGCACATGGTGCTGTTCGCCGACAAGCTGCGCAGCTACCGCGAGCTGCCGCTCCGCTACGCCGAGGCTGCGCCCCTGCATCGCAACGAGCGGGCCGGGACCCTGCACGGGCTGACCCGGGTCCGTCATGTGACCCAGGACGACGCGCACATCTTCTGCACTCGCGAGCAGATCGAGGACGAGATCTTCGGCTGCCTCGATTACGCGAAGTTCATCTACGACCTGTTCGATCTCGAATCGGACTTCGAGCTCTCGACCAGGCCGGAGAACCGCCTCGGCACCGACGAGGAGTGGGACTTCACCGAGGGCGCGCTCAAGGCGGCGCTCGACCGGCGCGGGCTGAGCTACAGGGTCAACGAAGGCGACGGCGCGTTCTACGGGCCGAAGATCGACCTGCATATGCGCGACTCGCTCGGCCGGCCGTGGCAGATGGGAACCATCCAGCTCGACAGCCAGCAGCCGGGGCGCCTGAACTGCCGCTACATCGGCGCCGACAACACCGAGCACGTTCCGTATGTGGTGCATCGCGCGCTCATGGGCTCGTTCGAGCGCTTCATCGGGATCCTGACCGAGCACTACGCCGGCGCCTTCCCGTTCTGGATCGCGCCGGTGCAGATCCGGGTCGTTCCCGTCGCCGAGCCGCACCAGGCGGCCGCCCACGACCTGGCCGAGCGGCTTGCGCCCTACCGGGTCGAGGTCGACGAGTCCTCCGACACCCTCGGGAAGCGGATTCGCAACGGCGAGGTCGAGAAGATCCCGTTCGTGGTCGTCTACGGGGACAAGGAGTCGGACGATTCGCTTGCCGTCCGCGAGCACGGCGGAGGCCAAAGCACCCTTTCGTTGCACGATTTCCGGGCAAAACTTGCTACCCTGAGTCCCTGGCAAGTAGGGGCGGAACCGTCTCTCACCTCCTAGCTCACGCTTCGGAGGTTCAACCGATGCAGGTTGATCGAGACCTCTGCCGCTGCATGCCAGCGGTTTTGACGTTTCTAGAGGAGGTCAACACGAGCTTGGTGAAGAGCATTTGAGGCCGCGCAGGCGTTCCGGATTCGAACCGCCGCGCCGTCCCGAACCGCAGACACGGATCAACGATTCGATCCGCGTCCCGAAGGTCCGGCTGATCGGCGAGAACGGTGAGCAACTCGGAATCAAGACGACGGACGACGCCCGTGAGTACGCCTACGGGAAGAACCTCGATCTCGTCGAAGTTGCGGCCCAGGCGGATCCGCCGGTCGCCCGGGTCATGGACTACGGGAAGTACCGGTACGAGCTGGAACAGAAGGCGAAGCTCGCGCGCAAGCACCAGACGCAGATCCACGTCAAGGAGATCAAGCTCAGACCGAAGATCGGAATTCACGACTACGACACCAAGAAGGGTCACGTCGAGCGCTTCCTCAATCAGCGCGCGAAGGTGAAGGTCACGATCATGTTCCGGGGCCGCGAGCGCGAGCATCCGGATCGCGGGCGTGACCTGCTCATGCGCCTCGCAGACGACGTGAAGGAGATCGGTGTCATCGAGACACAGCCGCTGCTCGAAGGGCGGAACATGACCATGGTGCTCGGCCCAACGAAGAACGCAGGAGTCAAGAGAGATGCCGAAACAGAAGACACACTCGGGAGCGAAGAAGAAATTCAAGGTGACGGGCACGGGGAAGCTGATGCGGGCCCCGCAGAAGTCGGGGAAGCTGATGAACAAGTCGCAGAAGCAGAAGCGCCAGTTCAGTAAGGACCAGCCGGTCGACGCGGCGAACGAGAAGAACGTGGCGCGCATGCTGGGGAGGCGATAGCGAATGCCTCGCGTAAAGCGTTCCGTCCACGCGCGCAAGAAGCGCCGCAAGGTACTCGAGCAGGCCTCCGGTTACTGGGGCCTCAAGAGCACGAACTACAAGTACGCGAAGGAGCAGGTCGAGCGCTCGCTCGCGTACGCCTACCGCGACCGCAAGGTCAAGAAGCGCGAGTTCCGGAAGCTCTGGATCATGCGCATCAACGCCGGCGCGCGTGCGAACGGGCTCTCGTACAACCAGTTCATCTCGGGTCTGAAGGCGGCGGAGATCGAGCTCGACCGCAAGGTGCTCGCCGATCTGGCGGTCACCGACCCGGCGAAGTTCGGCGAGCTCGCCGAGCAGGCCAAGGCAGCGCTGGCGCAATAACCCGGCAGGCGGAGATCTTCCGCCGCCAGGCCGGCTATTGCGACGGCCGGTCGCCGCTCTACGCGGATCTGTGTCGCCGGCTCGCGGAGGACCCGCGGGTCGGCGAGCTCGATCCCGACCTCGACTGGGACTACCCGCTTCGCCTCCTCGGCGGCCTGCACTACCTCGTGCTCGCAGGGCAGGCGTCGTGGGACGACATCGGCGCGGCGCTCGTCGAGCAGCGCGAGTTCCTGACGCGCTGGACACGCGAGCAGGAAGTGCAGACGAACGAGGTGCAGCGCGCGTGGGGACTGCTTCCGTGCTTTCTCTCGCTGTCCGACGGCCGGCCGGTCGACCTGCTCGAGCTCGGGCCGTCCGGCGGGTTGAACCTGATGTTCGACCGCTACCGGTATCGCTACGCGACCGGCACGTGGGGTGAGGGCGCGCTCGAGCTGAGCGGCGACGACCGCCTTCCGCCGCCGGCCGAGCTGTTGCAGCGGTCCGTCTCCGTTGCACGGCGGCGTGGCATCGACCTCGATCCGGTCGACGTGACGACCGAGCACGGAGCGCGGCTGCTGCAGTCGTTCGTGTGGGCCGACCAGACGCAGCGCCTCGAGCGGCTGCGGCGCGCGATCCAGGTCGTGCGCTCCGATCCGCCCGAGCTGATGCGCGGCGACTATGTCGAAGCGCTGCCGTCGCTGCTCGCCGACCGCGCGGACGGCGCGCAGCTCGTCGTCTTCCAGACGGCGTCGATCATGTACCTCGACGAGGACGGAGCAGGACGGTTGCGCGCCGCGTTCCACGAAGCTGCGCGACATGAGCCGCTCGTGTTCGTCTCGACGGGGCGAGCACCGCAGGACGACGGCTTCTCCCTCGAGATCGAGCGCTACCCCGACGGCCGCACCGATCGCCTCGCCGTGTTCGACTTCCACGGCGAATGGCTCGAGTGGGGTAGATGATCAGTTCGAAGGACAACGAGCGCCTGAAGCTCGTGCGCAAGCTGCACGAGAAGCGCTGGCGCGACAAGCTCGGCCTCTTCTTCGTCGAGGGCGAGGATCTCGTCGACGCGGCGACGGCCGAGCCGGTCGACGTGCTGCGCGCCGACGAGGACGTCGAGGCGAAGCTGCTCGCCGAGGTGGCGACCGCAGGGCACCCGCCACGCGTGATCGCCGTCTACCGCCGCGAGGACTTGCCGGCGTGGGAAGAGCGGCCGGCGACGCTCGCGCTATGGCGGCTCGCGGACCCCGGCAACGTCGGCACGCTGATCCGCACTGCGGACGCCTTCGGCGCTGCTGTTGCGTTGTCCGATGGTTGTGCGGACCCGACGTCGCCGAAGGCACTCCGCGCGAGCGCGGGGTCGATCTGGCGCGTGCCCTTGGGCGCGTGGACAAGTAACAGTCTGTTACTTGGCACGACGCGCGTCGCGCTCGAGGCGCACGCGGGTGACCCGCTCGGCACGGTCGACTTCGGCGAGCGGGTCGCGTTCCTCCTCGGCGCCGAGCGCGAGGGGTTGCCGGCGGACGTCGAGCGCGACGTCGACGCCCGCATCCCGATCGAGAGCGCCGAGTCGCTGAACGTCGCCGCGTCGGGCGCGATCGCGCTTTACGAGTGGCGCCGGCAGACCCAGACCGAGTCCTCGCCGCCGCGCCAGGGCGAGCGGTCGAACCAGCCGTAAACGGCGTCGACGACGAAGCCCTCCGTGCGCAGGAGCGCCTGCCACTCCGGCACCGAGAGCCACGCGAGCGACATCTCCGACCCGGTCTCCGTCCCGCGCACGCGCAGGATCAGCGTGCGCGATTCCTCGTTCCAGTCGGCGCGCTCCCAGATCCCCGGCTCGCGCTCGAGCCACCGGCCGTGCGTGTCGGCGATGTCGTCGGCGGCCGGCGTGAACACGTCGAAGACGAGCCGCCCGGTCGGCGCGAGGTGCCGGGCGACCGCCCGTAGAGCGGAGCGCCGATCGGCGTCGGTCTCCATGTGCAGCAGCGAGCGGAACGGGATCGCGACGAGCGGGAACTCACCCTCGACAGGCGGGTCGCGCATGTCGCCCTGGCGCAGGTCGACCTGGACGCCGGCGAGCTCTGCGCGCTCGCGTGCGACTTCGAGCATCCCCGCCGAGGTGTCGACGCCCACGACCTCGATCCCGGCGACCGCGACCGGAACGGCGATCCGGCCGGTGCCGACGCCGAGCTCGAGCACCGGGCCACCGGAGCGCACCGCCTCTTCGACGTAGAACGAGACGTCCTCGACGACGCTGCGCGACCACGGGTCGTAGAGGCGCGCGATGTTGTCATACGCCGACACGTGGGTATTCTTCCTTCCATGCTTCTTCGGACGTCGCTGTTTATTCGGCCCCGGTGCGACACCGGTGGCCGCGCCGGGGCCTGACCCCGTCTCACAGCGAAACCGAAGGAGGAACCTTGGATAGTGTCGCCGCGGTGGATTGGACCGCGTATCAAACCGAAGCAGTGAAGGCGATCTCGGACGCCTTGTCGGAGGTCGAGCTCGACGACGCGCGCGTCAAGTACCTCGGGCGGAAGTCCGACCTCGCGCAGGCGCTGCGGGGTGTGCGCGACCGCGAGAGCGGGATGCTCCTGAACGGCATCCGCACCCGGTTGGAGGAAGCCGTCGCAGCTCGCGAAACCGAGCTGCTGCGCCTCGCCCGGCGGCTCGCCGCCGAGTCGGGGGTCGACGTGACGATTCCCGGCACGCCGGTCAGGCGCGGCCGGCTGCACCTACTGACGCAGATCCGGCGCGAGATCGAGGACGTCTTCCGCGGGCTCGGCTACGAGATCTGGGACGGCAACGAGATCGCGACAGTGTGGGAGAACTTCGACGCGCTGACCGCCGAGCCCGGCCATCCGTCGCGCTCGAAGTTCGACACGTTCTACATCGACGACAGCACCGTGCTGCGCACGCACACCTCGCCCGACCAGATCCGCGCGATGCAGCAGCGCACGCCGCCGATCTACATGGTGTCGCCCGGTCGCTGCTACCGCCGCGACACGCCCGATGCCACGCACTCGCCGATCTTCCTGCAGGTGGAGTGCCTCGCGGTCGATCGCGGGATCACGCTCGCCGATCTGCAAGGCACGGTCCTGAAGTTCTTCCGGGCGCTGTTCGGCGAGGAGCGCGAGGTCCGCATGCGGACGAGCTACTTCCCGTTCACCGAGCCGTCGGTCGAGTTCGACGTCACGTGCTTCATTTGCGGCGGCAGCGGGTGTGCGACGTGCAAGCACTCCGGCTGGATCGAGATGGGCGGCGCCGGCTGGGTCGACCCCGACGTGTTCCGCAACGTCGACCTCGACCCGAACGAGTGGCAGGGCTTCGCCTTCGGCTTCGGGATCGAGCGCATCGCCATGCTCCGCCACGGCCTGCCCGACCTGCGCGCGTTCTGGGAGAACGACCTTCGAGTCCTGGGGCAGTTTTAGTGGCCACCTCCGCGACATCAGCCGTCGTCTGCCGGCTGCAAAGCGGCGCGATCCTGCGTCCTCGGACTCGCCCGTACGCACCGCGTACGAACGAGTCCTGCGTCCTTGTCTCGCTTGCTTTTCGCTCGCCAGCCGACGACCGCTGCCACGGAGGTGACCACTCATGAAGGTCCCGGTCTCGTGGCTGCGCGAGTACGTCGACTTCGACCTGCCGGTCGAGGAGCTCGCGCGGCGACTCGTCTTCTCGAGCTGCGAGGTCGACCGCGTCGTCCGTCGCGGCGTCCCCGAGACCGTCGGCAACTACGAGCACTTCGTCGTCGGCAAGGTGCTCGAGGCCGGCAAGCACCCGAACGCGGACAAGCTGCAGCTGACGCGCGTCGACGTGGGGAGCGGCGAGCCGCACTCGATCGTCTGCGGCGCGTGGAACTTCGGCGCGGGCGCCACGGTCGCGGTCGTCGTGCCCGGCGGGGTGATGCCCGGCGACTTCACGATCGAGAAGCGCAAGCTGCGCGGCGAGGTCTCCGAGGGGATGATCCTCTCCGAGCGCGAGCTCGAGCTCGGCCAGGATCACGGCGGGATCATGCTGCTGCCCGACGAGCTGGCCGCGGGAACGCCCCTCGCGGAGGTGCTGCCGCTCGGCGACGACATCCTCGAGATCGAGACGTTGTACAACCGCCCCGACCTCACCTCGGTCTATGGGATCGCGCGCGAGGTCGCCGCGCTCCTCGGCACCGAGTTGCGCCCGATGCCGGGCACCGAGCCGGCGCGTGACGGCGACGAGCCCGTCGAGATTGCCGTCGAAGACCTGGGGCGGTGCCCGCGCTACCTGGGCCGTCTCTTGCGCGACGTGACGCTCGGCGAGTCGCCGGCGTGGCTGAAAGCGCGCCTGATCGGCGCGGGCATGCGGCCGATCTCGAACGTCGTCGACGTGACGAACTACGTGATGCTCGCGCTCGGTAACCCGCTGCACGCGTTCGACTACGACAAGCTCGTCGGCGGGCGCATCGTCGTGCGGGCGGCACGCGCGGGCGAGAAGCTCGAGACGCTCGACGGCACGGAACGCGAGCTCGATCCGGACGATCTGGTGATCGCCGACGAGGAGCGCGCCGTCGGGATCGCCGGCGTGATGGGCGGCGCCAACACGGAGGTCTCCGAGACGACGCGCAACGTGCTGCTCGAAGCGGCGAACTTCGACCCGCTCACGGTGCTCCGCAGCGGCGAGCGCCATCGCATGCGGACCGAGAGCCAGACGCGCTGGGAGAAGGGCGTCGATCCGGAGGCGGCCGAGCCGGCCGCGCGTTACGCGACACAGCTCCTCGTCGAGCTCGCCGGCGGGCGCTGGACGGGCGCGGCCGAGGTGCGCGGTGACATTCCGCCGCCGCCCATGATCGCCTACCGGCCGCAGTACGCGAGCGAGACGACCGGGATGGAGCTCGCCGAGCCCGAGCAGCGCGACCGGCTCGAGCGGCTCGGCTTCGGTGTCGGCGACGACTGGACGGTGCGCACGCCGTCGTGGCGCGCGCGCGACGTGCGGCGCGACATCGACGTCGTCGAAGAGGTCGCGCGGTTCAGGCTCGAGGACGTTCCGGCCACGCTTCCGGAGCGCAACGCGATGTTCGGCTTGCTCAAGCCCGCGCAAAAGCTGCGCCGCCAGGTCGAGGACGTGCTCGTCGGCGCGGGGATGTTCGAGGCGTACACGTATTCGCTGCAGCCGTCCGACCCCGACCCGAACGCGATCGAGCTGCCGGAGCCGCTCAGCTCGCAGCAGCGCTTCCTGCGTACGACGCTCACCGTCGGGCTGCTCGAGGCGGCGCGGCACAACGTGAACGCGGGCAACGAGCACGTGGAGCTGTTCGAGATCGCGCACGTCTATCTGCCGCCCGGGCCGGTGCCGACCGAGCGTTGGCACCTCGGCGGGATCGTCGCGGGCGACTTCTTTCACGCGAAGGGGATCGTCGAGTCGGTGTTCGAGGCGTTGCACGTCGAGCCGGTCTTCGAGCGCGTGCAGCTGCAGGACGAGTTCGTCGTCGGCGCATCCGTGCAGTCGGGTTGGGTCGGCACCTACGGCCCGCTCGACCTCGACGGCCAATGGAGCGCGTTCGAGCTCGACCTCGACGAGCTCCTCGGGCTCGTGCCGGACCGGATCCTCTACCAGGACGTGATCACCTATCCGCCGCTCCGCTTCGACCTCGCCTTCGTGGTCGACGAGGCGGTGCCGGCAGGCGACCTGCTCGCGGCCGCGCGCCACGCGGCGGGGGGCGAGCTGCGGCAGATCCGCTTCCTGAGCGACTACCGCGGCGACCAGATTCCCGAGGGGAAGAAGTCGATCGCCTTTTCGGTCGCGTTCCAGGCGCCCGACCGCACGCTTTCGGACGAGGATGCGGCCCGGTTGCGGGCGGCGATCGTGGCCGCGCTCGGCTCCGAGCTGTCCGCCGAGCTGCGCGCCTAAGTAAGCCTGTTGTAAAAGGGCGTATCCATACCTGCAAATGGGGCGTTTAGGGCTTGTAAGTCCTATGACGTACACCCATTCAGGAGACGATCTACTATGAAGCACCGCCTCACGGCCCTTCTGTTTGCCGTGCTGGTGCTCGCTCTTGCTGCGTTCACCGGCTCCGCCTTCGCAGGCGACAACGGGCACGGGAACGGCAACGGGGGCGGCAACGGCAACTCGGCGAACGCTCCGGGCCACCAGGATCAGTCCGCTCCGGCGGCCACGCCGGCGCCTTCGGCACCGGCCACGTCGGCACCCGCCGCGTCGGCACCGTCCTCGAAGCACGAGGATCACGCCGCCAAGCACGAGGATCACGCCGCCAGCCACGAGTCGAAGCAGAGCTCGACCTCGGCGAGCAACCCGGCGACGGGCGGCAGCAACTCGCAGGGCGTCAAGCCGTCGAACACGACGAAGCACGACACCTACGCGAAGGCCTCGTCGGACCAGACGAAGCAGTACGGCAACGGCAAGACCGCGGGGCAGATCGCGACGCAGGCCGGCTACGGCGACGCGACGCTGCACGGCCCCGGCAACAGCCAGCCGCACAAGGTGCTCTGCGGCGGGCACGAGGTCGACGTCCACGCGCTGAAGCACAAGGGCGACAAGTGCGGCGAGTCGACGCCTCAGAAGCCGACGCCCGCCACGCCGAGCAGCAACGTGCAGTCCTCCTCGACGTGGTCGACCACGACGCGGACGGTGACCGAGCAGGTGCTCATCGGCGTGGATCACATGATCGGCCCGAAGGGCTCCGGCCGCTTCGTGCTCATCCACCCGAGCACGCACTCCGCGCACTACACCGGCAAGCATCCGGATGACGTCCCGGTCTACGAGACCGTGACGAAGACGGAGTCAGTGCCGACGGGCGCGAACTGCGAGTCGACGCAGCCGACGGTCATCTCCACGCAGGTCACGTCTCCGCCGTCGGCGGGCGCGACCGCTGCTGCGACCGCGACGGCGACGCCTGCCGCGACGCCCGTGACGGCGACGCCGGCTGCGACCGCGACGCCCGCGGCGCCCGCGACGGCCACGCCGGCCGCTGCCGGTGCCGTGAAGGGTGCGGTTGTGACGCTCAAGCCGACGAAGACGAAGCCCGCGGGCGGCGTCCTCGGAACGACGACGCGTCTCGGCGGCACCGTCGCCTCGACGAAGCTGCCGTTCACGGGGCTCTCCCTGTGGATCTTCGTGCTCGTCGCGGCGGCCCTGATCGCGATCGGCGCGACGGTGCGCCGGAGCGCAGCACGCCGCACGTACTAAGCCGGCGACGATCCATCCGGCTCACGCGAGGGCGGCCAACAGGCCGCCCTCGCCATTTGCGCGAAACTTCGAGGGCGCGGAGCCCCGGGGTCTGACCCCGACCGAAGCCGTTGGGCCTCAACGACCGTCCGCTCGGGCCACGACCGGTGTCAGACCCGGGTCGTGGCCGTTCGGGACAAGGAGCGGTGTCGCGGAGCGGCCGCAACGAGGACAGTGTCGGGAGCGGGCGTGGTCGAAGGGGCGTACTGCGGGGTCAGACCCCGGTCGTGGCCCTCCGGGACGCGTCCGCGCGGACGCTAGGAGACGCGACGCGCCGGCTTGACGAGGCCCGCGCGCTCGCCGCCCGCGGCGTGGATGTCGGCTTGGTTGTCGAGCTCCGAGTTCAGCTCCGCGCCGAAGAGGATCGACCACGCGGAGTAGTTCAGCCACAGCATCAGGATCACGCCGGCGGCGAGCGTGCCGTACGTCTTCGAATACGACCCGGCGAACGTCACGTACAACGTGAACAGCCCGGACAGCACGAGCCACATCACCGCGCCGAGGAACGCGCCCGGCGTGACCCACTTCCACGTCCGCGGCTCCTTGTTCGGTGCGAAGTAGTAGACGAGCCCGTACAGGATCAACACCGCGCAGAACGAGATCGGCCAGCGCAGGATCGACCACAAGAGCTTGAACGCGCCACCGAGATTCGCCTTGTTCGCGATTGCCTCGCCGATCGGCCCGCCGAAGACGATCAGCACCGACAGCGCGAGGATCGTGAGCCCGAACAACACGACGAGCAGGATCGCGATCGCGCGCACCTTCCAGAACGGGCGCGTCTCCATGCGCTCGTACGCGCGGTTGACCGCCTTCATCACCGAGCTCATCGCGCCCGACGCCGCCCACACCGCGCCGACACCGCCGACGACGAGCGCGACGACGTCGGCGTTCCCCTTCTGGTCTTTCTGCAGCCCTTCGATGAAGTGGATGACGCCGTGCGGCGCGACGGAAGAGAGGAACGACTGCAGCTGGTCGTACAGCCCGAGCACGCCGAGCAGACCGAGCAGGAACGCGACCGCGGGGAAGAACGCCAGCATCGCGGAGTACGAGACCTCCTGCGCGAGCCCCATGCAATCGTCCTTCATGAACGACGCTCCCGCGCGCTTGACGGCCGCGACGTATTCGCCGCGCGAGAGCTTCTCGGGCGCGCGCGGCGCGTTCCCGTTCGCGCTCAATCGCGGTCGAAGATCGACCAGCGGCCGACGCGCAGCTTCTCG
>Ga0066662_10000973_pt1 | contig 12872 bp, 8 predicted proteins | sample GraSoiAngelo_111_FD_133939 | JGI IMG/M metagenome (GOLD analysis project Ga0066662, IMG submission 133939) | Grasslands soil microbial communities from the Angelo Coastal Reserve, California, USA - 14_0903_12_40cm | ecosystem: Environmental > Terrestrial > Soil > Grasslands | place: USA... | reverse complement strand
GTCGCGGTCGCGATCCCCAGCATGACCAGAGCAGCAACTGCTCTTTTCACGTTCGAATCCTTTCGAGGTGGGGCGCTGAAGGGAAGAGGCGATCACGCCCCTCCTAAGCTTCTTCGTCAGCTTGCCCGCTTGGCGTTAGGTCGCGGTCGAGTGCTCGCCGTCACTTAACGCAAGCTTATCGGATACGTTTGCCCACGCTTGGTCACCACGCTCGCCGCGTACGGCAGACCCTTGCGCCAGAGGCGGATGTCGAACGCGAAGAGCCGGCCGCTGGGCTTGGGCAGCACGATCTTGTAGCCGTCCTCGAACAGCACGGAGTCGCCTTCGGCGACGGGCGCGAGCGCCTTGAGCGTGACGCGCACGGTATGGCCCGGCTCCGGGTTGCGCGGGCTGATCAACGCCGTGAACAGCGGGATGCGCGGGTCGACCGGCACGAGCGCCGCGGCGTCCTTGACGTCGTTGCGGTGCGCCGTGACGCTGAGCGCGTAGTCGCCCTTCACGAGCGACGGCACGACGACCGTGCCGACCCACGCGCCGCGCGCGTCGAGGCGCAGCGGAAAGCCGCCGAACACGTCGCTCTCGACGGCGACGTCCTTCACGTCCTTGGCGCTGGTGCGCGCGGTGACGCGGAGCAGCGCGCCCGGGGGCACGACGGCGGGCTCGGTGGTGATCTGCAGCGGCACGCGCCGGCCGTCGCTGAACGTGTAGACGACCTCTTTCGCGCCGGCGCCCAGCTTGAACACGATGCCCGAGACCGTCGCGCCGCCGCCGAGGGACAACGGGCCGTCCGGGCCCGAGAGCACCGACAAGCCGTCGGGGATCGTGTCCGGATCCACGGTGAGGGTGTACGTCGCGGCAGGCAGGTTCGCGAGGACGAACGAGCCGTCGTCGTCGGTGATCACGGCGTGCTCGCCGGGCTGCGCGACGACGTACACGTTCTTGAGTCCGATCATGGCGCCGAACCCGCCGTCCGCCGGCGCCTGAACCACGCCCGCGATCGAGCCGAGCGGCGCGGCGACGAAGTCGAGCGGCGTCGTCGTCCCGGGCGTCACGGTCACGGTGCGCTTGCGGTCGCCCAGGAACGCCACCGTGGACGGCACGGTCGCGTCGACGATCTGGATCGTGTGCGCGCCGGGGCTGAGCCGGCCCACCTGATAGCGGCCGTCGGGCGTGGTCGTCACGGCCTGGATGCCGTCGACCGAGATGCCCACGTCCGCCAAGCCGTGCTTGAGGCCGTTGGAGTCGGTCGCGATCACGCTGCCGGCGATCCCGGCGAAGTTGCCCACGTTGAACTGGACCGAGGCGGTCTGCCCGCCGAGCACCTTGAGCGTCGCGTACTCGCGGTCGGTGACGAGCCCCGGCGAGATCGTGGCGGGGTCGATGCGGATCGTGTGCGTGCCCTGCGACACGAAGCGGAACTCGAACGCGCCGCTGGAGTCCGTGCGCTGCGAGACGCGGCCGTCCAGGACGATCAGCGCGTTGTTGTAGCCGCGCACCGGCGCGGCGCTGTACGCGAACGGTGTCGTGGACGTCGAATAGGTCACGAGCCCGCGGATGACCGCCGGCAGCTTGGGGTTCGCGTGACCGTAGCCGTCGCGCGGCTGGCCGAATCCGAACGGCCCGACCAGCGACGCGCTGATCGCGCTGCCGTGCCCGCCGCCCAGACCGGTCTGGTGGAACACGTTGCCCGTGACCTGCACCGCAACCACGTTCGAGAGCCGGCGGACGAGCGAGAGCCCCGTGTCGAACTCGCGCGTCGGCACTCCGGCGTTGAACGACGTCTGCATGGCGTGCGTGATCTGAAGGTCGAGCTTGCGGCCGATCGAGCGGCGGTACGAGACCGACTCCGACACGCTCGAGCCGTCGCTCCCGCCGCTGGAGGACGCGTTGTGCGCGAACTGCACCGTCGCGCTGCCCCCCAGCAGCGGCCGGCTCGCGCCCAGCGTGAACTGGCTCTGGCGCGCGTCGCCCGTCGACCCGCTGACCGACGCCTGCTGGAACGTCTCGAACAGCGATACGCTGCGGACGGACTGCGTGAGCGTCAGCGCCGCCGTCCGGTTGAGCGTGGTGCCGCCGGCAAACCGCGTTCCCTCGAGGCCGACGAGGTACTGCACCCCGGCATGCGCCCAGCTCTTCCCGCCCGACAGCGTGGCTCGGTCGTCGTGCTGGAGGTCGCCGTCGATCTGCTGATCCGTGTGGCCGACGCTGAGGTCCAAGTCCCCCAGCCGGTCGGAGTGGCGGCGCACGGCGAGCTCCGCCGACAAACCGGGGTTCATCGTGCCGGTCAGGGTCTGGAAGCCCGCCGGGTCGTAGCGGACGTTGAACGTCGTGAACGTGTTCTTTCCTTGAAGATCGGCCTGGAAGGCGCTCGCCAGGTGTGTCCCGTCGAGCACGCCGCCGACCCCGTGCGTCGACGACAGCGCCACTTCGGTTTGGGTGGAGAGCTTTGCGCCGTAGCGGCGGAAGCCCAGATCGGCGATGGTTTGGCGGCCGCCCTGCTCGCCGGCGCCCAGGTAACCGCCTGCGGAAAAGGCGCCGCCGAGCGCGTTCCAGTTGCGGCGGATGCCGTACACGCGATAGGTCGTGCTGTCCGACTGCGTTGTCGTCGCGGCCAGCAGGTCGAGGTCGCCGTTGCGGAGCGGAACGTCGAGCCCGATCCCGCGGGCGAAGCCGCCGATCTGCAGCTGCGAGTCGCTCGGCCCGGCCACCTGGCCGTAGCTCAGACCCCACCGCGGCGTGCGGTAGCCGGCGATCAGCGAGCCGGCCGACACGCCGCCGGCGCCGTAACCGAACGCGCTGCTGACCGACAGTGACGTGCGCTCCGTGCGGCGCTCGGCGCCCATGGTCAGCGCCGTCGAATAATTGTCCGCGCTCGCGGCGAAGCCGTTGCGGTTGCCGCGGGTCACGCCCAGCTGGTACGTCCCGTCACCGTGCAGCACGATGGGGCCGTCGCCCAGCAGGCCGCGGCGGCGCGGCGGCGGAGACACCAAGCTGACGGGCGCGGGCGACGGCGATTCGGCGGCGAGCGGCGCGGCCGGCACGTCGATGGCCAGCCGCGGCACGCCGAACGGAAGGTGGAGCCGGACCGAGACGAGCGGGGCGGCGCGCAGCGCCGTGTCCGACGCAAAGCAGAACGCGGAAGCGGTCAGACACGCGGTGCCCGCAGCTCCGATCCAGCGGCGCAGTCGAGGACGCACAAGGGTACCATCGGCTCGTGACCCCGGTCGGCTTGAGGGGGCCGGTTCAGTTTGGGTTAAGGGCCGCGGGCATTAAGCAACCGGCCGCGAGATGCCGATAGGACAACCAGGACGGTATTCCTAGACCTCAGCGACGGGCAACTTCCACGGAGGGAAGCGGCACCACCAGCATGGACGTTACAGGCCTCACCGCTCCAGCAATCAGCGCCGGAGTGAGGACGCAAAGCGCACTACGGACGGAGACTCAGCGTCTCGCGTCCGGTTTGCGCATCAACACGGCTGCCGACGATCCGAGCGGGCTCGCGATCGCGGAGTCGCTTGCGTCCAAGGTGGCGGGCCTCGACCAGGGCGTCCACGAGATTCAGAATGCCGGCAACGCGCTCAACGTCGCCGAGGGCGCGATGGCGTCGATCTCCGGCATCCTGCAGCGCATGCGCGCGCTCGTCGTGCAAGCGCGCAGCGATCTGCAGAGCGCGGCGGACCGCGGCGACATGCAGGCGGAGCTCGACCAGCTCCGGCTCGAGATCGACAAGATCGCGCAGAACACCTCATTCAACGGCCGCGCGCTGCTGGACGGCAGCGCGTCGAGCGCGATCCCGCAACCGCCGCGCGTGATCATCCCGCAGAACGACGGGCTCGCCGGGGGCGGGCGGGTGATCGACACCATCGTCGATCCGTCGACGCCCAGCCTCGCGCCCAGCGCGCCGCAGCTCGCGCAGCTGCTGACGATCGACTCCTACGATCCGGTCGCGAACGCGCTCAACATCACGGTGACGATCGGCAGCCAAGAGGCGGCGTTCGGTCCGACGCAGGTCGCGAGCGCGCAGGTCGGCGCGGGCACGAACTTCCCGTTGGGCGGCTCCGCACCGATCCCCGGCGTCACGTCCGACTACACGCAGACGGACGGCGCGTTCAATCCCGTCCTGTCGTTCAACGTCGGCACCTTCACGGCGGCCGACGTCGGCAAGACGGCGATCATCGTGTCGCTGCCCGGCGAGCAGAAGGCGGCCGGCGGGACGCTGCACGTGAACAGCGGCGACGCCGAAGGCAGCGTGATCGCGGTGGACATCCCGGCCATGAGCTCGGTGAACCTCGGCGTCAACGAGGTGATCCTCGGCGACGACTTGCAGAACCAGGCCGCGGAATACCGGCTCGACTACGCGATCAGCACGCTGGGCTCGGCGCGCGCGGTGATCGGCGCGCAGAGCGTGTCGCTGCAGGAAGCGGCGAACCTCGGCAACGTCGCGAGCGTCAACACGCAGGCGTCCGAGAGCGCGATTCGCGATCTCAACGTCGGCGCGGAAGTCACCGCGCTCACGCGCGACGAGATCGTCGTGCAGTTCCAGACCAAGCTGATCGCCGACGCGCAGACGCTCTCACGCGGCGTCGCGACGCTGGTGTCGGACTCGATCGTCCAAGGCCAAGCCGCCTAGTTTACGAGGATTTAACGGGTCGCGCGTGTCCGCAGCGCGACGGGGTGCCGAACGACCCACGTGCTACCGCACGGAGGGTACCTTCGCATGTCCTTTGCTCGCCCGCTCGCCATGTCGCTCGCGCTGCTGCTCGCCGCGGGCTGTTCGCCCGGCGGCGGAGCCGTCGCACCGCCCGTCGCGCAGCCGCCGTCGGCGCCGCTGTTTCCGGCCGGATCGTCCGCGGCGCGGTACATCCTGGGCGGCATCGATGCGAGCCGCGCGGCGCAGCACCACGAGGACGGCGACGACGACGAAGACGACGACGGCGGCTGGCACGACCTGCGCCTGCCCGTGCTGCAATCGTGCGGCAACGGGATCGTCGCTACCGACTGCGCGGTGTGGACCTTCACCAACGGGCGCGGCGGCCGCAGCCTGCGGTCGACCGCACCGCTCGCGCTCGCGAACGCGCCGACCTTGAACTTCTGCCGCGATGCGTTCCCCGCCGACCTCGGCGCGCCGGCGCAGCCCATGCTGGGCGTCGGCACGTCCGCGTTCTACCTCGCGTACACCGGGACGAAGCCCGCACCGATCGTGACGTTCGCGACGCGCTGGTCCAACGTGTCGGTCGCGAACACGTTCATCGGCACCGCGACCGTCGCCAACCCGGTCACCCTGGCGCCCATCGTCACCGGCAGCGCGTACCGCGGCTGGCTCGTCTTCTTCACGTGGAGCTGGCCCGCCGACATCCTCGCGATCCCGTTCGCCGTGAACGAGATCCAGCTGAGCGCGGCGTCGGCGCCGCTCGCGGTCCCGCCCGGCGGCTCGGCGCCGCTCGGCGCGTTCGACTGCCTCGGCCGCCCGATCGCGGCGACGGCGGCCGGCGCGGACTTCGGCTTCAACCCGAATCATAGCGGCGCGAAAGCGACGTCCGCGAGCGCGGAGCTGAACGTGCCGGTCTACGGCGGCACGAACCCGAGCGGGGCCGTCTATCTCAGCGACGACCGCGGGGCGCGCACGGTCGACCCCGTCGTCGCCGGCTCTCCCGCGCCCGTCACGAGCCCGCCGCCCGGGCGCTAGATCGGGTTGTCCCGCTGCACCGGCGGCGGGATCTTCGGCACGATGGTGTTCTGCTGCGGATCGTAGTGCTCGCCGTTGCGCGCGTTGAGCACGTTGAACACGACGTACTCGAACCGCTTGCCGGGACGCTTCCCGTTCGCATCCAAGCCCTGACCGTCGTAGACCACCAGATGCCGCTTCCCGTCGTCGCCCGCCGCGAGCGCATAGCGCAGCCGCGCGCGCTGCGCGCCGGGCACCTTCGCGACCGCCGCGGCGAGCTCGCGGCGCTGCGCCGGGTCGAGCGGGATCGCGCCGGGTCGTCCGGCCCGGGCGACCGGTGCGTTGGCGGGACCCGCCGGCGCCGGTTCGGGCGATACCGCGGCGCTCGCCGCGGGCGATGTCGCCGGCCCGCTCGCGGTGCCCCCGGACTTGGGTGCGCCGCAGCCACACAGCAACGCCGCGGCGACGAAGCTCGCGGCGAGTCGGAACGACATGCCGCGACGGTTCACGCCCGCTCGGCCCGGTTCCCGTTTCCGCCGCGCTTGACGCCCCGGCGTACACTTGAGAGTGGATTCCTCGTTAGGTGAGGCGTCCACACGCAGATACGCCGCTGCCCGGAAAGGTCGAGAGACCCCGACGTGGTTGACCAGGCTCCGCCGAATCAAGGCGGCGCTCAACGCGGCTCCCGAAGGTTATGGCGTGTGGTGCTGAAGCTCGACGTTGAGGACGTGATTTCGGCGCCGCGGCGCCGCGAGCGCACCCTTCGCGCGGAGCGACCGGACGGGAACACCCGTACGGTTCTTTTTTTCGGAGAGGGGGTGAGCAGCATGGCATTCCACGATGGGTTCGTCTCCCAGCTCGTCGGGCGCGCGGCGGTGGTCGATCGCGGCGGCACGCGCGAGAGCGTCGGGCGCATCGCCGACTTCGTGGTCGAGCATCCCGAAGACACCTTCCCGCGCGTCGACGCCGTCGCGGTGAAGACGCGCGACGGCCGCAAGCTCGCGCCCATCGCGACGGTGCTGGAGATCGCCGACGACGGCACGGTACTGCTCTCCGCCGCGCCGACGATCGACGCGCCGCCTGACGACGAGACGCTGTATTTGGTCGAGGATCTCTTCGACAAGCAGATCGTCGACGTCGACGGCCGCAAGGTCGTGCGCATCAACGACCTCGAGCTCGCGCGCACCGCGGGCGCGATCCGCGTCGTCGCGGCGGACATCGGCGTCGCAGGGCTGCTGCGGCGGCTGGGCGCGGGACGCATCGCGCCGGGGCTGATCGCGCGCATCCCGCGCTCGCTCATCGCGTGGGACAACGTCGCGCCGCTGCACGACCTCAACCCCGATCAGATCAAGCTCTCGGTGAGCCAGCACCGCTTGTCGCGCATGCGCCCGTCGGATCTCGCGGGGATCATCAGCGAGCTGTCCGCGCAGGACGCCGCGCGCGTCGTCGGCTCGCTCGACGACGAACAGGCCGCCGACGCGCTCGAGCACTTGGACCCCGACCGCCAGCGCGCGGTCATCGACGATCTCGGCACGGAGCGCGCCGCCGACATCATCGAGGAGATGGACTCCGACGACGCCGCCGATCTGCTCGGCGAGCTGTCGGAGGACAAGCAGATGGAGCTGCTCGCGGAGATGGAGCCGCAGACTGCCGACGAGCTGCGCGAGCTCGTCGCGTACGACGAGGACACCGCCGGCGGTCTGATGACCACCGACTTCTTTTGGGTCTACCCGCACCGCACGGTGGCGGCGACGATCGCGAAGATCCGCGAGCTCGCGCCAGAGACGGAGTTCATCTACTATCTCTACGTCACCGACCAGTCGCAGCAGCTGCTCGGCGTGCTGTCGCTGCGCACGCTGCTGCTCGCCGCGCCCGACGCGACGATCCACAGCGTGATGGACACCGACCTCGTCACCGTCCGCACCGACACGTCGGCCGAAGACGTCGCCGCGACGATCGCGCGCTACGACATCCTCGCGTGCCCCGTGACCGACGAGCGCGGCACGATGCTCGGGCTCGTCACCGTCGACGACGCGATCGACGCGATCATCCCCGAGCGGCTCACGCGCAAGCTGCCGCGCTTCACCAAGCGCGCGCAGCGCCGCCGCGCCGAAGCGCCGAGCTAGGACCTTCCGCCGTGCGACGCCCGTGGCGAACGCTCATCGCGTTCTTCGCCGTGCTGGGGCCAGGCTTCATCACCGCGTCCGCCGGCAACGACGTCGGCGGCATCGCGACGTACTCGGCCGCCGGCGCGCGCTTCGGCTACGCGACGCTGTGGACGCTCGTCGCGTTGACCGTGTCGCTGATCGTCGTGCAGGAGATGGCCGGGCGGATGGGCGCGGTAACCGGCCAGGGTCTGGCCGGATTGATCCGCGAGAACTTCGGCTTGCGCACGACGCTGCTCGCGATGGCGGCCCTGTTCTTCATCAACACCGGCATCGCGGCAACGGAGTTCGCCGGCATCGGCGCCGCGTCGGAGATCTTCGGCGTGTCGCGCTACTACGCGGTTCCCGGTGCGATGGCGATCGTGTTCGTGTTCGTGTTGCGGCTGCCGAACAAGATCGTCGAGCGCATCTTCGTCGCGCTGTCGCTGGTGTACGTGAGCTACATCGTGTCGGGCGTTCTCGCGCATCCCGACTGGGGCCAGGTCGCGCGCGGCACGTTCGTACCGAGAATCGAACGCGATCCCGCGTTCCTGTTCACCGTCGTCGGGCTGATCGGCACGACGATCTCGCCGTACATGCAGTTCTTTCTGCAATCCGCCGTCGTCGACAAGGGCTCCCGCGCGCGCGACCTGCCCGCCATTCGCACCGACGTCATCTTCGGCTCGGTGCTGGCGATCGTCTTGGCGGGTTTCATGATCATCGCGAACGGCGCGACGATCTACCAGGCGGCGCTCCATACCGGCAGGCCGCCGCTCGACGTCGGCGCCGCGCAGGCGCAGGACTTCGCGCTCGCGCTCAAGCCGCTCGCGGGCAACTTCGCCGAGATGCTGTTCGCGTTCGGGATCCTCAACGCGGGGATCTTCACCGCGACAGTGCTGCCGCTGTCGACGGCGTACATCGTGTGCGAAGCTTTCGGGCTCGAAGCGTCGCTGGACCGCCGCTTCCGCGAAGCGCCGGTGTTCTACACGCTGTTCGCCGGCGCGATCGTGCTCGGTGCCGGGCTCGTGCTGCTGGTCCCGAAAGAATCGCTGGTCAAGTTCATCGTGTACGCCCAGGTGGTGCAGGGCGTGCTGCTGCCGTTCGAGCTGGTGCTGATGCTGCTCGTGATCAACCGCCCGCGCGTGATGGGGCGCTACGTGAACGACCGGTTCGCGAACGTGGTGGGCTGGACGACGGCGGCCGTGATCGGCGGGCTGGCGCTGGTCTACGTGTGGCAGCAGGTCACGGGCGCCGGCGGCTAGGCGGTCCCATAGGTTCGCGTTGACGCGTTAACGAAAAAAAGGAAGTCCACGGACCGGACTGAAGTGGCCGGCAATCCTACGACTGCTTCGCTAAGCGAAGGCGAGATAGGATACTCTAGCCGGGAGGGTATTTTGTTTACTCTAAGCGCAATTCCGATCTAAACGAATCTCGACAAAACTCGATCGAGGGGGCGCCCGGCCAGGGGCGTCCCCCTTTTCTTATAGCCCGGCGATGCCGCGAGGCGAACCATTGCCCGCCGGGGCGCTGTAACCGGTCCCGGCCTCGCACAGATACGTGCCGCAGGCGCCGTTTTGCCCGCTGCCGACCGGATTGAGGGCCGCGGCGCCGGCGTAGATGTGCGCGGCGTTCAGCAGCGCGGTCTTGCCGTTGCCGGCAAGCGCGATCGCCCCGGCGACGATGGGCGCGGACACGCTGGTGCCGCCGTACGTGCGCCAACCCGCGTACTGCGAGAGGTAGCTGTCGTACACGGCGACGCCTGGGTTGGGATCGGCGAACGCCGCGATGTCGTTGGCGGTGCGTTTCGCGCACCCGGCGTCGTGCTGCCACGAGGGCTTCGCAATATATGCGCTGCAACCGCCCCCGGTGCCCGACCACACCGACTCGGACCAGCCGCGCGCACTGCCGTCGCGGGCCAGGGACGTTCCGCCGACGGCGATGACATGCGTGGACGCCGCGGGCCACGTGGCGCCCGCGCCCGCATCACCCGCACCGAAGACGAACGGTACGCCGATGGCGTAGCTCGCGTCGTTCTCGCTGCTGCTCTCGGCGAGGCTATAGCTGTTGCTGACGACGCTGGCGCCGTGCGCGACCGCCGTTTGAGCAGCTGCGAGCAGCGCAGCCGGTGAATCCGACGCCGCCTCGACGACGACCAGTCTGCAATTGGGGCACACGGCCGACGCGATCTGGGTGTCGATCGAGGCCTCTTGGCCCCAGGCCTGGTTGCCGCTCAGCAGCGAGCCGAGAAGCCCGAGGCCTACTTTGGTGAAGCAGCCGTTCCCGGTCGTACACGCCGGAAGCCCGAATTTCGCGCGATACACTGCGAGGTCCGATTCGAGGTTCGGGTCGTCGTATGCGACGGCGATCCCGATCGTCTGCCCGCTTCCGGCGGTCGCCGACGGCAAGGCGTAGGCGCTCTGGAGATCGGCGGGATGGAGACCGGGAAGGTCCGCAACGGCGGTTCCGGCTGGCAGGCCCTGCGGTCCGGTGCCCGAGAGCACGTGACATGTGAGGCCTGCGGTGACGCCGCACGTGAGACTCGTTAGGGTCGACACCACGCCGGAGATCACGTTGGGCGTCGGCGTGGGCGAGGGCGAGTAGATCGGGATAGCGCGCAGCGTCATCGGATCGCGCCCGGGTTGGACCGGGACGGCGCTCCCGCTGCCGACCTGCGAACAGGCGGCGAGCGCGGCGACCGAGACCATCAACCCCATCAACGACAAGGGGCTCTTCATAGTACGTTGCCTCCGTGCGGAGCGCGGCGTGCCCGGCTCCCTTGCAATTCCGCCCGCCTCTTTCTACCCCACGCTTAGGCCAAATGCCTTGGCCATCCTGTCAAGATTAGGTCTTTTGCCGCTCCACGAGATCGACCATTGCCTCGACGACTTCCGGATCGAATTGGGTCCCACGGCCCCGCACGAGCTCTTCGAGAGCACGGATCGGCGGCATCGGGAGACGGTACGGGCGGCGGCCGATCATGGCGTTGAATGAGTCCGCGACGGCGACGATGCGCGCCATGAGCGGGATGGCCGATGCCGGCAGCGCGTCCGGATAGCCGTGGCCGTCGAGCCGCTCGTGATGACTGCGGACGGCGGGCGCGAAGGGCCTTAGCTCCGGGACGGCGCGCACGATCGCCTCGCCGGCCGCGGCATGGGCACGGATCAGCCGCCACTCGCGGTCGTCCAAAGCGCGCGGCGCATTGAGCACCTCGAGCGGGGTGACGACCTTGCCGACGTCGTGCAGCAGGCCGCACCGTGCTGCGAATGTGACCTCCCCCGAGTCGAGCCCGAGCCGGCGGCCGAGCCGCGAGCACCAGGCGGACACCGCGCGCGAGTGCTCCGAGGTCAGGGGGTCGCGCGCTTCGAGCTTCACGATCAGCGTGTCGATGCGCGCGTCCACTTCGTCCAGCGCTTCGTCGCTCACGCGCAGCAGCGGCCGCCAGGAAGCATCGACGATGCTCATGACGCCCTGGGACAGCACGTCGAGCTCGGCCTCACGCAGCGCTTTTCCGAGCAGGTCGTACACCGCGCGTCCCAGCGCGTCGGGGAGCTCGACGAGCACGTCGCGCAAGGACGCGACGTCGCCGTACGACGCGCACATCGCACGGACCCACTCCGCGAGCGCACCCTGGCCGTCGTCGTCGTCGAGCGCACCGGCGCGGCGCACGAACCCGTCGATCGCCGCCGCCGTGACGAGCGGCGCATCGGGGCGCACGAGCCTTGCGCGCAGCGTCGCGCCGAGCAGCTCCCGGTGCGCGCGGACGGTCGCGGCGACGGCCGGCGCCGTCACGCGATCAGCCCCGGCAGTGCCGCAAGCAGCTTCGCCAAGCCGTGCAGCTCGTGGCGGTCGAGATCGTCGAACGCATCCAGCAGCTCCTCGCCGCTCGCATCGCCCGCGCGCCGCCGGATCACGGCATCGACCGCGCGAGCAAGCGACGCGATACGGGGCGGGGGCGTGATCGCGAAATCTCCGATCGGCTCGCCGAGCAGCGCTGCGGCGAGTCGCGCGACGATCGCCGCGCGGCTCGAACGCGGCGAGGTGCCTTCATTCTCGGCGAAGGCGGTGTCGAACTCGCGCAATGCCTCCCTCGCTTGCTCGCGCATTCCCGCAGCCGCCGCGTAGAGCGCGATTTCGGCCCAGCGCAGCGCACTGCGCTCCGCGTCGTTCTGCTGCGCGCCGCTCGGCGCGAGCATCTCGTACGCGGCCTCGAACGAACCGGCCCAGCCGGCGAACAGCGCGCGCGACGGGACCAAGCCTTCGAGCGCCGTCGATGCGCCGTAGTGTACGTCGAACGCGTGCAGGTCGTGCTCGAGGCGTTCGATCGCCATGACGTCGCCCCGCTCGACGTGCAGCTCGTAGGCTGCGACGATCGCATAGAGATGGAAGTCGAGGTTTCCGGAACGCACCGCGCAGTTGCCGAGGCGTTCCAGATGTTGGAGACATTCCGACGGGCCGCCGGCGTCGTACGCAAGATTGTAGAGGACGCTGTACGCGCCGGTCGCCACCACGTAGAGGTTCGCCTGCTCGGCGATGCTCGCGCCGATTGTCGCATACCGCCGCGCGCGAGCGTGGTCGCCACCGTACAGCTCGACGTACGACGCGCGCGTGTAGACGTGCGCGCGCGTCGCGAGGTCCGCGCGCTCGCAGCACGCGAGCGCGCGCTCGAGCGCCGCTCGCGCGTCGTCGGGCCGGTGCGCGATCAGGTACGCCTCGGCGAGCACGGAGAGGATGGAGGAGCGCTGGTCGTCGCCGAGCGTCGCGTCGTCGGCGTACGGCTCGAGGAGGTCGACGGCATCGACGCGGTCGCGGCGCACGATCTCGCGCGCGAGCCGGTATGCGGCTTCCGCAGCCACGGTGCGCGACCGCGCGCACACGATCGCGTGGCGGAACCACGCCTCGGACGTATCGGTGCGACCCATCCTCGCCTCGCGCGTGGCGCGCAGCAGCAGCAAGACCGCGTCGTCGAGCTCCGCGGGGAGCAGTTCCAGCGCGGCGTCGACCGCGTCGACGTCGCCGCGGTCCTCGAGCCGCAACCCGTTCTCGCGCAGCAGGCGGTGGACGTG
>Ga0066662_10000972_pt1 | contig 12873 bp, 10 predicted proteins | sample GraSoiAngelo_111_FD_133939 | JGI IMG/M metagenome (GOLD analysis project Ga0066662, IMG submission 133939) | Grasslands soil microbial communities from the Angelo Coastal Reserve, California, USA - 14_0903_12_40cm | ecosystem: Environmental > Terrestrial > Soil > Grasslands | place: USA... | reverse complement strand
CGCCGACTTCGACAGACGCGCGGCTTCGACTTGTTGCAGAGCGAGCGAGCGGCTTCATCTACGCAGTCTCGCGCGCTGGCGTGACAGGTGCTCGTCAAGATGTCAGCCGCGAGGCCGAACGGTTGGTCGAGCGCGTGCGTAAATTCTCTAATCTTCCAGTTGCCGTTGGCTTCGGAATTTCAAATGCCGAACAAATTGCCGAAACGTGGCGCTACGCTGACACGGCTGTCGTAGGCTCTGCCCTTGTCGCGGAGATTGAAAAGCTTGGAGACGCTCCCGACCTGGTAAAGCGTATAGGAGAGTTTGTGCGAAAGCTGATCCCTGATAGAGCATAGGCTAAAAAAGATGGCTGAGCCTAAATCGAACCGAACGAAAAAATCTGTAGAGCCTAAAGGAATCAAATCGGGTGCGGCTGTCATACTGGTCCTGCACAGCCCGCGCGAAAAATGCTGGGGCGTGCTCGAAGAGATTAACGCGGCTGGCGTGTTCTTGCGCGCCCTTGATCTGAATGCTTTCGATGATTGGGTGTGGGCGGTCGCGCATGACGAGCCTTTCATGGGATTGTCGGACCTCTTCTTTCCAATGTGGCGGGTCGAGCGTGTTTCAAAGGATGAGAGCGCGGGCGGCGTTCCATCTCTGGCCGAACAGTTCGAGCAGCGAACCGGAAGAAGCATTCAGGATTTTTTCGCGGGCTAAACCAGAGGCTTGCATGATTCGCACTGCGCGTGTTATACCCCGAAGCGCGGCACGATTACTTCACCACCCCTTTGAAAGGATTTGCGCCGCGTTAATTCAAGGCATCGGTCGTTGGATACCACCCTCAACTCCGGTGAAAAAAAAGCAGTTTCATGTGTGAAACGCTGTTCCATTCTCGCGTTGTCTGTGCTATACTGCCTTCCGGTTTGCGATAGCAGGCCGCAAAGACTTTAGAGTTATTCGACACCCGTGAGAAAAGGAGCAGGTTAGGAGATGTTTGTAATGGCAGAAGATAGATTCGGCGCGGATCGCGGGAAAGCGGTCGAGGCGGCGCTGCTTAATATTGAAAAGAAATTTGGCAAGGGTTCGATCATGCGTCTGGGCGAAAGAGAAGTCGCAGACGTGTCTTCGATCTCAACTACATCATTAAGTCTGGACGCGGCAATCGGCATTGGCGGCGTGCCGCGCGGACGTATCATAGAGATTTACGGACCGGAAAGCTCCGGCAAGACTACGCTCGCCTTGCACATCGTTGCGGAAGCGCAGAAGGCCGGAGGCGTTGCCGCGTACATAGATGCGGAGCACGCTATGGATGCCGAGTATGCCGGAAAGCTTGGCGTGAACATTGACGACCTTCTGATTTCGCAGCCGGATTCGGGCGAGCAGGCTCTGGAGATTGCCGAAGCCCTTGTGCGCTCGAACGGCGTTGACGTTATCATTGTTGACTCTGTGGCGGCGCTCGTTCCGCGCGCTGAGTTGGACGGCGAGATGGGCGATTCGCATATGGGCTTGCAAGCGCGCCTTATGTCTCAAGCACTGCGCAAACTGGCTGCAATCATCGCACAGTCGAACACATGTTTCATCTTCATCAATCAGATACGCGAGAAGATAGGCGTCATGTTCGGCTCGCCTGAGACGACAACTGGCGGACGCGCTCTCAAGTTTTACGCATCTTTGCGCCTGGATATTCGTCGCATAGGCTCTATTAAAGACGGTGATCGCGTTGTCGGCAACCGCACGAAAGTTAAGGTCGTGAAGAACAAGGTTGCGCCGCCGTTCCGCGAGTGCGAGTTTGACATAATGTACGGCGAAGGCATCTCGCGCGAGGGCGACGTGATTGACCTGGGCGTTACTAACAAGGTCGTAGAAAAGAGCGGCGCTTGGTTCTCCTACAAGGGCGAGCGCCTCGGGCAAGGTCGTGAAAATGCCAAGCAGACCTTAAGAGATAATCCAGAACTCTTGCAGCGCGTCGAGACGGACGTGAAGGTTGCGCTCGGCCTTCCGGTTCGCGCGGCTGCGACGGAAGAGACGGAAACTTCCGAAGCTTCCGAAAAGGCTACACGCAAAGCAGCGAAATAAGGAAAAAGTAAAAAGGTAAAAGGCAAAAGGAAGGCGGAAACCCATTTATTAAAGATGGCTTCCGCCTGACTTTTGCCTTTTTACTTTTACCTTTTGCCTTACTTCTTTTATTCTCTTCGGCGCGAGATGAACGAGACTATCCTTATAAAGAACGCAGCGCTCGTGACGATGGATGAGAACGATTCCATCGTGGAGGGCGATCTCGTTATTCGCAGCAATCGGATTGCGAGCGTTGGCGAAGCTGCGGACTCCGCCGACGTTGTGATTGATGCGAGCGACTGCGCGGTTCTGCCTGGATTTGTGCAGACGCATGTGCATCTTTGCCAAACTCTGTTTCGCGGCGCGGCTGATGATCTGGCGTTGATTGACTGGTTGAAGAATCGCGTGTGGCCTATGGAGGCTGCGCACACTGCCGCATCTGCAAGAGCTTCGGCGCGGCTCGCCATCGCAGAGATGATTAAAGGCGGGACTACATGCGCGCTTACTATGGAGACGGTCAATCACACGGCTGAGGCTTTTCGCGTAGTCGAAGAGACGGGCTTTCGCGCGACCATAGGCAAGTGCATGATGGACAAAGGCGAGGGCGTTCCCAAAGCGCTTCATGAAGAGACGGAAAACTCCATACGCGAATCGCTCGCCCTTCTTGAAGAGTGGCATGGCAGAGCTAGCGGGCGCATACGCTACTGCTTCGCTCCGCGCTTCGCAATCAGTTGCACGCGCGATCTGTTGACGGAAGTTGCGCAACTTGCGCGCGAGCGGGGCGTGATGGTCCACACGCACGCTTCCGAGAATCGCACAGAGATAGAGATGGTCGAGCGCGAGACAGGGCAGCACAACGTCGCTTACTTAAACTCTGTAGGAATCACCGGACCACACGTCGTTCTTGCTCACTGCATACATCTGGACGACGATGAACTTGAAATCCTCGCAAGCACGAGCACGAACGTTGCTCACTGCCCATCGTCTAATCTCAAATTAGGCTCCGGGATAGCTCCCATCAAAGAGATGCTTGAGCGCGGCATCTCTGTTTCAATTGGCGCGGACGGCTCGCCTTGCAATAACCGCCTGGACATGTTCACGGAGATGCGAACAGCCGCGCTGTTGCAGAAAGTTCAACACGGCGCGGATGTCTTGCCGGCGCAGCGCACTCTTCGTCTTGCGACATGTGACGGCGCACGCGCGATAGGACTTGAGCAGGAGATTGGAAGTCTGGAAGTGGGGAAACGCGCCGACGTGATAATCGTTAATCTTAATTGCCTGCATTCCAGCCCACGCCCTACAGATATTGTCTCGGCAATCGTCTATTCGGCGCAGGCGAGCGATGTTCAGACTGTAATCATTGATGGCCGAATGGTCATGCGCGACCGCGAGCTTCTGACAATGAATGAGCGGCTAGTTATAGAGGAAGCGAACCGTGAAGCGAGCCTTTTGCGTGAGCGCGCAGGTGTTTGAAAGTCTGATGGAAAAGGTTGCAATCGAGCGGCAGGGTCGAATTTTCCGTAGATTTGGCCGGTAAAATAGCTGTGCCAGCTCGAAGGTAGCGGCTGCGGGGGGCGCAATCGGCTTCCGAGCTGGCACGGGCGGGCACTATCGAAGTTCGGGCCTTCGGATGGCTTGTCTTGCGACCGGCTGATGTTTGGTCATCAGCCCCATCCTCAACGCGCGACATTATACACCTGTTAACGAAACTGTCAACGATTTTTTGTGACTAATTCAACAAACCTTTGAGACGGGCAGATTATTAAGCCATTCTCTCGAAGATGTTCTGCCATCTTCTATAAAAAGCCGAGGAAGAATATTCAGTGAGCCTACCCAGATCGAGCGGAATACTTCTTCATCCGACCAGCTTGCCAGGCCGCTTCGGCGTCGGAGACCTGGGCAATGAAGCATATCGCTTCGTAGATTTTCTAGCGGCGAGCGGCCAGAGCATCTGGCAAGTGCTGCCCTTGGGGCCAACAGGCTACGGCGATTCCCCCTATTCGTCCTACTCCGCATTTGCTGGCAACACGCTGCTCATAAGCCCTGAGCGGCTGGTGGAAGATGGGCTGCTTGCGGCATCGGAGATCTCAGATACTCCGACCTTCCCGGAAGAGAAGGTTGATTACGGCAAGGCGATCACGTTCAAGAATGCGCTTATTCGTAAAGCGTTTGAGCGTTTCAAGCTGACGAATGACTCGACCCTTCGCTCATACTTCGAGCATTTCTCTCACGAAGCCTCTTCGTGGCTCGAAGACTACGCGCTCTTTCGTGCTTTGAAAGACGAGCAGGGAGGGAAAGCTTGGAATGAGTGGGACGCAAAACTTGCCAGACGCGACATGTCGGCTCTATCAAGCGCGCGTGAACGCTTACGCGACGAACTTTACGCACAGAAGTTCTACCAGTTCCTCTTCTTCAAACAATGGTCGGCGCTCAAGTCGTATTGCAAAGAGTACGGCGTAAAGCTAATAGGCGACATCCCTATCTTCGTCGCGCGCGATTCGGCGGATGTATGGTCTGGGCCGGAGGAGTTCAAGCTGGACGATCAGGGAAACCCTCTGGTCGTCGCGGGCGTCCCGCCAGACTTCTTCAGCAAGACCGGACAACTCTGGGGCAATCCGATTTACGATTGGGAGCGTATGCGCGCCGAAGGTTTTAGCTGGTGGATTGATCGCGTGCGCGCATCCTTAGAACTCTTCGATATAGCGCGCATAGACCACTTCAGAGGTTTCGTTGCTGCTTGGGAAGTTCCGGGCCGCGATAAGACTGCCGAGCACGGGCGCTGGGTCGATGTTCCGGGAAGAGAACTCTTCGCTGCAATCAAACGTGCTGTTGGCGGTCTTCCAATAATCGCCGAAGATTTGGGCGACATTACGCCGGAGGTTGAAGCCTTGCGAGACCATTTCGAACTGCCCGGAATGCGCGTGCTGCAATTCGCCTTCGGCGGCGACGCAAAGAATATTTATCTTCCGCATAACTACACACACAACGCTGTGGCCTACACTGGCACACACGACAACGACACGGCTGTCGGTTGGTTCGAGAGTCTTACAAGCTCCGAACGAGATGACGCGCAGAAGGAGCGCAGCTTCTGTCTGGATTACCTCAACTCCGACGGCACGGAGATTCACTGGGATTTTATACGCGCGAGTTTTTCGTCTGTCGCTGACATGGCAATCGTCCCGCTACAAGATGCGTTGGGCTTGGGAACGGAATCGCGCATGAATCTGCCAGGCACGACGGAGGGCAACTGGGCTTGGCGCTATAAAGCTGGCGCGCTCAACGATGAGATTACTGCGCGGTTGAAGAAGCTAACGCAACTCTACGGGCGGGAGCATTAACCGGGAGGAGCTATCGTCGGAAGCTCATGGAAAAATCTCTTCTATCCCTTTGCTGTCTAGCAATCCTTCTCTGCTCAGCTTCAATCGAAGCACAGGACATCGTTCAGGGGCTTGAGCCGATTGGACCGGTCAGCAGTTTCACGAAGACGAACGCGGGCGTCACCTTCGACTGTAAGGACGGCTCACAGGTTCGCGTCTCAATCCTCTCCGCAGATCTCATTCGCGTGCGCGCTTCGTTCGGAAAGCTTTTGCCTGCCCGCGATCATTCATGGGCTATAGCCAAAGATAGTTGGGATGCTGTGCGATGGAGCGTGAAAGAGAGTGCTGATAGTATCCACATCTTAACGGATGAACTCGAAGTAGTGGTCCGCCGCTCGCCTCTTCTAATCGAATTAAGAGATGCGAAGACCGGAGCCATCATCAACGCAGACGAGCGACCCATGATGTACGACGCGCGCGGCGTAAACACAGGGATGATGTTCGACGCGAAGGCCGGAACGTTCGTGGCCTGTGCGAAGAAACTTGGCTTTGACGAGCACTTTTATGGTTTAGGAGAGAAGGCCGCCCGCCTTGATAAACGGCGCGGCTATTTCGTCAACTGGAACTCCGACACGCCCGCTTACACGGAAGGCCGTGACCCTATCTATCAAACCATACCTTTCTACATCGGATTGCAGAAGGGCACGGCCTACGGAATCTTCTTCGACAACAGCTATCGCAGCTATTTCGATTTTGGAAGAAGCTCGCAACAGTACGCGGCCTTCGGCGCAGAAGGCGGCGAGATGAACTACTACTTCTTTTATGGTCCTTCTATAAAAAAGATTCTCGGTCGTTACACTGAGTTGACGGGGCGAATGCCGTTGCCGCCAATTTGGGCGCTCGGCAATCAGCAGAGTCGTTGGAGCTATTACCCGGACTCTAAGGTTGAAGAAGTAGTGCGCGAGTATCGCGCGAGAGACCTGCCGCTTGATGTAATTCATCTGGACATAGATTACATGCAGGGCTATCGAGTCTTCACATGGAACACGGACCGATTCCCGAATCCGAAAGGGTTGACGGATAAATTAAAGCAGCAGGGCGTTAAGGTCGTCGCAATCGTTGACCCCGGCGTGAAGTATCAACCATCTGTCAGCGGCGCAGACGTTTCTGCTCCTGCCGCAAATCCAGAACTCGCGCCGCAAGATAAAAGCTACTATGTTTTCAATGAGGGCTTGGCGAAAAACTTTTTTCAGAAGCGACAGAGCGGCCAACTCTTCATCCCGCGTGTGTGGCCGGGCGATAGCGTCTTCGTTGATTTCACTCTTGCGGATGCGCGCCGTTGGTGGGGCGACCTTCATCGCGCTTACACAGATCAGGGCGTCGCAGGAATCTGGAACGACATGAACGAGCCTTCGGACTTCGTTGACGAGACGGGCAAGAACCAGTTGGATGTCGTAAGCTACGATGAAGGCGAAAACTCAACGCACGCGAAGAATCGCAATGTCTTCGCGCTTCTTGAGGCGCGCGCAACCTTTGAAGGCTTAGAGCGGCTTCAACCGGACAAACGACCTTACATCATAACGCGCTCAGGTTTTGCGGGCATTCAGCGCTACTCTACAATGTGGACCGGCGACACGACGAGCACTTGGGAGACGCTTGCCTTGAGTATCCCTATGTTTCAAACGCTGGGTCTTTCAGGTGAAACGTTCGTCGGGAGCGACGTTGGCGGCTTCATGGGGCGCGGCAATGGCGAGTTGCTTGTGCGCTCTTACGAGGTAAGTTTCCTTGCGCCCTTCTGTCGTAATCACAAAACGATTGACGGCTACGATCAAGAACCCTGGCGCTTCGGAAAATACTACGAAGACATCATACGCAAATATCTGAAGCTGCGTTATCGTTTGCTGCCATTTCTCTACACAGTGCTGGAAGAAGCGCATCGCACGGGCGTTCCGCTCTTTCGCCCGCTCGTGCTCAATTATCAGGATGACTCCAACACGCTCAACCTGGACGATGAATTTATGGTGGGCGACGACCTGCTCATTGCCCCCATTCTTCAACCGAACCAGACAAATCGTTTGGTCTATCTGCCCGAAGGCACTTGGTACGACCTTCATGGCGGGAAGAAAAATTCAGGCGGGACAATGATTCGCGCGGACGCGCCGCTTGAGGTCGTGCCTATCTTCATACGCGGCGGTTCGATTCTAGCGGAAGGGCCAGAGATGAACTACGTCGGCGAAAAACCTTTCGATCCAATCTCATTCTATATTCACCCGGACGCGCAAGGCAGAGCCGCGACCGTTCTTTATGAAGACGATGGAACGAGCACGGCTTATAAACGCGGTGTCTCGCGCCGCACGCGCGTTTCCGCGATCTCTTCGGATAAAGGATTTGAGATAACAGTCGGTGCGGCAGAAGGCGAATACAAAACGGGCGCACGGAAATTCCTCTTCGTCGCTCCGTTTGAGGGAACTGTTCATGAAGTTACACTCGACGGCAAACTGCTCGAACCGGGCGGCGAAGGCGGAAAGAGCGTTGGCTATCACACGGGCAAAGGATTGGTTGGAATTGCTATCGAGGATGATGAGCGGCAGCATAGGATTCTAGTTAAATGACGAACAGTGAATTTAATTGGGAGAGTATCAGGCGCGACTTTCCTGTAACAGAACGTGTCGCGTATTTGAACAGCGCTGCGGCTGGACCTGTCTCGCGGACGGTTGCGGAGGCTGCGAGCAAGTTTTATAGAGAGATGATGGAGGAAGGCGATTCGCGCTGGGACGAGTGGCTCAATAGGCGCGAGAGTATCAGACGCCGCGTCGCGGAGTTTATTAATGCCGAACCCGATGAGATAGCTTTTACGACGAACACGTCGCAGGGCATGAACCTAATCATTGATGCCCTAGAAGGTCGCGGCGAAGTCATCTCTGACAGCTTAGAGTTTCCCAGCACAACGATCACGTGGCTTCATCGCGGCTCGCGTGTGAACTTCGTTGAAGCTACAGACGGCGAGATTCGCATGGAAGATTTGCAGAAGGCTCAGAACGAGCGGACCGCAATCATCTGCATGAGCTACGTTCAATACTCGAATGGCTTCCGCATAAATCTCGAAGAGTTGGGAAACATCAAGAACGATCACACACTCGTCATCAACGCTAGCCAGGCGGCTGGAGCTTTCGAGATTGATGTCAAGCGAATGAAGATAGATGCTCTTTGCTCGACCGGGCACAAATGGATGTTAGCGGGCTACGGCTCAGGCTTTCTCTATCTCAGTCGCAAGCTGTTGGATGACACGCGCGCACGCGCAATCGGATGGCTGAGCGTTGAAGAACCGTTCGCGGACCGCAACCGGGAGTTTCAGCTTCGCACTGACGCGGCGTCGCGCGCAGAACTCGGCTGCCCGCACTTCGCAGGCATCTTCGCTCTCGGCGCATCCGTCGATTACATGATGAAGATTGGAACGAAGAGGATAGAAGAGCGCGTGCTCCAACTCAATCGCTATTTGACCGATAGACTATCGGATGAAGGCTGGCGCGTGCTCTCTCCATTACGGACCGAAAGCTCGCGCTCAGCCGAAACGCTGGTCGCCGCTGACAATCCCAAACTTGTCGTAGAGCATCTGGCACGTCGCAACGTTCTTGTCACAGAAAAACCGCAGGGCATACGGATCAGTACACACTTCTTCAATAATGAAGAGGATATAGAGCGCCTTATTGTCGCGCTCAACGAAACGCGGACAGAATAATCAGCGACCGTGCGCGGCGCGTTTGCGTTTCTCTAGGACTGTTTTTGATTTTCGTCGCTGGTCGGATTTCTGCGAGTCTGCATTGAAATATTTTCTGCAAAGGCGCGTGAAGGTCTGGCAGATTGGAGGGTCGTAATCGCTAGCCAATTTGGCAAGCCCAAGTTCCCAGTTGATCTGCGCCCCTTCGATCCACCAAGAGACAAGCTTTCCTGCTGAGACTTCGTCGCGCGCCGAACGAAGAGGAATAATGCCTACGCCCATATCCGCTTCGACCATGCGCTTGATTGCAGCCTGTCGGCTCAATTCCATCGCAACCGTAGGCTGCACGCCAGCCTCTTCAAACAGTTCGTCAATCAAGCGGCGCGTGTTCCCGCCGCGCTCACCCAGGATTAACTTCTCGCCCGCTAGTGTGAAGACACTTACGACGCGCTGCTTCGCAAGCTTATGACGAGGACTTGCGATTGCCACGAGTTCGTCGCGGCTTAGAACTTCTGTTTGAATGCCGCGCGCTTCGACGGGCAGGGAGACAAAGGCCATGTCCAGATCGCCCGCGAGTATCTGGCGGACAAGCTCCTGACTCGTTCCAGAAGCAATCGTCATTTCTGCGCGCGAGTGTTGCTGGCGCAACTCTTTCAGAATTTTAGGCAAAGGGTCTGTGCTCACCATTGCGGATGCGCTCCCCACACGAAGACGCCCGCGCTCCGCTCCAGCAAGCTCAGCAATCTCCGCAACTGCCGTATCATGCTCGCGCAGGATTCTGCGTGCGCGTTCGAGCAGCGCTTCTCCAGCTTCAGTCAGAAGCACCCGGCGAGGCGCGCGTATAAAAAGGGGCGCATCCAACTCCGTCTCAAGCTGGCGAATCTGCATACTGACTGCTGCCTGCGTTACGTGTACGCGCAGCGCGCCAGCCGTGAAAGTTCCCGACTCGGCAATCGCCTCGAAAGCCCTCAATTGTCTGATTTCCATTGTTTCTCCGCAGTATCAGGGATGGTTATCACTTGGATAAAATCTTTTAGTTTCTATTATGAGACGGCACTGAATATAATCGAGGATGGAGTTTCTGGCAACAACAGTTTTCAGTACAAGGGGTGTTTCCAAAGAGGTAATGAATGTGAGCGGTAAGATAAAGAATTTTATGTCTCCCCATAGAATTCATGGACATGAGCTAGTGCTTGGAGTTGACGGCGGGGGCACGAAGACGCTCGCCATCATCATGGACGAAAGGCTGAGAGTGCTGGGCGAAGGCACTGCTGGTCCGTCTAACCCAATGCGCGTAGGCATCACTACGGCAGCTTCAGCTATTCGTGAAGCGGTGGACCACGCCTGCGCCGAAGCTCATGTGCAGCGCGCGGACATAGTCGCGGCGGAGGTTGGACTCGCAGGCGTCAGGCGCGGAGATTTGCGCCAGCGTATGCAGGAGGCTCTGACAGGGCTTGGCATAAACTCTATTGAGGTTGTGACGGACGCGGACATCGCTCTCTTCGGCGCGACTGATGGCGAGCCGGGCCTTGTAATCATCGCCGGGACAGGATCAATCTGCTGCGGCATTAACCCGCAGCGCAAACACATCTGCGCGGGCGGTTGGGGACCCTTAGCTGGCGACGAGGGCAGCGGCTCGTGGATTGCGCGCAGGGCTTTGCAGGCGATAGCACGCTCTTGTGACGGGCGCGGACGTAAGACCGTTTTAGGCAAAGCGGCCTGCGATTATTTCAACGTGGGCGGAGTTGACGATCTCTTAATAGCCATCTACGCGCCCGGTGTGACGAATGATCGCATAGCGGGTTTTGGTAAGTTTGTTATAGAAGCGGCGCAGGAGGATGACGATGTCGCGCGAGAGATTGTCGCAGAGGCCGGGCGCGAACTAGGCATAGCAGCCACAGCCGTCATACGACGCTTGCGCATGGAGCGCGAGCGATTCCAGGTGGCTTACGTCGGAGGCATCTTCGCCGCAGGTGAACTACTGCTGGACCGTTTGCGCGAAGAGGTCGAGCAAGTCGCACCAAAAGCTTTCCTCGCGCCCGCGCGAAGACCTCCAGCCATCGCCGCCGCACGCATGGCGCGCGAGCACTTGCATAGATTACCGGTCGCAGTCTAAAAGAAGTGATGAGTACTGAGTACGGAGGACTGAGTTAAGAAGGTTTTTACTCAGTACTCAGTACTCATCACTCAGTACTTTTTTTATGTCCATTCCGCTGACAGAGCAGGAGAATCCGCGCACCGTCGGGATAAGTTCGTTGCCGACCGCAGAGGTCGTGCGTCTGATGAATGAAGAGGACGCGCGCGTGGCTGTGGCCGTCGAGAAAGTGTTGCCGGACGTTGCGCGTGCCGTTGATGGAATCGTCGAGCGTTTAAGAACGGGTGGTCGTCTCTTTTATGTTGGCACGGGAACTTCCGGGCGGCTAGGCGTTCTGGATGCTGCGGAATGTCCGCCGACCTTCAGCGTTTCGCCAGAGCTTGTGCAAGGGATAATCGCGGGCGGTTACGATGCGACATACCGCGCTGTGGAAGCTTCGGAAGATGATCGTGGGGCGGGCGCGCATGACTTGGACGTGCGCGGTGTCGCAGGCGCTGACGTTGTCTGCGGCATAGCGGCTTCGGGTCGCACGCCTTACACAATCGGCGCTGTCGAACATGCGCGCTCTATGGGCGCATTCACAATCGCAATCACATGCGTTCCCGGTTCAGAGATTACACGCGCAGCCGAAGTCAGCATCGTTCCAGTTGTCGGTCCTGAAGTTATCGCAGGTTCGACGCGGCTCAAGGCCGGAACGGCGCAGAAGATGGTTCTAAACATGCTCTCGACGGCGGCAATGATTCGCTTGGGCTACGTCACGGGCAATCGCATGACGAATCTTCTGACGCGCAACGCGAAACTGCGCGCGCGCGCCGTGCGGATTCTAGCGGCAGAGACTGGCTTGAATGAGACGGAGGCCGCAGCGCAGCTTAAAGCAGCGGGTGGAGATTTACGCGCGGCGCTCGTGATGAGGAAAGCAGGTGTTCCGCGCGAGGAGGCCGAGCGCGCGCTCGCGGAAACTAAAGGCGTCGTTCAACGCGCGGTCGAGTATCTACTCTCGACGAAACCCGATACGAAGGTGAATGTGTGAGCACCGTTCTTCATCCGCTTTTGAAAGATGCGCGCGCAGTTCTCTTCGACGCTGGCGGCACTCTGGTTCATCCCGACTGGCTTAGACTCGCTCGTATTGCCGAGTGCGTGACGGGACGCACCTTCGCTCCTGAAGATATGAGGCGTATGCTCTACGAGGTCCTGCGCGGTGTGGACCGAAGCATCTCGGAAGGGAACAATCCTGTTGCGCACACGCAACGCCCGGGCTGGCTATTTCATGACATGTTCTGCGCACTGGGCGTAGATGAGGAGAGTTGCGAACGAATGTCTTCTCCGATGCTTGCAGAGCATGAGCGGCATCACCTCTGGTGTGAGATGGATAGGCAAGCACCCGCCGTAATAGCCGAGTTAAAGCGCGCTGGTTTGCTCGTAGGCATAATTTCAAACACCGAAGATGGGCGCGCGCGAGAGACTATAGAAGAGATTGTGGATCAGTTTGATCTGCTGGTGGATTCATTCGTCGTTGGATTCAGAAAGCCCGACGCGAGAATCTTTCAATACGCGCTTGAGCAATTGCAGGTCGCACCCGGCGAGGCCGTTTACGTCGGCGACTCATACGGCCATGACGTGTTGGGCGCAGAACGCGCCCGCCTTCGCGCAATACTGCTCGACCCGCTGGACATTTATGAGGGGAGCGACTGCGCGCGCATTCATAGTTT